>JACCDX011644323.1_pt1 | contig 36592 bp, 35 predicted proteins | sample 7449681 | NCBI WGS metagenome assembly JACCDX01 (sample SAMN15323450, study PRJNA562643) | freshwater metagenome | isolation source: river surface water | place: USA:Blue River Watershed | collected 2017-08-18
CCTATGGGGTGATGGTGTATCAGGAGGATGTGATTAAGGTGGCGCATTATTTTGCGGGATTGAGTTTGGCGGAGGCGGATGTGTTGCGACGGGGGATGTCGGGGAAGCATCGTTCACGTGCGGAATTTGAGCGGATACGGGAGGCTTTTTTTGTTAATTGTGCGGCGAAGGGCTATGCGGAGGCGGTGGCACGGGAGGTATGGCGGCAGATGGAGAGTTTTTCGGGTTATTCTTTTTCGAAGGCGCATTCGGCGTCGTTTGCGGTGGAGAGTTACCAAAGTTTATATTTGAAGACCTATTATCCGCTGGAGTTTATGGTGGCGGTGATTAATAATTTTGGAGGGTTTTACCGGACGGAGTTTTATGTGCATGAGGCACGGCGGTGTGGGGCACAGGTGGAGGCGCCTGAAATTAATGCGAGTGATTATTTGACTTCGATTCGCGGTTCGGTGGTCTGGATGGGTTGGGTACATGTGAAGGGTTTGGAGAAGCGGGTGATTCAGGATTTATTGGAGGCGCGGAGGCAGGGAGGGCCGTTTCGGTCTTGGGAGGATTTTGTGCACCGGGTGTCTTTGGGCTTGGAGCAGGCGATTTTATTGATTCGGGTGGGTGCCTTCCGGCATTTAGGTGTGGAAAAGAAGCCGTTGCTTTGGGAGGCGCATGCACGTTTTCAGGGGAAGGTGGCGCCGGTGGTGGCGATGGAAATGTTTGGGGATGAGGTGTCGGATTTGGGTGTATTGCCGGACTTGTTGCATGATCCGGCGGAGGATGCGTTTGATCAGTGGGAGATATTAGGTTTTCCGTTGTGTTCGCCCTATGATTTGGTATCGGATTTACCGCATACCTTGTTGAATGCGGATTTAGCGTACGATCGGGGGGATATTTTGGGCTATTTGGTGACCTTAAAGCCGACGCGCACGAAGTCCGGCGACCGGATGTATTTCGGGTATTTTGTGGATGTGCGGGGTGAGTTTTTTGATACGGTTCATTTTCCGGCGGATTTGAAGAAATATTCTTTTCGGGGGAATGGGGTGTATTGGATGCAGGGCGTGGTGATGGAGGAATTTGGTCATCGCACGTTGCGGGTGCAGCAATTAAGGAAGCTCGGCTGGCGGGTGGATCCGAGGAGGGAGGACTAGGGGAGGTAAGAGGTGAGAGGTGAGAGTGGTCAGTAGTCAGTAGTCAGTGGTCAGTCGCTAGTCGTCAGTCCGAAGGGAATTAGTCCGGAGGGAATATGTAACTATTCACTCTTTCTACTTAATTCTTGCTTCTCCCCCGCATGTGGAGAATTGCAATGATGTAAATGAATTGGTTGTCTTCATCTACTTGGTAATGAATCATGTAGGGAAACTGTGAAATAATACAGCATCTAATATTGGGGGAATAGCGGATGTAAGTCAAATGAGGATATTGACTAATGAGTCTGGAAGTTTGAGAAATCTGATTTAAAAACTGTATTCCGAGCAGTGCTAATTGATTATTATACCAGACTGTATTTTGGTTCATTTCTACGTAAACTTGATGGGGCGAAACGATTTTATATACTTTCATGCTGGTTTGTCAGTCTTTGCATAATTTCTTCCCAGCTCATATCGTAGTTGTCAGATTTATTCCTAGTGCGGAGGCGTTCAGAAACAATTAATTTATGCCAGTGTGGAATTACGTTTGATGGAGACTCTTCCAAAATTGAAAGTTCGGAATCTTGGTCAGGTAAGGAGTAGGATTTTGGCTTTTGCATCACATGTTTATTATAAAACAAACTTAAGGGCAAAAACAGGAAAGTCTAATTCAAGAATTGACTAAAAAACTGATAAAAATAGTCAGGGAAGAGTGGTCAGTTGTCAGTCGCTAGTTGTCAGTCCGTAGGAAAATAGTCCGAAGGCAAGTTTAAAGACCACCACTTCTTACCTCTTAGTTCTACCTCTAACCTCTAAGGTCTAATGTCTAGCGTCTAACGTCTAACGTCTAAGGATAATCGCCGCATTGCATGCGTCTCAAACTTTGGCAATCCTAAAAGGTTTGCCAAAGAGGCTAACGTCCAGCGTCTAGCGTCTAATGTCTAAGGATGATCGCCGCATTGCATGCGTCTCAAACTTTGGCAATCCAAAAAGGTTTGCCAAAGAGCCTAATGCCTAGCGTCCAACGTCTAACGACCAGCGTCTAAATTTATGGTGCTATTCTATACCTTTCCCAAGCCTGCCCATTTTTCTCATACACAATTCGGTCATGTAGTCTAGAGGGTCTGCCTTGCCAGAATTCGAAATAGGAGGGGATTAGTTCGTAGCCTCCCCAATGTGCCGGTTTCGGGATTTCTTTTCCCTCATATGTTTTGGCTAATTCGGCATAGCGTTGTTCTAAATATGCTCGGGATTCTATGCGGGCACTTTGGTCTGACACCCAAGCGCCTAATTGCGATTCGCGCGGTCTTTGATGAAAATATTCGGTTGAAAGTACCTCCGACATCTTATGTACATTTCCCTCAATACGTACTTGGCGCTCTAATTCGCCCCAAAAGAAAGTCAGGGATGCATGTGCATGATGCGCTAATTCAGCACCTTTACGCGAGTGGTAATTCGTAAAAAAGGAGAAAGCCTCATCAACATGTTTCAACAAGACAATCCGACCGGCTGGTTTATTGTCATGTCCCACCGTACTCAAAAACATCGCATTGGGCTCAATAACTTTGGCATTTGACGCTTCCTGAAACCAAATTTTAAATTGCTCAATCGGATCAATATGTACTGTGGTTTCTAAAAGTTCACCTTTTTGATAATTCTCACGAAGGGCAGCTAAATTCATAATTCAGAATTTTTATTTCTTATCTTTGAGCGGGCTTTCTGCTCGGCCAAAATTAGTCAATTTCTATGAAAAAATTATTCCTTTTTGATGCGATGGCGCTGATTTATCGCGCCCATTTTGCGTTTGCCAAAACACCCCGAATTTCATCAAAAGGGATCAATACCAGTGCCGTTTTTGGTTTCACAAACACCATTTTAGAAGTAATTCAAAAGGAAAAACCTGATTATTTGGGCGTCGCCTTTGATACGTCGGCACCCACATTCCGGCACGTCGAATACACGCCCTATAAAGCCCAACGGGAAAAGCAACCGGAGGATATTACCATCGCCATTCCCTACGTTAAGAAGTTGGTCGAGGCATTGGACATTCCCATCTTAATCTTGGATGGGTATGAAGCCGATGACATCATCGGAACAATCGCTAAAAAAGCTGTTCGCGCTAATCCAGATATCGAGGTGTATATGATGACGCCGGATAAGGATTATGGCCAATTGGTCGAAGAGCGAATCAAAATGTACAAACCAGCCTTCATGGGCAAAGGTGTTGAGGTTTTGGGTCCCAAAGAAGTTTGTGCGAAATGGAACATTCAACACGTGGACCAAGTCATTGATATGCTTGGTTTAATGGGAGATGCGGTTGATAATATTCCAGGTGTTCCCGGGGTCGGAGAGAAGACTGCACAGAAATTAATTGAAGAATATGGTTCGATGGAGAACCTATTTAAAAATACCGATAAGCTAAAAGGGAAACTGCGTGAAAACTTGGAAAATTTTCAAGAGCAAGGTATGCTATCACGTCATTTGGCAACCATCTTATGTGAGGTTCCCATCGAATACGAAGAAGAAAAATTAATCAAAACAGAGCCTAATCGTGAATTGTTAGAGCCATTATTAGATGAACTAGAATTCAGAACGTTACGCAGACGCATCCTAGGCGAAGACCCAGAACCCGTAGCACCCAAACCCAAAGCAAGCCCAAAAGTGGCTTCCAATCAAATGGATATGTTTGGGTCACCGGTTGCTGCGCCGGCTGAATTTATGTTGGAAGAGGAGGCGGAAGAAAAGGTTTCTCATTTTAATAATCTTTCGAATACGGCACATCAATATCATTTGGTTCAAGGTGAAGCTGCGGTGAGGTCGCTGGTGGGTTTTTTAGGCCGACAAACCACCTTTTGCTTCGATACGGAAACAACAAGTTTAACAGCTGTGGAGGCAGAGTTAGTGGGCATGTCTTTTGCTTACCGGAAAGGGGAGGCATTTTACGTACCATTCCCAGAGGATCAAACAGAAGCACAATCACTTGTTGACTTATTCAAAGATCTTTTCGCGAATGAAGCCATTCAAAAAGTAGCTCAGAATATTAAATATGACATGAGTGTATTGGCGAATTATGGCATTGAAATCAAGGGTATTACCTACGATACCATGCTCGCACACTACCTAATCGAACCTGAAAAACGGCATAATATGGACGCATTGGCCATGTCTTACTTGCAGTATGAGCCATTGTCGATCGAGACCTTGATCGGTAAAAAAGGTGTTAAGCAAGGCAATATGCGGGATGTTGCCCTAGAGGACATTAAAGAATATGCAGCTGAAGATGCTGATGTGACACTCCAAATCAAGCCATTTTTGGATGAGCATTTGGCCAAAAATCCCAAAGCCATTGAATTATTGATGGACGTAGAAATGCCCTTAGCTCGGGTACTATCTAAGATCGAATGTGAAGGGGTAAATCTAGACGTCGCTTTCTTGCAAGAAATGTCCAAGACGCTTGAGGTTGATTCGAGAGAAGTACAACAAAAAATCTTTGAGGCTGCGGGTCAAGAATTCAATGTGGCATCTCCCAAGCAATTGGGTGAGATCTTATTTGAGAAATTAAAATTGGATCCAAAGGCGAAGAAAACCAAAACGGGTCAATACATGACGGGCGAAGAGGTTTTGTCTAAGTTGGAATCTGAGCATGAAATTGCCCGTTTAATTCTTGATTTCAGGGAATTACAGAAGTTAAAGTCGACCTACGTAGATGCACTTCCTCTGCTGATTTCACCTAAAACGGGACGTATTCATACGTCATTTATGCAGGCGGTTACGGCGACGGGGCGTTTGTCTTCCAAGGATCCCAATTTGCAAAATATACCGATTCGGACGCCTAGAGGACGTGAAATTCGTAAGGCATTTATTCCACGGGATTCAAATTATCAGATTCTATCGGCTGATTACTCCCAGATAGAGTTGCGCATTATGGCTGCTTTTGCCAAAGATGAGGCGATGTTGAACGCATTTAATCAAGGAATTGATGTGCATAAAGCAACAGCTGCAAAGGTTTTCAAGGTAGGTTTGGATGAGGTGACTTCTGAATTGCGCCGACGGGCCAAAGCGGTCAATTTTGGGATTATTTATGGTCAATCGGCCTTTGGTTTAGCAGGTTCTTTAGGCATCTCGCGGACGGAAGCGAAGGAAATTATCGATCAATATTTTGTCGAGTTTCCAAATGTTAAGTCATACATGGATGCGACCATTACCCAAGCGCGTGAACTAGGGTATGTTGAAACGGTACTCGGCCGTCGTCGGTATTTGCGTGATATTTTATCTCCCAATATGAACGAGCGGAGTTTTGCGGAACGAAATGCAATTAATGCGCCTATTCAAGGTTCTGCAGCAGATATGATCAAAGTGGCCATGATTCAGATTCAATCGTTTATTGAACGGGAAAATCTGAAATCACGCATGATTTTGACAGTTCATGACGAATTAGTTTTTGATGCGCATGTAGATGAAATTAATTACCTTCGCGAGAAGATTAATGAAATTATGTGTCAAGCCATGGATTTGGGTGTGGCCATGGAAACGGGTATTGGTGTTGGTATGAATTGGTTGGAAGCCCATTAATTTGCTTTGTTTTGAAGATATCGATTGCACTTTGTACCTTAAACGGAGAGAAGTTTCTCCGGACCCAGCTGAGTAGTTTTGTTGACCAAACTATGCGTGCCGACGAGATTATTGTCTGCGATGAGGGGTCTACAGACAGGACGCTGGAGATTTTGGAGCAATTTACAGACCGTCTTCCCTTGGTGATTCACCGCAATCCAGCGCGTTTAGGTACCTATCAAAATTTTCAAAAGGCATTATCGCTTTGTTCAGGAGATTACATTTTCCCAGCGGATCAAGATGATTATTGGGATCATCAAAAAATTGAACGAATCTCTACCTATTTTAATCACCACGATCAAGCGGAAGTAGTATTTACAGATGCACTTTTAGTGGATGAATTTGGCCAAATTTCTGGCAAAAAATTATGGTCCACCTTTCGTTTTCGCGAGGAACAGCAGCGGGAGTGGCGTGCTGGAAAATCATTAGATATCTTATTAGATGGTAATCGGGTTACTGGATGTACCATGGGTATTCGGAAGCGGTTTTTAGATAAAATTTCCCCATTCCCTACGAATTTACCTTCCTTCTTTTTGCATGATGCTTGGATGGGTATTTCGGCGGCTTTGGAAAATCGGATTGATTTTATTCCAGCGACCTATGTGCAATATCGTTTGCATTCAGAGCAGCAGGTAGGAGTTAAAGGAAATCCGGGTACACCGCCTACGATGTGGGAACGTATTCAGCGGCCACATGAGGACAAGGTTGGTCCGTATCGAAAGAAATTAGCATATTTAGTAGAGCTACGCAAAGCGGTTTCGGAAAAATTCCCGAATCAGCGGTTTGAGCCTTTGGATACCCGAATTGATTATTGGGATCGTCGGGCAAATTTGCCTGAGGCGCGTTGGAAGCGTTTGAAGAAAACCCTTCAAAACTTGATTTTAGGAAATTACCATCGCTACAAGGATATTGATTCGCCTGCGGAAACCCCGTATTTAATGTTCTTAGGTGATTTAATTGAGTAAAACATTTGGCTTGTTTTTTCGTTTCATCCTAAACGAAATCGTATGAAATCATTTCCTTATTTCTTGTTTGTGCTGGCATTAGCCTTTCAGGCATGTAGCCAAACTCCTAAATCAACAAGTTCAATGGATAAATTACCAGTTACTGAGGCTGAATGGAAAGCTCGTTTGAGTGAAGATGAGTACTATATTTTACGTCAAAAAGGCACGGAGCGTCCATACACAGGTAAATTCTTGATGCACAATGAAGAAGGGTATTATACTTGCCGAGGTTGTGGAACGCGTTTATTTAAATCGGATTCTAAGTTTGATTCGCACTGCGGCTGGCCTTCTTTCGATAAGGAAATCAAAGCGGGTGTCATTAAAGAAACACCTGATTTAACATTAGGCATGCGTCGTATTGAAATTACATGCGCTAAGTGTGGGGGTCATTTAGGTCACGTTTTCGATGATGGTCCTACGGAGACAGGCTTACGTTATTGCGTGAATTCAGTTTCATTAGGGTTTGAGAAGCAGAAATAAATAGTTTATATGTAGATACGTAATACTTGGCGTATCTACCATTTGTCATTTGTTCATGTCTAATCAACTGTTAGCACATTTTAAGCAAATATCCAGTCTAACTGCTTCTTCTGAGGCTGCGCTTGACTCACTCATTCAAACCCATTCCATTCCTAAAAATCAAGATTTACAACAAATCGGCCAAACCTGTAAGACTTTATACTTTTTAAAAAAAGGCCTTGCTCGCATCTATTATTTTCAAGATGGAAATGAGGTGACTGAAGGTTTTTACCTACCATTTTGTTTGATTGCGCGTGCTGAAAGTTTGTTTGCTAGCATGCCGAGTAAAAAGGCAATTCAGGTTTTGGAAGATGCAGAAGTTTGGTCGATAGCGACAAGTGAACTTTTTTCCTTGTATGAGACGCATCGTGATATTGAGCGATTATTTACCCGCATGTTTGAGCAGGCTTATGTGCAAACGATACAGCGTATTGAAAATTTGCAGTTTCACACGGCTGAGGAGCGCTATCGATTGCTCACGCAGGATCAACCGGATGTATTGCGCAAAGCTCCCCTCAAATATATTGCCTCCTATTTGGGAATCACCCAAGTTAGCTTAAGTCGCATTCGCGCAAAGAAAAGTTAATTTAACATTTGATAAGTGTATTTGCCTGCCTTGTAATGTCCTTTGTGGAACTAAATGGGTGGTATATGCAATTAGGTTTACGTCAAAATTGGCAACAATTCAGCTTATTGGTTTTAGTTAATGCCTTTGTGGGTGGTATGGTTGGGCTTGAACGTTCGATCTTACCTCAACTCGCTTTACAGGAATTTGGTATTGCTTCCAGTGTAGCTGTGTTCTTTTTTATAGTCGTTTTTGGATTAGTCAAAGCGGTTTCAAATTATTATGCGGGTCATTTTGCGAATCAGGTAGGTAGGCGGAAATTGTTGATTTTGGGATGGATCTTTGCCATTCCGATTCCCATTATATTGATGTGGGCACCTAGTTGGAATTGGATTATAGTTGCGAATGTTCTGTTGGGCTTAAACCAAGGTTTTGCATGGTCTAGTACCGTCACCATGAAAATTGATTTAGTTGGTGATAAGAATCGTGGTTTGGCGATGGGAATCAATGAATTTGCTGGTTATATATCGATTGGCTTAGTTGCCTACTTAACCGGTTGGATTGCGCAAAACTATGGCATCCGACCATACCCTTTTTATATCGGTATTGCGTTTGTAGGTATGGGTTTGGGACTAAGTATTTTTTTTGTGCATGATACGCAAGGGCATGTGGCTGCGGCAGTGGGGGAGAGTCATGTGCCGCGATTGAAATCTATTTTCTGGGAAACGACCTGGTCAGATCGAAATTTAGGATCGATTACGCAAGCAGGATTAGTGAATAATCTAAATGATGGAATGGTATGGGGTTTATTTCCTATGTTATTGCTATCGAAGGGGTTTAGCTTGGCCGAAATTGGGGTCATTACGGCTATTTATCCGGCAGTTTGGGGATTAGGCCAACTGGGAACTGGTAAATTGTCTGATTTGATATGTCAAAAAGATTTGTTGACCTATGGACTTCTCCTCCAGGCTCTTGCCTTAGTAGGACTTATTTGGGCAGTTTCTTTTTCCCAATTTGCTGGGTTGTCTGTTTTATTGGGATTAGGTACGGCAATGGTTTATCCAACCTTTTTATCAGCAATTGCAACACATACGCACCCACTCGACCGAGCTAAAAGCTTAGGGATATTTAGACTTTGGCGTGATTCGGGCTATGCTGTGGGGGCACTACTCACGGGTGTTTTAAGTGCTTATTTTTCGTATTCAATCTCCATTGCAAGTATTGCGGGCTTAACGGTCTTATCGGCGGTGATTGTATGGAAGCGGATGCGGTGTTAGCGAGGGCGCTATCTCGTCAAAATTCACAGGTTAAAACCTGGGTTTATAAACAAAAAAATCCCTAGGTTTTAGCCTAGGGAATCGGCGTGAAAACGCCTCAAACTTTGGTAAGGCGTGTTTAGCTTTGCCAAAGAAAAATCATCTTTACAATAAAGTTTTTGACCACTGCTTGGTCATGCTAGCTGCATCACCCATGCCGATTTGCTTATCAATCATTTTGCCGTCTTTGTAGAATTCCAAATAAGGAATGGACTCAATTTGCTTGGCTTTAGCTAGTTCTTGATTTTCGTCTACGTCAATTTTAATTAACTCTACTTGTCCATTTTGTGCTTTAATCCAAGCTTCTAAAACCGGGCTTAATTGCTTGCAGGGACCACACCAAGTCGCGTTATAGTCAACAATGACCAATTTTTTTCCCTTGATTTGATTGTCAAAATCAGCAACAGTCATTCCCTCAGTACGTTTGGCGATACCAACTTGGGTGGATACGGGTAGGTTGGCTGATTGCCAGGCCAACATCCCCCCAGATAAATTCACCACAGATTTAAATCCCATTGCTTGGAGCTGGCCTGCTGCAGAACTTGATCTACTCCCGGATAGGCAATACACATAAACTGGTTTTGATTTGTCTAGGTTGGCCACTGCATTTTGGAATGCATCACTCGTGACATCTGCTAAAATAGCGCCCTCAATATGTCCATTGGCATATTCATCGCTGGTGCGCACATCGAGAATTTGGCCAGCTTCCGCCGATTTTAATTCGCTTTGAAATTCAGTTGCTGCCAAATTTTGCAATCCCTCTTTTTTCGTGCATCCCAGTAGTGATATAGTGATGATCAATGAGGTAAAAATGATTTTCAACGTTTTCATAATTGTGCGATAATTTAAATATGTAATTCGTTTAATAGCTGACGACTAGTGACTGACGACTAGCGACTGACGACTGACGACTAACGACTAGTGACTGACGACTAGCGACTATTTGTACTGTTTTATAATCCCTTCCAACGTACTTGCCGGAATTACCCCTGATTGTCTCCAAACGGATTTTCCATCCTTGAATAGTATCAGTGTAGGAACAGATCGAATTTGGAATTTATCAGACAAGGATCTGTTTTTGTCCACATCTATTTTGATGATTTTAGCTGAATCACCCACTTTGGATTTTAGTTGTTCTAAAATCGGTTTTAACTGTTTACAAGGTCCACACCATTCAGCTGAAAAGTCAACTAACACGGGTTCTGGTGATTTCAAAAGTTCTTCAAATTTGCTCATTTTTTTAGGGTTCAGTAGTCAGTAATCAGTTGTCAGTAGTCAGTAGTCCGGAGTCGAAAGTCCGAAGTCTTAATTTGAATTTTTTTTTGTAAGTATTAATAAGTTAATCATTAGCCAAATAAACGATTTCCTCCGGACTTTGTGCCTCCGGACTTATTACTTCTTAATCGAATTCCAAGCTCCACCATTATACACCTGTGTGAAACCGGCAGCTTGTAATTGACGGCGGGCCATACCACTTCTGCTTCCAGACCGACAGCAAGTTATAATAACTTGATCTTTCTTTAATTTGTTCATTTGGCTTCCCAGCGTTTGCAAAGGAAGATTAATGGATCCTTTAACGTGTCCGTCTTTGTATTCGGCAGGGGTACGAACGTCTACTACCGTGGCACCCTGTGCGATCAACGCTGTAATGTCGACTTTGGGACCTATCCCCAAGATATTTTTTATGAATTGAAGCATTGTTTTTCTGTTTAGTTTGTCAAAGATAATTTTGAAAATCAGCCTAAAACGTGATATTTGTCTCTATCCCTTTTTTATTGCTTTCAGTTGAATCACTTCGGCTTTGCCCTGATGTAAGGTTCCTTCATCTAATGTGCGTATGATTTCTTGATTAAACTGAATGTCTAAGGATTTAAAGTCTAATGCCAAAGTATCGGTATCAAAAAGCCAGTTGGCATCTTTAGGTCCTCCCGAAGTATAGGCCAACTGCCTTTTATTAAATCCCTCCAACAATAAAGTTCCACCCGGCTTTAGCCATTTAATAAATTTGTTGTGCACAAGCGGTCGGATTTCTGGTGGGGTATGAAAGTAGGTCGACATGATCACATCAAATGATTCAAGTGGAAATTGGATTTTCAGCGCGTCTGCACACACATAATGTAGTTGGACATGTTGCTCACGCGCCAATTTTAATGCTTTTGCTTCCCCTTGTTCACTCAAATCAAAGGCGTAAACTTCCCAGCCCTTTTTAGCGGCATAAATGGCATCTCGTCCTTCTCCAGCGGCAGGAATTAATATACGGCCAACGGGTATATTGGCAATTTGCTCCGCAAAAAAGTCATTTGGATTGATTCCATATTGATATTCAGTTGACTGATATCTTGCATCCCACGTTGCTTTCATTCTGGTAATTGGTTAGTTTCGTAAAAAACATCACATGAAAAAGTCTATATTATCCTTCATTATTGCCATTTTCGCTGTTTTTGTAGCACAGGCGCAAAATCCAGTACACAAAGTTGTTATCCAATTAAATACGTCTGATACCCTTGTTTGGCATGGAGCTTTGAAAAATATATCCAATCTTCAAACGGCATTGGGTAAAACAACTCAAATTGAATTAGTCGCGCATGGTTCAGGTATCGGTATCCTGATTGATGGCAAGACTACTCAAAAGGCCAAAGTAGCTGAATTAGCGGCTATGGGTGTTTTATTTAAAGCCTGTGAAAATACGATTCGAGAACGTAAAATCGACCGTTCGACCATCTTGACGCAAGCAGGAACTGTTCCATCTGGTGTTGCAGAAGTAGTTCTCAAGCAAGAGGCCGGCTGGGCGTACCTTAAATATTAACGCAAATTAGTTTTGTCAATTGAAAAAGTCTGTGACTAATATCACAGGCTTTTGTTGTTCCAGGGTAAAAATTTAGGGGGATTTTTCTCTAATAATCGAGGGGTACTCTGACTCAGAAAATGCCCATTTAACACTTTTTCGTAGGCTATCAGGTATTTTTTAGCCATGGATAGCGAATCGAACACATCTCGCGCATACGCATGACAATGTTGTTTATTATATGCACCTGCCTGTTGGATAGCGATAGCCATTTCATCTTCCTGATTACCTAAGAAACCAAATTCGGATGTGACTAATTCTGGTAAAGAACCGTAAGGTGTTGCAAAAATAGGGCAACCGAAATACAAGCTTTCGGTGATGGCTAATCCGAATGGTTCGTGCCAGCGAACTGGAAATATTAAACCTTTGGAATGGGAGAGGAGATCTAATTTTTGTTGGCCCCCCACCGTACCATAAAACTGAATGCGAGCGCTCCAGGTTATGCGAAATCCCATCTTTAGATTTAAGCGTGTACCACCAAGTACAGCAAGTTTTTCTGTTGGAGTTCGTAAAACCGTGTCGATAGCCCCTTGTACATTTTTAACACGCCATGCAGCCTTACCTAAAAAGTGTACATAATCACGTGTTTGCGTTAGATTAGGCTTACCATAATCATCCCAATCTAGTCCATTGTGGACAAACGAATTCGATCCGTAGCGATTGGCATGGTTTTGGGAAACAAAAATGGAATTGACGTTTAGGGACGTTTCTTCATTTGGATTCCCATGTACGGTCACCACGTAAGGCTTTTCGATGACCTCACTTGGCGTATGATTCAAGTGAACCACATCAACGGATTCTGGAATTTGTTCATTTAAAGATTGACTCGGATTCCAAGGTAGCACGGTCGCGAATGGACAATGAGAACCTTGGGGCACTAAAAAAGTGACTTGGTGCCCGAGTCCTTGTAAGGATTTCGCTAATCCCCAAATCACACGTTCAGTTCCTCCATAACCAGCTACGGGTATTTTCTGATCATGAACGATTAAAATATGCATTTTATGAGGGAATTGACGCACAAAAATACATTAAATTCCTACATTTTTCCGGGTAGATTCGCCAACTGCCATCAGAGCTTATTCATGACGAGTAATTACGATCGTTTGGGCATCGCCACAATTACATATACAAAAACGTGATTATAATCATTTTCGGTTATTGGTGAGTTTTATCACGTTCGGGTTTTTTAATTGGCCTCACCTTTGGTAAAACAAAAATTAAAAAACATGAAAAAATCAACCTTGAAGTTCTTTGCCTTAGTACTAACGATTGGATTAGCGAGTTGTACCAAAAACGACGACCCAATAATTAATGGTCAAGTCAATATGACAACAAGTCTTGCTGCAATGAATCAGGCAGTAATTGGATTGCCCGCTGAGCCTTTAGAAGATGCAGAAAAGGCACGCATCCTTTTCATTCGCGAAGAAGAAAAACTGGCATACGATGTTTACCAAACGATGTATGATAAATATGGTGTAAAGATCTTTCAAAACATTCCAAATAGTGAATTAAGTCACATGGAGGCGATGTTAATCATTATAAAGAAATACCAACTAGTGGATCCTATGGATACAAACCCACGCGGAAAATTTGAAGACCAGAACCTTCAATTACTCTATACATCATTAGTTAGTCAAGGGAATGTGAGTCTATTATCAGCTTATCAAGTAGGTGCTAAAATTGAGGAATTAGACATTTTTGATTTGAATAAGTCCATTGCGGTCACCAATAATCAAGATGTTCGTTTAGTCTATGATTTTTTAAACAAGGGGAGCCGAAATCACTTGCGTTCTTTTTACAAGAATTTGAAGAATGTAGGTGGTTCATATTCTCCAATCTTTATCACCCAAGCTGAGTTTGATGCGATCGTGAATTCACCTACAGAAAAAATGTAACTAAAAATTTAAATAGTGACAAATGTCACACGATTTAATCTAATTTATCGAGTCTTTTGTCAGATATTAAGAATAATTACCGTCAATTCTAATTACCTCTATGGTCAATACCAATCATCCATCGAATCAACCGAGCTTGTTGCAAACGCTTCTATATACCTTATTAATCGCTTTATTTGGCGCATTAGGGTATGTAAGTTTTACACAATTAGGACCTAGTGAGGTTGCTATAGATTCTACCCAGGTTTACGTTGAGCCTGATTCTAATTTCACTCATCTTTGGACAGCTCCTTCGGAATGGCGGTTGATGTATGTCAAGCAAGAAGAAAAGGATTTAGTTGAATATGGTCGCGAATTAATCGCCCATACCTCCGAATATCTAGGACCTCAGGGTTCTGTGAAGGCCATTTCCAATGGCATGAATTGTCAAAATTGCCACTTAAATGCCGGTACCCAACCGTGGGGAAATAACTATTTCGCGGTGCAATCCACGTATCCAAAATTTAGAGCGCGTTCTGGTGCCATTGAAGATCAAGTAAAGCGTGTAAATGATTGTTTTGAGCGTAGTTTAAATGGTCAGGCTTTAGCGGCTGAAAGTAAGGAAATGCGAGCAATTTTAGCCTATATCAAGTGGTTAGGTACTGATGTTGAAAAAGGAGTAGCTCCTAAAGGTTCAGGCATATTTAAATTAAAAGGGTTAAAGCGTGCGATTGATCCAGCTAAAGGCGCAGAAGTGTACGCTGCCAAATGTCAGTCTTGCCACCAAGCAGATGGCGGTGGTGTATTAGCGGAAAATGGAAAGTCCTACACGTATCCTCCACTTTGGGGCCCGCATAGTTACAATCATGGTGCAGGACTTTTCCGTATGTCAAATTTTGCCGGTTATGTGAAATATAATATGCCTTTAGGGGCCAACTACGATAAGCCTCAATTATCAGATGAGGAAGCGTGGGATTTGGCAGCTTATGTGAATTCAATGCCTCGGCCAGCTAAAGATTTGAGTCAAGATTGGCCAGATATCGCGGGTAAACCTTTTGATCATCCCTTTGGTCCATTTGCGGACCCATTTACGGAAGAACAACATAAATATGGGCCGTATAAGCCGATAAAAGAGTGGATTGCTAAACACAAGAAGTCTAAAAAATAAACCGAATGAACTCGAGAAGAAAATTTTTACAGGGGGGAATCCTGACTACTGTTGCGGCTTTAACGCCAGCTGGCATACAGGCTAAAGCAGCATCGGACAATATGCCAGCGGTTAAATCAATTGCTGGATCTGGTCAAATCACGATTCTCCAAACAACGGATGTGCACTGCCAATTGCATGCACATGATGAATTGTTTTGGGAAAATAATGAATTGACCTTTCGTATAGCAGGTGGGTATCCACATATGGCGACCGCTTTAAAAAAGTTAAAGGAGAAAAATCCTGAAAATACGATCACTTTAGATACAGGCGATATGTTCCAAGGGAGTATGCTTTCGGTGAAAACAACAGGTCAGGCATTCGTACCCTTGTTAAATGCGATGGATTATGACCTTTACTTACCGGGTAACTGGGAGGTAGTCTATTACAAAAAGAACATGCAGAAATTATTGGGAGGGCTTTTAGCTCCTAAAATTTGTGCCAATATGTACCATGATTTAGGGGATGGAAAGAAAGGCGAACTGATCTTTCAACCTTATCAAATCATGCACCGCATGGGGGTTAAAATTGGTTTTCTAGGGTACACTGATCCATTAGTTCCCTTACGACAATCACCGATGTATTCGAAAGGAATTGTATATACCAAACCTGAGGATAACCTCAAGGAATATGTGAGCTTATTGCGTGAGCAAGAACAATGTGATTTTGTGATTATTCTATCTCATTTGGGCTTATCTCAACAAATTGCCTTAGGGAATAACCCGGATTGTCAGGGGGTGGATTATATTTTCGGGGCAGATACGCATGAGCGTATTCGTAAACCGATTCAAGCAGAATACACCAAGATTGTTGAGCCAGGGGCTTTTGGTTCGTTTGTGGGTAAACTCGATATCCAAGTTAAAGATGGCAAGGTCCTAGGATCCACGTATGAATTAATTGAGGTGGATCCCATCAAATATCCTGCTGATCCAGCCATAAAGACTTTAGTGCAAGATTTAGAGAAACCATACAAGGAAGAAATTAATAAAGTATTAGGGTATAGTACCGTTCCGCTTTACCGCAACTTTGTTGTGGAGAATACCATCGATACGATGATCGTAGATGCGTTAAAATGGAAAGTGAATGCAGATGTTGTGTTATCTAATGGATTCCGTTTTTGTCCACCACGGGTGCCAGGTAAAGATGGGAAAGTAGCCATTACGGAAGGTTATTTATATGATATGTTACCTGTGGATAGTACGATTCGTACGGCGAAGGCTTCAGGCCAACAAATTTTAGATTGGTTGGAAAAAGAAATGCAGAACGTATTCGCGCAAGATGCTTCCAAGCGCTTTGGCGGTTGGCTTATTCGTTTCAAAGGCATGCAAGTAGAATTTAAGGCGTTTGATCGGGTAGGTGAACGCGTGAAAAAGGTGACTATTGCTGGCGCAGCATTAGATAAAAACCGGATGTATACTTTGTGTGCTTGCGAGCGCGATGGTGATCCCGAGGATATGTTATGCCGCATGAAAGGAGTAAAAGAGCCGACAAATACGGCTTATACTTTACACTTCATGATGAAAGAGTATTTGGCTAAGTTCTCTCCAGTTACACCTATCTTACGTCATGATGCGAAGATCCTAGATGGTCCACAGGATTTGTTGAGCCAAGTGACGGGAGTGGATTATACGTTTAGATAGACGTCAGACACTGGACGTCAGATTAAGTTTAGAATTAAAAAAAGCTAGTCATTGGTAATTTCCATGACTAGCTTTTTTAATTCTAACTTTTAAAGTCAACCTCTTAGACAAACGTCCGACGTCTAAAGTCTAAAGTCTAACGTCTTATTTTAATGCGGTAACTGATCTCTAAACTTTCCATACACCCAAGTTCCTGCCGTAGCGCTTAGGATAACTACTAAGATAACGATAGCACCTGAACCTACTTGTGCGAAGAGAGGACCTGGGCAAGCTCCAGTCAATGCCCATCCTAGTCCAAAAATCAAGCCACCAATGATTTGGCCCTTATTGAATTTCTTGTCGGTGAACGTAATTTCCTCCCCGTGAATCGTTTTAACCTTCAATTTCTTGATTAAAAATACTGAGATAGCTCCTACTATAACTGCTGTTCCAATCACTCCGTACATGTGAAAACTTTGTAAGCGAAACATTTCTTGAATTCGGAACCAGGAGATGATTTCAGCTTTAATAAATACGATGCCAAAAATCACTCCTACTAAACTATATTTTAAGTTATAGTACCACGGGTGATTTAATTCTGATTCATTTACACACATGGTGTCTAATGAACGTACTTCGAAATCAGCTGGATTTGCGTGTTGATTTGTCTTATTTTCCATGTGAATTATAGGTGTAAGATGAAGGGTAAAATGAAATTAGCCATGATAAAACCACCAATCATGAAACAGATGGTTGCTACTAAGGATGGCCATTGTAAGTCGGAAAGTCCCATGATTGCGTGTCCAGAGGTACAGCCACCTGCATAACGTGCGCCAAATCCTACTAAAAATCCGCCTCCAATCATCATGACTAAGCCACGTAATGTAAATAAGGATTCAAAAGAAAATAACTGTTCTGGAACCATGCCTGAGAAATTAGTGATGCCATAACTAGCTAATTCCTTTGCTAAATCTGGGTGCACGATAACAGCATCTCCTGATCCTAAATAAAGGGTTGAGATGATGCCGCCCACTAGAATACCTCCCACAAAGAAGAAATTCCATGTTTCTTTTTTCCAATCATATTTGAAAAAAGGGATGTTACTAGGTAGACATACGGCACAAGCGTGGCGTAGATTTGCTGAGATTCCAAAGTGCTTGTTACCTAAAATCAATAAGGCCGGCACAATTAGTCCGATGATAATTCCTGCCGTATACCAAGGCCAGGGTTGGGTGATTGTTTCCATCATAGTAAGTTAAAATTTAGTCTTTAAGTCGCTAGTCGCTAGTCGCTAGTCGCTAGTCGCTAGTCGCTAGTTTAAATAATTCGGTAATTTAATTCATTTCTATTTAATCTCTTCACTCTTAATTCTTCACTCTTACCTCTCGCTTGCTTTTGCAATCGTGCCGATCATAAAATAGCTTAAAACAGCAAAGTAAACGATGCTATTCAATGGCTTGCTTGTAATTGGGCATGTGCCTGTAGCACAACCAATATCTCGCCAGTAGAAATATCCGCCAATGGCGCCGAATATTCCTCCTAAGATTTGCCAACCGTTATTTTGAATGAACTTCTTCATATTCCACATCTTCATGCTCTTTAGCAGTTGATTTTTGAACAGGTACTCCGCAACCTTGTGCACCGCAGCCCGCATTCAATAGCGCCATTCCTACCAGCACGAGACCGAGCATACCCATGAGCATGTCATTACCTCGATAGGCTTCTATCAAGGCATATCCCCCAAAAACGAGGCGAATGATACGCATAACATTCCAATTCTGTGTCAATGCTGTGAACATGTTCTGATTTGTTAAAAGCCCAGGCAATGCCTGGGCTAATTAAATGTTTGAATTAGTCTTGGTAAACAAGCATATCGTGTAAGCCGCCTCCGTTAAATACCTCGGATAATCCGGCTTGTTTTAATAAGTTCATAGCCATTCCCGAGCGGTTACCACTGCGGCAATAAACCACAATTGGACCATTCATTTCCTTGAATTCATCGATGCGTAAAGGAACAATTCCCAACGGAATATTGATCGCTCCTGCATAATGGCCACTGGCAAATTCGCCAGTTTCACGTACGTCAACAACCGTAGTTGCTGGATTTGCTAATAACTCTTCCATGATTACAAAAGGGTTGAAGGACATATAAAATCAGATACTTGGAACTTTTCTGACTCTTTGATTGCTTTAAAGCCACCATTGATGTCAATTAAGTTATCATAACCACGAGCTCTTAAGGTAGAGTTGAAAATCATCGAACGGTAACCACCCGCACAGTGTACGAAGTAGGTCTTGTTTTTATCGATTTTCAACATGCTATCATTAATGAAATCCAATGGAGCATTTTCTGCATCAATCACGTGCTCAGATAAATATTCTGAATTCTTACGTACGTCGATGATTTCACCTTCGCCTGCTTGAATACGTTTGAATGCTTCTGCTGGTTCGATGGATTCGATTTGATCAAATTCTTTTCCTGATGCTTTCCAAGATGCAAAACCACCTTTTAAGTAACCGATGGTAAAGTCATAACCTACACGAGCTAAACGTGTGATTACTTCTTCTTCGCGGCCTTCATCCGTCACCAACAAGATTTCTTGCTTAATGTCTGGAATCATTGCACCTACCCATGGGGCAAAAGATCCATCGATACCGATATTAATTGAGTTCGGGACAAATCCTGCTGCAAAAGTTTGAGGATCGCGTGTATCTATGATCAACGCGCTTGTTTCATTAGCTGCTGCTTCAAATCCCTCTGGACTTAAGGCATGTTGGCCACGCGCTAACACTTTATCAATCGAGTCATATCCTTGAATGTTCATCAATACGTTCAATGGGAAGTAAGCGGGAGGAGCTACTAATCCTGTCAAAACCTCTTTAGTGAATGATTCTTTTGTTAACGCAGGATTCAACGCATAATTCGTTTTCTTTTGGTTACCCAATGTATCTGTTGTCTCTTTGCTCATGTTTTTGCCGCAAGCAGAACCAGCACCGTGTGCAGGATATACGATGATATCATCTGCTAAAGGCATGATTTTGTTACGTAAAGAGTCGAATAAATGACCTGCTAAAATTTCTTGAGTCAAATCAGCCTTTACTTTTTGAGCTAAGTCTGGACGTCCTACATCACCGATGAACAAGGTATCACCTGAGAATAAGCTAGTTTCCTTTCCGTTTTCATCAATCAAAAGGAAACAGGTTGATTCCATTGTGTGACCTGGCGTATGAATGACGCGGATCGTAGCGTTTCCTAATGGGAACTCTTGGCCATCTGTTGCCGTGATACACTCAAATTGGCAAGCTGCATTAGGGCCGTAAACGATAGGAGCACCTGTTTTTGCAGATAAATCGATGTGACCCGATACGAAGTCAGCATGGAAGTGTGTTTCAAATACATACTTGATCTTCGCTCCATTGCGCTCTGCTTTTTCGATGTAAGGTTGTACCTCGCGAAGTGGATCGATGATCGCTGCTTCTCCGTTGTTCTCGATGTAGTAAGCACCCTGTGCTAAACATCCCGTGTAAATTTGTTCTACTTTCATTTTCGTAATTATTATGCTGTGAATGTGTTTAATCTATTTCAATGGGAAGGCCAACTGTTGGATCAGGATGTAAATACCCATCACCAAAACAAACCATCCAAAACCTACTTTTAATTTATTTCCGTCTACTTTTTTACTAATTATATCTCCGAAGAATATGCCTACAATCGCTAGCCCTGAAACAGTTAGTAACAAGTTCCAGTCTATGGCATGATGTCCCAAGTCACCCGTAAAGCCAATTAATGATTTAGCCGCAATAATTAAAAGGGAAGTGCCCACCGCTTGTTTCATGGATAATTTGGAAAGCATCACTAAAGCTGGGATGATTAAGAATCCTCCACCGGCGCCAACTAATCCCGTCAAAGTACCAACAACCGCTCCTTCAATCAAGATCATTGGGTAATTGAATACTTGTTCCTCTTCTACATAAGTACCTAGTTTCTCCTTTTCACATTGCTCGCATTTACCGCGAATCATAGAGATAGAAGCCGCTACCATTAAGATGGCGAATAAGACCATCATTAATATAGATTTGGTAACCACGAAATTTCCTAATGTAAATACTTCTGCTGGAATTAAGGGTACAATGAACTTACGGGTCGCATAAACCGCTGCAATGGATGGTATGCCAAAGATGACCGCAGTCTTTACATTGATTAAACCTTGCTTGTACTTAGGGAAGGCGCCTACTAATGAACTGGCCCCTACCACAAATAATGAATAAGCTGTAGCAAGAATAGGATCTACCCCAAACAAATATACCAAAACAGGTACTGTTAAAATGGATCCACCACCACCGATTAATCCGAGTGAGATGCCGATGAGTAGGGAAGCGAAATAACCTATAATTTCCATGCGTTTTTTATTTGTTTTTGTTGATGCAAATTTGAAGGTATTTTTAATGCTTATTCGTGATTTTTATCACAAGGCAAAAAAAAGTTTAAATCAAAAATGGAAGTTCATAATAAGGTTATAATTACTCATATTGACCTTGTTAATGATGTATTTTTCGTTCTGATATGTTTCGCCTTGATTTGATTTATGCACAAATAAGGCTTGAATTTCAAGCCCCTCCAGGAAGTTGATGAATTCATACGTCAAATCTACATTCAATTGGGTGTAACTAGGTAAGCCATATTTATTCAACGCATAATTCTTCACATCAGGTAATTGGAAGTATCCATAACTCAAATTCGCCTTTAGAGGAAAATCTGGGAAGGTGTAGATTACTTTGCCAACTAGCGCATGCAAATCACCAAATCCTTCATTCCGTTCACGTGGCATAAAGGTGTAAAATGGGTCACGGCCCCATTCGCGCGGCATTAAATAGCGGCCTTCTGCTGTGATGCGCGTGTAGTTTAGTGAGGTTTTCCAATTTGAATGCTCATAACCCACCTTGGCACTAATCACACGCGACTTTTGATCTGGTGTGAAATAGGTTTTTGTTGGATCCTCATTGCCACCCTGATTAACCGCTTGTTGTTGGGTGTATTGTAAGCCTGCTACCCATTCATTTTTTTTCCAATCCCATTGGATCATACTGGTATTAAATACATTTTCAACAAATACATTCCAAAATTTGATGGATTGGTTTTGGGGTAGTTGGTGCGTATAACCCACTAAGTAAATTCCTTTGGACTCAATATTTCCCTTATAATTTCCTTTTACTCCATTGGTATTGACTCCATTAGGGTAAATTCCGATGGATTCACCGATTCCATACCAATCCACGGTACCGCGTGGGGAGATTTCATACAAGTAGCCACCTTCCAATTTATTTTTTTTGCCCGGGAAAATTTCTCCATACAATCCACCTACTTCAGTCGGTCGCATCCGGCCGTCTTGCAGGTTAATAAATGGCGTATTGATCAATTGTTTTCCAGCTGTAATATGTGATTTTTTGAAATTGTATTTCAGGTATAGTTCCTCGAGACGATCCAAATCATTTTTATTTGTTAGATCCTCCAAATCGAACAATGAGGTCTCATATCGACTGGCTGTTTGGGTATATGGATCAATTTTTGCCATGTCGGAAGAGCCAACATTATAGATAAAATACCCACCTACACCCATTTGAAAGCCTTTAAATGACGCAGTTTCATAGAATAATCCTCCACCTGCGGCATGTGCATAGGCATCGGTGAGATGTCCTTCGTTTTCAGTGGCCATGAAAAAATACCTTAGGTTACCATGTACTTTCCCATGTTTGAAGGCAAATAGGAGGGAGCTTGAATCTTCCGCCACACTTTTTTTGCCTTTCCAAAGATGCGGTGTCGTATGAATTTCTTGATGTTGGGCTACTACATGTGCCGTATTGATCAATAGGAATATGAAAATTAAGGTGAAATGTTTAGGCATGCTTATTGTGTTTAGGCATGCAAATTGTCACTTAATTTAATTTTAAGTCGTGATGTATATCACAGTCCCTGCAAATTGATGATTTCAATTTGGTTTTTATTGATTTTAATAAATCCTTTCTCTGCAAGTTTTTTCATCAACCGCGAAATAACCTCACGCGAGGAGTTTAATTCCGTAGCAATATCTGTAAATGAAACCTTGATGACATTACTTTTTAAACTCTTTTGGTGTTGTTTTAAATACCACAATAATCGCTCGTCCAAATTACGAAAGGCTATGTGGTCAAGTGTATCTAGCAATTCCTCAAATCGCGAACGATACGTTTCTAACACGAACTGATACCAAGATTTATATTTAGCAGCCCACTCATCCATTAATTCGACTGGAATGGTAAGTACTTCCGTGTCCACCAATGCCTTCGCCATAATCTGACTATTGAGATTGCGGGATGCACAGGTCATGGAAATCGCACAGGCTTCTCCCGGGTGGAGGTTGTACATGAAGACTTCATTTCCCTCATCATCTTCCCGAAAAACCTTAATGATTCCTTTGGTGACTAATACAGCCGAGCGAATGCTTTGGCCTGTTTTCATCAGAAAATCATCCGCTTGAAATTTTCGAATGACGCCTACTTGTTGGATCTTCTTCTTTAACTCAGGTTCGAAATTGGTTAATATATCTGATTCCATTTGTCTGTTTTCCAAATCCCTAGACTGAAGTCTGGGGTTATTGTTTATGCTGATGTTCTTAAATTCCCCAGACTAAAGTCTGGGGTTATTATCTATGTTATTAACCCCAGACTTTAGTCTGGGGAATTCCTAATAAGCAATTACTTTTTTCTCCCGACTACTTTCCATCGCCGCATCGATCACCCGCATGCTATTGATTCCATCTTGAACGGAAACCGCTGGTGTCGCATCGCCGCGTAAAGATTGATAAACATTTTCATAAAAGGCCATAAAATCACCTTTTTCAGAAACTACTCGGTCGGGATTCGAACCATCTACATGTATCAACCCGTAATCTGAAGGACTATCCAGTCCCCATTCTTTTCCTTGTGGCTTTAGTCCTGCATCGAGGTCAATTTCTTGTCGGTCCGAACGTGTTTTGATAAAGCTACCCAATTTGCCATGCAACTGAAACGCAGGAATTGGCGCTTTGAAATAATATCCTGCCTTCAAGCGAACACGCATTTCCGGGTAATACAGTAATATCTCAAATAAATCTTCTACCTCCGTACCCGGACGTGTTTTACGCAAGTCGGCAAACACATGCGACGGTTTCCCAAACAAATACAAGGCCTGATCAATGATATGTGGTCCCAAATCAAATATGATTCCAGCCCCTGGTCCAGGAACTTCCTTATGCATTTTGGGTGATTTGATTCCATTGAAGCGATCGAAATGGAATTCCGCTTCAACCAATTCGCCCAGTTGGCCCGAGGTATAAACCTTCTTTACGGTTAGAAAATCGGAATCCCAACGGCGATTTTGGTAGACAAAAATATGTTTGCCAACTTCTGAAGCTATTTGTTGCAATTCCAATGCTTCCGCTGTCGAGTTCGTAAATGCTTTTTCAACTACGACATGTTTACCAGCTTTCAATGCTTTGGTGGCATATTCGAAATGCGTGGGGATGGGGGTATTGACGATAACTAATTCAATAGCAGCATCTTGGATGACTTCGTCTAGCGAATCATACGAGTGTGTCCCAGGATAGGCTTTTTGAATATTTTTTTGGCTACGTTCGTAGGAGCCAACGAGCTCGAAGCCGGGATGAATTTCGAGGAAGGGGGCGTGAAAAATGCGTCCCGACATTCCATAGGATAATAATGCGGTTTGAATTGCTTTCATGAAGTAAAAATAAGAAATTTAGGGCTTTGATATACAAACCTATTCAGATGAAAAAAATACTCGTTTTTGCTTTCGTGAGTTTTGGGGCATTTGCTCAGCAACCACTTGTTTCGCATATCTACACGGCAGATCCTTCTGCCCACTTGTTTCAAGGAAAAATCTACATTTATCCATCGCATGACATTGATGCAGGTGTCAAAGAAGATGACATGGGTAGCCATTTTGCGATGAATGATTATCATGTGCTATCACAAACTACGCCTGCGGGCCCTGTGACCGATCATGGAGTTGCGCTTAAATTAGCAGATATTCCTTGGGCGGGTAAGATGCTTTGGGCACCAGATGCGGCAGAATCAAATGGACAATACTATTTATATTTCCCTGCCAAAGATAAAGAAGGCATTTTCCGCATCGGAGTAGCTAGTTCGGCTAAACCGGAAGGTCCATTTAAAGCGGAGCCTAATTACATCGAAGGCACTTACAGCATTGATCCTTGTGTATTTAAGGATGCTGATGGATCTCATTACATGTATTTTGGGGGTATTTGGGGAGGCCAATTGCAACGCTGGAAAATGGGACATTACATGGCGAATGATGATAGCCAACCAGCAAACGATCAACCTGCATTAATGGCAAAAGTTGCCAAATTAGATCAAAACATGAAGGTCTTAGCTGAGAAACCGCGTGATGTACAGATTTTGGATGCCAATGGAAAAATTCTTCTTTCGTCCGATCATGACCGTCGGTTTTTCGAGGCTGCTTTCGTGCATCAATACAATGGGAAGTACTATTTCAGCTATTCTACAGGCGACACCCATAACATTGCCTACGCAACGGGATCAAGTCCTTATGGACCGTTTACGTATCAAGGTGTGATTTTAAAACCGGTTAAAGGTTGGACCAATCACCATTCCATAGTCGAACAAAATGGCAAATGGTATCTCTATTTCCATGATGTGCAATTATCAGGCAGAACGCATTTACGCAATATCAAAGTAACTGAATTGAAGTATCGCGCGGATGGATCCATCGAAACGATCACGGCCTATTAATTAAATACCTATATTTAGGTCTATGAATCGAATAGATCTTCCCTGGATAAATCAGATTAAACAACACCGACAGCCCGATGGACATAAAAAATCCTTCGGGCATGTGTTGATTATCGCCGGAAGTCCGGGTAAAGTTGGCGCTGCTTTATTATGTGCTCGAGCCGCATTACATGCCGGCTGTGGCATGGTGACCGCGATGATTCCCGAAGAGGGCGTCGGGCCACTGTTAGCCCATAGTCCCGAAATCATGTATCGCACGGAAGCTGATTTGTCAATGATAAATTTAGAACCTTACGATGCCATCGCTTTTGGCCCGGGTTTGGGATTTTCCATTCAGGTACGTCGAAACTTAGAATTTCTATTGCAAAATTATCCTGGACCGATCGTCTTTGATGCGGATGCATTGACTTTGTTGGGTTCGTATGAGTCTTTAATTTCCCAAGTAAAACCGCATCATATTCTAACGCCTCATCCAGGTGAATTTGCTCGTCTTGGCAGTTTGGAATTTGATCCATTGAATCGGGAAAAACAAGCCTTAGATTTTGTTTCCAGGTATTGCTGCCAATTGTTGTTGAAAGGTGCGGCAACCATCGTGGTGACATCAGCTGGAGAATTATTTACGAATACGACAGGTAATGATGGGATGGCTACGGCAGGATCAGGGGATGTATTGACCGGTATTATTGCCGCTTTATGTGCACAAGAATACGCACCTGATGTGGCTGTTCGCCTGGGCGCTTACATTCATGGCTTGTCGGGGGATTTGGCGATACAAAAAAAATCGAAGGCCAGTTTAGTGGCCTCCGACTTGATTGATCATTTGAGTGAAATTAGGCTGTTAGACTAAGATTGCTTTCGCGTATTCCACACATTTTTTCACTTCTGCTACGGCATCTGAACCAGCTGGAATGTCATATTCCAATTCAATTGTTGCCGGGAAGTTGTATTTGTTCTTCTTCATGGCCGTTAAAATCTCCTTTAATGGAGTATCTCCTGTGCCCCACACCAAGTTTTTCGCACCGTTTTCTTTCGATGTACGGTCTTTGATGTGCAATGAAGTGATGCGATCTTTTTTCGCTTCTAATAAGGCTAATAAACTTGCCGTTGTATGTGGCGCACCTACCGCGATGTAGTGACCAGCATCTAAGTTCATGGAGTTGTAAGGTGATTGTGCCAATGCTTCATCAAACGCAGTGTCCTTCACTTGTAAATGGGCGTGATATCCGAAATAGATACCGTGTTTTGCACCTAGATCCCCTAGACGTTGGGTTTGTTTCGGGTCAGTGGGTAATTCAACCGTCACTGACTTAGCCCCTAAAATCTTAGCAGACTTTAATGCATATTCTACTTCGCCATCTGAATTGTTCGGGCCAAAGGCATTGGGTTTGTAGGCGTAAACACTTATACCAGCTTTATCTAATTTCGCACGAACTTCTTTGAATTTGTCCATCGAAACTGATTCACGCCATGCTTTAACATCTTCTTGGTATTTTTTCATGGCTGCACGTTGCTCGTCGGTGAGCGTAGGACGTGGCTGGCCTGGTGTCCAACGCATGGGTACTGGATTGACTGGCTTGCCAGCATATTCCTCAACCGCATCACCCATTAATTCAGTTGCAGAAATGCCACTCTGTGTTAGGTATCCGATGATATCATCAATGGATCCAGGCATGCTACGATATGAATACGTGATGCAACCGATTTGAACGCCACCAAATTTCGAATCTGGTTTCGCTGAGCCAAAAGCAAATGCAGCTGGTTTGGCAAATAAAAGGCCTAAAGAGGCAAGGGAGCCGGCTGCTAAAAATTGCCGACGGGAGTTATTGTAATTCTTTTTCATAGGAGTACAGGTTTATAAACTCAAGTATAGGAATCCTTTTTGATAATTTTATCCTTTGGGTAAAATTTTGCGACGAAAGACTAATTTTCTTTGGCAAATCTTTCAGGATTACCAAAGCTTGAGATGCAAAGCATCGATTCCCTAGGCTAATGCCTGGGGTTAATAACCTTAGTCTTTAGTCTAAGAAGTCGACGCGAGGTATCACGTCTCTACATTTTCCAACGTCTAACGTCTAATGTCCAGCGTCTAATCGCTTTATAGCGATTCTCGTTCCCGGCTCAAATGAATTCACTACCTCAAGTACCTCTGGTTTCCATGTAAATGTCCAGCGATGTGGGCTTTCAAAGTAGCGAAGCGTGATTTCGAGCGTTTGATCGTCTAATTGTCGGTAGCTCCCTGCATAATCAAAAGGGGCTTTTTTAGCTAAATCCACCCGTGCTGCGCGTAGCATATAGGGGCCAACCAGTTGTGATTTTCCGATACCCCAAGTTCTGAATCCTAGTTTAAAGGTATGCTGGGTAGAATCTTTGGTCGTGATGATTAATTCGGCCGCATCTCCTTTGGTTTTGATTTGCATGCGCGCAAAATCAAACTGATTTTTTTCTAAGGTAATCGCTGCTTGTAAGCTTTTGAAAGGAAGCGCATTTGTAGGAGTATCCAGTTGTCTCGACGCATTAAATTGCTTTAATGAAGCTAAAGCCTTTGGATTGGGAGCTAATGCTTTGGCTTGAAATGCCGGCAATAAATGTTGCCACACGTGGTTCAAGTCATCCGGTAAGTCATGTGACTCTGAGGTAATAATCAAAACCGCATCTTGTTCAGGCATCATTAAGATATACTGGCCAAAGGCCCCATCTCCACGAAATGAATTATTCCGGCTCCGCCAAAACTGATAGCCATATCCTTGAATCCAATCCGCATATTGTCCAGTTGCCCGTTTTTCGGCCGTTGCATCCGGTTCTTGATCGATGTGCTTGCTGGTTGCCTCTTCCACCCAAGCGGCAGGAAGTATTTGTTTGCCTTCAAATTTGCCTTTGTTTAGATAAAGTAAACCTAGTTTAGCCATGTCTTCCGTTTTGACACGGATCCCCCAGCCACCTACGTTGATCCCTTTTTGATCCGATTCCCAATCGATTCCAGTGATATGCAAGGGATCTAATAAGCGTGGTTTTAAGTAGGCCAAAGTCGTTTCGCCAGTCACTTTCTGAATAATGGCAGAAAGCATATAAGTTGCCAGTGTGTTATAAAGGAATTTCGTACCAGGTTTGGCGACAATGGGATGATTCAAGAAACCGCGAATCCAGTCGGGCTGCATGACAATGACGCTGCGTAGTGGTTCTTTTTCATGGCCAACAGACATCGTCAATAGATCTTGGACGCGTAAATCTTGAAGAAAGGGTTTGTCCTTTAGGTCTGCATATTCCGGGAAAAATGAAAGGACTTTATCTTGAACGCTGAGTCGTTTTTCAGCGACTGCAAAACCGATGGCCGTGGAGGTCCAGCTCTTGGAAACACTGTACATCGAATGCACTTTATCAGCTGCATACGGTTTCCACCATGCTTCTGAAACCACCTTCCCATGCCGAATGAGCATATAGGAATGTAATTCATGGCGTTTTGGGTCAATTTTTTCGATGTATTGTTGGATCGCTGCGGATGAAATTCCTTCCGCTTCGGGTGTACTGCGAGGTAATGATTGGGTGAAGGCGGGTAGGGCCAACAAGCTTATTAGGCCTATTAGGAATAGTTTTTTCATGGTTTATCGGTTTAAAGCAGGCTAAATGTATGAAAAATGCGGTAAATTGTTGGCTGTTTATTTTCCCTATGTCCACAGAAATCGTTGCGCGTGTTATTCATTTATCGGCCTCTTATGGGCCGCATGAAGTGCTGAAAGACATTTCGTTTGAGATAGGTGCCGAAGATTGTTTGGCGATTGTGGGGCCAATGGGTTCTGGGAAAACAACGTTGGCCAAAGCACTTTCAGGTCGTTTATTTCGAAAAGGGGAGGTGTGGTTTCGGGGATCATTTGTGTTGTATGTGGAGCAGCAACATCACTTTAAGAATCGCAGTAATATTTCTGAATTTTATCTCCAACAGCGGTTTAATTCAGCAGATTCGGAAGATTCGTATACCGTTCGAGAGGAATTAGGTGAACTTGATGTGGCAGCATATGTGACCATGTTTAAGCTAGAAGGCTTGTTGGATAAGCCGTTGCTCCAACTTTCCAATGGTGAAAATAAACGCTTACAGATTGTTAAAGCATTAGGCCAAAAGCCAGATTGGTTATTATTAGATAATCCGTATTTAGGTTTGGATGTTGCCGGCAGGGCGGTATTGTCGGCAGGATTAAGTCAATTGCAAGCGCAAGGCATCCGATTCATCCTGTTTTTATCGGGAGGGGATGTGCCTGAGTTTGTGAATCGGGTGTATGCGCTTCGCAAGGATGTTTCTGTGATCCCCAGACTAAAGTCTGGGGTTATACAAGATGCTTATAACCCCATGCTTCAGCATGGGGAGAGAAATAATAACCTCATGCTTCAGCATGGGGAGAGAAATAATAACCCCATGCTTCAGCATGGGGATTTAGGAGATTCTCAGCTCGTCTCTTTACGAAACGTCACGATTCGTTATGGGTCCAAAACCATTTTGGATCAGTTTTCGTGGACGATCAATCGTGGCGAACGCTGGGTGTTGAAAGGGCCAAACGGAGCAGGAAAGTCTACTTTATTGAGTTTGATCACCGCGGATAATCCGCAATCGTATGCGCAGGACATCACGTTATTTGGCAGAAAACGGGGTACGGGTGAGAGTATTTGGGATATTAAACGGAATATAGGGTATGTCAGTCCGGAAATGCATTTGTATTTCAAGGAAACAGGAACTTCGTTTGCCGTGGTGGCTTCGGGTTTGTTTGATTTATTAGGTGTTACGCGGAAGGTGAATGAGCAACAAACGGAGCAGGTGGATGCCTGTTTGGCAATGTTTGGTTTGGGATATTTGCGTGATCGTCCTTTTCATACGCTTTCCACGGGAGAGCAAAAGATGATTTTAATTACTCGGGCATTTGTGAAAAATCCACCGTTATTGATTCTAGATGAACCTTGTCAGGGTCTAGACCAAGAACAAGTCCAACGGGTCAAAGATGTCATTGATTACCTTGCGGCGACAACGGATATGACGCTAATCTTTGTTTCGCATTACGCTGAGGATGTTCCGAGCTGTGTTACGAAGGAATTGACTTTGTAGAGTCGCGATCCCCAGGCTAAAGCCTGGGGTTAATAACCTCAGACTTTAGTCTGAGGAGTCGACGCAAGGTATCGCGTAGCTACAAACCGTACTTTTGAATCATGGCTACTTGCCCCGCATGGTAAGCCGTATGCGAAATGATTCTGCCAAATGCCTCTGCTTTGGTTTTGGTGCCAAATTCTTTGGTAGTTATTTGCGTCGACCACGCATCTTCTGAAACGGAAGCTAAAATTGAAATGATTGTTTTTCCAGATTCATCCAATAAGGATTGAATGGCCTGAAGATCCGTCCAAACACCCGTGTCTTTTTGATCAATGACAGTATGTGCGACGACTTTTACTTCCGCATGGCCAAAAACATTTTTACAGAACAACAATTCTACCTCAGCTATATGCTGCAATAGAAATCCAATGGAATTAGGTCCAGCGCCTAATTTCTTTTTTAAATCGGATGTTGTGATCGTATCAGTCACTTTGCTGAGACGTGTGCGCGCTTCGATGTAGGCGGCTTGGAGGTGTTGGGAAGTGGTCATAGATATTTAGTTTGTAGAGACGCGAAACTTCGCGTCTAATCCCCAGGTTAAAACCTGGGGTTATAAGTGGATTGATTTTGTAGAGACGCGACACTTCGCGTCTAGTACCCAGACTTAAGTCTGGGCTTATATATACTATCCCCAGGTTTTAACCTGGGGATGTGAAGCGAGGTTGCGTCTAAACAAATGGCTGACTGATCGAAGGACTCGGCTGACTAAACCATTTCGGGCCTTGCGCTGTCATATACACACAATCTTCTAGTCGGACTCCGAATTCACCAGGGATCGCAATCGTAGGTTCAATCGAGAAACACATGCCCACTTGCAGCGGTAATTTATTTCCCTTAACCATATTTCCCCATTCATGCCCATCCATTCCGATGCCATGTCCGGTGCGGTGGGGAAGTCCAGGTAGTTTATACGCTGGGCCATAACCCGCTTTAACTAATGTTCCTCTTGCCGCCAAATCCACATTTTCACATGGCACACCCAATACCGCCGCCTCAAATCCGGCTTGTTGGGCCCTTTTTTCTAAATTCCAAATGTCAATTTGTTTCTGCGATGGCTCACCAAAAACCACGGTCCGCGTAATATCGGATTCATATCCATCCACTTGGCAACCGCAATCAAGCATCACCACATCACCTTTTTTGAGAATTTGTGGTCGGGAACTACCATGAGGAAAGGAAGTCGCCACCCCAAAAGTTACGGACGCAAAACCGTGCTGTGCGCCCAATTCGGTATGTTTTTGAGCTATTTTTTGACTTATCTGACGCGGATTGCAACCTTCTGTTAATGCAGCAATTCCCGCTTGAATGGCTACGGTGGTGATGTCATTGGCCCGCTGCATGAGGGCGATTTCGGTGGGGGATTTAATAAGCCGACAAGCCACCGAGATGGGGTCGCCGCTCACGAGTTCAAAAGAGGGACCTGCCTTGCGGAGTCCGTCTACAATGAAAAAGCGAGCTTGTTCTTCGATGCCAATTTTCCCTTGTCGGTATCCTAGATCTTGTATGGTTTTGATGCACAGTTGGAACGGGTTTTCATCCTCGTGCCAGGTGCGAATTTGCTTGCCAACTTTAATCAGTTCGAGCAATCGGTCTTCCTCGAAGTATGGACAAATGTAGGTTAACTCGCCTTTGGCAGGTAAAATCACCAACATGCTTCGCTCGGATGGGTACCAACTCAGCCCTGTAAAATACTGCATGCTGGTTCCTGCATCCATGATGAGGGCAGCCATTTTGTTTTCCTGGAGTAAGGATTGTGCTTTTTGAATACGACCTAAACGTTCTTCGATGCTAATCGGTGATGCAGGATGCAAGTCATTCGATGTAAAAATGGGAAGATGAGTAGCTAGGGCGCTCATCCCGATGCTATTTTGAAGGAATTGTCTGCGTGCAATCATTTGCGTCTGAGGTATATCGGTTAAATTTAGAATTAATTCCATGAAACTGATAATCTGTGGTCTTTTTTTGGCAAATTTGTTGCTGATTATCACACCGCATGCGCTTACTTTTCATTCGTTTTTCGGCTATTGGAGATATTGTTTTGGCATCCGCGGCTTTCCGTTGTGCCAAACAACAATTGCCCGGCGTCGAAATTCATTTGTTGACCAAGCGTTCTATGAAGGCCGTGATGGAGGCGAATCCATACATCGACCAATTCCATTATTTTGATTCGGATTTAGCAGCGACCATTGAGGAGTTGAAAGGCTATTCCTTCGATTACATCGTTGACTTACATAAGAATCTGCGCAGTTTTCGCATCCGACTAGCCTTGGGAGTCCCGGTTTTGGCCTATGATAAATTGAGTGTTGAGAAGTTTTTGCTCACCAAATTTCAGTTTAATCGCATGCCTAATCGGCATATTTCCCTTCGAAGTATAGACGCATTAGCTCCGCTGGGGGTAGTGTACGATGGAAAAGGGCTCGATTACTTCATTCCGAAGGATATTCAAGTTCCTACTTTATTCCCCGATGGTTATGTGGCCTTGGTTATTGGTGCTTCGTACGCAACAAAGAAGTTGCCATTGGAATCACTCAAACAATTAGTCAAGCTCATTTCTCATCCAATTGTTTTGATCGGTGGTCCGGAGGAAAAGGTAGAAGGTGCTGAAATTGCGGCTCAAGATCCTGCTCGGATACTAAATACCTGTGGAACATATTCCTTGCATGAATCCGCCGCGATGGTTCGTGATGCGCGTTTAGTCATTTCTCATGACACGGGCATGTTATATATCGCGTGTGCATTTGAGAAAAATGTGATTGCGATTTGGGGGGCGACTTCGCCAGCCCTCCAAGTGGAACCATTTATGCCCGAAAACTCTATAACACGCGTTTTTCAAGCGATAGTACCTAATTTGACCTGCCAGCCCTGTTCTAATTTCGGCACCAAAACTTGCCCTAAAGGTCATTTCAATTGCATGAATCAGCAAGATTTGCCAGTGATTGCGCGGCAAGTAGGGGAGATGTGGGGAAGCGAATAAAGAATTTGTTAATCATTGGTGACAATGAAGTATTTGATTTGTTTATTTATTGCGATTGTTGGTTTAAGTGCGTGTGAACCAGACAGTCCTGTATTGACTACACGAAAAAATAATTTACCTCAAGCTTCTCAGGGCTACCCGATCAATCATACCTATTATTCGTTGTCCTATGTGGCTGCGCACCGACAATCCGAATTCGCCTTCTATTATTTAACCCCAGAAAGTATTAATGGTGGCCAAAAACGTACGGATGATTTTCGAATAGACCCTAAGGTTAAGTCAAATCCAGTTTCAAGTACAGCGTATGCAGGTAGTGGGTATGATCGCGGGCATCTCTGTCCTGCGGCAGATATGTCCTTAAATCTAACAGCGATGTCTGAGACGTTTTATATGTCCAATATGTCGCCCATGACCCCTTCGTTTAATCGGGGAATTTGGTCAAGTTTGGAGGATTGGGTTCGAAGTGCTGCTTTATCAAACAAAGGTCTATATGTGGCTACAGGGCCAATTTTATCTGGAAACTGCGGAACAATTTCAGGTGGAATTACGGTCCCTTGTACATTTTATAAAATTGCATTCAAGGATGGAACAAATCCAAAAATGATCGGATTTGTCATGGCTAACGCAGGATCTTCTTTGTCGCTTAAATCATTTACTGTACCCATCGATGAAATCGAGCGTAGAACTGGTTTGGATTTCTTTCCGCAATTAGATGATTCGATCGAAAATAAGCTAGAAGGAGCGGTTAATTTGAGTGGTTGGAATTTGTAAGTAAACTGAGTCCAACGTCCAATGTCTAACGTCTAGAGTCCAATAAAAAAGCCCGACATTTCTGTCGAGCTTACCAGAGCCTCCTGTCGGGATCGAACCAACCACCTACTGATCACAAATTTTGTGTATATATTTTGAACAAGGTTTCTTTTATTGTCATTTTTTGATTCTTTATAAATCTATCTAGATTGGTTGTCAATTACTGGTATTAATTATCATTTGCTCAGATACAATTTCTGGTACAAATTTTAAATAGTTTCATAAAAAAAATATTTCAACAATTGTCGAAGTGGACTTTAATGAAATTCTTTCAAAAAAAGATAAACCAACAAATGAATTGCTGGATAAAACAATTATATCAAAAATAAATAGAAGTCTTAAATACACTAGTAAGGACAATGGCTCATTTAAAACCGAATACCATAGATTCAAAGAATTTATAAAGAGTCGATCAATTTAATACTCATAAAATCCCTTACCCACTTTCTTTCCCCATTCACCCTTAAGAAATTTGTTGACAATCGTGGGAGATGGTTTATCTTCTTCATTTCCTGAGGCTTGGTATTTTTCCATCCCTACATGGTAAGCCAAATCGATTCCTGTTAGATCCAGGAGTTGGAATGGACCCATCGGATAACCTAGTCCTTTTATAACAGCCTGGTCAATATCTTCCACGGAGGCGATTCCTAAATCTAATAAATTCAGCGCTTCTTTACGGGTTGCTTGCAGCATACGGTTTACAACGAATCCATAAATTTCCTTTTGAAGCACCACTGGCGTTTTTCCTAGTTGGGTTGTTACAGCTTCTAATTTTGCCACTGTTTCATCGGACACGTGTGGGCCTTTCACAATTTCAACCAAATTCATTACCAGTGCCGGATTGAAAAAATGCATGTTAACGACTTTATCTGGGCGCTTCGTAGCAGGTGCGATTTGGGAACTGACGATATAGGAACTGTTTGTTGCCAAAATCGTATGTGATGGACATAGTCGATCCAGTTGAGCAAAAATATCTAACTTAACTTCGAGCTTTTCAACAATAGCTTCAATCACCAAATCCGCTTCTTTCACCGCTTCCGCTAAAGCGGTTTTAAAATGTAAACGCGCTTTTGTTTGTGCAACCTCATCGACGCTCATTCGTCCTTTAGCAATTCGACTAGCAAGATAGGTATCGGCAAAGTCACTGGCGCGTATAAGAGCCTCTTCGTTTTGATCCATGCAAACAGTCTGGAAACCAGAAATAGCGGAACAAATGGCGATTTGGTGACCCATATTACCAGCCCCAATTACTGTGATGTGTTGAATAGCTGTTCCCATGTTAATCTGTTTTAGAAATTGAATCTGTTGGGCGATTGCGCCACCAATTTGCAAGTAATGAACCTGAAATAGTCATCCAAGGTACAGAGATAGCGGATGCTAAGCCCACGGTGGCAATTTTCCCCATTTGAAGAGCTATACCAGATGCTAAACCCCCATTTTGTAAGCCCACTTCTAAGGATATTGTTCTACACGTTTGCTCGCTTAAGCCAGCAAAACGACCGCTCCAATATCCCAACAAGTAGCCTATCGAGTGGTGAATCATCGATGTTAAAAACAAGAGTGGGCCAATTTGCAACAAAGCATCTCGACCTGAAGAAACAATAACCACCAACATCATAAAGACCCCAACCATTGATATAATGGGCATAATTTTTTTTAGGATTTGCAATTTTGACTTCAAGAAAATATTCAAAAGCAAACCTAATATGATGGGGAGAATAATCATTTCACCTACATGCAACATCATCTTGAGAAAGTCCACTTCCACGTACTTGCCTGCCAGCAGTTTCATTAACAATGGGGTCATGATAGGTGCCATGAGCGTAGATATAGTTCCAATTGTAATCGAAAGAGGAACGTCTGCCTTTGCTAAAAACGCGAGAACATTCGAAGTAACACCACTTGGAACAGAACCGATCAGGATAATTCCTGCTGCGATTTCTGAAGGGAAACCAAAAGTTGTAGCTAATGTAACCGCAACTAATGGCATAATAGTAAAGTGGCTAATTAGCCCGATGATTACTGCTTTTGGCATTTTTAATACACCTTCAAAGTCTTTTACACTCATCTCTGTACCCATGGTAAACATGATTAACTGTATAAGTGGAACGATTAGCGTAGAGAATTTGAAATCGCCTATTTTAATAAAATATTGTGGATAAAAGATGCCAATAACAACAGCTCCTAAAAGACA
>JACCDX011256238.1_pt1 | contig 36589 bp, 34 predicted proteins | sample 7449681 | NCBI WGS metagenome assembly JACCDX01 (sample SAMN15323450, study PRJNA562643) | freshwater metagenome | isolation source: river surface water | place: USA:Blue River Watershed | collected 2017-08-18
ACGAACGGGGTTCATTCCCAGCTCGCCCAAAAAACCTCCGTCCATTGGTCATTGGTCATTCGTCATTGGTCATTCTGCGCCCTCGGCACCGCCTCAACCGCCGCTAAACGCCGCGCCCTATGCCCAGCTTCAGCTACACCGCCCGCGACAAATCCGGCGCCACCTCCTCCGGCACGCTCGACGCGCCCTCGCGCCGCGACGCGCTTCGTCGCCTCCAGACCCGCGGCTTGCAGCCCACCCGGCTCGACGAATCCAACGGCGGCCCCGCCAAGCCCGCCCGCTCGAAAAAATCCTCCGCCCCCGGCAAGGCCGAGCCCTCCCCGCTCGCCAAGCCCACCCGGGCCTCCGCCGCCAAGACCGAGCCCACCGAGAAGGAGCGCCTGCCCTTTCTCGAAGCCCTCGCCGACCTCGTGCGCGGCGGCCTCTCCGCCGGCGAGGCCGTCCGCCTCCTCTCGGTCCGCGTCTCCCAGCCACGTCTCCGTTCCCTCACCGCCTCCCTCTGGGCCAGCCTCAGCGAAGGCCAGACCCTGTCCGTCGCGCTCTCGCAATTTCCCCACGTCTTCGACGGGCAGACGATCAACCTCGTCGCCGCCGGCGAGGCCACCGGCAACCTTCGCGACGTCCTCGAACGCCTCATCGCGCACTTCACCGAGCAGAAGGAACTGCGCGGCAAGCTCGCCGCCGCCCTCGCCTACCCCGTCTTCGTCTGCCTCCTCGCGACCGGCGTCATCATCTTTTTCCTCTTCTTCCTGATGCCGCGCCTGAAGAGCCTGCTCGCCTCGCTCGGCGGCAAGCTCCCCTGGGCCACGCAACTCCTCGTCGACGGCTCCGAATTCGCCCTCCGCTACGGCCCCTTCCTCGTCGGCGCGCTCGCGATCGGGTTTGTCTTCTTCTGGCAATGGCGCCGCACCCAGGCCGGCCGCCTCGCCACCGACGAGATGGCCCTGCGCATCCCGATGTTCAGCGGCTTCACCGTTCGCGGCACCGTGCTCAACTTCGCGCACACCCTCGCCGTGCTCCTCGAAAACGGCATCACCACCGCCGAGGCCCTGCGTCTCGCCGAGCGCACCGTCGCCAACGAGGCCCTCCGCATCCGTTTCTCGGAAGCCACCACCCGCGTCCTCGAAGGCGAGGCGCTCTCCGTCGCCCTCGGCCGCACCGGCGTGTTCGAGCCCCTCCTCCTCGACCGCCTCTCCGTCTCCGAGCAGACCGGCAGCCTCGCCCCGGGTCTGCGCGACATCGCCCGCACCTGCCGCAACGAGCTCGACCGCTTCCTCAACACCTTCACCAAATCGATCAGCGGCGGCGTGCTCCTCGGCGCCTTCGGCTTCGTCGCCTTCATCGCCTACGCGATCGTCACCGCCGTCTTCCAGGTCAGCAGCAATTTCCGCTTCTGATCGCGCGGCCCGCGGGCCGCCCGGGCGGCGGCCCCGAGACCCGGTTCACTCGATGCCCATGTCCTTGCGCATCGCCTCGACGATCTTCACGAAGCGCAGGTCGTTCTTCGGCGACGACTCGTTGTCGAAGTTGAGGCCATAGGGCCAAAAGTGCATGCGGTCCGCGTGCAGGACCGCGTCCGGACCGTCGAATTCCCGCAGCTGGCGCAGCGCGTTTTTCCCCATCCACTTCCCGTCCTTGATGTTCTCCCGCCAACGCGCGTGCGTCCCGACGCCCAGGGTGTGCGCGATCTCGTGCAACGCCACCCGCCGGCTGATCGAGCCGCCCCAGTTGATCCAGCCGTTCCAGTTCGCGTCCGCCGTCGGCGTGCCCGGACTGTTGTTCGCCGTCACCGCCTTCTTGAATTTTCCGTGCTCGTTGAGGAAGGCCACCGCCGCGTCCATCGCCTCCGTGATCGCGCGCCGGCGGTCCTCAGGCCACGTCTCCGCCCCTTTCGACAGCTGGTAGGTCAGCGGCCCCTTCAAAAAGGGCGCCCTCCGAAGCGCCTCCGCCTCGGCCTTTTTCTCCGCGTCGCTCTTCTCCTTCGGCAACGGCGCGGCCGGAGACGCCGGCATCGCCTCCGCCGTCGGGGAAGCCGCCTGCTCCCGAGCCCAGGCGCGATCCGCCTCCGCAAGGCCGTCAAAAGGGATCTCGAACACCTGTCCGTCCTCCCGACGCACTTTCACCGCTTGCCCGGTGTTCCCGAGCCACTCGCCGCGCAAGGTGCGGCCGTCCGACGCCGTCCATACGCGCGGCTCGGCGCGCGCGATCACCGCATCCAGCGTCAGCAAGGCCAGGAAAGCACCCGGTCGCGCGAAACGGAGGGCCGAAGGGGTCGAAAAAATAGTCATGGGGAAAATCCAGGAGCCTCCCGATCCGGGAGCGTCCTACAGAAAAAAGCTCCGGGGCCGCGGGCCAATCCCGAATCTCGACGCTCGCGCGCTTCCGTGCCCGGGGCCGGCGTCTCTCCACCCCGATTGTTTCCGAGAAACCCGCCGCCTTGCGCGGGGCGGGTTTCCTCGCCGGATCGTCCCGTCATCGGAGGGAAAGATTGCCAGCCCGCATCCAAAGCCTTCCCCGTTAAGCACCCCATGAAGACCCGTTCCTTCCCGCAGGTTTCCTTCCCCGCCTCCGAAATCGGCCTCGGCTGCTGGCAGCTCGGCGGCGCCGACTGGGGCGCGGTGGACGACGCCTCCGCGCTCGCTATCCTCCGCGCGGCCTCCGACGCCGGTATCAACTTCTTCGATACCGCGGACGTCTACGGCTCCGGCCGCAGCGAGACCCTCGTCGGCCGCTTCCTCCGCGAGTCCCGCCGCGGGGACGTCTTCGTCGCCACCAAGCTCGGCCGCACCGCCGCCCTTTACCCCGCCGGCTACACCGAGGCCGGCGTCCGCGCCGCCACCGAGGACTCCCTCCGCCGCCTCGGCGTCGAAACGCTCGATCTCACCCAGCTCCATTGCATCCCCGTCGAGGTGCTCCGCCGCGGCGAGATCTTCGAGTGGCTCCGCCGCCTCCGCGCCGAGGGCAAGATCCGCGCCTTCGGCGCCAGCGTCGAATCCGTCGAGGAGGGCCTGCTCTGCCTCGCCCAGGACGGCCTCGCCTCGCTCCAGGTCATCTTCAACGTCTTTCGCCAGAAGCCCGCGGAAAAACTCCTCCCGCTCGCCCACGACAAGGGCGTCGCCATCATCGTCCGCCTGCCGCTCGCCAGCGGCGTGCTCGCCGGCCGCTTCACCCGCGCCACCCGTTTCCCCGAAGGCGACCATCGCCACTACAATCGCGACGGCGCCGCCTTCAACGTCGGCGAGACCTTCGCCGGGATCCCCTTCGAAAAGGCCGTCGATCTCGCCGATTCGCTCAAGACCCTCGTTCCCGCCGGCTGGACCCTCGCGCAGCTCGCCCAGCGCTGGATCCTCGACCACGCCGCCGTCACCACGGTCATCACCGGCGCCAGCCGAGTCTCGCAGGTTGCCGACAACGCCTCCGTCTCCGCCCTGCCTCGCCTCTCGCCGGAACTGCACATGCGCCTCGCGGACTTTTATCGCACGGAGGTTCACGCCCGCATCCGCGGCCCCTATTAAGGCCCGTCTATTCGGGGCTTGGACAAGACCGCCCGCTTCGCAAGACTGCGCGCATGATCGCCGGCGCCGTCTTCTTCGGTCTGTTCATCGGCCTGCTCGCCCTCTCCGTCGCGCTCGCCCGGCGCGGCTTTCAAAACCTGTCGGGCGGCGCCCGGTATCGCCGCCTCGGCCAAGGCGGGAACGGAGCCTCGTCCTCGGCCAACGACGTCTACACGCCGCTTCTTTTCCATTCGTCCGGCTCCGAGGCCTCGTCGTCCCACGCCCACGCGTCGCACGACTCCGGCTCGCACGCCCACTCAGGCCACGACTGCGCCTGCGACTCCTCGTCCTCCTGCGGCGACTCCGGGAGCTCCTGCGATTCCGGTTGCGGCTGCGACGGCGGCTCTGGCGGCGGCGACTGAGCCGCCCGCGCCTTTTTCCTTTCGCCCGCCGCGCCCCGCGCCTCCCTAGTGGCGCCATGCGCCTCCTGATTTCCAACGACGACGGCATCCGCTCGCCGTTCCTCCACGCCTTGGTCGCCGCCCTCCGTGCCGCCGGCCATGAGCTCTTCGTCGTCGCGCCGCTCCATGAGCAAAGCTGGACCGGCGCCAGCAAATGCCGCCACCGCCCCGTCGCCTCCGCGCGCGCCGACCACGGTCTGGGGGCGCCCACCTGGACGGTCGACGGCACGCCCGCCGACTGCGTCAACATCGCCCTCGCCCACCTCCTGCCCGGCGGGATCTCCGCCGTCGACGGCGTCGTCTCCGGGATCAACCTCGGGCTCAACACCACCCTCGGTTTCATCAACGCCAGCGGCACCATCGCCGCCGCCTGGGAGGGCGCCCTCCACGGCCTCCCCGCCGTCGCCTGCTCGCAAGACCTCGACTACGACGAGTGGCGCCACCTCACCTCCGGCGGGGAGCTCGACGCCATCCCGGCCACGCGCGCCACGCTCCAGGCCAGCGCCGCCCACGCCGCCCGCCTCGCCGCCGAGCTCATCGCCGCCACCGGCCGCGAACACTTTGTGGTCCACAATCTCAACTTCCCCAGGCCCTGCACCTCCGCCAGCCAGGTCGTGCGCACCGTGCCCGCGCACGTCGTGGTGCCGAAGCTCTTCAGCCCCGCCGCCGACGACGGCACGCATCGCTTCGTGTTTTCGGACGCCATCGACCGCTCCCCGCCCGGCCTCGTCACCGACAAGGCCACCGTCGCCGCCGGCCACATCAGCCACAGCATCCTCGACTACACGCGGCTCTGATCACCCGGCCGACATCTTCGCTTCCGCCTCCGCCCGCTCTCCCCTTTCGCATTTTCCGACTCCGTCGATCTGTCCTCTGTCGCACTCCCCTGAGTCCCCCGCCCCGCCATGTCCGCCCTCCTCGCCCACGCCGCCACGCTCCGCGACGCCGTCGACCGCCTTTCCTTCAAGGCCCCGGTCGCCTATACCTATGATCCCCTGCGTTACGCCTGGGCGCCGCACGCCGCCTACCTCTCGCGCTACGGCGCCGGTCGTAAACGCGTCGTCTTTCTCGGCATGAATCCCGGTCCCTTCGGCATGGCCCAGACCGGCGTGCCGTTCGGCGAGATCCCCGCCGTGCGCGATTGGATGCGCATCGAAGAGCCGGTCGACATCCCTTTTCCCGAACACCCGAAGCGCCCGATCACAGGTTTCGCCTGCACCCGCAGCGAGGTCAGCGGACGCCGCCTCTGGGGCCTCTTCGCCGCCCGCTTCGGCGCCGCGGAAAACTTCTTCGCCGACCACTTCGTGCTCAACTATTGCCCGCTCGTCTGGATGGGCGAGACCGGCGCGAACCTGACCCAGGACAAACTCTCCGCCGCCGAGCGCGCCGCCGTCGACGAGCCTTGCCGCGCCCATCTCCGCGCCGTCCTCGACACCCTCCGGCCCGAGCATGTCGTCGGCGTCGGCGGTTTCGCCGCGAAAAAATTCGAGGAGATCAGCACGCCCGCCGACACGTGGAAGATCACCCAGATCCTCCACCCCAGCCCCGCCAGCCCCGCGGCTAACAAGGACTGGTCCGGCGACGTCACGCGCACCCTCGTCAAAGCCGGCATCTGGCCGGCCTCCTGAGCCCGACGAAAGGCCGTTCCCACGCTTAAACGCTCCCCCGCCGGCCCATCCTCTCGACCGCGGATTCCGCCACCCTGCCATCCGGAAGCCATGCCCGTGAAACCCCGCCCGCTCGCCTTCCCGCGCAATTTCGTCTGGGGCTTCGCCGCCGCCGCCCCGCAGATCGAGGGCGCAGCCTTCGCCGACGGCAAAGGCCCGTCCATCTGGGACCACTTCGCCCGCCAGCCCGGGCGCGTTCGCAATGGCGACACGCTCGACGTCGCCTGCGATCACTACGCGCGCTTCCGCGAGGACTTTAAGCTCATGCGCGAGCTCGGCGCGCGGCATTACCGCCTCTCGATCGCCTGGCCGCGCATCTTCCCGCAGGGCGACGGCGCCGTGAATCGCCAGGGGCTCGATTTTTATCACCGGCTCTTCGACGCCATGCTCGAGGAGGGCCTCACGCCTTGGGTGACGATGTTTCACTGGGACCTTCCGCAAGCGCTCGAGGATCGCTTCGGCGGCTGGCGCGACCGCCGCGTCGCCGACGCCTTCGCCACCTACGCCGACACCCTCGTGCGGGCCTATGGCGACCGCGTGAAAAATTGGATCACGCTCAACGAGATCTTCTGCTTCACCACCCTCGGCTACGGCACCGGCGCCAAGGCGCCCGGACTCAAGCTCCCCGACGCCGTCGTCAACCGGACCTACCACCACGCCCTCCTCTGCCACGGCCACGGCGTGCGCGCCGTTCGCGAGCACGGCGGCCGTGGCGCGCGCGTCGGACTCACCGACAACAGCTCCATCGGCGTGCCCGTGACCGAGACCGAGGACGATATCGCCGCCGCCCGCGCCCACTTCGCGGCGACCAACCCGCGCACGCTGGATCCGATCTACCGCGGCCGCTACGCCGCCTCCTACCTTCGCGCCGCCGGCAAGGACGCCCCGCGCGTCGCGAAAGGAGACTTCGCGCTCATCTCGCTCCCGACCGATTTTCTCGGGCTCAACATCTACACCGGCTCCTTCGTGCGCGCGCCCGCCCGCGGCCGCGCGAAATTCGAGGTCCTGCCCTTCCCGCCCTCCTACCCCCAGGCCGACGCGCACTGGCTCAAAATCCTGCCGCAGTCGATCTACTGGGGCCCGCGCCTCGCCACGGAAGTCTACGGCGTCAAAGCCGTCTACATCACCGAAAACGGCTGCGGCTACGACGACGCCCCGCCCGTGAACGGCGAGGTCCTCGATCTCCATCGCCGCGACCTCCTGCGCAACTGCCTCGGCGAACTGCGCCGCGCCGCCACGGACGGGGTCCCGGTGAAGGGCTATTTCCTCTGGTCGCTGATGGACAACTTCGAGTGGGAGGACGGCTACGAGCGCCGCTTCGGCGCCGTCTACTGCGATTTCAAGACCCAGAGGCGCACACCCAAGCTCAGCGCCCGCTGGTATCGCGAGGTCGTTACGCGCAACCGGCTCGTTTGAACGCAGCGCCGGACTCGTCCCGGTTCACCGCCGGCGCACGCGCCTCCTTTCGGCCTTCGGCCACGCCCCATCGTCGCGGCGTGCCGCGCGTGCCGCTGCGCGTTCCTTGCCCGGCTAAAAAACGCGCCCTCCCCGCCAACAAACGGCGAGCCCCGTTTGCCTTCCTCGGCTACCTTTTCGCATGCTCGCTGCATCTCCGTCGCCCGGCCTCGCGCCCGCGTCCGCGCCCCTTCCCGAGACCCACCCCGACCTCGATCTGGATTTGCTGCGAAAATACGACCGCCCGGCGCCGCGCTACACGTCCTACCCGACCGCGCCGCTCTTCTCGCCCGAGGTCCCCGCCTCCGCGTTGCTCGAGTCTCTCGCCGCCGAGGGCGCCGACGCCTCCCGCCCGGCCTCGCTCTATTTTCACCTGCCCTTCTGCGAGACGCGCTGCTGGTTCTGCGGCTGCACCACCGTCATCACCAAAAAACACTCCGCCGCCGACGGCTACCTCGACGATCTCGAACGCGAGCTCGATCTGCTGCGCCCTTGGCTCAACTCCGCCCAGCGCGTCACCCAGCTCCACTTCGGCGGCGGCAGCCCGACCTTCCTCACCGCCCCGCAGATCCGACGTCTCGGCGACATCATCCACGCGCGCCACCGCCTCGCCGACGACGCCGAGTGCTCGGTCGAGATCGATCCCCGCCGACTCACCCCCGAGCAGGCCCGCGCCTACTTCGACCTCGGCTGCCGCCGCGCCTCCCTCGGCGTGCAGGACACCGACCCGCGCGTGCAGATCGCCATCCACCGCTTCCAGCCGCTCGAGCAGACGCGCGCCGCGTTCCAGCTCCTCCGCGACACCGGCTACCAGTCCATCAGCGTCGATCTCATCTACGGCCTGCCCTACCAGACGACCGAGTCCTTCGCCCGCACGCTCGACGAGGTGCTCGCGCTGAAGCCCGACCGCTTCGCCATCTTCAGCTACGCCCACGTCCCCTGGATCAAGCCCGCCCAGCGCATCCTCGAGCGCGACCAGGCCCTGCCCGGCCCCGAGGAGAAACTCCAGCTCTTCGCCCTCGCGCTCCGCACCCTCACCGCCGCCGGCTACGTGCACATCGGCATGGACCACTTCGCCCGCGCCGACGACGAGCTCACCCGCGCCCTCCGCGCCGGCACCTTGCAGCGCAACTTCCAGGGCTACTCCACCCGCGCCGGCGCCTCGATCCACGCCTTCGGCATGTCGTCGATCTCCCAGACCGGACGCACCTACCGCCAGAACCTGAAGGAACTCCCCGCCTACCACGAGGCCCTCGCCGCCGGCCACCTGCCCATCGAGCGCGGCCTCGTTCTCTCCGACGAGGATCTCCGCCGCCGCCGCATCATCATGGGCCTCATGTGCGAGCGCCGCCTGGATTTCGCCGCGCTCTCCGCCGAGTTCGGCTTCGACTTCGCGACGGCCTACGCCGCCGAGCTCTCCTCCCTCGATGACCTTGTCGCCGACGGGCTCGTGCGCCGCGCCCCCTCGGGCGTCCGGCTCACGCCTTCCGGCGTGCTGCTCGTGCGCATCGTCGCCGCTCGTTTCGACGCCTACCTCGCACGGGAGGCGACGCCGCAAACGCGCTTCTCCCGCGCGCTATGACCCAGCCCGCTCCGGAATCTTCCCCGCGCCGCCCCTACCAGCTGATGGTCAATCCCGTCGGCGCGCGCTGCAACCTGGAGTGCCGCTACTGCCACTACCGGGAAAAAGAGCTCGTGCTCCATCCCGGCGCCGGCGCCGTCCGCATGGACGACGCGCGCCTCGAGGCCCTGATCCGCGACCACATCGCCGCGCAGCCCGCGGGCGAGGAGGTGTCGTTCATCTGGCAGGGCGGCGAACCCACGCTCCTCGGCCTCGACGCCTTCCGGCGCATCGTCGGCTGGCAACGCCTTCACGGCCCCGGCCGGCGCATCCAAAACACGCTTCAGACCAACGGCACCCTCGTCGACGACGCCTGGGCCGGGTTTCTCCACGAGGAAAACTTCCTCGTCGGCCTGAGCCTCGACGGCCCGCGTCCCATGCACGACGCCTACCGCATGGACGCCGGCGACCAGCCCACCTGGGAGCGCGTCATGTCCGGCCTGCGCGCGCTGCGCCGCCACCGCGTCGATTTCGGCACCACCACCGTGGTGCATCGCCGCAACTGCCGCCATCCGCGCGAGGTCTACGACTTTCTCGTCGGCTCCGGCGCGCGCTACCTGCAGTTCATCCCGCTCGTGGAGCGCCGCGCCTCCGACGGCGAGCTCGCCCGCGGCTACCGGCACGGCGCCCCGGACGAGCCCGCGCACAAGCCCGTGCCCGCCGTCGAGTCCGAGTTCGCCGCCAGCGCGCAGTCCCTGCCCCCCGGCCGCTACGGCCAGTTTCTCCGCACGCTCTTCGACCACTGGATCCGCCGCGACGTGGGCCGGGTCTTCGTCGAGCAGTTCGAGTCCGCCCTCTCCGCCTGGTGCGGCGAGGAGCCCACCGCCTGCCCCAACACCCGGGCCTGCCGCCGGGTCTTCGTCGTCGAGCACGACGGCGAGGTGTATGGCTGCGACCACTACGCCTACCGCGGCCGCTCCATGGGCAACGCCGGCCGGGCGCCGATCGGCGACATCGCCAACGGCGCCGCGATCGAGTGCTTCTGCAAGGCCAAGGAATCGCTACCCGACCGCTGCCTATCCTGCCCGGTGCGCTTCGCCTGCAACGGCGACTGCCCCAAGCACCGCTTCGTCCGCGCCGGCGTGGGCGAGCGGCCCGTCAGCTACCTCTGCGGCGACTACTCGCGCTTTTTCCGCCACATCGATCCGGCGATGCGGGAGATGGCCGCCCTCCTCCGCGCCGGCCGCCCCGCCTCGGACATCATGAAGCGCCCGATCAACGAACCTCCGGCGGCCTTCGCCTGAGCAGTCGCGGACATCCGTTCGGAAAGGTCCGGGACCACAGCCCCGGCCGCCGGCGGATTGGCGCCTTTTCCGACGCGTCCCTTCGCGCCGTCCCTCCGCCCCCTTGAGCCGAACCCCTCGCCTCCGGAATCTTATCGGCCCATTTTCCCGGCGCCCCCTCACTCCTTGGACGTCGTGCCGGGAGACTCTTTTTGCCCGATTTAAGCGAGGTCGATACTTGTATTGCCCCCGTCCGCGCACCACCTTCCGCCTCATCTATGCCGCTCATCCCGAAGCTGACCGAGAAGCTCCAGCGTCACCCCAAGCGCATCGTCTTCACCGAAGGCGCCGACCCCCGCGTCCTGCAGGCCGCCCGCCAGTGGGTCACCCGCCGCATGGGCGCCCCCATCCTCCTCGGCGACCGCGCGGCGATCAAGGAGGCCGCCGCCAAGCTCGACATCAACCTCCAGGGCATGCGCCTCATCGAGCCCGAGCGCAGCGAGGATTTCGGCACCTTCGTCGGCCAGCTCGAGCAGCTCCGCCGCATCAAAGGCATCAAGGCCGCCGAGGCCGCCGAGGCCCTCAAGGACACCGGCTACTTCGGCACCATGATGGTCGCCACCGGCCAGGCCGACGCGCTCGTCTCCGGCGGCACCATCTCCGCCGCCAGCGCGCTCCGCCCGATCTTCCAGATCATCCCGCGCCTCCCGGGGGTGAACCACGCCTCCTCGCTCATGGTCCTCGACTTCGACGAGAAAAAAGTCGGCTCCGACGGCTCCCTCTTCCTCTCGGACTGCGGCGTCATCCCCGACCCCACCGCCGAGCAGCTCGCCGACATCGCCCTCTCGACCGCGCAGATCGCTCGCCACCTCACCAACGAGACCCCGCGCGTCGCCATGTTGAGCTACGCCACCAAGAGCAGCTCCAACCAGCCCGCGCTCGTGAAGGTCCGCCACGCCACCGAGCTCGCCCGCGCCCGCGCCAAGACCCTCCTCCTCGACATCGAGATCGACGGCGAGATCCAGGTCGACGCCGCCCTCGACCAGGTCGTCGCCCAGACCAAGAAGGTGAGCAGCGCCGTCGGCGGTCGCGCCAACGTCCTCATCTTCCCCGATCTGAACTCCGGCAACATCGCCTTCAAGCTCGTGCAGCTTCTCGCCGGCGCCAACACCTTCGGCCAGATCCTCACCGGCCTCAGCAAGCCCGCCGCCGAGATCTCCCGCGGCGCCTCCGCCCACGACGTCTTCGGCGCCGCCGCCATCGTCGCCGTGCAGGCCATCGACCGGCGCCTCCTCCACGGAACCGCCTGAGCTTTCCTCCTCCCGGGCCGAATCTCGCGAATTCGGCCCGTTTCGCGTCCGAGTCCCCGCTTTCGCCCCCGACTTCTTCAACACCCGCGTCGACCGCCCCTCCGCCGCCCTTTCGCACCGCTTCGCCAAATGGCCTCCGCCTCCCCGATCCCCGCCCCCGAGCCCGAGTCCCACGCCCACCTCGCCGGCGGCGAGATTTCCGGCGCCCCCAACCCCTTTTCCCAGCCCGCCCTTCCCCTCCTGCGCGCGCCGACCAACACCGTCACCAAACGCGTCTTCGTGGCCGCCACGCGCATGAACGACGGCAAGACCACCACCTGCCTCGGTCTCTACGGCGCTCTCCAGGCGCTCTTCCCCCGAGTCGGCTTCATCAAGCCCGTCGGCCAGCGCTTCGTCGAGGTGCAGGGCAAAAAAATCGACGAGGATTCCGTCCTCCTCGACTCGATCTTCCAGGTCCGCGTGCCGATCGAGAGCATGAGCCCGGTCGCGATCGACAGCACCTTCACCCGCCGCTTTCTCGAGGAGCCCGAGGCCCTGCTGCCCACGCTCGAGGACAAGATCTGCCGCGCCTTCGACCGAGTCTCCTGGGAAAAGGACTTCACCATCATCGAAGGCACCGGCCACGCCGGCGTCGGCTCCGTCTTCGAGCTGTCCAACGCGCGCGTCGCCAAGCTGCTCAACGCCAAGGTCCTCCTCGTCTCCCCCGGCGGCATCGGCCGCCCCGTCGACGAACTCGCCCTCAACAAGGCCCTCTTCGACCAGCACGGCGTCGAGGTCGTCGGCGCCATCCTCAACAAGGTCGAGCCGGACAAGATGGACATGATCCACAACTACGCCGGCCGCGGCCTCGCCCGCCTCGGCATCCCCCTGCTCGGCGTGCTGCCCATCCAACCCACCCTCAGCGCGCCCAACCTCGCGCAAATCGCCGAGGAGATCGGCGGCAAGTGGCTCAACGGCCGCCGCGGCGGCGCCAAGCAGCGCGTGCAACGCGTCGTGGTCGGAGCCATGTCCGCCAAGGGTATCGTCGACTACCTCCAACCCGGCACCCTCATCATCACCCCCGGCGACCGCGACGACATCCTCCTCGCCGCCCTCGCCAGCGCCAAGATCTCCGGCGGCGCCACCATCGCGGGCCTCATCGTCTCCAACGACATCAAGCCCCACCCCAAGCTCGCGGAACTCCTCTCGATGACCGACATCCCCGTCATCGCCACCAAGGAGGAAAGTTACGGCGTCACCAGCCGCATCAACCACATGTCGGTCAAGACCCAGCCGCAGGACACCGACAAGTTCCCCATCATCAAGCAGCTCATCGCCGACCACGTCGACCTGGGCAAACTGATCGCCACCGTCTGATCGCGCCAAAGCCCCGCGGGCCTTCGCGCTCGCCGGCGCCTCTGGCTTTTCGCCCCGCCTGCGTCCGTCATCGCGGGGCTTTTTCTTTTTCGTGTCCTTTCGTGTGTTTCGTGGACCCAATCCCGACGCCCGTCCCCGCCTCATGATCGAAGTCGAAAACCTCACCCGCGTCTTCCGCACCTACAAAAAGCCGCCCGGCCTCTGGGCCGGCGTGCGCGGGCTCTTTCACCGCGAATTCGAAGAGCTCGCCGCGGCCAAGGACATCAGTTTCTCCATCGCCGAGGGCGAGTTCGTCGGCTTCCTCGGCCCCAACGGCGCCGGCAAGACCACCACGCTCAAGATGCTCTCGGGCCTCATCTACCCGAGCTCCGGCCGCGCTCGCGTCGCCGGCTTTGATCCCATCCGCCGCGAGAGCGCCTACCGCCGCCTCTTCGCCCTCGTCCTCGGCCAGAAAAACCAGCTCTGGTGGGACCTCCCCGCGCAGGAAAGTTTTCTCCTCCTCCGCCACATCTACGGCCTCTCCGCCGCCCAATATAAGGAAACGCTCGACGAGCTCGTCGCCCTCCTCGGCGTCGAGGGCAAGCTCGGCACCATGGTCCGCGAGCTTTCCCTCGGCGAACGCATGAAGATGGAGCTCATCGCCGCCCTGCTCCACCGCCCCAAGGTCCTCTTCCTCGACGAACCCACCATCGGCCTCGACGTCGTCTCCCAAAAAGCCGTGCGCGGCTTCCTCAAGGACTACAACCGCCGCCACCGCACCACGATTCTCCTGACGAGCCACTACATGGCCGACATCCAGGAACTCTGCGATCGCGTCATCGTCATCGACAAGGGCCGCAAGATCTACGACGGAACCCTCGACCGTCTCGAATCCGCGGGGGGCAAGAAGCGCATCGTCAAATTCCGCCCGCTCCAGGTTCCCTTCCCGGGTCTGGCCGAGCTCGCCGACGGCAAGGCCGAGGCCACCGAGGACGGCGAGGTCGTCCTCCACGTGCCCTCCGCCGACGTCGTCGCGCTCACCGCCCGCATCCTCGCCGCCGGCCCCGTCGCCGACATCTCCATCTCCGACGTCCCGCTCGAGGACATCATCGCCGACCTCTTCGGCCGCGCCTGAAGCGAGATCTTCCTAAGCGCGAAGCTCAAGGCTTCGCCGCCGCCTCTCCGCCACGCCGGAAAAAGTCCCGCTCCTTGGCGAGCAGGGCCTGCTCACGCTGCTCCACCAGCGCCTCCCGCTCCGCCAACCGCTGCCCGGCGTCGGCCAGACGTTGTTCGCACTCTTCGACGAAGCTCTCGCGCGTCCTCAGCGTCTCGTCCACATGCCGCGCGTCGCCGTCGCCAGGCGAGGACGCCGAGGCCGGCTCGTCCAAGGCGCACAACGCGCGCAACCCGTCGATCTCGAGGTTCGCCACCTCCTCGAGCCGCTCGAAGCGACGCCCGGGGCCCACCGCGAGCAGGGCCAGCGACTCCCCGTGCGTATCGGAGAACAAAACCAGCGCCTCTCCCACCGCGCTTCGGGCGCGCAACCCCTCCAGCTGGGCGATCAGCTCCGGGGCCAGCAGTCGTCGAAACGCCGAGAGCGGCAAAAGAGGCACATGCATCGTCATGCCCTTGGCCGCGAGGCGGCCGGACTCCCCGATTTTACGGGCGAAAAGACCCATGTCTTCGAAAAAGAAAATTTAGCGAATAACATTTCGTTTACATACTAGGCCCTATTAGGCATGTGCTCAAGCGCCTTTGCCGACCCTAGGCCCGCGTTCACCTAACCCATAAGCACCCCCGCATGGCGCGCCGCATCGCATTTTTGAACTACAAGGGCGGAGTGGGTAAAACATCCTTGGTGATCAACCTCGCCTGCTGCCTGGCCCAGCAAGGCGCCCGCGTTCTGCTCTGCGATCTGGACACCCAGTCCAACGCCTCCATCTGGCTGCTCCGACTCGAGCGATGGAACCGCATCATCTCGGGCGAAGACGGCGCCGGCACCACCTTCAGGCTCTTCCAGCCGAATCCGCCGCCGATATCCGACCTCATCATGCGTGATGTGGTGCAAGACCGCGACGGCCGTCCCATCCTGCCCGGTCTCGATATCATCCCCACCGGTTTCAATCTGGTCGATCTCGAGTCCGATTACATCGGCCAGCCCGGGCGCCCCGCCTACGTCCACTTCCGCGAGGAACTCGCCAAAGTGGAAGGCGACTACGACTTCGTCCTCTTCGACTGCCCGCCCAACGTCCTGCGCGCCTCGCAGTGCGGCGTCTTTTCCGCGCACGACATATACGTGCCGGCCAATCCGGACGCGCTCTCCCTCATAGGCTTCACCCTCCTCGCCGAAAAACTCGCCGCCTTCCAGGATTTCTCGGCGGGCTTTCGCCGCCACTCCTTCGGTCCCGTCGCCCAGATCCAGGGCATCATCTTCAACGCCATCAAGGGCAACACCGACGTCGAGGTGCCCAAGATGCGCATGCAGCTTCGCCTGAACCAATTCAAGACCACCCGACGCGTCGCTCGCTCGGCCAAGATCTTCGCCGCCCGGGTTCGCGACGCCACCGTCGTGCGCCGCGCGGTCACCCTCGGCCTGCCCGTCCCGCTTGTCTCCTCCGAAAGCGGCGCGGACGCGGACGGCATCGTCGGCGACTACCACGCGGTCGCGCGCGAGCTTCATCAACACACGCTCACCCTCCCCTCGTGACCCCGACCGACTCGCGCCCCTCCGCCCAGCCTCGTATCAGCTCCGTCGATTGGGACGAGGTGCGTTTCAGCTTCCGCGACTCGCTTCTAGCCGACACCTCGATCTCCGCGCTCGCCGACAACATCGACGGCTGCCACTGGCCGAAAAAAGGCGCCGACGAAACTCCCGCGGCCTACCTCGAACTCACCCACAAAGAGGCTCTCGCGCGCCTGGCCTCGCTCAACCTCTCGCCCGCCCACCTCGACAAACTCGCCGACATCCTCCGCCGCACCCTGGTCTTCGACGAGTCCTTCGGCGAAATGGCGGGCGTCGCCGGACGCGCCGAAGCGGACCACGATCCGATCAAGCGCAACCTCGCCCACCTCGGCATCCCCGAGGATTTCCCCACCGCGCTTTGCAATTTCTCGACCGCCACGCACGAGATGTGCCGGCGCGAACGTCTCGAGGTGCTCGCCGACTTCCTCGCCTTCGCCCGAGGCGCCGCCCAATTCATCATCATCAGCGGCGACTTCCGCGCCCTGCTCAACGCCTGCGTCCACATCGACGAAAGCGTCATCGCCCGCCACCTCCCCTACCGGCCGAAAACCTCCGGGCTGCACTTGCTCGAGGGCCTGGCCCACATCGTTCGCGCCCTCGATGCGGACAAACGCGCGCTGCTCCATCGGGATCCCACCGCCGCGCTCTCCCCCGAGGCGCGCGCCCAGGCCGACGGTCTCATCCGCCACTTCTACGCCCAAACCAGCCTCATCCTCGAGGAACACCGCGCCGGCACCCCCGCGAACCGCCTGGTGGCTCCGCTCGACGACATCACGGTAGAAAGCGACGTCGCCGCGCTCCTCGCCCTCTACCTTCCGGCTGTTCCCGCCGTCGAAAAGACCGCCGCGGCCGCCCCGGAACAGACGCGCGATCCCTCCGCGGAAAAACCGGGATTCTTTCGTCGGCTCTTCGGCGGGCGCTGAGCGTCTGGTTTTGCGAAAGCACCTCCTTCACCGTCCGAGACAAGATCGCGCCCGGGCGCCGACACCGGAAACCGGCAGCCGAGTCTTAGTAATTCACTTCCAGCCTGGCCTCGCCGCGCTCCTCGAAGATCAAGCGGCGCTCCTCTTTGTTCACCCCGACGAGGCGCAGCTGCAACAAAGCGTCCGCGTAGTCGCCCTCCACCACCAAGCGGCCGTTCACCAGGGCGCGCACCTGGCCACTCTCCCGTTCGAGCACCCCCTTTATCCGTGCATGTCGCGCCCATGCTTCGAACGCCTCGGACGGCCGCTTCGGTCCCGAATCGGCCGGCGCCACCGGGGCGGGCGGGCGAGCCGCGCGCGCCGCGACCGAGGCGCGCTCCGCCTCCCGCGCTCGCTTCTCCCCTTGCCACCACGCTCCGGCGCCAAGCACCAACGCCGCGGACAACGCACCCGCGACAACGGCCCCGCGCCGCCCCCCGCGCGGCGCCTTGCCCGCCGTAAAAACGCTCCCGGCCTCCCCCGCCCTTTCGCTCCGCACGGGACGCGCGGGCGCCGCCGCCGCCGGCCAAGGCGAACGCGTTCCGGCTCCGCCCCAGGGCGTCGCCGTTCCCCGTCCCGTCGGCGGGATCATTCCGGGTTCGGGAAGCGGCAACATGGGCGGACTCGTGTCCGCGCCGGCCGCCGGCCACCCGGCCAAGGGGACCACCGGCGGCAAGGGAACGACCGGCGACGGTGCGGCTGCGGACGAAGCTCCAGCCACTCCACCCGGCGCCCCGGCCGACGAAGGAAAAAGCGCCGCGGTCGCCCGGTTGGCGATACGCAGCTTCGGACGACCCGCCTCCCGGGCCGGCTCTCGGGAACGCTCCGACAAACCATCGTCCTTGGACCGCAGGTTCTCCCGCTCCCGCCCGCCCGGAGCCGCGACGGACCCGGCCACGACGCTCGCGCCCGGCTTGGCCCCCCAGGGAAACTCGTCTCCGCGAAGCGCGCGCACCAAAGCCTGGCGCGCGGTCACCTCCGCGGACGCCACTCCGCGCGCCCACGCATCGAAAATCTCCCGCCCCGGCGACGGTCCCCTAGCGCCGACGCCGCCGGGCAAAACCACGAGCGGAAACGGAATGCCTCCGCCAAAGGGCGACGCCGTTCCCTCCTTCGGGATGGAAGCCAAATCAGGCTGTTTACGGGGCGATGGCATGGTCCGACACGGGAGGCAGTTACCTCCGGATGACCCGAAAAAGCTAGCCCGTATGCGCTGAGTATTTTCGCACCTGCCATATTCGATAAACAAAACGACTCCCCAGATGCAGCCGCTCGCGCCCCCCCGCCGCCGCCATCTCCATCTTCGACATTCCCCACGGGGACATCATCGCCCATGTTTTCGGCCGCGCCTGAAACCGAGCTCTCGCAAAGGACTAAAAGGAAACTAAGGCCCCGCCTTCGCTGCCTTTTCATTCTTCGCGAGACACCATCCGTCGCGTCACCGCCGATTCGCCCAACGCCCCGCCAGCACGCTGCAAATGATCAGCTGCAGCGGGTGATAAATCATGATCGGCAGCAAAATCAGTCCGATGCCCGGATGCCCGACGAAGATCAGCTGCGCCATGGGCACGCCCGAAGCCAGGGTCTTCTTCGAGCCGCAAAATACCGCCGCGATCCGATCCTCCTCGGAAAAGCCCAGGCTCCGGCTCGCCGCGTCCGAGATCCGCATCACCGCGAAAAACAGGGCCGTCGTGCCCAGGAGCGTCCACAGCAGCACGTCCCACCCTTGGCTCGACCACACGCCCTCGGCCACCGAGTCGCAAAACGAGGTGTAGACGAGCAGCAGGATCGTCCCACGGTCGATCTTCGCCACCCGCGCCTTGTGCGCCGCGATCCACGCCCCCGTCAGCGGCCGGCTCAGTTGTCCGATCAGCAGCGGCAGCACCAGCCAGAGGCAAAGGTCCAGCAGCACCTTCCCGAGAGGAAGCGCCTGCCCCGAGGTCTTGAGCACCAGCCCGACCCAAAGCGGGGTCAACACCACCCCGATCAGGCTGGAGAGCGTCGCGTTGAACACCGCCGCCGGCACGTTGCCCTTGGCCGCCGCCGTCAAGGCCACCGAGGACGACACCGTCGAGGGCAGCGCGCAGAGGTAGAAAAAGCCCAGCCCGAGATCTCCCGGCACGAGCCGCTTCAACAGAAAAAACGCGCCCAGGCCGATGACCGGAAAAACCAAAAACGTGCACACCTGCACCACCGCGTGCAGCCTCCAGCGCATCGCGCCCGCGCGCATCGCCGCGAAGGAAAGCCCCGCTCCGTTAAGGAAAAAAATCAGCGCCACGCCCGCCTTCGTCAGCAACTCCGGCTGCATCCATCCGCCCTTCGCCCCGGGAGCGGGAAATAGAAACGCCAGTCCCGCCGCCACGGCCAGGCCGCAAAGAAACCAGTCGAATTTCTTTTTCATCCCCGACGACTCCTTGAAGGGAAAACGAGCAAGACCATGCCGCACCTTAAAAACACCCCCGCCCCGGCTGACAGCCCAAAGCCCGGTGTTTTTCGCGGTTTCGCGCGCGACCGCGGATTCGCGCTCCCTTCCGGCCCAAAAGCGCCTCAAGCGCCCTTCGCCGACGGACACTCCCCCGCGGCCGCGACCGGAAGATAAAAGGTGAACACGCTCCCCGCCCCCGGGGCGGACTTCACGTCCACGCCGCCCTTGTGGCCGCGCAGGATGCCTTGCACCGCCGCGAGGCCCAGTCCGCGTCCGACAAATTTGGTCGAGAAGAAGGGATCGAAGATCCGGGCCAAGGTCGCCGCGTCCATGCCGCAGCCGTTGTCCCGCACCTCGACAAAAACGTGCTCGCCCTCATGCATCTCCAGCGGATGCAGGATATCCGCCAGGCGCGACGCGTCGACGTTCGCCGTTCCCGTGCCCACCGTGATCAGACCGCCTCCCAGATCGACCGCCTCCGTCGCGTTGACGATCAGGTTGACCACCGTCTGCCGCAGCTGCGCCGGGTCGCCCACCACCTTCGGCAGATCCGCCGCCGGGTTCCAGCGGATCATCGCCGAGCGGCCGATCGTCGCCCGGAAAAAACTCGTGGCCTCCTCGACCACCCGGTTGATGTCGACGGGTTGCGCGACGAAACGCCCCTTGCTCGCGTAGGCGAGCATCTGGGCGCAGAGGTCGGCCGCCTTCGCGGAGCTCTTCTCGATGTCGCGCAGGTGGGACGCCGCCGACGAGCCCGCCGGCATGGTGATTCGGGCGAGCGAGGCGTTCCCGAGGATGCCGGTCAGGAGATTGTTGAAATCGTGCGCGATCCCTCCCGCCAGCACGCCGAGGCTTTCCTGCTTTTGCGTGTCCTGGAGCCGCCGCTCCAGCTCCTGCCGGTGGCGCTCCGCCCGAAGCCGCTCCGTGATGTCGCGCGCCACCTTGGAGAAGCCGACGACCCGTCCGTCCGAACCTCGTATCGGAGAAATCAATACCGACACGTCCACCAGGCTTCCGTCCTTGCGCCTGCGCCGCGTCTCGAAGGGCCTGGGGACGGAGCCGGTCGTGAGATCGGCGAGGTTTTTCTCGTCCTCCTCCGCGGACCGGTCCGCCGGGATGAGAAGCCGCAAAGGACGCCCCACGATCTCCTCCGGCTCGTAGCCGAAGATCCGCGTCGCGGCGTGGTTCCAATCGGTGACGACGCCGTCCAGCGTGCTGCCCACCACCGCGTCCTCCGAGGAGGCGACGATGGCGGCGAGGCGCGCGCTCGCCTGCATCGCCGCCTGGAGCTCCGCCTCGGCCTGCCGCCGCTGCTCCGCCTCCGTCCGCAGGCGCGTGTTCGCCGCCTCCAGCTCCGCGGTCCGTCCCCGCACCCGTTCCTCGAGACCTTCGTTCAGACGCCGGAGCTCGGCCGGCCCGGCCAGTTGCACCGCCTCCGGCATCACGCGATACAACATCACCGCGGTCGCCACCGAAACCGCGGCCGTAAACGCCTTCAACGCGCCGGTGAGATAGTAGTGGCTGTTCCAAATCGTCCAGACCTCCAGCAGATGCGTCGTCCCGCAGGCCACGATGAAGACCCCGAACATCACGAAAATCCAGGGATAGGGCAGATCGCGGCGCTTGCGCACGACGTGGAGAAGCGTCAGCGGGATGGAGAAATAGGCCAGCCCGATGAGCCCGTCCGACAAGGCGTGCAGCCATAGCAGGCTGGGCGTCCACAGATAGCACTGCCCGTGCGGCATGAAGTTCCCCGAGCATACTTCCGTAAGCCACTCTTTCATGAGTTCTTCATTACCGCCGTCCCGCGTATTTCTCCAATAATTTGTCACCCTAGGGCGTCTATAACCGATCGAACCAAAGACCCGGATTCGGCAAACTCGGGACTTGCGCGGCCCGCCCCGCTTAAACAAGTTCCGCGTCCCGTCAGTTCAGACGGCGCGATCGCCAAGTGGTAAGGCCGAGCTCTGCAAAAGCTCTACCGCCGGTTCGATTCCGGCTCGCGCCTCCAATTTACAATCCCCGCCCGCCGCGCTCTCCGAGCCGGCGGGCGGCCTGTTTTCCGCCCCAGCCCGCGCTTGCGCATTGGGGCCGGCTCATTGGTCATTGGACATCCTCGCACTCATGCCCACCACCGTTTTCACCATCGCCAACCAGAAGGGGGGCGTCGGCAAGACCACCACCGCCGTAAACCTCGCCGCGGCCCTCGCCGAGAAGAAGATCCACACCCTTCTCGTCGACCTCGATCCCCAGGCCAACGCGACCTCCGCCGTCGGAGTCGAGAAGCAGGAAGGCCGCTCCCTCTATGGCCCGCTCCGCGGCGAGGGCACCGCCCTCGAGATGATCACCCCCACCCCGGTCGAACGTCTCGCGCTCATCCCCAGCGAGGAGGACCTCGGCGCCCTCGAGGTCGAGCTCGCCGGCACCGAAAACTACCTCGGCCGCCTCCGCTCCATCCTCGAGCCCGTCCGCGCCTCCGGCGGCTTCGGCGCCATCGTCATCGATTGCCCCCCGTCCATGGGCATGCTCTCGATGAACAGCCTCAGCGCCGCCGACCACCTGATCATCGCCCTCCAGTGCGAATACATGGCGCTCGAGGGCCTCGGGGCCATCCTTCGCAACCTCGAACGTATCAAGGGCGCGCTCAACCCCAAGCTCACCCTCGGCGGCGTCGTCATGACCATGTTCGACATGCGCACCAACCTCTCCCGCCAGGTCGTCGAGGAGGTCAAAAAGCACCTGCCCGACCAGATTTTCAAGACGGTCATCCCGCGCACCATCCGCCTCAGCGAGGCGCCGAGCTTCGGCAAAACCATCTTCGCCTACGACAACAGCTCCCCCGGCTCCACCGCCTACCGCGCCCTCGCCAAAGAGGTGATCGAGCGCTTCAAGCTTGCCGCGAAGTAGGCCGGCTCGCCGGCGCTCCGCTTGCGTCGTCGGCGAAAATGCGCCCCGTCCGCCGTCTTCCGGCTTCACGCTCCTCGCTCCCTGCTCCTCGCTCTTACGTGTCCGCCCTCGCCAAATACCGCCAGGTCTTCCTCACCGGCCTCCAGACGAACCTCGTCTATCGGTGGAACTTCGCGATCCGCGCGGCCTTTTCCCTCCTCCATCTCGTCTACGTCTTCATCCTCTGGGGCTCGGCGTATTCGGGAAAGCAGGACATCGGCGGCTTTCCGCTCTCCGCCACGCTCACCTACTTCACGCTCCTGCTCGTCCTCCAGTTCTTCCTCAGCGCCGCGAACGACGACTACGAGATCTCGGAGGAGATCCGCAACGGCCTGATCAACCAGTTCCTCACCAAGCCGATCAACTACCTCGGCTACCGGCTCAGCCTCTACTTCTCCGCGCGCCTCGTCATGGGCGGCCTCGCCCTGCTCCCGGTCCTCCTCGCGCTCCCGCTGCTCTGGCCTCGCCTGTCGCTGCCCGGCGCCGAACACCTGCCCCTTTACCTCGTCGCGGTCCCCGCGCTGCTGCTCTCCGCGCTGATCCAGTTCACCATCGCCTACTGCTTCGGCCTGCTGACTTTCTGGTTCCTCGAGATCCAGTCCTTCATCATCCTCTCGCTCGCGGTCGAGGCCGTGCTCGGCGGCCAGATCTTCCCCTTGGATCTCATGCCCGGCTGGTTCTACGAGATCTCCCGCTGGCTGCCCTACTACTACCAGATGTATTTCCCGGCCGCCTTGATCACCGGCCGCATCACCGACTTGGGCGTCGCGCTTCAAGGCCTGGCCATCCAGCTCGGCTGGACGCTCCTGCTTCTCGGGATCGCCACCACCCTCTGGCGCCGCGGCCTGCGCCGTCACACCGCCGTCGGCGGCTGATTCCCAAACCGGTTAACCACTAATAGACACTAATGGACGCCGATAAAACCCAGCGGCCGTTGGCCGCCCATCGAACCCCGCCGCCTCGGCCCAAAGCCGAGGCTCACGCATCCAAAAAGCGGACATTGTCCCGCTTCATCAGTGGTTAATCAAAAATCCGTTTCCGCCCTCCGTCCCGATGATCGCCACCACCGCCCGCTACGCTCGCATCTGGCTCGCCAGCATCCGCTACTCGCTGGTGCGCGCCATGATGTTTCGCGGCGATTTCCTCATGTGGGCGCTCGTCGAGCTCTTCTGGATGAGCGTCAACGTCCTGCTCGTCGGCATCATCTACAACCACACCGACAGCATCGCCGGCTGGTCGAAATACGAGATGCTCCTCCTCGTCGGCACCACGCTCCTCGTGCAGCGGCTGCTCATGGCCTTTTTCTGGAGCAACCTCTTCGAGATGGGCCGCAACGTCCGCAGCGGGCACTTCGACTTCTTTTTGGCCCAACCCGGCTCGCCGCTGTTCATGGTCTCGACGCGCAAGTTCGACCTCGACGGTCTCGTCAACGTCCCCGTCGCCCTCGCCGTCATCGTCTACGCGGCCCACAAGCTCGGCCTCGCCCCCTCCGCCGCGCAGATCGCCATCTACGCCCTTTTCGTTCTCTGCGGCCTGATCCTCCACTACGCCACCCTGCTCACGATCATCTCCCTCGTTTTCTGGCTGCAAAGCGCGAAGGGCATCGAGGGCGGCTACTTCGGGCTCACCGAGTTCTCCCGCCTGCCGCGCGAGGCGTTGCGCGGCGTCGCCAACGTCGTGTTCGTCTACCTCCTGCCCGTGATCATCGTGAGCAACTTTCCCGCGCGCGTCCTCATCCACGGCTTCGAGCCCGGCCACGCCGCCTGGCTGGTCGGCGCCGCCCTCTTCTGGCTCGTCGTCGCGATCACCGTCTTCCACGCCGGCCTCCGCCGCTACGCCAGCGCCTCGTCCTGAGCGGCGATTTTCACGGAAGATAACGAAGGAAACGAAGAAAGAGCCTGCCGCGCCCGCCCCTTCGTTCTCTTTGTTACCTTCTGTAAAAAAACCAGCTTGTTCTTCATGAGCCTCACCATCCAGCTCGGCGCCGATCCCATCCCCGACTCCATCCCCGCGCCCTCCGCGGGTCCCGGCGTCGGCGCCTTCGCCGAGTTTCGCGGTGTCGTCCGCGGAGAGGAACAAGGCCGCCCCATCGCCGCCCTCGTCTACGAAGCCTACCAGCCCATGGCCGAACGCGAGATGACCCGCATCCTCGACGCGCTCGTCACCGCCCACCCCTGCCAAGCCGTCCACGTCCGCCACCGCCTCGGCCGCATCCCCGTCGGCGAAACCGCCATCTACATCGGCGTCGCCTCCCGCCACCGCGCCGAGGCCTTCGCCGTCCTCTCGGGCTTCATGGATCGACTCAAACTCGACGTCCCCATCTGGAAAACCGACGTCGTCTTCGCCTGATTTTAGAGCCACGAAACACACGAAAAGAAAACTCAGGCATCCGACGGCTCGGCGTTCGTGTATTTCGTGTGTTTCGTGGTTAATTTATCCTCCATGCTGACCGTCGCCGAAGTCTGGCAACGCCTCGACGCCCTCGCCGCGCCGCTCCCGACCGAGACCCTCCCCCTCGCCCTCGCGGCCGGCCGCGTCCTCCGCGCGCCCGTCGCCGCCCCCGAGGATCAGCCCGGTTTCGACCGCTCCGCCATCGACGGCTACGTCGCCCCGCTCGCCACCCCCGCCGGCGCCACACTCCGCCTCGCCGGCGCCATCCCGGTCGGACAACTCGCCCCCGTCTTCCCTGACGCCCCCGACGTCTGCCTCAAACTCTTCACCGGCTCCGCCGTCCCCGCCGGTCTCCTCGGCCTAGTCATGCACGAGGACACCACGCCCGGCATAGCCACCGACGGCACCCAGACCATCACCCTCCGCGCCGCGCCCTCCGCCTCGCTCATCCGCCGCCGCGCCTCCCAATGCCGCGCCGGCGATCAGCTCCTTCCCGCAGGCTCGGTCCTCAACGCCGGCTCGCTCGCCCTCCTCGCCTCGCTCGGACACACCACGCCCGCCGTCGCGCGCCGCGCCCGCGTCGCCCACCTCGTCACCGGCGGCGAACTCGTCCCCGCCGACGCCACGCCCGCCCCCGGCCAGATCCGCGACTCCAACTCCGCGCTCATCGCCGCCCTCCTCGCCTCCACCAGCTCCGCCGACCTCGTCGCCCACGCCCGCGCCGACGAGACCCACGCCTCGGCCTCGGCCGCCTTCGCCCGTCTCCTTTCGACCGAGCCCGATATGCTCCTCGTCTCCGGCGGCTCCAGCGGCGGCGAACACGATCACACCGCGCGCCTCTTCGCCGAACACGGCTTCACCCTCGCCGTGAACCAAGTCGCTTCGCGCCCCGGCAAACCACTCCTCGTCGCCAGCCGCGATACCTCCCGCGGCCCGCAGATCGCCTTCGGTCTGCCCGGCAACCCGCTCTCCCACTTCGTCTGCTTCCACCTGTTCGTCGCCCGCCTCCTCGCCCGCCTCGCCGGTGCCGCCCCCGCGCCGCTCGTCCGCCTCCCCCTCGCCGCCGGCGCCTCGCTTCGCCCGAACCCCCGCGAGACCTGGTGGCCCGCCACGCGCACGTCGGACGGCTACGCCCCGCTCCCCTGGGCCGACAGCAGCGACCTCACCGTCCTCACCCGCACCCACGCCCTCCTCCGCGTCCCTAGCGCCGCCGCCCCCGAAACCACCGCCGACGCCTTCCTCGTCTAAGCCGATCCTTTCGTGTATTCCGTGCCTTTCGTGATTTAAGTTCCCCTCCGATGTCCGACTCCTCGCCCGCATTCAGCCACCTCGACGCCACCGGCGCCGCCCGCATGGTCGACGTCGGCCACAAACCCGTGCAGGCCCGCGCCGCCACCGCCGCCGGCGAACTTCTCTGCCAGCCCGCCACGATCGAACTCCTCCGGGCACAAGCCCTGCCCAAGGGCGACGTGCTCGCCGCCGCCCGCCTCGCCGGCATACTCGCCGCCAAGCGCACCGACGAGCTCATCCCTCTCTGCCACGGCCTTCCCCTCGACTCGGTCTCCGTCGATTTCGCCGTCCTCGCCGACCGTATCCAGATTTCCGCGACCGCCCGCGTCGCCGCCAAGACCGGGGTCGAGATGGAGGCCCTCGTCGCCGTCACCGTCGCCGGCCTCACCCTCTACGACATGATGAAGGCCGTGGACAAGACCATGACCCTCACCGCCGTCCGAGTGACCGCCAAAACCAAAGCCTGAAGAGCCCACGGAACACACGGACGACACGGAAAAATCCAATCCTTCAGCCCACGAAACACACGAAACGACACGAAAATGAAACCCGCATGGTTCAGAATTTCGTGTCATTTCGTGTGTTTCGTGGGCCCTTCCTCCGACCTCTTTTCCGTGTCCCTCCGTGTCTTCCGTGGGCAATAAATCCGAACTCCCCCCCCTCCGCATCGCGCGCGTGACCCTCAGCGACCGCGCCGCCGCCGGCGTCTACGCCGACCTCAGCGGCCCCGAGATCGAACGCGTCCTCCGCGAGCACCTCGGCACCGATCACACGATCCTTGCCCGCCTCATCCCCGACGACCGCGACGGCCTCTCCGCCCTCCTCCGCGCCCTCTGCGACGACGAACGCTGCGACCTCGTCGTCACCACCGGCGGCACCGGCCCCGCCGCGCGCGACTTCACGCCCGAGGCCACCCGCGCCGTTCTCGAACGCGAGCTGCCCGGCTTCGGCGAGGCGATGCGCGCGGTGAGTTTTTCCAAGGTCCCCACCGCCATCCTCTCCCGCGCCACCGCCGGCACGCGCGGCCGCAGCCTGATCGTCAACCTACCCGGCAACCCCCGCGCCATCGGCGAGTGCCTGCCGCCGCTCGTGCCCGCCATCCGCGAGTGCCTCCGCCACCTCCGCGGCGAGTAGGAAGTGTTTTCAAACCCAGCATGAGCAGCGTGAAGCAAGAACCCGGTTCGGCCAAGGCGGCCGAGGTGGAGATGGGCCTGAAGGCCCATGCCACCTCGGGCAACGCAGGCCCAACCGGGTTCTTGCTTCACCCGAAGGGCCGGGGCGGAGCCGGGCTCGGGCGGCGTTGGGCGCGAGGGGCAGGGCCTTTCAGGCCCAGCACCCTCGCCCCCGCCTTGCCCGCGCCCGGCTGCGCTCCCGGCGCTGCTCATGCCGGGTTTGAAAACACTCCCTAGATCAAACCGCCCACGAAACACCCGGATGACACGGAACCGATTCATCCTGGCACGGAAACCCATCAATTCGTTTCAGCGTTTCGTGCATTTCGTCCCTTTCGTGGCGCTCCCTTCCGTGTATTCCGTGTGTTCCGTGGGCCTCCCGTCCCTCATCGCATGATCCGCATCGAGCACATCTTCGTTTCCCCCGGGCACAACTATTTCGGCCACCACGGCAAGCCGCCCTCCGATCACCCGATGCTCTCCGTGCCGGAGGTGGAGTGCGTGGCCGGCCGCGGCCTGCGCGGTGACCGCTTCTTCGACTACAAGCCCGACTACAAGGGCCAGGTCACCTTCTTCGCCGCCGAGATCCACGACGAGCTCTGCGTCGTTCTTCAAACGTGGGACCGCGAGCCGTCCGTCTACCGCCGCAACATCATCACGCGCGGCGTCGATCTGAACACGCTCGTGGGCGTCGAGTTCGAGATCCAGGGCGTCCGCTTCCTCGGTTGCGCCGAATGCTCCCCCTGCGAGTGGATGGACCGCGGTTTCGGCCCCGGCGCCGAGGCCGCGCTCAAAGGCCGCGGCGGCCTGCGCGCCAAGATCCTCTCCGACGGCATCCTTCGCGTCGATGCGCGCGCCTGAAGCCGCGCCCTTCTCCGCCCTGCTCCTCGCCGGCGGCCGCTCCACGCGCATGGGCCGCGACAAGGCCCTCCTGCCCCACCCCGTCTCGGGCCTTCCGCTTCTCGTCCACCAAGCCGCCCTGCTCCGCACCCTGCCCGGGTGCGCCGAGCTGCTCCTCTCCGCCCCCGCCGATCGCGGCTACGCTCTCGTCGGTCCGCTGGCCGGCGCCCGGCTCGTTCCCGACGCCGCGCCGGACTGCGGCCCGCTCGCCGGTCTTGCCGCCGGCCTCGCCGTCGCGAGCACCTCCCGCCTGCTCGTCCTCGCGGTTGACCTGCCCTTCATGACCGCCGATTTCCTCGGCGCGCTTCTCTCCGCCGCCCCGCCCCACACCGCCTCCTCTCCGCCCTCGGGGATCGCGCCCCGGCGCGACGACGGACGCTTCGAGCCGCTGTGCGCCGTATATCCGGTTTCTCCCAACAGCCGTTCCGCCGTCGCGAACGCGCTCGCGGGCGGCGACTTCTCGCTCCAACGCCTGATCCAGGCCGCGCTCGGCCCGGGCTGGATGAAGGCGTGGCCCGTCTCGGCCGAGGCGGAGCGCGTCTTTGCCAACTGGAACCAGCCCTCCGACCTCCACGAATCCTGAGCCGGTCTTGCGCGTCCGGACGCCGCGTTTCGCGACCCGCTCGACGCACTTTGCAGACCGAACCGAGCTCATTGCAGAGGCATCCGCCCTCGTTGAAGCCAAGTCCGGACTCATTGCAGAGGCGTCGATGTCGATTGTCGCGCCGACCAAGCTCGTTGCGAAGGCGTAAACGCCGATTTCACCAACGGCTGCGGCGATTTCACCAGGGGAAATCCTCGTTGCGACCCTGCACGCGGTGATTGCAGCGAAGGCGACGGGCTTTGCAGCGAGGTAAAACGCGATTGCGGCACGGTAAAAGCGCGTCGCGGAGACGCCCGCCGCGCTTGCCGCCCGCCCGCTTCGCCGCCGGCGGACGCAAAAAACCCGGCGGGCTCGTGGAGCCGGCCGGGCTGAAAACTTCGCGGACTTCGACGCGCCGAAACGCGACGGGCCAAGCTCAGATGTGGATCGCCTCGTTGCTCGTGGCCGCGGCGGCCTCGGCGAGGGCCTCGGACAGGGTCGGGTGGGCGTGGATCGTCTTGTGCACGTCCTCGATCGTGATCTCGGTCTCGATGGCCAGACCGTATTCGGCGATGAGCTCGGTGGCGTCGCCGCCGATGATGTGCGCGCCGTAGATCTCGCCGGTCTTCGCGTCGGAGATGACCTTCACGAACCCGTCGCTCTCCGCGGCGGCCACCGCCTTGCCAGAGGCGAGGAAGGGGAATTTGCCGACCTTGTAGTCGAGCTTCTTCTCCTTCGCCGCGCGCTCGGTGAGGCCGGTGGAGGCGACCTGGGGCTGGCAATAGGTGCAGCCGGGGAAATTGCCGACGCGCTTGGGCTCGCCGTGGCCGAACATGCCGTTGACCGCGCTGACCGCCTCGTAGGTGGCGACGTGGGCCAGCCAGGGCGGGCCGATGATGTCGCCCGCGGCGTAGATGCCCTTGATGGACGACTCGTAGCGGTTGTTCACCTTCACGTAGCCGCGGTCGAGCTCCACCTGGGCGCCGCGTCCGAGCACGCCGTCGAGATTGGCCACGACGCCGATGGCGGAGAGCAGCACCTCGGCCTCGATCTCGGTCTTCTTGTCGCCTTCGACGAGGTCGATCTTCACCGAGTCTTTGCCCACGCGGAAGTTTTCGCACTTCGTGTTCACGTGGATCTTGATGCCCTGCTTGTCGAAGGAGCGCTGGAGGGCCTTGGAGACCTCCTCGTCCTCGACCGGGAGGATGTTGGGCAACATCTCGACGAGCGTGACCTGCGTGCCGAGCGAGTTGAAGAAATAGGCGAACTCGACGCCGATGGCGCCGGCGCCGACGATCACGATCGACTTGGGCTGCTTGCGGTTGGCCAGGGCCTCGCGCGAGGTCATCACGCGCACGCCGTCATAGGTCAGGCCGGGGATCGGGCGCATCTTGCAGCCGGTCGCGATGAGGATGTTCTTCGCCTTGAGGAAGGCACCCTTCTTGTCGCCCTCGACGATCTCGACCATGCCGGCGGCGGGCACGGAGGCCTTGCCGACGATGTAGTCGACCTTGTTCTTGCGGAAGAGCGACTCGATGCCCTTGGCCATCTGGCCGGAGACGCCGCGCGAGCGCTCCATGATCGTGGCGAAATCGAAGCCGACCTCCTTCACGCTGATGCCGTAGACGTCCGCCTTCTTGATCTTGGCGTAGAGCTCGGCGCTCTTGAGCAAGGCCTTGGTCGGGATGCAGCCCCAGTTGAGACAGGTGCCGCCGGCGCGCTCCATCTCGATGCACGCGACTTTCTTGCCGAGCTGGCCGGCGCGAATGGCGCCCGCGTAGCCCGCGGGGCCGCCGCCGATGACGATGAGGTCGTATTCCGTAGTGGTGTCAGCCATGATGAAAAAGGGATGCGTTTTTCGCGAAGACGAAAGTCCCAAAGTCAACCGCCCTCCCCCGCCCCGCAAGGGGGAAATCCGGCCCGGCCCGCTTGGGCGCGCGACCCTTCGGCGCCGCACCCGGGACCCGCCTCGCCGCTCAGACGTCGATCACGTCGCCACCACCGCGCTCGCGGTGCGGCAAGCGCCGCTCCTCTTGGGAACGTCCGCCTCCACCCGAATCGCCTCCGCGCCCGCCGCCCGGCCCGCCCGGCGGACGCTGCTTCATCACCAGGGTCATGAAGAAGTTCGTCAGCCCCACGATCACCGCCGCCCAAAACGCGGACCCGAAACCCGACACCTCGAAGCCCGGCACGAGCTCGCCGACCAAAAGGAAGAGCAGCGCGTTGATCACCACCAGCCCGAGCCCCATCGTGAGCACGATGAAGGGCAGCGTGAAGAGCACGAGCACCGGCCGGATCACGGCGTTGAAAAAGCTTAGCAACACCACGACCACGAAGAGCGTCGCGCCGTCCTTGCAGTCCACGCCGTCCACGAGCTTTTCCGCCAGCGTCACCCCCAGGGCGAGCACCAGCCAACGCACGATCAGGGCGAGCAGCGGACGGCTTTTCATCACGCGCGCACCATCCCCCGGACTCCGCCGTCCGCAACGAAAAAGCTTCGCGTTGCCTCCCTGTCCCCGGGTCGTCATTCCGGGCTCTTCCCCATGACGACCAAGCAGCGCCTCGACCTCATCGAACGCTTCATCCGCGAGCACAAATACGCCGACCTGCACACGCTCGCGACGCGCTGCGACACCTCGCTCTCCACCATCCGCCGCGCGCTCGACACCCTCGAGGCCCGCGGGGTCCTCCGCCGCCACCACGGCGGCGCCACCTTGCTCGAAAACGACGAGCGCGCCCGCGAATACGACTTCATCGCCCGCGACCAGCGCCAGGCCGCCGAGAAACACGCCATCGCCCGCCGCATCGCCGACAAGGTCCAGCCCGGCATGACCGTCATCCTCGACGGCGGCACCAGCGTCTACGCCGTCGCCCGCCTCCTCGTTTCCAAGCGCCTTCAGGTCATCACCAACTCGCTCCCCATCGCCGCCCTCTACGCCGATCTCGGCTCGCTCGAGACCATCGTCCTCGGCGGCAGCATCGACAGCCGTCTCGGCGTGCTCGTCGGGCCGCTCTGCGAACAATCGCTCGGGCAAATCCACGCCGACCTTGCCATCCTCGGCGGCGCCGGCGTCACCGAGGCGGGCATCTGGAACCACAACGCCCTCATCGTCGCCACCCAGCGCCGCATGATCGCCGCCGCCGAGCGCACCGTCTTCGCCATCGACGGCTCCAAGTTCGGCCGCAAGGCCCTCGCCCTCACCTCCGGCTTCGAGCCGCGCCTCAGCTTCGTCACCGACCGCGCCCCCGCCCCCGCCATCGCCGCCTCGATCAAGGCCGCCAAGGCCGATCTCGAGATCGCCCCCGCGGAGTAAAAAATCCCGCCCGCCCGCCGCTCAGCCCGCCGCGCCCTCGGCCGGCGCCGCCCCCGCTTCGCCCTTCGGCTCGGCCTTGGCCTTCGCGCCGCCTCCGCCGCCCACCAGCGCCGCGAGCTGCTCCTGGATCGACAGGAAAAACTCCGGGCTCAGCTCCGCCGCGTTCACCTCGTGCAGGGACTTCAGCTTCGCGTGCTCGTAGACCTGCTTCGCGTTCGCCCCCGAGCCGCTCCGGCCCTTCGGACGCAGCACGCGTTTCCGCTCCAGCATCATCGCCAACACCTGCAAGAGGCGCTCGTTTTCCACCGTGCGTTCCGTCGCCGGATCGCTCAACGCGAGGAACAGGCTCTCCGCCGTGAGCTTCAGGTTGCGCTCCGGATTCTCGCCCGCCTTGCGCGGCTTGAAAATCTGCACCCACCGGCAAACCACCGGACCCGCCGCCACGAAATTGCCCTGCTCCCCCTCCGCCACGTCGTGCCGCACGATGCCCTCCGCGTCGCCCGAGCCCACCGGGTTGCGCACCAGAAAACTCACCACGCGATCGCCCTCCGCGAACTCGCGACCCGACACCTGACAACGCGACGACAAGGATTGCAGCGATAGCTCCATAAGCGGGCTTTGTTGTTTACCCCCCGAAACCCGCGACGCTAGCACTTTCGCCGCCAGCCCCCACTCCCCACGCCCCACCGCATGACCGGACGCATCATCGCCATCGGCGACATCCACGGCTGCCACCTCGAATTCGCCGAACTGCTCGAGCGCCTCGCCCTCGCCCCCGACGACCGCCTCATCCTCGTCGGCGACCTCGTCAACCGCGGCCCCGACAGCAACAAGGTCGTCGACCTCGCCCTCCAGCACCGCGCCATCTCCCTCCTCGGCAACCACGAGGCCCGCCTGCTCGCCTTCCGCCGCACCGGCGACAAATCCGGCCTCAAGGAGGACGACGAGAAAACCCTCGCCCGCCTCGAACCCGCGCACTGGGCCTACCTCGAAAAGATGCCGCTCACCCACTTCGAGCCCGAGTTCAACACCGTCTTCGTCCACGGCGGCTTTCTCCCCGACGAGCCTTGGCAAAAACAGCCCGCCTCCGTCGTCACCCGCATCCAGGTCATCGACGCCGAGGGCAAACCCCGCAAACGCGCCGACTGCCCCGAGGGCACGCTCTGGGCCGATCGCTGGGCCGGCCCGCCCTTCGTCGTCTACGGCCACACCCCGCGCCCCGACATCTACAAGCTCAAGTGGTCCGTCGGCATCGACACCGCCTGTTGCATGGGCGGCCACCTCACCGCCTACGTCCTCCCCGAACGCCGCTTCGTGCAGGTGAAGGCCCGCAAGCGCTACTACGGCGACTGAGCCCGAGGTAGGGCGTGACCGCCGGGCGCGCCGTTCCCCACCCGCGCATCGACCTGCGAAAGAATGTCTCGGCGCGCAATCGGTCCCACCCCACCTTCGAGATTTCCATGCCACGCGCCAAACGCACCGCCCGCACCGCCTCCAAAGCGAAGCCCGCCCCGGCCTCCCCCGCCGTCGTCGCGCCCGAATCCGCCGCGCCTGGCGCCGCGCTCCTCGCGGTCGATTTGCAAGACACCCTCCTCGGCATGCTCCCCGCCTCCGAGGCGAAAACCCTCCGCGCCCGCGCCGGCCTCGCCATCTCCGCCGCCGCCGCCCTCGGCATCCCGGTCGTCTTCACCGAACAGGTCCCGGCCAAGCTCGGTCCCACCTCGCCCGCCCTCCGCAAACTCGCGCCGCCCGACTCCCTAGTCTTCGCGAAGAACACGTTCTCCGCGCTCTCCGATCACGCCGTCCTCGACGCCCTTCGCGAAAATCAGATCGAGCACCTCCTCCTCCTCGGCCTCGAGACCCCCATCTGCGTCTACCAAAGCGCGCTCGGCGCCCTAGCCGCCGGTTTCCAGGTCACCGTCCTTTCCGACGCCATCGGCGCCCGCCGCGCCGACGATGCCGCCGCCTGCCTCGCCGCCCTCCGCCACGCCGGCGTGCACGTGCTCCCCGTCGAGACCGTCCTCTACGCCCTGCTTCACGACGCCGGGCACCCCGCCTTCCGCACCCTCGTCGGCTTGGTCAAAGCCGCCGACGCCGCACGCTAAAGCGCTCGCGTCACCCCGCGCCACCGCCCTTCCCACCGCCCCCGCACGCGGGCAAAAGGCTTGGTCTTTTTCATGGCCAAAGCACTCCCCGCGCCTTTCTGCTTACCCCTTACGTCTTCCCGCCATGCCGCTCCTTCCCTTCACCAGCCGCCTCATCGCCGACGTCGGCATCTCCCTCGGTGACGAGGGCAAAGGCCGCCTCATCCCCGAGGTCGAACACGAGCTGCGCGGCTCCGCCCACCCCGTCACCGTCGTCCTGAAGGTCAACGGCGGCGCCAACTCCGGCCACACCGCCGCGGGCATCAAACTCAACCTCCTCCCCTCCGGCGTCGTCGAAAAGGGCATCGCGCACCTCGCCATCGGCGCCGGCGTCGTCGCCGACCCGCGCAAGGCCTGGTGGGAGGCCCAGCCCCTCGAACGCAAGGGCTACAACGTCCTCGCCCGCCTCGTCTTCGACGAGCGCACGATGGTCTCCGATCTCACCCACCGCCTCCTCGACCTCGCCTGGGAAGACTACCGCGTCAACGTCCTCGCCGAGGAGCCCCGCGGCTCCACCGGCCGCGGCATCACCCCCGCCTACGCCGACGAGGTCGGCCAGTGGCAGATCACCTACGCCGACTTCCTCGGCTCGCGCGACGCCTACGCCAAGAAACTCGCCCAACGCGCCGACCGCGCCCTGCGCGTCATCCAGCACGTCTGCCGCGTCTCGCCCGAGACCTTCGCAGGCTTCTTCGACAAGCTCACCCAGGCCGAGCTCCGCGCCAACGCCGAGGCCATCGAGCTCGGCGTCTTCACCGCCGAGGAGTTCGACTTCCTCCGCTTCCGCGGCACCGCGCCCTTCTCGCTCAACCTCGAGGTCCTCACCGAGGTCTACTGGCAGGCCGGCCAGCGCCTCGCCAAAAACGTCGGCGAGGTCCGCGAGCTCATCCTGCGCGAGGTCCACGCCGGCCACTCCATCATCGGCGAGTTCGGGCAAGCCTACTGGCTCGACAAGCGCCACGGCTTCTCGCCCAACGTCACCGCCTCGCACACCTTCACGCCCGAGTTCTTCGAAAGCGCCGGCATCCCCGTGCAGGCCATCCACACCTTCGGCGTCGCCAAGGCCTACGACACCAAGGTCGGCACCCACGTCTTCCTCACCCAGATGGACGACGCGCACCCGCTCAGCGTTCTCCTCAAAAAACTCGAGTTCGGCACCTCCACCGGCCGCCAGCGCATGGTCGGCTGGTATGACGCCGTGGAAAAGGGCGACGCCCTCCGCTACGGCGGCTTCCAGGACGTCATGATCAACAAGCTCGACGCCCTCAGCCACCGCGGCGAGTGGAACAGCGAGCTCCTCATCGCCGTCGCCTACGAGGACGCCTCCGGCAAGCGCTACCACCACGTCCCGCGCAACGACGCCGTGCGCAAGACCCTCCGCCCCGTCTACGAAAAGTATGCCGGCTGGTCCGAGGACATCTCCCACGTCCGCCACTTCGCCGACCTCCCCGTCAACGCCCGCAAATACGTCGGCGGCATGGTCCGCTCGATGCTCGCCGTCGCCTACCACGGCGACCGCTGGCCGCACGAGAGCCGCCTGCCCAACCTCCGCTACCTCGGCGTCGGCCCCGAGCCCTCCCAGATCATCAAGGATGTGCCGCCCACCGCCGAACTGATCCGGCTCTGAACCCGCTCCAGCCGGGCCCGGATAAATCTCCGTTCGCCTCCAAAAGCCGTCGCGCCCCCGGCGCGACGGCTTTGTTGTTTATTGGCGTAGCCAGCTGGCGCTCAAGGTGCTTGAGCATTCGCAGCCTCCTCGTCCATGCGCCGATCCTCGCTCATCCCGCTCCTGGCCCTTCTCGCGCTTCCCCTCGCCCCCGCCTCCCTCGCGCAAGGCACCGACCCCGTCTACCTCGACACCCTCGAGCCCCTAGAGGCTTACGTGAGCTTCGATCAGCTCTGGACCAACCAGAAAAAGCCCAAGGACGACGTCATCAAAGTCGATGGCGAGGCCGCCAAACACTTCCTTAAGGCCCACGCCAACTCTCGGCTCGTCTACCAAATCCCCGCCGGCGCGCGCCGCTTCCAGGCGGTTGGCGTCCCCACCGAACGCGTCCGCCACAACAGCAGCTGGATCTACGAGGTCTGGGCCGACGCCGCCCTCCTCTTTCGCTCCCATCCTCTCAACCGATACGAAGGCAGACAGGTCAAGATCGACGTCGACCTTCCCGCCGACGCCAAGCGGCTGATGCTCGTGGTCGACAACCACGGCAGCAGCGCCGAAGACCACTCCGTCTGGGCCGAGCCCTGCTTCCTCTTCAGCGGCAGCGCGGGCACGCCGCTCCCGACCGGCTCGCGCAACCTCGTGACCAATCTCCCCGCCGCGCAGCTCGACGGCATCGTTCTCATCGAGGGCGACAACTCGGTCGGCACCGGCTTCTTCGCGCTCATCCGCGACCAGCCCTTCATCGTCACCAACCAGCACGTCCTCGCCGGCAACAAATCCGTGCGCGTCTCCAACCGCCACGGCCTGCGCCCGGGCATCACCGGCTACGTGTTCGCCAAGGACCGCGACCTCGCGCTCATCCGGATCGACGCCGATCCCGCCACGCTCCCCCTGATCAAGATCGCCGACTCCGCCACCGCCGCCGAGGTCGGCTCCGACCTCCTCATCGCCGGCAACAGCGAAGGCGGAGGCACCGTTCTCCAAAGCACGGGCCGAGTCGTCGGCTTCGGCCCCGACCGCATCGAACACGACGCCGCCACCGTCCCCGGCAACAGCGGCAGCCCCATCTTCGCCCAATCCACGTGGGAGGTGGTCGCCGTCGACACCTACGCCCGCATCCGGCGCGCCAACGGCGCCAGCGATCCCGCCAGCCGCACCTCGTCGGGCAGCTCCCTCGCCGATTTCCGCCACTTCGGCGTCCGCATCGACTCCGCCAAGGACTGGATCTCGATCAACTGGGACGCCTGGCAAAAGGACTGCGCCGAACTCGACGCGCTCGAACGCCGCATCGAAGGCATCGAGAAACTCCTCACCTCCGAACGCGCGGTCTGGATCACCTACCCCGACATCGCCCAGCGCGTGCAAAGCTTCGAGGAACGCATCAGCGGCGTCTCGCCGGGAAGCGTCGGCTTCCGTCGCGAAGCGTCCTCCTTGTTTCAAAGCCTGCTCAACCACGCCCAGAGCCAGCAACGCGCCGCCGCCCAGCT
>JACCDX010419728.1_pt1 | contig 36588 bp, 31 predicted proteins | sample 7449681 | NCBI WGS metagenome assembly JACCDX01 (sample SAMN15323450, study PRJNA562643) | freshwater metagenome | isolation source: river surface water | place: USA:Blue River Watershed | collected 2017-08-18
CGAAGCCATCTGACTGATGGATACGGAAATGCTTCGCGCCTGGGGTGCCGCGAGCGCGCTCGTCAGCGCCAGGGCCAGCCAAGAATAAAATTTCATGGAGTGGTGGGGTGCGTAAAAACCCGTATCCCTCGGGCCGATTTATGCAAGTTTATACCAATTGCGGCTCGTTACGCGGCTCTATCCCCCATGGAAGCCCCCGCTTACCGCTTTATCACCGGCGCAGACCGCGCGGCCATGGATGAGCCCTCTTGGACGAGTTCGCCCTTCGCAGGCTCTCGTCTTGGTAGGTATCCGAAAAGTTAATACAAGCGGGCGGCCTCTCCTCGCCTCCGATCTTGCCGCATCGGTGTATCTGGAGGTGGCCGACCCCGGGTCGGTGCTGTGGGCGGCCGGGGCATTGCCATCGCCGGGGGCGTCGGCTGAGCTACCCCCATGGCCCTCGGCTCCGATTCGCTTCTGCCCATGATCCAGCTCGCGATCACGCCCGTGATCCTGATCACCGGCCTCGGTTCGTTGCTGCTCACGATGACGAATCGGCTCGGTCGCATCGTCGATCGCACCCGGATCCTGGCGGGGCAGGCGAGGTCGGCGGCTCCGGGGGAGGAGCGGACGCACATCGAGTCCCAGCTCCGCATCCTTTTTCACCGGGCGGGCTTGGTGCGCATGGCGGTGTCGCTCGCCGCGACGAGCATGTTCGTGTCCGGTCTCCTGGTGGTGGCGATTTTCCTGAGCGCCTTGCTGCGCCTCGAGGCGGGTTTGGCGTTGCTCGCGCTTTTCGTGGCGGCGATCGCGTTGTTGCTCGGGGCGCTGGTCTACTTTTTGCGCGACATCAACAAGGCCTTGCACGCCCTGCGGCTGGAGGTCCGCCGCGCGGTTCCCGACGCCTGATGCGCGGGCGTGAAAAAAGCGGATCCGAGTGGGGATCCGCTTCGGGTGGTCGGGGTAAGGAGGCCTCGGCTTACTGTTTCTTTTTGGTCTCTTCCTTCTGCTTCTTCATGTCCTCTTTCATCGCGGCCTTTTCTTCGTCGCTCAGCTTGCCGTCCTTGTCGGTGTCATACTTCTCGAGCTGGGCCTTGCGCTCGGCCTTGCGGTATTCCTTGTAGGCGGCGGCTTCGGTCTCGTTCAGCTTTCCGTCGCCGTCCTTGTCGAACTGCTTTTGGGACGCGGAGAGTTTTTTCTCGGGTTGGGCTTGCGCATCGGAGGAGCCTTCGGCGTGGACGAGGGGCGAGGCGACCAGGCAAAGCGCGGCGGCGAAGAGGCCGGCGCGGGTGAGGGTGGGGAGGGTGTTCATAAGCCCGTGTAGTCTGGAACTTTTTACATTCGGGGCAAGCCGAGTCCCGTCGTCCGGCGAGCCGCGGCGAAGCCTCCGCTTACGGGCTCTGTTTCGAGGGCTAATAGCCTCGGTCCGGAGGCGCCCGCGCCCGCTTCCGGCTTCGACCCGGGGGAGGGTTTGGCGAGGCTCTTCGCCTCGCCGTTCTCCATGAGCTCGATCCCCGCCGCCCGTCCCACGCATCGCAGCCAGCCCGACGCCAAGGGCTTTTTCGGCCGCTTCGGCGGGTCCTTCATCCCGCCCGAGCTGCAACGGGAGATGGATCTGATCGACCACGCCTACCTGCGCATCTGTCGCAGCCACGATTTCATCCGCGAGCTGCGCTCGATCCGCACCCATTTCCAAGGCCGACCGACGCCCGTCTACTATTGCAAGAACCTGAGCGACGCGATCGACGGCGCGCGCATCTACCTCAAGCGCGAGGACCTCAACCACACCGGCGCGCACAAGCTCAACCACTGCATGGGCGAGGCGCTGCTCGCGAAATTCTTGGGCAAAAAGAAACTTATCGCCGAGACGGGCGCCGGGCAGCACGGCGTCGCGCTCGCCACCGCGGGCGCCTATTTCGGCATCCCGGTCGAGATACACATGGGCGCGGTCGATATCGCGAAGGAGCACCCGAACGTCGTGCGCATGAAAATCCTCGGCGCGAAGGTCGTGCCCGTGACCTTCGGCGCGCAGACGCTCAAGGAGGCGGTCGACTCCGCCTTCCACGCCTACCTCGCGGATCCGGTCAACAGCATCTACTGCATCGGCTCGGTGGTCGGTCCGCATCCCTTCCCGCTCATGGTGCGCGAATTTCAACGCGTGGTCGGCATCGAGGCGCGCGAGCAGTTTATCGAGATGACGGGCGAGCTGCCGGACAACGTCGTCGCCTGCGTCGGCGGCGGCTCCAACGCGATGGGCATCTTCAGCGCCTTCCTCGACGATCCCGTGCGCCTGCACGGCGTGGAGCCGCTCGGTCGCGGCGCGAAACTCGGCGACCACGCCGCGAGCCTCAGCTACGGCGAGGAGGGCGTGATGCACGGCTTCAACTCGATCATGCTGAAGAACGCGGAGGGCGAGCCGGCGCCCGTCTACTCCGTGGCGAGCGGACTCGACTACCCGTCGGTCGGGCCGGAGCACGCGCACCTCTTCACCTCGGGCCGGACCCTCGCCGGCACGGCGAACGACGAGGAGACGATCCACGCCTTCTTCCGGCTTTCGCGGCGCGAAGGCATCATCCCCGCGCTGGAAAGCGCGCACGCCGTCGCCTACGCGCTGAAGCTCGCGAAGGAACGTCCGGACGAGTCGATCCTCGTCAACCTCAGCGGCCGCGGCGACAAGGACATCGATTTCGTGATGGAGAAATTCGGCGCCTACGCGGAGCGGACGGATTACTGAGGCGTTTCGACGCGGGGGCGGTGCGCGTCCGGATCAAGCCCGCGGTTCCTTCTCCGCGCGCAGCGCAGCGGATAGGTCTCCATCGTTCGGTGGGCGGCTCCGCCCGGGGCCGCGATGCTTTCCATCAGGTGAAACGCGTTCGCGCGCCAGATCGGGCCGGCGAACTCGCGGTGACGTTTCAGCCGCTGCTCGACCGCGGCCGGCGAGGATTCGCGCGGCCGGCCGACCGTGAAGGGCGGCACTCACGACGAGCCTCGGCTCGTCGTTCCCTTGGGCGAGCCGTCGTGTCGGCTCGTCGAAGGCGGCGTCGTGCCGCCGCACTCCAGGGGGCGGCGGCTCGTGGTTTTAGAACTCCACGCGTTCGCTCTTTTCCACGCGGCGGTCCTCGTGGCCGGGGCGTTCGCGCACGGTGACGTCGGATACGCGGCGGAGCACGTAGTCGGCGCCTTCGCCGGGACGGCGCGCGCCCTCGACGCCGGAGAAGACGAGGTCGCTCGCCTGTTCGACCACGAAGGCTGGGCGCGCGTCGGGCGTGAGCGTGGTGCAGCGCACGTCGCGCAGGCGCAGGCCCTTGGCGTGGCGGATGTAGAAGCCGTGGCTCGGCGTGACGCCGAACATCGAGGGCTCGGGGTAGGCGCGTTCGTTCTCGGGCAACTCGCGCGCGGCCTGCTCGGCGGTGCCGCCGCCGGCGGAGACGATGCGGATGTTGCTCAACTCCACGTCCTCGATCGGCGAGTCCGGCAGGCCGGCGATGATGGAGGCGTAGTTCGGATCGGCGTCGTAGACGGTGATGTTGCTCAGGCGCACGCGGCGCATGCCGCCGACCTTCGCGCCCTCGGGGCCGCGCATGCGCAGGCCGACGCGCAGGAAGATGGGCGCGGTCGTGACCTCGCGCATCACGATGTCGGAGATGTTCACGTCCTCGAGCGAGCCGCCGTCGACGGTCTCGAGCGCGATGCCCCGGCTGCGTTCGAAGACGCAGTTGCTGATGGTGATGTTGCGGAAGCCGCCGTTGGACTCGGTGCCGAACTTGATGCGGCCGGTGACGCGGTCGCGGTCGGGCGCGAGTTCCTGGGTGCGGCCGCGGGTGCCGTCGAGCAGGGTGCCGGGGTCGAAGCCGCTCACGTGGCAGTTGGTGATGACGACGTTCTCGGTCGCGCGGGCGAAGCCCAGGCCGAAGGAGCTCTTGAGCACGATGGCGTCGTCGTTGGGGGTGTTGACCGCGCAGTTGGAGATGCGGACGTGGCGGCAGGCGTCGATATCGAAGCCGTCGCGCAGGGTCTCCACGGTGACGTTGTCGATGACGAGGTTGTCGACGCCGGTGGCGAGGAGCGCGAAGTGGCCGCCGTTCACCAGCGTGAAGTCGCGCAGTAGGACGTGGCGCGAGAGCTTGAGGGCGATGGCCTTGTTGCCCTCGCCGACCATGCTCTCGAACTCGTTTTTCCAGGCGGCGCCCTTGCCCTCGGGGTCGACGGCGCGGGCGGCGTCGGCGGCGTCCTTCAGCGTGGTGGGCGTGTCGCCGGGGCGCTCGGCGCGGCGCGGGCCGGGGCCGCGGCGGGTGAGGCCGTCGCCGAGGATGCGTCCGGGGCCGGTGATGGAGACGTGCTCGACGTTTTCGCCCCAGATCAGGCTGTTTCGCCAATGGCTGTGTCCAAAGTCCTGATACATGTCCCAGGGGTTGTCCTCGGGGGCGTCGTAGGCGCCGGGATGTTTTCCGTGCGTGGCGGCGCGGAGGATCGCGCCCTGCTCGAGGCGGATCCCGACGTGGCTGCGCAGGCGGAGGGAGAAAGACAGGTAATCTCCGGCGGGCAGGATGACCACGCCGCCGCCCTCGTTCGCGGCGGCGTCGATCGCGCTTTGGATGGCGGCGGTGTCGACTGTCTTGCCGTCGCCCTTGGCGCCATGGTCGCGGACATCGTGGTCGGCCGCGCGGGCGGCGAGCGCGGCGCCGCCGAGGGCGCAGGCGATGCGGAGGAAGCGGGCGAAGGGCAGGCGGACGAAGACGGGCGGGGTGGGGCGGGGCATGGTGCGACGGAGCATTCCGCGCGGCGGACACGAAACAAATCCCGAAGCGCCTGACGGTTTGAATTCACCTAAAAACCTATGCGGATGCGTTCCGATTTCAGCCGCTCTGTGATCGCGCCGGTGGCGGACGGCGGGTTGAACGTCGAGGCGGGGGCGTCCGAGGACTCCGGCCCGTCGTCGGCCTCAGACGCCGAGCCGCGCCTTCGCCTCGGCGAGGCTCAGGCCATCGATCCGCACGAGCTTTTGCCGCGAGGTGTCGCCGTGCTGCACCGTGACGGCGCGGCGCGGGAGCTTCAGCTCCTCGGCGAGGAAGTCGCAAAGCGCCTCGTTGGCTTTTCCCTCCACGGGCGGGGCGTGGACCTTGACCTTGAGCGCGTCGCCGAGCCAGCCGCAGATCTCGCCGCGGGGCGCGTTGGGCACGGCCTTGATCGGCAGAAGGCAAAAGGCGGGCGCGGGGGCTTGGGCTTTGGAGGCTGCGGGTTTCACGCGACGAAGGCGGCCACGCTGCGGATTCGCGGCCGCGGAGTCGATAGCGTCAAAACGGGCAGCCCGGTGTCGCGTCGGGCTCGCGGGCGTGGAAATCGGGCGAGAGCGCGAACTCCCGCATCGGCGTGTGGAAGACCTCGGTCGTCGCGGGCGAAAGCGGCGGGATGATCCAGTCCCAGCGCGCGGAGACCTCGCGCCCGGACTTTTGCTCGCGCTCGAGGAATTTCATGAACTCGGCGGACGCGGCGTGGTGGTCGACGAGTTTCACTCCTTCCGCCTCGAAGGAGTGCAGCACCGCCACGTTGAGCTCCACCAGCGCGCGGTCCTGCCAGAGCGAGCGCGGCCGGCGGCGGTCCAGGCCGAGTTTTTCCGCGATGACCGGGAGTTGGTCGTAGCGATCACGGTCGGCGAGGTTCCGCGCGCCGATCTCGGTGCCCATATACCAGCCGTTGAAAGGAGCGGCGGGAAAATCGGTGCCGGCGGCGCGAAAGACCCTGTCGCTGATCGCCGGCACGGCATACCAGCGCAGGCCGAGTTTTTCGAACCACGCGTGCTCGGGATGGCGGAGCGGCACCTCGCGCACGAAGCCGGGCGGCAGCGGGAAAAGGCGCGGCGCGCCGTCGCGTCCGGCGATGATCCAGGGCAGCAGATCGAAACGGCCGCGTTCGGTCGGCGGGCGCCAGCCGAGCTCGAGCGCGAGCGCGGTCAGCCGGACGTTCTTCGGGTCGCCGAGCACGGAGCCGTCGGCGGCGCGGTAACCGGCGTAGGCGCAGAGCTGGTGGTTGACGATGCGCGGCGCTGGGCCGCCGGGCCGGTCCGGCGGGGCGAAGACGGTCATGATCGAGCGCACGGCGCCGTCGTTTTGCGCGAGGGCGAGGTGCTCGCGCAGGCTGGCGGCCATCTGCTCGGCGTCGTCGAGGTGGCGGTGGTCGCGGACCTCGAGGCTGCGCCAGTGGAGCCGGCCGATGCAGCGCGAGTGGTTGCGCCAGGCGACGCGCGCGGCGTGGCGGAGCTCCGCCGAATCGAGCGGCGCGGGCCGGCTGGCGGCGTGCGCGGCGCGGCACTCGGCCAGGCGGAGGGAGAGGGCGGGTTGTTCGTGAATCTCCTCCAGAAATCGCAACTCCTCGGCGAGGTCGAAGCGGGCCGCGGAAGGCGGCGGCGGGGCTGGGGGAGCGGAGGCGTGAAAGGGACAGCCGGACATGCGGACGAGGCCGCCACCGTGAACGGGTTTCGTCCCGAAAAGCGAACGCGCGGAACTCTTGCCAGCGGATGGCGGCGCGCGGGCGCAAGTCACTCGCGATTGCGGGCCGGCTTCGGATCGGGAGCGGGTGCGTCGACGGCGCGCGCGATCATGTCCTCGGTGCGGGAACGCGAGCCGGCGATAAGGCCGGGGATGAGCGAGGCTTCGGGCAGGTTTTTCCAGTAGTGCCGCGGCATCTCCGCGCTCATGGCGGCGATCTTCAGCCGGGCGGGGTTGAAGATGCTCGCGTAGTAGGCGCGCCAGAGATCCTCGGCGGCGTCGGAGGCGGGCGCGTCCTCGCGACGGGCGCCGGGTCTGAAGGAGAGTTCGCGGCGATGCGGGTCCCAGTGGGCGCAGCGATCGGGCGTGAGGATGGACCAGCGCATGGGCGTGAAGCGGTCGCGGAAGAAGGGGGCGTTGGCCTCGACGATCAGATGTTGCGGCTCGAACCACGCCACGAACCAAGGGCCGGTCTCGGTGGCGACCTCGCGAAAACGGACGAAGGCGCGCATCTTGTGGAGGTCGCGATGCACGGCCTTGGCGCGTAGGTGGAGCGCGTGCAAATCCGGGTCGAGCGGGTCGCCGAGCAGATGCGGCTCGCCGTGGGTGAGTCGCCAGAGCACGCGGTAGAGAGCGGCCCAGCGGGCTTCGTCGCGGTGGCAGGCGACATCGTCGGCGAGGTCGAGAAAGGCGCGCGGCACGCGGACGGCGGGCGACGCGGCGCCCGGGTTTTCCGGGGCGGGCGGATCTTCGGCGAGGGCGAGCTCGGTCTGGTCTCGGGAGCGGTCCACCCAGGCGGCGCGGGCGGGCTCGATGCCGGCGGCGAGCGCGGCGCGGGCGGCGCGTTTCCAGTCGGCGAAACTGCCGTCGAAAGCGAGGGCGGAAGCGGGGAGCATGCTCGGTCGGGCGGGGGGCGGGTGGGAGAAGTCGGCCGGCGGCCCTGGCATTAAAATTCCAGCAAGGGCGGACCGTCCGGCGCGGGCGGCGGCGCCTCCTCGAGCGCCTGCGTGGCCGGGGACGCGTCGAGGCCGGCGAAGAGTTCGAGCTGTTTCGGCGGCGGGACGAAACGCGCGCGCAGCCGAGGATCGTCGAGCTCGCGCAGGCCGGGGCGGTGGTCGGGCGTCTCGATGAAAGGCAGGGCTTTCTTGAGCGGGACCTTGAGGCGGAGGAGATCCTGCACGCGCACGGCGCTCCAGCGGCGGGCGGCGAGGATCCGGTCGACCGTCCTCACGCCGAGGCCGGGCACGCGCAGGAGGAGCGGGCGCGGGGCGGTGTTGAGATCGACGGGGAAGTGCTCGCGGTGGCGCAGGGCCCAGGCGAGTTTCGGGTCGAGCTGGAGGTCGAGGTTGGGCTCGGCGGCGCTGGTGAGCTCCTCGACCGCGAAGCCGTAGAAACGCAGGAGCCAGTCGGCCTGGTAGAGCCGGTGTTCGCGGACGAGCGGGGGCGCGGCGGGCGGGAGTTTCGACGAGGCGTCGGGGATGGGGCTGAAGGCGGAGTAGTAGACGCGGCGCAGGCCTTGTTTTTGGTAGAGCCCGGAGGCGCGGCGGAGGATGAGGTCGTCGCTCGCGGGCGTGGCGCCGACGATCATCTGCGTGCTCTGGCCGCCGGGCGCGAAGAGCGGCGCGCGCGGGCTGGCGCGGCGCTCGTCCTTCGCGGCGTCGATGCGCTCGCGGATGGAGTCCATCGCGAGCTCGATGCGCGCGCCGTTTTTCTCCGGCGCGAGCCGCTCGAGGTCGACGGCGGTGGGCAGCTCGATGTTGATGCTGATGCGGTCGGCGTAGCGGCCGGCCTCGTCGATCAGGGCCTGGCTCGCCTCGGGGATGGTCTTGAGGTGGATGTAGCCCTGGAACTTGTGCTCGAGACGCAGCTTTTTCGCGACGGCGACGACCTGCTCCATCGTGTAGTCCGGGTTGCGGATGATGCCGGAGCTGAGGAAGAGGCCCTCGATGTAGTTGCGCCGGTAGAAATCGAGGGTGAGGCGGACGACCTCGTCCGGGGTGAAGCGGGCGCGGCGCACGTTGCTCGAGGAGCGGTTGATGCAGTAGAGGCAGTCGTAGACGCAGAAGTTGGTGAGGAGGATCTTGAGCAGGGAGACGCAGCGGCCGTCGGGCGTGTAGCTGTGGCAGATGCCGGAGCCGGTGGTGGAGCCGAGGCCGCCGGACTCGCGGGCGTTGCGCGCGGTGGTGCCGCTGCTCGCGCAGGAGGCGTCGTATTTGGCCGCGTCGGCCAGGATCGAAAGCTTGTGCTGCAGGTCCATCGTGTCGCGCGCCGGGAAGCTGCGCGCGGCGGGACCGCGCGCAAGGACGGCGCGGTGGAAAAACCACGCATTTCCGTGCCGCGCGGAGCGTTTGCGACAAGCCCCTTGAACCGCGCTATTTCCGGCTTGGCCGAATCATGAATATCGGGAAACGATATAAAAAATGTTTTCCGCGATCCAGAGGTTCGGCTCTCGCGCCGGGTGGCTTGCCCACGGACGGCGGTCCCTGCGGGGGCGCGCGGCGCGACGTGGCCGCGGAGACCGTCGGCGGAGGGCGGTGGCGGAGGGAACCAAGCGGACATGAGCAGGGAGACGGCTCGGCTGGAAACGGAGCGCAGGGAGGATGCCGTGTCGTGGAGACTGTGTCTGCTCGCGACGGGGCTGGCGCTGGTGTCGACGGCGGCGGCGCGGGGGTTGCTCGCGCTGATCGCCGCGGTGGGAGGCGTGTTTGAGACGGCGGGGGAGCACTCGCGGATCTGGATCCTGCTGGGGCCGGCCTTGGGCGGGCTGGGGGTGGGCTTGATCGCGCGTTTCGCGACGCGGACGGTGCTGGGGCACGGGATCCCCGAGGTGATGCAGCAGGTGCTGGCGAACCGGAGCCGGGTGGCGCCGAAGACCGCGTTTTTCAAGCCGCTGGCCTCGGCGCTGGCGATCGGGTCGGGCGGTCCCTTCGGCGCGGAGGGGCCGGTGATCGCGCTGGGCGGAAGCGTGGGCTCGCTGCTCGGGCAGGTCTTGCCGGCGACGATGGGGGAGCGGAAGACGCTGCTCGCGGCGGGGGCGGCGGCGGGCATGACGGCGGTGTTCGGGACGCCGCTCGCGGCGACCCTGCTGGCGGTGGAGTTGTTGCTGTTCGAGTTTCGTCCGCGCTCCGCGTTGCCGGTGGCCCTCGCCGCGGTGACCGCGGAAGGAGTCCGCTTCGCGATGGGCCACGGCGCGCCGGAGTTCTCCGCGCCGTCGGCGGGCGCGACGAGCGCGGGGGCGCTGTTGTTTTTCGTGGCGTTGGGCCTGGCGGGCGGCGCGGCGGCGACGGGCGTCGCTCGGGCGGTGCATGCGTTGGAACGGATCTTCGCGCGCTGTCCCGGGCCCTGGTTGCTGCGCCCGGCGCTTGGCGGACTTTGCGTGGGCGCGATCGCCTGGGTGTGGCCGCGGGTGACGGGTCCGGGCTACGGGGAGATCGACGCTTTGCTCGCCGGCGAAGTGGCGCTGGGCGCGGCGGCGGCGCTGTGTCTGGGAAAACTGGCGGCGTGGACGCTGGCGCTCGGGAGCGGCACCTCCGGCGGCACTTTGGCGCCGATGCTGGTGATCGGCGGCGCGGCGGGCGCGACGGCGGCGCGTCTGGCCGGGCTGGTCGGACTTGCCTGGGCTCCGGAGCCGGGGGTGGCGGCGCTCGCGGGAATGGTGGCGTTCTTCGCCGGAGGATCGCGGGCCTTGTTCGCCACGGTGGCCTTGGGCGTGGAGATGACGGGCGCGCCGGGGATGCTCGCGTCTCTGCTGGCCACGGCGGTGCCGGCGGTGCTCGCGGCGCACGCGCTGGCACGGCACTCGCTGATGAGCGGCCCGGTGGAAAACGGCGGGGTGCGGGTGCCGGACGGATTTGCGACGGACGCCTTCGAGCACATCTCGGTGCGAGAGGCGATGACGCTTCCGCCGCCACGGCTTGGCGAGGAGGTGACGGTGCGCGAACTGGCGGGGCGTGTCGCGGAGCCGATATCGGAGCATGCGCGCCACGCGGCGTGGCTGATCGTGGACGGAGAGGGCGGCCTGTCGGGCATCGTGACCCGCCGCGACCTCTTGTCCGCGGTGGAGCGCGGGGATTTTGAGCGTGGCGTGCTGGAGATCGGGACGGAGGCGGTCGTGACGGCGTTTCCGGACGAGACGCTCGACGTGGTGCTCGCCCGCATGCACGCGAACGACGTCGGCCGGGTGCCGGTGGTGAGCCGTGAAGATCCGCGGAGGATCGAGGGCTACCTCGGCCGCGCCGCCATCATCGGCGCGCGAAGCCGTCGTTGGGAGGCGGAGCGGCGGCGCGAGCCGGGCTGGTGGAGCGGGCGTGTCCCGGCTACCGAATAGATTTCCCTGTCATGAAGAACCTGCTGCCCAAATCTTCCTTCTCCATTTTCGCCGCCCAGGCCGCGTTCGCGCTGCTCGCGGGGCTCGTCTATTACGCGCTCTGAGGAGTCTTCTCCGAAAGAAGCGGGATCGCGAACGACGACGATGAAGGGGCGATTTCGCTATCAAGCCGACGCCCTGTGCGTGGCCGCGATGCTCGCCTACGCGGCCAACCGCTGCTGGCTCAAGCCGCGCCTGGGGCCCGGGTTTTTCCACGACCACTTCAACGACCTGTTGCTGATCCCCGCGGGGCTGCCCTGGGTGCTGTGGGTTCATGCTCGCTGCGGCTGGAGGTCCGGCGATCTCCCGCCGACGGCGCGTGAAGTCGGGGCGCATCTGATCACGTGGAGCGTGGTCTGCGAGTGGCTCGCGCCGCGCTTTATCCCGCATGGAACGGCGGACTGGCGCGATGTGGCGGCCTATGCGGCCGGGGCGGCGGTTTCCTGGCTGTGGTGGAACCGGCCGCGAGGCGCGGTCGAGGGCGCGGCTACCTAGGCGCCAAGGGCGCGAAGATCGATCTCGGCGACGTCTCGTCCGGCCTCGAAGCCGCGGGCGCCGCGCCGGACCTTGATCACGCGCAACCGTTCGCCGGCCAGCTCCACGAAGAGCGCGCCGAACGGGCGGGTGAAGGAGCCGGTGTTGATGACGGTGATGGTCGGCTGGCCGTTCCGGCCGGGCACGCGCCAGACTCCCGGGTAGTGGGTGTGGCCGAGGATCACGACCCGGGCGCGGGAGCGCTGCTCGCGGGCGAGCGCGGCCACGACGCGGGGCGTGGTGCTCCAGGTGTGGAGCATCGAGACAAGCCTGCGCGGCGGAAACACCGCGTGGAAGACGCGGTAGAGGCGCATGTGGAGACCGGGTTCGAAGAGATGCGCGGGTTCCGGCAGGGCGAGGCTCGCGCGGCGGTTGATGCGGAGGCGCGTGTCGATGCGCGCGAGTTCCTCGGCGGGCAGGCCGGCGGAGAGCTCGGCGATGCGGCGGCGCAGTTCGGCGGCGTGATGGCTCCAGGGTGCGATGGCGTCGAAGAACACGTCGCCGTGCGTGACCCAGACGCGCTCGTCGGCGAGCAGGAGCTCGGCGCGGTCGGCGAAGTCCGGGTCGTGGTTGCCGCTCAGCCAGTCGATCTCGCGTCCGCTGCGGCGGGCGAAGTCGAGCAGCTCGCCCGCGTGGCGCGCCATGCTCGGGACCTGCGTGTCGATCGAGTCGCCGTTGAACACGATCCGGTCGGCGTCGCCGAGGAGCGGGGCGAAATGCGCTAGATCGTGCAACTCGCCGCGAGGGTCGCGGAAGTGCAGGTCGGAGAAGACGCGCAGGCGGGGCCCGGCCATCGGAGTCGGAGCGCGCGGCCGGTCACTTCGCCGCGGCGGGGGCGGCGGCGGTCGTGCGTTTGGCGAGGATGGCCTCGATGCGATCCATGATGGACGAGAAACGGGCGACGGTGGCGCGGTAGGGGGCGGGCGAGGCGAGGTCGACGCCGGCGTCCTTCACGAGCTGGTAGGGATGGCGGGAGCCGCCGGCCTTGAGCACGCCGAGGTAGGTGTCGACCGCGCCGGGCTCGCCGCCGAGGATGCGGTCGGCGAAGAGGTTGGCCGCGGCCATGGAGGTGGCGTATTGATAGACGTAATACGCGTTGTAGAAGTGCGGGATGTAGGCCCACTCCACGCAGTAGGCGTCGTCGATCTTGAGCACGCCCTCGTCGTGGCCGTGGTGGCGGCGGAGGAGGTCGCCGTAGATCTTGGTGTAGCTCTCGGCGCTGAGGGCGCCGCCCTCCTCGACGGCGCGATGGGTGGCGAGCTCGAACTCGGCGAACATCGCCTGGCGATAGAAGGTGCCGCGCATGCCCTCGAGCGCGCTTCCGAGGTAGAAGAGGCGCTCGTCGTCGTCCTTGGCGATCTTGAGCATGTGCTCGAGCAGGAGGACCTCGTTCACCACCGAGGCGATCTCGGCGGTGAAAATCGGGTAGTCGGCGGTCTCGTAGGGCTGGGTGGAGTTGGCGAGGACGGAGTGCATCGCGTGCCCCCATTCGTGGGCGACGGTGGTGACGGATTCGTAGTCGCCGTTGAAGTTCATGAGCACGAAGGGATGCAGGTCGTAGGCGTAGCCGGCCATGTAGGCGCCGGACTGTTTGCCCTCGCGCGGGTAGGCGTGCATCCAGCGGGCGTCGAGGCCCTCGGAGATTTTGCGGGTGTAGTCGGCGCCGAGCGGACGGGTGGCGTCGATGGTGAGTCGTTTGGCGTCGGCGAGCGTGAAAGGTTTTTCCAGCCCGAGCATCGGCGGGTAGATGTCGTAGTAGCGCGCCTGGTCGACGCCAAGGAGGCGGGCGCGGAGCTTGAAGTAGCGGTGGAGCGCGGGGAGGCCGGCGTTCACCTCGGCGACGAGCGTGGTGTAGACCGTGCTCGGCACCTCGTCGGCGGAGAGGGCGGCGCTCAACGCGTCGGGGTGGTGGCGGGCCTTGGCGTTGATGACGTCGGCCTGGTTTTGCGAATAGAGGGTGGTGCCGAAGGTGCGGGCGTAGGTCTGGTGGGCGCCCCAGAAGGCGTCGAAGACCTTCTTGCGATCCTCACGATTCGCCACGCCGCGGTAGCGCGTGTAGCCGGAGGCGTCGAGGCGTGCTTCGGTGCCGTCGCTCAGCTTCACGACCGGCCAGGGAATGTCGGCGTTGCCGAGGATGTTGTAGATGTTGCTCGGGGCGCCGGAGAGGGGGCCGAGCTGGGCGAGGACGTTTTCCGCCTCGGCGCCGAGGGTGTGGGCGCGCTGGCGGAGGGTGTTTTCCAAACCGAAACGGTGCGGCGCGAGTCCGGGCTCGGCGGCGAGGGCGGCGCGCACGGTCTCGTCGCCGAGGGCGAGGATCTCGGGGCTCATCCAGCTCGCGGCCTGGGCGAGGTCGGAGCCGAGTTGATCGACGAGTTGCTGGCGTTCCTGGCCGGCGGCGACGCGCGTGTCCTCGTCGGCCTGGAGATGCGCATACATCGCGAGCTTGGCGTAGCGGAGATCGAGCGCGCTTTGCTTTTCGAGCGCGGCGAGCAGCGTCTTCGGGCCCTCGGCGAGACGGCCGCGGAAGGCCTCGAGGTCCTTGAACTCGGAAGCGAGGGCGAGGCGTGCCTGGTCCCAGGCGGCGGCGTCGGGGAAGAGCGCGGAGAGGTCCCAGGTGTCGGCGAGGGACTCGGCCGGAGCGGCGGCGGGGGCGGGGGAGGGTTCGGCGGAGCGGGCGAGGGCGGGCATGAAAAGCAGGGCGGCGGCGAGGAGCGGAGGGACGCGCATGACGGGGAAGACAGGGGCAAGCGGCGCGGGTGCCAACGCTATCTTGCTCCGGCGCGCGCGGGCGGCCCATGCTCCGCGCATCATGCCCAAGCCGAAGACCTCCGCCGCCGCGCCCGTGCGCGCCTGGTTTCCCACCTCCATTTATTGCACGCCGCTCCAGCGCGGCAATCCGGCGCGTTTCAACGCCGAGCTCGCCGACGAGTGCCGCCAGCTGCGCGAGTTCGACGCGGATGGACGCAAGTGGTGCGAGAAAAACTACCCCGGCGGCTACACGAGCTACGCCTCGCTCAACCGCCTGCACACCTTCTCGAGCACCTTCGACGGGCTGGAGAAGAAGATCACGCGCCACGTCCGGGCCTTCGCCAAGTCCCTCGACATGGATCTGCGCGGCCGCGAGATCTACATGACGGATTGCTGGGTCAACATCATGCCCGAGACCGCGGCGCACTCGATGCACCTGCACCCGAACAGCTTTATCAGCGGCACCTACTACGTCGCGACGCCGTCGGGCTGCCCGGGGCTGAAGTTCGAGGATCCGCGCCTCTCCTCGCTCATGGCCGCGCCGCCGAAGCTGCCGAACGTGCGCGACGAGAATCGCCTCTACACGACCTACCCGGCCGAGGCGGGCAACGTGATCCTGTTCGAGAGCTGGTTGCGGCACGAGGTCGCGCAGAACCGCGTTGCGGACGAGCGCATCAGCATCAGCTTCAACTACGCTTGGAGCTGAGCCCGCGGGCCGCGGCGCCGCGTCTGGTTCCTTCCTCTGCGATCCCCCTTTCACCCATGTCTAACCGACGCCTCGCCGCCTTCGTCTTTGCCCTCGGCGCCCTTTGCATCGCGGGCTGCGCGAGCTTCCCCAAGCGATCCGACGACGTCTCGGTCAGCCTGATCGATGTCCGGCCGCTGGAGACCCGCAGCTTCGAGAGCCGCCTCGTGCTCACGGTGCGGGTGACCAACGCCGGGACGGAGCCGCTTCGGCTTTCGGGATCGCGCCATCGTCTCGTCGTCAACGGGCGTGCTCTCGGCGTCGCGCTCAGCTCGGACGCGGTGGAGGTGCCGGCCCTGAGCACCGCCACGCAGGAGGCGACCTTCAACCTGAGCCACCTGGCCTTGATCCCGCTCGCGGCCGAACTCCGGCGCGAGCCGGTGGCCGCCTACGAGATCGAGAGCACCTTTTTCGGCGCGGGCTGGGCCTCCCGTGGCATCGCCGTCCGCCAGAACGGCCGCGTCGACCTCTCCGCGCTGGCGGGCTTTCCCGGCGGCGGCGCGAACCGTTGAAGGCGCGGTTTCCCTCCATGTCCGACTCCGCCCCGTCTTCGTCCGTCGCTCCGCTCGCCGTCGCCCGTTGGGGACGCACGAGCTATGCCGACGCGCTCGCGCGGCAGATGGAGTTGCAGGCCGCGCGGCTCGCCGGCTCGGCGCCGGACACGCTGGTGCTGACCGAGCATGACGCGGTCTTCACCGTCGGACTGCGGACCGGAGCGGCGAAACATCTCCTGTGGGACGGGCCCACGCTTGTTCGCGAAGGCGTGGCGGTGCACGACACGAACCGCGGAGGCGACATCACGTATCACGGGCCGGGCCAACTCGTGGCCTACCCGATCGTGAGCCTCGACGCGCGGCGGGACTTGCACGCCTATCTGCGTTTTCTCGAGGACGTGTTGATCGCGGTCGCGGCGCGTCACGGCTTGCAGGCGGCCCGTCGCGACGGACTGACGGGCATCTGGATCGCGGAGCGCAAGCTGGCGGCGATCGGCGTGTCGGTGCGGCGCTGGGTCACGATGCACGGCATCGCGCTCAACGTGTCCCCCGCGCTACGTCACTTCGGCGGCATCGTGCCTTGCGGGATCAGTTCCAGCGAGGGAACGGTGACCTCGCTGGCGGCGGAGCTCGGCGCGCGTTGCCCGAGCCTCGAGCGGGTGGGCGAGGATTTCGCGGAGGCGTTCGCGGCGCGCTGGCCGGCCTTTCTCAGGCCGCCGGCGGAGGGCTGAGCTCGGTTGCGCCGTCGACGAGGCGGCGGCCGGAGTCGTGGGCGCCCGCGAGGTGGATGACGCAGGCGGCGATGTCGCGGGTTTCTTCACGGACCCGGATCTGTTCGCACAAAGCCGGCAGCCGGGGAAAGGGGCGTTCGCCCGGGCGGAGAAGGGGGCGTGCCCGCGCGCGCCGGGAAAGTTCCAGTCGCTCCACCAGATAGCCGACGAGTCCGTCCGCCCCGCGGGCCACCAGGACGGGGGATCCCGGGCCGGTGTTTTTGGCGGGGCGCTCCATCAAGGCGCCGAGATCGAGGACCTTCACGGCGCGTCCTTGCCAGGAGGCGAGTCCGATCGTCGCGGCGTCGGCGCCGCCGCGCAGATCGGTGAAATCCTCGGGCAGGCGCAGCACGGCCTCGAGCTCGATCAGCGGCGTGGCGATCGCGCCGCCTCCGGCGCGATAGACGAGATAGGGCCGCGTCTCGCTCTCCTGCGAAGCGTCCGTCGCCGCTTGCTCCGAGGCGAACAACTCGGCGCGGTCCACCAGGCAGGCGGCGTCGAGCAAGGCCTCGATATCGAGCACGAGGGACACGCCGCCGTCGCCCGCGAAGGCGCCGCGGAGCAGATCGGTCCGCGCGCAGGCGTCGTCGGGCAAGGCCTCGATCCGGCCGGGCTCCACGGGCTCCATGCCCGTGATCGAGTCGACCTCCAGGGCGATCTCGCGCGCGCCGGCTCCCACGACGAGCAGGAGGCCGTGGCGCTCTCCGCTCTCCGGCAATCCGAGCAGGGCGGCGGTGTCCACCACGGGCAGCGACTCGCCGCGCAGCGGATGGAAGCCCTTCAGCACCGGATGCGATAAGGGCGAGGCGAGCGCGTCGGGGGCGCGTTCCGCCAGGCGGGCGTGTCGCGCGTCGATGGCGAAGCCGACCCCGCCGCGGCGAAACATCACGTGCGGCGCGGCGCCGTCCCGGGCGTGGCGGGCGCCCGTCCGCTCCGTCGCGGCGTGCAGCGCGGAACGCAGCCCTTCGGTCTCGAGGATCGAGTCGAGGTCCAGGACGACGGCGACGCGTCCTCCGTCCGGCGGGGTGTAGAGCCGGGAAAACAGGCCGGCGCCCTGCGTCGATCGCGGATCGAGCGCGGTCAGGCGATCGTCCTCCGCGCGGACCACGCCGAGCGCCGCGTCGGCGAGCACCGCGAAGCGCCCGAAAGAGTGGCGGATGATCACGACGAGCGCGTCCGGACGCGCGGGCGCGGCGCCTTGCGGGCGCAGGATGGCCTCGAGATCGACCACGGGCACGGGGTCGCCGCGGAAGGCGAAGGCGCCGAGCACGTGGCGCGGCGCGCGGGGAAAGGGGGTGAGCTCGACCGGTCCGCGGATGATCTCCTCGACCAGCTCCGCCGGGATCGCGACATCCATCGCCGCGACGCGGACCAGACCGAAGGCTTGGGGCTTCATGGCCGGGTTGCCGCGCCCCTCAGGACCTGGCCTCGGGGGCGAGGGTCGAGGTGGCGGAGAGTTTGTCGATCAACTCGCCCACGCGACGGGCCGCGGCGGACTGCCCGGCGGTCGTCGCGCCGATCGCGCGGATCGACTCGTTCGTGCGTTCCACGGCCGTGGTGATGCGTTGGAAGGCCTGCGCGGCGGTTCCGGAGATGACGCCGCCTTCGCGCGTGCGTTCCGCGGCGTCGGCGATGAGGCGCGAGATCTCGCGCGTCGCCTCGGCCGCTTTTTCCGCCAGGCGGCGCACCTCTTCCGCGACCACGGAGAAGCCCGCGCCCTGCTCGCCGGCCCGGGCCGCCTCGATCGCGGCGTTGAAGGCGAGAAGATTGGTCTGGCCGGCGATGTCACCGATTGATCCCGCGATCTCGCCCATCTTGCCGGAGGCCCGGCGAATGTCCTCCATCGCCGCGAGAAGCCGCTCGAGGGCCGCGGCGCCTTGCCTGGCCTCGTCCTGGGTCTGGGCGGAATGCGCGCCCGATTCGCGGGCGCCCCGCTCGATCGATGCGATGGTCTCGAGCAGATCCGACACGGCCTTGCGCATGCGTTCCGAGTGCTCGGCCACCTCGCGCTCGCGTTTCACCTGCGCGGTGATGTTGGTGGCGAATTTGACCACCTTGAAGATGCGTCCCTCCGCGTCCAGGATCGGGCTGTAGGTCGCCTGGATCCAGACGCTCTGGCCGAACTTGCCCACGCGGTGGAACCGGTCGCTGAAAAACTGGCCGCGGGCGAGGCGGCCCCAGAATTCGCAATACGCCTCCGAGGTCACGTAGTCGGGCTCGCAAAACATGCGGTGGTGCCGGCCCCGGACCTCGTCGAGCGTGTAGCCCATCGTTTCGAGAAAGTTCTGGTTCGCCACGAGCACGTTGCCCGAGACATCGAACTCGATCACGGCCTGCGCCCGGTCGAGCGCCTCGATCTTGCCGGCGTGGTCCGTTTCGCGCGCGCGCGCCTCCGTGACGTCGGTGGCGAATTTAACCACCTTCGAGATCCGCCCGTCGGCGTCGAAGACCGGATTGTAGTTGGCCTGGATCCAGAACTGGCGGCCGGCCTTGCCGATCCGCTTGTAGACGCCGGAGTCGAATTCGCCGCGGCCCAGCCGGAGCCAGAAGTCGCGATAGCGCTCCGACTTCGCGAAGCCTTCCTCGCAGAACATCCGGTGGTGACGGCCCCGGATCTCCTCCAGTTCGTAGCCGGAGACGTTCAGGAAATTGCGATTGGCGTGCAGCACCACGCCTTGCAGGTCGAACTCGATCACGGCCTGCACGCGGTTGATCGCGGCCCAGAGCGAATGCAGTTCGGCGGCGGGCACTTCTCCGGGGTGAAGGGAGTCCGATGAGGGGCGGGGCTTGGCGGTCATGGGGACAGGTTGACGACGGCTTTGCGCGAAGCATCCCCCCATGGCTTTCGCCGGGGTGGTCTCGCAGGGGCGTGCGTTTAACTATTTGTTGTTCGGAGTGTTAGAGGCTTTTATGGCCTCGTGTGCGTAGCTGTAACTATCCACGCTATCGACACTTCCGGGCTTTTCTTGAGGCGATATCGATATGCGGCGCATCCCCCGATTCCGGGTGGCGCCGGCGACCCTCGGTTTCCTGGTTCGGCGGCGGGTGGGCGCGGTTTTTCTTTTTGCGCTTTCCGGCTCCCTTTGCGCCCATCGTGCCCTTTTCCGTCCGATGAACGACACCGCGCGCAAACCCGCCTGGCTCCGTGCCAAGCTTCCCTCCGGTCCCGGCTACAACGCCGTGCGCAAGCTCGTGGACGACCACAAGCTTCACACCGTTTGCCAAAGCGCGCAGTGCCCCAACCTAGGCGAATGCTGGTCGCGCGGCACCGCGACGGTGATGATCCTCGGCAACATCTGCACGCGCTCCTGCAACTTCTGCGCGATCCAGACCGGCCGTCCGACCGAATACGATCTCGGCGAGCCCGCCCGCGTGGCCGAGGCCGTCGCGGTGATGAACCTCAAGCACTGCGTCATCACCTCCGTCGCCCGCGACGAGTTGAAGGACGGCGGCGCCGCCGTCTGGGCCGCCACCATCCGCGCCATCCGCCACCGCATGCCGACGACCGCGATCGAGGTGCTCACGCCCGACTGGAAGGGCCAGACCGAGCTGCTCGACATCGTCCTCGACGCGAAGCCCGACATTTTTAACCACAACCTCGAGACCGTGGAGCGCCTGCAAAAGCCCGTGCGCGTCCAGGCCCGCTACGACCGGACCCGTCTGATCCTGCGCCACGCCAAGTCGCGCGGCTTCACCACCAAGACCGGCATCATGCTCGGCCTCGGCGAGGAGCGGCACGAGATCGAGCAGACCCTGCGCGACATCGCCGCCGACAAGACCGACATCCTCACCATCGGCCAATACCTCCAGCCCACGCCGCAGCACTGGCCGGTCGCGCGCTGGGTGCATCCCGACGAGTTCGCGCACTGGAAGCAGTTCGGCCTCTCGCTCGGCATCGGCGTGGTCGAGAGCGGCGCGATGGTGCGCTCCAGCTACCACGCCGACGAGCAGTCGCAAAAATATACCGGCGTCGATCACCTCAACACGGCCAACGCCCTCGCCACCGCCTGAGGCCGCCCGCTTCCGTCCACGCCATGCGCCGTCTCCTTTCCCTCGTTTCCGCGCTGCTGTGCGTGGCGCTCTCCGCGGTCGCCCTTCGCGCCGAGACGCCGGCCGGCCGCGCCCGGCACGTGTTCATCATCAGCTTCGACCAGACCGGCCCCGCCGACGTCGCTCGCGCCGAGATGCCCTTCTACAAGCGCCTCGCCGCCGAGGGCGCGCACACCTGGGAGGCCTTCACGATCGTGCCCAGCCTCACGCTGCCCTCGCACGTTTCGATGCTCACCGGCGTGGGGATCCAGAAGCACCAGATCCTGTGGAACGACTGGGACGAGACGAAGCCCCGTCTCGCCGTGCCCACGATCTTCCGCTTCGCCAAGGAGGCCGGCCTCTCGACCGCGATGATCGTCTCGAAGCCGAAGTTTCACACCCTCGGCCAGACCGGCTATCTCGACACTTACCAGATTCCCGAGGATTTCCACGCCAAGGGCATCGCCGCCGCCTTCGCCGAGCTGTTGAAGACCCGTCGTCCCGAGCTCTGTTTCCTGCACTTCGGCGATCCCGATTTCGCGGGGCATGGCTACGGCGTGACCTCGCCGGAAAAGCTCCGCGCCCTCGCCGACTGCGACGAGGCCCTGCGCGCGGTCGTCGAGGCGGTCTCGGCCGCCGGCATCGCCGATTCGAGCGTCTTCATCCTCACCGCCGACCACGGCGGCCACGATGTCGTGAACAAGGACGGCAAGACCGTCGGCACCCACGGCAGCGCCGACTCCGTCGACGTGGTCATCCCGTGGATCGCGTGGGGCAGGGGAGTGCGGCCCGGTTTCGAGATCACCCGTCCCGTGCAGATCTACGACACCGCCGCCACCGCGCTCTGGCTGCTCGGTCTTCCGGTGCCCGAGGGCTTCTGGGGCCGTCCGGTCGAGAGCGCCTTCGAGTGAGCCCGGCCGGTCGGCGGCGCCGGTGACGTTTCCGCAAAGGCGCCAAGTTCACCACCGTTTCGCTTTGGCCTTCGGCCCCGGCCGTGCATGGTTTTGCCATGCATCGCCTTGTCGCGCTCTTCACCGCGGGGCTCCTGGCTCCCGCGCTTTCTTCCCTCCACGCCGCCGGTTCGCTCGTTTCCGGCCCGATGCTCGGCTACCAAAGCCACCGCGAGGTGCTGATCTGGCTCGAGACGCGCGACGCGAAGGAGGTTACGCTCACCTATCAGCCCGTCCCGGACGAGACCGCGCCGGCCGACGCGACCACGCCCCGCGCCTCCGCGCCGATCACGCTCACGCATCGCGCGCCCGAGGCCACGCTCATCGGCACGCAGCCGCAGAAGTTTGTCCTTCCTCTCCTCGAGATGGGCCGCCGCTACACCTACACGATCAAGGTCGACGGCCAGCTCCAGCGCTTCGCCTATCCGCTGGCGTTTCGGACCACCGACCAGTGGGAGTGGCGCAAGGCGCCGCCCGAGTTCTCGTTCATCTTCGGCTCCTGCGCCTATCTCAACGACACCCCCTACGACCGTCCCGGCGCGCCCTACGGCAAGGGCACCGAGATCTTCCGTCACATGGCGGAGAGCGGCGCCGATTTCTGCCTCTGGGGCGGCGACAACCTCTACCTCCGCGAGGCCGACTACTCCTCGCGCAGCGGCATCTGGTATCGGTATTCCCACGACCGCGCCACGCCCGACCTGCAAAAGCTCTGGGCGGTCATGCACCACTACGCCACCTGGGACGACCACGACTACGGCCCCGACAACTCGAACTCCTCCTTCGAGTTCAAGGACGTCACGCTCGACGCCTTCAAGGCCTACTGGGGCAACCCGTCCTACGGCGAACCCGACAATCCCGGCGTCTACGGCAAGTTCGCCTGGGGCGACGCGGTCTTCCTGCTCATGGACGACCGCTACCACCGCGACGACACCACCCTCGACCAGAACCAGAACCCGCGCAAAACCGCCTGGGGCGAACGCCAGACCGCCTGGCTCAAGCAGTCGCTCCTTCACGCGCAGGCGCAGAAAAACGCGCGCTTCAAGTTCATCGTCACCGGCGGCCAGGTCATCCAGACCGCGGTGAAGACCGCGCGCTCCGAGACCCACGAGCTCTACCGCCGCGAGCGCGAGGAGTTGATCGATTTCATCCGGCTAAACCGCATCACCGGCGTCGTGTTTCTGACCGGCGACGTGCACCACACCGCGCTCTACCGCCGCGCGCTCGACGAGTCCGGCGGGCGCTTCATCTACGAGCTCACGTCCTCGCCCTTCTCCAGCGGCTCCTGGGCCGCCGCCTCGAGCGAGAAGGCGCAGGATCCCTTCGTCGTGCCCGGCACCATCGTGGGCACGCAAAACTACAGCGTCGTGCGTCTGACCGGGTCGAAGGAATCCCGCGCCCTCGTGGTGCGTTGCTACGACAAGACCAACGCGTTTCAATGGGAGGAACGCATCCCCGCCTCCGCGCTCGAACTCCCGTCCGCGTCCGCCGCGGCGAACCCGCCGCCCGCGCCTCCCGCCGCGACTTCGGCCGCTCCCGCCGCCGGGGCTTCCGTTCCCGCCAATCCCGCCCGCCCGTGAAAAAGCCCGAAGCCCTCGCCGCCACCGTCCCGCCCTTCCCCCTGCCGTCCGCCGTCTCCGCGTCCGCGGCCGGCCCGCTGCCGGGAGCGGCCGGCGCGGGGGCGCTCACGTCCTCGCCCTTTCCGCTCAAGACCCGCCACGACATCGTGGAAAACTGGTTGCCGCGCTACACCGGCGTGCCGCTCGGCGAGTTCGGGGACTACATTCTGCTCACCAACTTCCAGCGCTACGTGAAGCTCTTCGCGCAGCGCCATCGCGTGCCGATCCGCGGTCGCGACAAGCCCATGCCCAGCGCCACCTCCGGGCGCATCACGATCATCAATTTCGGCATGGGTAGCGCGACCGCGGCCACGGTGATGGACCTGCTCTCCGCCATCTCGCCCAAGGCCGTGCTCTTCCTCGGCAAGTGCGGCGGCATCAAGCACCGCGCCGAGATCGGCGATCTCATCCTCCCCATCGCCGCCATCCGCGGCGAGGGCACGAGCAACGACTACTTCCCGCCCGAGGTGCCGGCGCTGCCCGCCTTCGCGTTGCAAAAGGCGATCTCGACCACCATCCGCGAGCGGGCCCGCGACTACTACACCGGCACGGTCTACACGACCAACCGCCGCGTCTGGGAGCACGACGCCGAGTTCAAATCCTACCTGAAAAAGATCCGCTGCATGGCCATCGACATGGAGACGGCGACGATCTTCAGCGTCGGCTTTTTCAACGAGATCCCGACCGGCGCCCTCTTGCTCGTCTCCGACCAGCCGATGGTGCCCGAAGGCATCAAGACCGCCGCCAGCGACCGCGTGGTGGACGATGTCTACGTCGACGACCACCTCGGCATCGGCATCGAGTCCTTGAAGCAGCTCATCAACCAGGGGCTCACGGTGAAGCACCTGGTGTTTTGATTCACGAGGTCGTCCCTTCGCGCCGTTTTCCCCGTGTCCCTCTCCGACGACATCCGGAGCAAGCCGCTCCTCCATGCCAAGGGTCTGCTGTTCCTGCTCGCCGGGCTGATCGCGGCCGGAGGGATCCTGCTCGAGTCGCCGAGTCTGCGCACCGCCGCTTTGCTCGGCATCGGCGTGTGGGCCTTCTGCCGCTTCTACTACTACCTTTTCCACGTGCTCGAAAACTACGCCGGCCGCGGTCGCCCTTACGCCGGCATCCTCGACGCGTTGCGCTACGTGTTCACCCGCCGCGAACGCTAGGCGGCGACAGACCGTCCGCGCCGGCCCGGCTTTCGTCTCGTGGCGCCGGCGGATCGCTCCGGATCCGCGCGTCTCCCGCGTTTCCCGCTCGCCACGCTCCCTAAGCGGCGCGAAATCCGCCCATAAAGATCTCGTGAACGCCGCGTCCGCCTCCGCCCTGGGCTCCGACTCGCTTGCGCCTTTCGCGCCGGCCGCGGCGGATCGCGCCACCTGGCTCCGCCATCTCGAGCCCTTCGAGCTCGGCGCGGGCGAGGTCTTGTTTCGCCAGGGGGACGCGGCCGATTCCCTGTGTTTCGTCGAGTCGGGCGAGCTGGCCGTCGTGCTCGAGATCCCCGGGGCGGGCCGCGTGCCCGTGCGCCGCTTCGGCCCCGGCCAATGCCTGGGCGAGATGGCGCTCTACCGCCGCGACACCCGCGCCGCCACCGTCGAGGCGCTCGCTCCCTCGCGGTTGTGGCGGCTCTCGGCGGCGCAGTTGCAGCGGTTGGAGACCGAGGCTCCCGCCCTCGCTCTCGCCATGCATCGTCACGTCGCGGGCTTGCTCGCCGAGCGCGTGGCGTTCGCCAACACCGAACTCAAGGACCCGCTCGCCCGCCTCGCCCACGCCATCCGCGGCCTCGCCGCCAGCCGTTTCGGCGAGACGGACTGGGATCGCGCCGCGCTCTGCGACGCCGCCCGTCGCGGCGACGAGGTCGGCGCGGTCGCCGGGGCGCTCGAGCATCTGGTCGGCCAGCTCCGCGCCTATCTCGACGAGCTCCGCGCCGCCACCGCGCGGCGCGAGGCGATCGAGAGCGAGCTGCGCATCGCCGGCGAGATCCAGGCGAGTTTTCTGCCGCCCGCCCTCACCGACGCCGAGCGGGCGCGCGTCGATTTCGCCGCGCGGATGAAGCCCGCCCGCGAGGCCGGCGGCGATCTTTACGACGGCTTTTTCCTCCCGGACGGACGGTTTCTCTGCGCCGTCGGCGACGTCTCCGGCAAAGGCGTGTCCGCCGCGCTTTTCATGGCCGTGACCGCCGCCGGCCTGCGCGCCCTCGCCCCGGCGATCGGCGACCCGGGCGCGCTTCTTACCCGGCTCAATCGCCTCCTGTGCGAGCGCAACGACACCCTGCAGTTCGTCACGATGTTCGCCGCGATCTTTGATCCGGCCACCGGCGAACTCCGCTGGGCCAACGCCGGCCATCCTTCGCCGCTCGTGCTTCGCGCGGAGGGCGGACTCGATCCCTTGGACGGCCCGCGCGCCACGCCGCTCGGCGCCTTCGATGGCTGCGTCTACGCCACTCAGCGCCGCCTGCTTTCCCCGCGCGACACGCTGCTGGTTTTCAGCGATGGCGTCACCGAGGCGATGAATCCCGCGGAGGAGCTCTACGGCGACACGCGTCTGGCGTCCCTTTTTGCGAATCGCCCCGTCGCCTCCGCGCAAGACGCGGTCGAATGCGCGGTCCACGCCGTGCTCGAGTATCAGGGCTCGGCCGCCCAGGCCGACGATATCACCGTCGCCGCTTTGCGACGGCTCTAAGCCGAAAGCCCAGGCCGATTTGGCCTTCGCGTTCAGGGATGAGGCGCGATGCGCCTGAGTCTGATGAAAACTATACGTAGTAGGCCTAGGTAGTGTGCGTTAATAGGCCTGTTACGGCCTTGTTCTGCTTGCTGAGGACGAAATACACCCTAGTTAAGGTTAAACTTTTTATTTACGAGTGAGCACCCACCCTGGCATGTCCTTCCCTCTTGGCCGCGTTCCTTTCGGCCTTTTCAGGCCGCTGGGTCTTGCGTGCATCTCCATGTCGGTTGGGGCTTTGCAGGCGCAGTCGACCTTCCAGGAGACCTTTACCGGCACGTCCGCCTACGGATGGTATTTCGGAGGCACCGGATATACGCCCACGCTGACTGCCGCCACGGGGGCGGATTCCCCCGGGCAAGGTTGGCTGCGTCTGACCGACAACGGCACCAACCGCTCCACCTACGCGCTCCTCGACACCGAGATTTTCTCGGTTAACGCCCAGATCCAGATCGAGATGGAGTATGCCTTTTACAACGGCAGCGGCGCCGACGGCATCACCTTCTTCCTCGTCGATGGCAGCACCGACATCAACAGCTTCACCGCCGGCGCCTACGGCGGCTCCCTGGGCTACGCGCAGAAAGACGCCACCGCCGCCCCTCCTTCGGGGGTCGCCGGCATGGACGGCGGCTACCTCGGTTTCGGTTTCGACAACTTCGGCAACTACTCCAACCCCACCGAGGGTCGCGTGGGCGGACCGGGCTTTTCTCCCAACTCCGTCGCGGTCCGCGGTCCGGAGGCGAACAACTGGGCCTACATCGCCGGCGCCAATCTCAACGCCTACGGCCAGATGGATTTTCCCAATCTGACCAGCCGCCCCGACCAGACCGGCACCAGCTACCGCTCCTTCCGCCTCACCCTCGACGCCGGCAACTACCTCGTGGTCGAGATGAAGTTCGGCGCCTCCTCGAGCTACGTCACCGTCTTCCAGGCCGACCTCTCGTCCTACGCCCGTCCCGAGACCTTCAAGGTCGGGTTCACCGGCGCCACCGGCTCCTCCACCGAGATCCACGAGATCCGCAACCTCTCCGTCGTCACCACGCCCAACGTCACCGTCGGCGGCTCCTACGAGTGGGACGACGGCAAGGCCTCCACCGACGACGACTGGGGCACCACCGCCGGCGGCGAAGCCAACGCCAACTGGTTCGCCCTCTCCTCGCCGAACGACAACAAGACGCCGCTCGCCGACTCCGACATTTACTTCGGTAGTCGTCCGACCACTACGTCCGCCGGCGTCGCCGCCCGGCCCAGCCCCTACGCGAGCGTCCAGACGGTCAACCTCAACCAGAACGTCGAGGTCCGCTCCCTCAACTTTAACACCAAATACGACTACCAGCTCGGCGGGCCCGGCGTCATCACCCTCGGCGACGTGTCCAAGGTCGGCACGCCCTCGATCAACATCACCGACCCGATCGCCAATCCCCGCTTCCACAAGATCGACAACGCCCTGACCGTCGTCGAAAGCCTCGGGATCTCCAACCAGTCCCACTCGACGCTCACGCTCAACGGCGCCGTCGCCTTGGGGAACAACAGCATCACGACCTCCGGCACCGGCTACACCAACCTCAACGGCGTCATCACCGGCTCCGGCGCCCTCGTCGTCGCCGGCGCGTCGCCCAACGGCCGCGACAGCACCGGCATCGTCACCCTCAAGGGCGACAACGCCGCCACCTACACCGGCGCCATCACCGTCACCGGCGGCCAGCTCGTCGCCCTCCACAACAACGCCCTCGGTTCCGCCTCGGTCGGCACCACCGTCTCTTCCGGCGGCACGCTCACCTTCCGCGGCGGCATCTCCAGCGCCGAGCCGCTCACCCTCTCCGGCTCGGGCACCCAGCTCAGCGAGATCCTCGACGCCGGCGCCGTCTACAACGACGGGGGCAACAACACCCTCTCCGGCGCCGTCACCCTCGCCGGCGACACCGTCGTCCACTCCCGCGCCGGCAATCTCGTCCTCTCCGGCGCCCTCGGCGAGAGCGGCGGAGCCCGCTCCCTGACCAAGACCGGCGAAGGCGTCCTCACGCTCTCCGGCTCCGCCAGCCACTCCGGCGCGACGATCGTGCAGGACGGCGCCCTGCGCGCGACCGCCGGCTCCGCGCTTTCCTCGGCCAGCAACCTCCAGCTAAACGGCGGCGTGCTCGAGATCGCCGGCGACCTCAACGGCGCCTCGGCCGGCGATTACTCCGCCTCGCTCGGCACCGGCGGCGGCGCCCTCCGCTTCACCGGCGACGGCGGCTTCTCCGCCTTCGGCGGCAACCGCACCGTCGCCCTCGGCGGCGGCTCCGCGCTCACCTGGAACTCCGGCAACTTCGTCTCCACCGGCAAGGCCCTCCTCCTCTCCTCCGCCTCCGCCGACTCCGTCGTCACCCTCTCCAACGCCATCGACCTCGCCGGCGCCTCCCGCGAGGTGCGCGTCGCCAACGGCTCCACCGCGGTCGACGGAGTCCTCTCCGGCAACCTCACCAACGGCGGGCTCGTCAAGACCGGCGAAGGCACCCTCCAGCTCTCCGGCACGGGCAACACCTACTCCGGCGCCACCCGCATCGACGCCGGCGCCCTGCGCGGCACCCTCTCCTCCGCCTCGAACATCCAGCTCAACGGCGGCGTCCTCGAGCTCTCCGCCAACTACACCTCCGCCCTCGGCACCGGCGGCGGCCAGCTCCAGTGGAGCGGCGGCGGCGGCCTCGCCGCCCTCTCCGGCAACGTCACCCTCAACGTCAACGGCAACAGCACCGCCACCACGCTCACCTGGGGCGGCGGCAACTTTGTCGCCGCGAACCAGACGCTCGTCCTCGGCTCCGCCAGCTCCGCCGGCACGCTCTCCCTCGCCAACAACCTCGCCCTCGGCGCCTCCGCCCGGACGATCCGCGTGCAAAACGGCTCGGCCGACATCGACGCCCAGCTCGACGGCGATCTCACCTCCACCGGCGGCGGCCTGCGCGTCGAGGGCTCGGGCGTTTTCGCCCTCTCCCGCGACAACGCCTCGTTCAACAGCACGCTCTCCGTCGTCGGCGCCGAGTTCCGCATGGTCGGCTCCTCCAACCTCAACTCGATGACCTCGCTCGCCGTTTCCGGCGGCGGCACCTTCAAGATTGAGAATGGCACCACCAACGACAACGCCCGCATCGGCAACAGCCTCCCGATCTCCCTCAACGCCGGCAACCTCGCCTACCTCGGACGCACCAACGGCGCCTCCTCCGAGACCGCCGGCGTCCTCACCCTCGCCGGAGGCGCCAACACGGTGTCCGTTTCGGGCGGAGGCACGAACACGGCTGCGCTCACGCTCGACAGCATCTCGCGGGGCAACACCAGCGGGGCCACGCTCAACGTGTCCCTCGGCTCCGCCAATTCCTCCCTCACCCTCGCCACCGCGCCGACGCTCGACGACGGGATCGTGGACTACATCACGGTGAACGGCTCCGATTTCGCCACGCACGGCGGCAACGGAACCGCCCTCGTCGCCTACTCGGGCTACGGCACCGACATCAACACGGCCGGCAGCACGACCAACGTCTCCGCTTCCGGTTCCCCCGCGCTTTCCAGCAGCAAGACCATAAACGCCCTCAAGCTCGGCGGCGGCGCGGCGCTCTCCCTCGGCGGCAACACGTTGACCGTCGCCTCCGGCGGCCTGCTGACCACCGGTTCCTCCGCGGTTTCCATTTCCGGCGGCACGCTGACCAGCGGCAGCTCGGAGCTGTTCTTCCACACTTACAACACCGGCGGCACCACCGTTTCGTCCACGCTTACCGGCACCGGACGCACCACCAAATCAGGCGAGGGCGCGCTCACCTTCTCCGGCGCCACGTCCAACACCCGCACCGGCGTCACCACCGTCAACGCCGGCCGTCTCGATCTCGCCAAGACCGGCGGCGCCATCGCCGTCGCCGGCAACATGACGATCGGCGACGCCTCCGGCATCGACACCGTCCGCCTGCTCGGCTCCGAACAGATTTCCGACACCGCCGTCGTCACCCTCCGCGGCGGCGGCTTCCTCAACAACGCCAGCCAGGCCGTCCTCGATCTCAACGGCTTCACCGAGACCTTCGACACCCTCAACGTCACCGGCAACAGCGTCGTCGACTTCTCGGGCGGCGCGCCCGACGCCCAGTCTTTCCTCGTCATCAACACCCTGTCCATCGACGCCGCGGCCATCCTCACCATCCGCAACTGGATCGACGCCTCCGACTACTTCCTGATCACCAAGTCGACGTTCGATTCCACCCAGCTCGCGCGCGTCGTCTTCGAGGGTTACGGCACCGCCGTGTGGGAGGACTACAGCTCCGACTACTTCATGGTCACCCCCCACGCCCGCCCCATCCCCGAGCCCGCCTCCTACGGCGCGCTCGCGCTCGGCGGCTTGGTCGCCTTCGCGCTCACCCGCCGCCGCCGCCGGTAATCCTCGGTCGCGGCCGGCGGACGCCTTATCCGCCACGCGGGCGGGCGCCTTCCTGCGTCCGACGCCCACGCGACTTCCTCGGGCGCGGAGCGATCCGCCCGTTCACATCAAGGCCAGCCAGGTCAAGCGGTCGGGTTTACCAGGCCTCGGGTTTACCAGCCGCCGCCCGCCCGGGCCTGCGCGCCGCCGAGGTTGGCTTCGATGCGCTCATAGACCTTGCGCGAGAAATTCTTGTCGCCCGCCACGTCCACGCGGATGCCCAGCTCGGTCTGCTTGCTGTTGATCTCCTTGATCGTGACCCGGACCTTCTCGTCCTTCGGCGTGCGCGCGGCCAGTTCGGCCGCAAAGGTCTTGAGCTCCTTCTTCACCTCGAACAGCCCGAGTTGCTTGAAGGCCTGGCTGGTCGCCGCCGCGGTGCGCGGCGCGTCCGCGTTCACCAGCATGCGGAACTCGCCCGCCACGTAGGTCGCCTGCATGTCGCCTTCCTTGTCGAGCGACACCGTCGTGCAGCCCGCGGAGAGCAGGGCGGCGAGGCCGGCGAAAACAAGGACGCGAGGGAAGGAAATGGACTTCATGACGTGAAATTCGACCGCCGCTTCTGCGTCCGGTGCCCGGGCGCGTCAACTTTCCGCCGCGCCCGTGATCGCCGACGGGGCGGGGACGCGGCGATTTTAGGCTTTTTTTGCCGACCGCCTGCGTCCCATCCTCCCCGCCTTATGTCGCAACCACTCGTCGGCCTCATCATGGGCAGCACGTCCGATTGGGAAACCATGCAGCACGCCGCCGCCACGCTCGAAAAGCTCGGCGTGCCCTATGAAAAGGACGTCGTCAGCGCCCACCGCACGCCCGACAAGATGGCCGACTACGCCAAGACCGCCGAGTCCCGCGGCCTGCGCGTCATCATCGCCGGCGCCGGCGGCGCCGCCCATCTCCCCGGCATGACCGCCGCCTTCACCGCGCTCCCCGTGCTCGGCGTCCCCGTCGAGAGTCACAGCCTCAAGGGCCAGGACAGCCTCCTCTCCATCGTGCAAATGCCCGGCGGCGTCCCGGTCGGCACCTTCGCCATCGGCAAGGCCGGCGCCATCAACGCCGCCCTCTTCGCCGCCGCCATCCTCGCCGGCACCGACCCGAAGATCCGCGCCACCCTCCACGCGTTTCGCACCGCGCAGACCGAGACCGTCCTCGCCGCCAAACTGCCCTGATACCCAGAACGGCGGAACGGCAGGGCACAGAACGACACGACGCTCCGGCCTCCGCCCTATCGACGCTCCGACTGTCCTCCCTCTGTAGCTCTGTCGTTCTCTCCCTCTGTCGCTCTTCTCGCTCCCTCCACCATGATCCCTCCCGGCAAAACCCTCGGCGTCCTAGGCGGCGGCCAGCTCGGCCGCATGTTCGCCCACTCCGCCGAACGACTCGGCTACCGCGTCCACGTCTACGAGCCCTCCGTCGATTCCCCGGCCGCCGAGGTCAGCGCCCACGCCGTCCACGCGCCCTACACCGACCTCGCCCAGCTCGAGGCCTTTGTCCGCGGCTGCGACGTCGTCACCTACGAATTCGAAAACATCCCCTGCGAGCCGCTCTGGCGCCTGGAAAACGCCGGCGTTTACCACCCGAAGTGGCAGATCCTCGAGGTCGCGCAAAACCGCCTCCGCGAAAAAAACTGGCTGCGCAAAAACGAGTTCCCGCACGTCCGTTTCGCCGAGTGCGAGGCCGGTGGCGACCTCGCCGCGGCCATCCGCTCCATCGGGCTTCCCTGCGTCGTAAAAACCGCCGACTTCGGCTACGACGGCAAGGGACAGCAAAAAGTCTCCGACGAGGCCTCGCTCGCCCGCGCCCTCGCCGCTTTCAAGAACCAGCGCGCCGTCGTCGAGCAGTGGGTCGACTTCAAGTGCGAGCTCTCCGTCATCGTCGCCCGTTCCTCGGCCGGCGAGACCCGCAGCTTTCCCGTCGCGGAAAACATCCACACCAAGCACATCCTCGATTTTTCCATCCTGCCCGCCCGCGTCGCGCCCGAGCTCCAGGACAAAGCCCGCGCCCTCGCCCAGGCCATCGCCGACCGCCTCGGCCTAGTCGGTCTCCTCGCCGTGGAGTTGTTCCTCACCGACCGCGGCGAGATTCTCGTCAACGAGATGGCCCCGCGTCCGCACAACAGCGGCCACTGGTCGATGGACGGCTGCGTCACCTCCCAGTTCGAGCAACACGTCCGCGCCATCGCCGGCCTCCCGCTCGGCGACGTGTCGATGAGCTCCCCCGCCGCCGTCATGGTCAACATCCTCGGCGACGCGTGGAAATGGTCCGGCGACCAGTGTGTCGGCGAGCCGAATTGGTCCGCGCTGCTGGGCGAACCGCGCGCCCACCTCCACCTCTACGGCAAAAAAGAGCCCCGTCCGGGCCGCAAGATGGGCCACTTCACCGTCACCGGAGACACCGTCGAGCAGACCCTCGAGCGCGCCCGCCGTCTCAAGGCCGCTCTGCAAGGCTGAGCAGGTAGGGGCAGGGCGGGGGACCGCAGGGCCCGCCGCGGCTTTGAGCGGGGCGACCGTATTCTGACGCCCCGCGGGCCCGCGCTACCTAGGCCGCGGGCCGATTGTCCTTGGTCATACCCGCCCGGATTTGCGGGAGTCGTCCACGGTGCCCGTTGCCCGCCGAGGCGAGGTCGGTGAAACGGGCAAAAAGACCGCGGCACCGCGTGTATTTACCCGCGCCCCCGCTTTCCGCGGAGCCAGGCCACAGCCAAGCCGCGTCAGACGTCCAGCGGCGAGCGCACGCCCAAGCCCGGCGTTTGCATGACGTGCGTGTAGATCTGGGTCGTCTCCACGCTCTCGTGCCCGAGCAGATCCTGCACGGTTCGCAAGTCGGTGCCGTTCTCCAGCAAATGCGTGGCGAAGGAATGCCGCAGCGTGTGGCAACTGACCGGCTTCACGATGCCCGCGCGACTCGCCGCCGCCTTCACCGCCTTGTGGAGCGTGTTGTCGTGCACATGATGACGGCGCTTGACCCCGCTGCGCGGATCGAGGGCCAGGCTCTTTGCGGGGAAAAACCACTGCCATCCCAACTCCTTGCCCGCGTTCGGCGCCTTCGCATCGAACGCCCCGGGCATCCACACGCCGCCCACGCCTGCCCGCTGATCTCCCTCCCACAACTCGTTTACTCGCGCCCGATGGTCCGCCAGCGCGCCCTTTAGCGACGCGGGCAACATCACCACCCGGTCCTTGTTTCCCTTGCCGGCGCGGACGGTGATCAGACCCCGGTCGAAATCGAGGTCCTTTACCCGCAGCCGGATGCACTCCATGAGACGCAGTCCCGCGCCGTAGATCAACCGCAGCATCAACCCGGAGCTGCCCTCCGTTTGTGCGAGCAGGCTGCGTATCTCCTCCCGGCTGAGGACGACGGGCAGCCTCCGCCCGCGTTTTGCTCTGGCCACCTCCGCCATATCCTGGAGGTCTCGTCCCAGCACCTTCTTGAAAAAATAAAGCAGCGCGGAAAACGCCTGATTTTGCGAACTCGCCGTTACCTGTCGCTCGATCGCCAGATATTCGAGAAACCGACGCACATGGTCCGAGCCCAGTTCCTCACGAGTTACGGGCCCCACAAACATCAGAAAGCGCCGAGTCATCTCCAAGTAGGCTTGTTCGGTGCGGAGCGAGTAATGATTGAGGCGGATGGCGCGCCGTAGCTCGGTCAGCCACGCGTCGGTATCGGCGGGAGGCCCCGCCGGCGCGACGGCGCCCGAAGGAGTCGGATCCGGCGTGGACACACTTCCGCTGCTGCGAACGCGATAGCGCAAGACCCAGCCCTGCGGGCCGATCGGAAAAGTGCAGGGGGAAGGCAGCGAGTCGCCGCGAACCCACCGCCAGCCCTCGATGCCGCGGGTGAAGAACGAGAGCGCCTGACGCAGTTGGACGACGCGCCACTCTGGCCAACGTTCCCGGCACCGTTGCACCTGGGCGAGGTATGATTCCGTCGCGGTGCTTAAATCTAAAAGCTCGCAAGACTGGCGGGCATACGCCACAAACTGTTCCATATGAACGCCGAGCCAATAGGCCTCGCTATCCGAAGGGTGGACTTGGGCGGCCTCGAGAACGCGACGCACCCCCGCCCGCGGCACCAAGATGGGCTCTTCCAACAGCAACCCCGGTTCCTCCATCCCAAATTCCTCAAGCAACGGAATCTCCATCCGGTAACGAGATTTAATTGCCTTTAAAAATGTCCACCTTTTTCCTCTTTTATTTCCCTAAACTCTGAAGTTCCGGAATAAGTTCAAACTACACAACGTTAGGCAGAAATGAAAAATATGACATCGCCACAATTCATACAGTTCAGGCGTATTAAAGCCGGCTCACTATTCAAACTAAGCCTTATTCTTACTGCGTCGGTCGCTATCCCGTATTTCACACTTTGCGGAATCGCCGCTTTATTCGGAGCCCACACAGTGACAGTAAATCAGCAATACGTTACCGGCATTGGTGGCCTAATAGCTGGAATTCTACTAGGTCCTGTTTTCTCCCTATTCTTTTCGGCGTTTGCTTGGGCTAGCGCATACATTGCTATTCGTGTAATCGGGAAATTCAAACCCTTTACATTAGCTTACATACCCGCAGTAGCTGAACCCACGAATTCATCAAAATCAGAGGGAAATGAGCCTAACCAGTAGATGCAGCCAAGACGGATGCTTGTCACGGATGCTGCTGCGCAGCCTCCGCGCCAATCATCCGTCTGGCTGATCTCGACGTTAGGCAGAATCAGACGATTTCGAACCCACGCAGCGAATTATCGAGACACGTTCGATTATAAAATTAGCGAAATAAGAAACCATCAGTCCGCTTTTATCCTGAGAGGCACCGAGAACCAAACGATTCGGAAATCCAAACCATAATCAGAACTAGCGGTTCCGATCCTCACCAGACTTCAAATATAAAATGAGCCTAACAAATAGATGCAGCCAAGACGGATGCTTGTCACGGATACTGCTGCGCAGTCTCCGCGCCAATCATCCGTCTGGCTGATCTCGACGTTGGGCAGAATAAAACCATGAGTCTCCATAATGCCACGCCGGTAGAGTATCAACGGGCTCTTTACGCCAAGAAGACACGGCTCGAACTGATTGCGATCATTCAGGAATATATCCCATACTCTAATGAGCATATTGCAGCGAAGCAGCTCCTAGATGAAATGGATCGTGCTGACAAAGCGGAAGCCGATAGGACAGAAGAAAGAAGACACAAAGAAGCGCTAGATGTTAGTCGCGGCGCGAATAGGCTGGCGAAGTGGGCTATCGTGATTGCGATAGGTGCTTTGATCGTATCGGTTATTCAAGCATTCTGGTGAGTTGCGAATGAAGAAGCTTTATCTAGACAATCTTAAGGCGATATACGGGGCAGTTCCGGCTGAACCATCCCACCAACCGTGCGATGAGCAGCTCAAGCACGCTGCCCATCTTGAACTTCCTATTACGATAGAGTTGGCTGTATCAGGAATCCGCCTTGTCTTAACACCGCTTCACGGATATATTTCCGAAACATACATCACGGAAGAGCAGTTTATTAAGTTCGTCAAGAATCCGGAGAAGAATAAGATCTACTATGCGGCAGGACCGAAAAAGCCATTCAGATTTGCGAGCCAAAACGGATTATCTGATTTCCTTATCGGGCTTGCTACCAACGAACGCGTGGAAATAGGACGTTATCATATCGGCGATCCATCGTGGCTCCGATCAGTTACACTTGCCGGGTTAGGTTCGACTTATCCTTGGCGCTCTAATTGTGATAGATTGAATCAAGTGGCATCCTACCGGAAGCCAATCTCTTTCTGGAAGGATTTTATAGAGGATCCACCGCTACCTGATGTATGTGAAACGCACCCGACACCCTGGGGTGTGCGGGACGCAATAGGTCTTGTTCGTTGCTTTACGACAAAATACAGAACTCAGTCATGGCGTTCCGCGCTCGGTAGCCATCGCGAATCTTATCACCTTGTTCTATCCGGCAGCTGGAAGACGCCACTTCGGGATCTTGACCCTGAAAAGCGAGATTGGATCTATTCTACAGGATCGGGAGACCATGACGTAGGCTTTAGAATTCTGTTCCAACTCAAGAAACGATATTTTAAGGATAGCTATCTTACAAAAGACATATAAAGCAAAATGAGCCCAACAAATAGATGGAGCCAATGCGATTGCTTGTCACGGATGCTGCTGCGCAGCCTCCGCGCCAAGCAACCGCATGGCTCATCATGACGTTAGGCAGAAAGAAAACCCATGCTGATGCTAAAATACTACGTCCAAGCGAAGCCAAGTCACCCACAGTTTTACGAGGTCGGGACTTCCATTGCGCATGTGTTCGTAAACACCGACGACGCAGATTTAGCAGAATCCGCATCCAAGGATTATCTTTCGCGTCAGCATTGGCAGATTGACAGACTAGACGGCATATCTCGCGTGAGACCTCGTGGCTCGTTCCAGGCCGACAAAGAATTAACACACTATTACGATTCAGCCATACGCGACGGTTTATGTTGTGTGATTGCTGCATGTGAAGTTGGCGGAGATTTGAAAGATGAAGACATACCAAAATGAAGAATGAGCCTAACAAGGCGATGGAGACAATTCCGGTAGCTGTCACGAGTCGTGCTTTCGCACGCCTCGCGCCATCTACCTCCATGTCTCATCTTTGACGTTAGGCCGATTCGAACCGAAATCCGAAGAAATCGAACCCACGCCGGCGATACGTGAGGAGGAGACGCGCTGAAGCGCGACTCCTCTGGGTCCG
>JACCDX010091682.1_pt1 | contig 36585 bp, 7 predicted proteins | sample 7449681 | NCBI WGS metagenome assembly JACCDX01 (sample SAMN15323450, study PRJNA562643) | freshwater metagenome | isolation source: river surface water | place: USA:Blue River Watershed | collected 2017-08-18
ATCTTCCTCAACGGTGTTGTCGTCCTCAATTGGACGGCCGTTACCTCAGGTGCGCAAGATACCGTCAGCCCCCTCTACATTGGCTCCACTGGAAATGCCAATCCACTTGCCTCTACCACGGTATTTAATTTCCGAGGAACTATCGCTGAATTCGCTTTCTACAACAATAAGAATCTCACAGCCGGTCGTGTTCAAGAACATTACAACGCTTCAGCCCAGGCTCGCACTATGCCGATTAGCGCAGTTGGTGGAAATAATCAGGTAACGCTTTCATGGGTGGCACCGACAACCACCGGCGGAACCCCAATTATTGGCTACAAGATTGTTCGATCTAGCAACTCTGCCAGCCAACCGGGTATTGAGCCGCTCGGAAATCTCACATCTCCTACAACGCTCACCGCGAATACCGGAACGACTGCAACAACATATGTAGATGCATCCGCGGTCAACGGAACTATCTACTACTACCAGGTCACGCCGGTTACGGCGGTTTCGACCAACTTGGTATCTGGCCAGCCAAGCTCGATTGTCATGGCAGTTCCAGCTGCACCACCAGGCGCGGTATCTAATTTAGCTTCAACCTCAGTTGGTGCTGGATCAGCTTCGCTTACTTGGAGCGCGCCAACCAATATTGGTGGCGGAATGGTTCTTGGATATAACGTCCAGCGTAGTACCGATGGCGTCACCTTTAGCGCAACTATTGCATCTCCAAAGACGGCAGCTTTCATCGATAATCAAGTGACCTTAGGACAGCCAACGTGGTATCGAGTCTCTGCCTTTAATGGCGCTGGTGCAGGTCCGTGGACGACAATCCAATACACGCCAACTCTGCTTCCTGGCCAAGTTGGGGGAGTCTTCCCACTTGCCGTTTCTGAGGGAAGTTATGCAGCAGCGGTAAGCGCAGATAACCCTGTGGTCTGGTGGCGTTTGCAAGAGACTTCAACAACGACGGTTGCAATCAACTCAGGCGCCGGCGGAAGCGCAATGAACGGCGTTATTACCGGCAATATCACTGGTGCTTATAACGCAACCTCAAATTCAAGCCCAACTACAAACGGCGTTGGCGTTGCAACGATTCCAAGTATCTCTGGCAGCACTGGTACCAATGCGATTCAGTTGGCGAACTCAACGAATATCAACTTCCCAGCTTTCACAATTGAGGGTTGGGTCAAGTTGAGCTCAATGCCGACAAACTCAGTGGGAATTCTCAACAAGGGAATCAATACCGCCTCAAACTTTGGTTTAGCAGTGAGAAGCGATGGCGCGGTTTGGGTATCGATGGCCTATGGCGTATCTGGCGGATCAGTGTGGGCGGACAAGACCAGCGCCGGTTTGATTCAAGCAAATAAGTGGTACTACGTCGCCTATTCATTCGATGGAACTCTGGTTCGCGTCTACATAAACGGCGCCGTAGTAAGCACATTTGCGCCAGGGGTAGTCGCTGCATCAGCAACAACTGGCTCACTTGGCGTTGATCCAACGACTACTCCAAATAGCCCAGTTTCTTATGCGGCACACCCTGAGTACCAACTTTCAGAACTTGCGGTCTATCGTTTTGCGCTGACTCAAGAACGAATTCGTGCGCACTGGTTATCTGCCAACTACTCACAGATCAGCCCATCTGCAGATCAATATAGTGATGTTGTAACCGCAGATAACCCAATCCTCTGGCTACGTATGCAAGAGAATAATCCAGCAAATACCACGGTAACCAACTCTGGTTCGCTCGGCGCTGCTGCAAACGGTCTTCGCACCTATCAAGAGGGAATGACCTCAACTTCGCCAATCCCAACCGTAGGAGCGATTCCGAGCCCGACAAAAGTCGGGGCAACTGGCTATCTCTTCGATGGAACATCAAGCATGGTGACGATTCCTTATGCATCAAACCTTAACCAAGCGATTGTTCCGGCAACCTCCGGCATAACCCAAGACCCTACCAAGCCATTCTCGGTCGAATTGTGGGTCTATCTACTTGCAACGCCAGCAAGTCAATACAACATAGCTGGAATTTATAAATCCGCTGGCCTTTATAACTGGTTGCTTGAGGCAAATGGCGCTCAGCTCTGTTTCTATGCCGGTAATGGCAAGGGCATGTGTCAGAACGATGCGCTCTCAACAGGAAAGTGGCTCCACATTGTCGGTACCTACACGGGAGCAAATAACACAAACGGCAGCGACATTAATCTCTATGTCAATGGCGTAGCGGCACCAACAGTTGCAACCGGTACTCTCTCCGGTATCGCAGTCACCAATGGCTTGGTTGGTATTGGTGGCTCTCAAAATCCAGTGAAGAAGACAGTTCCTGGATATATGGCCGAGTTCGCTATGTATTCAACTGCACTGACCGCTGCCAGAGCACAAGCCCACTATCAAGCATCGCTGGAGGCAGCGAATACGAGCGTCTTAGCAACACCTGGCGATCGCTCAGTGACATTGACCTGGACCGCGCCGGTAATCAGTGGTGGAACACCGCCAGTCGGCTATCAAATTCAGCGTTGTGCATCCACATTAGGTTGTTCAATGACAACACTGGTGTCGAACACCAACTCAACCGCAACCACATATCAAGATCTTGCCGTAACTAATGGCACCGTCTATCAGTATCAAGTTGCTGCAATCAATACGCTCAACAGTGGCACTCAAGTAGGCCCACTCTCTGCAAGAGTTACTGCGCTTCCTGGAACCATCCCTGGACCACCACCAACTCTCTCTGCAGTACCAGGTAAGTCGAATATGTCACTGAGCTGGACTGCGCCGACTTCATCGCCGCCAATCATTGGCTACCAGTACTCATTTGCCGACTCAAGTGGTAATTTCTCTGAACCGGTACTTCTCACTAGTGCAACGACTACATACAGCCAGACTGGATTGGCGCCGGGTGCGACCTATATCTTCCGCGTTCAAGCGCTCAATGCAAATGGCTATGGACCTTTCGCCACCATTCAATCAGGTCCTTTGGCGGGAGTTGCTGGTCTTACCGGTACATCAGGCGATGGAAGTGTGCTTCTAACTTGGCGACCACCATCATCTACCGGCGGATTGAGCGTGGCCGGATACAAGATTTTGTATTCGACCACTGCAAATGGGCTGATCTCATCGCCATCGATAGCAACTTCAAATACTGGCAATAATGCGACCAACTACGAGGTCGTAGGCCTCAATAATGGTGTTCCGTATTACTTCAGCGTGACTCCGCTCTTGGGATCAACGCCAACAGAAGGCCCAGTTGCAACGACTTCGGCAACGCCAAATGCCGGACCTGGCGCACCTATTAATTTGCAGGTAACTCCTGGCACCAATGCAGTCACAGTTTCGTGGAGTCCATCAACCTCCATCGCATACACCATTAATGGTTACTACCTTGATTACTCTGCCGATAATGGCGTTACCTACACACCAAGCACACCTACTTTGATTCCATATGGAACTAACTTGGCAGCTGTAGGAGCAACCGGAATCGGTGGCGTTGATCTTGTTAATGGTCAGAACTATCTCTTCCGAGTTCGTGTTGTTTATACTAATAACACGTTGCTCACAATCGGTGCAGCGGGAACCATCACAGGTTCATCTCTCGCTGGTGCTACTCGCCCAACGAGTTTGACTGCGGCAGCAACTTCACCAGGCACCGCAGTTATTGCCTGGGTGGCTCCAGGTGGAGATACCGGCCAGCGAACTCAGGCCTATCAAATTCAAGGAAAGATTGGCTACGACTCAGCAACGGCATGGATTAACTTGGTTCCAAACACTGGATCGCAGAACACCACAGCAACGCTAACGGGGCTCACACCTGGTGCGCTCTATCAAATTCGTGTTTCTGCAATCACGGCCGATTACACCTCTGCTCCATCGGATACGGTAACTGTCACAATTCTCGGCGCACCAAACATTCCAGCGAATTTTGTTGCATCACCTAGCGACTCTGTTGTCTATCTATCGTGGCAGCCACCAACTCCTTCACCAGGTGCTACCGTCAATGGCTACCAAGTTGATTACTCAATCAACTCAGTGGACTGGACGCCGCTGACAACGACAGATCCGGTTACATTCCGCGCAACCTCACTCGGCCTTGTAAATGGCGTGCAATACTTCTATCGCATCACCGCGCTATCAACTGCTGGCGCTGGTTCGTACGCATACGTCAATGCGATTCCTGCTGCGTTCGCCTCGGCGCCAATCTTGCTATCGGCAAGTGGTGGTTCAGGTTCAGTACTTCTCGTCTGGGCGGCGCCTTCAAATACTGGTGGCGGCGTTATCTCGGGCTATCAAATTGATCAAGCGCCGGTCGGTACCACCAATTGGACCGCTGCGGTTCAGAACACAAATAGTGGATCTACAACCTACTCAGTTACCGGACTCGCAAATGGTGCAACCTTGCAATTCCGCGTCGCAGCTATCACCGGTGCTGGTCCTGGTCAGTTCTCGCAGGCACTTACTGCGACGCCATTTGGTAATCCAACTGCGCCTGTTGGTTTGACGGCCACCGGTGGCAATGGATCTGTGGCGCTTACCTGGAGCGTTCCTGCTTCACTCGGCGGATCAACGCTGGCAAACTTCATTGTCCAGCGCTCAACTGATGGCGTAACTTGGACCAACACTGCATCAGTTCCTGGAGTATCAGGTCAGAGCTCTGGATACACATATACCTTCCAGGGTCTGACCAATGGACAGGCTTACTTCTTCCAGGTCCTGGCTGTCACTAATGCACCTGCAACATCACCTGCTGCGCTCATTAGCGCAACTCCTGCTGCTCAGGCTAGTGCGCCATCAGGATTCACTGCAGTCGCGGGTAGTGCTGGGTCAGTAAATCTCGCCTGGACAACTCCAACGAATACCGGTGGTTCTGGCGTAACCGATTACTGGATTTCATATACACCGCAAGGTGGCACCGCTGCGATTGCAAAGGTTGGAAGTGCAAACACGACCTATACCCTGACCGGCTTAACTGCATACACAACTTATACATTTAGAGTTGCGGCGTACACAACTGCGCTAGGTAATTACTCAACAACAGCAACAGCGACGCCAACTGGTCTTCCTGCTGCGCCATCGACAACTGGTGCCAATGCGGTTGCTGCTAATGGTCAAGTGACGCTCACATGGAGCAAGGTCACCGATCAATCGCCAGTAACTGGCTATACCGTCTCTTATCTAGTTGGTGCCAACTGGGTTGCTGCCGCTGAATCGCCAGTTGCACAGCCGGTTGGAAATACAGTGACTGCAGTGATCGGCGGTCTCAATAACGGACAGCAATACAACTTCCGCATCGCTGCCACAAATGCAGCTGGATCGTCTGCCTTCCTAATTCTCTCTGCAACCCCAGCCGGTCCGCCAACAGCGCCAATTATCAATAATGCTTCGGCATCATCTGAGAAGGTTGCGCTCTCTTGGACCCCGCCAACAAGTAATGGTGGCGCAGCGATTACCGCTTATCGCATCGTTGCTACTCCAAACACAGGTCAAGCTCGAGTTATCACGACACCGACAGCTTCTGCCTCATATGTGGTGACCGGATTAACCAATGGTGTGACCTATACCTTTACCGTGGCCGCAATAACTGTGGCAACCGGAGCAGCAGGCGGCCCAGAATCTGCGCCATCATCACCGGTGCAACCAATTGTGAGCGCATCCGCAGTCACCAACATTGTGGTGGAAGATGGCGATGGTCAGATTACCCTTACTTGGAATAACGCAACCGGTGCTGTTTCTTATCAAGTTACTTGGTCGCCAAATGATGCAGGTGGATCTGAGGATGTTGCAGTCCGCGTTGGCTCAACAACTTCAGTGACCATCACTGGACTCACAAACGGCCAGGATTACCTCTTCAATATTGCAACGATTGATCAGGCGGGAAATAGCGCCGGATCGGCATCAGCAGTTGGAGTTCCGGGCGCTGCGCCATCGGCTCCAACTAGCCTCAGCGCAGTTACTGGAAATGGTCAGATCTCCTTAACTTGGGTTGCACCAACCTCAATTGGCGGCTCTCCAGTAACTGACTACATCATCAATGTGACTCCTTCAATCGCTGGAAGTCCTTTCCGAACTGGCAGCGCTAATACCAACGCGATTGTCACTGGGCTAACCAATGGCACCGCATACACATTCTCGGTTATCGCTGTTAATGATTTTGGCAACTCTGAAACTTCAACGGCGACTTCGCCAATTCGACCGGCTGGAATCCCAGCATCACCAGCTGGCTTGACCCTTACACCTGCCGATGGACAGGTGACAGTTTCATGGAGCGCGGTTACATCGCTCGGTGGCGTCTCCTTGGGTGCATACACAATTCAAATCTCTGCCGATGGTATTACCTGGGATGTTCCACCAACGGGAACCCTCCGCTGGGCCAATAATTCGACTTCTTCAACTTCTGCTGTGATCTCAGGTTTGAGCAACGGTTCAGCGATCTTTGTCCGAGTAGCTGCACAGAACAGCGCTGGCGTAACCGGTCCGTATGCTCTTGCCACGACGACTCCGATCGCACCACCTGATGCGCCAGTCTTTAGCGTTGTAGCCGGCAGTGGCGTCATTGATGTTTCATGGAATCCAGTTGAGAACGTTGGTGGTTCGCCACTTCTTGGCTACATTGTTTATTGGACACCGCAGGGAGGCAGCCGTCAGCAAGCTGCAGTTGCTGCGCTCTCAACCACGTATCAGATCACCGGACTAACAAACGGCGTTCCAGTCACAGTGCTCGTTGTTGCAAATACTGCAGCAGGAAATAGCACTAACACCACCACACAATCGGTATCTCCAGTCGGCGTGCCTGGAACAGTCACAACCTTGACGGTAACTGCAGGCGATGGACAAGCGACCGTATCGTTCGGACCAGCAAGTAATGGTGGCTCTCCTCTTACCCAATATTTGATTGAGTACAGCACCAATGGTGGCGCGGTCTACACAGTTCTCAGTACTGAAACCAATGTTTCACGTACCTCATATACCGCAACCGCGACCGGCCTCACCAATGGAATTCCGGTTATTTTCCGAGTTACCGCAACTTCAACCTTTGGTACTGGAGTTTCAGCAACGGCAACTGGCACACCATCTGGTCGTCCAGGTGCGCCATCAAGCCTCAACTTGATTCCAGCGGGACTTGGCTCAGCTATTCTCTCTTGGTCAGCTCCAGCTGATGACGGTGGAGCGGCTATCTCTGGATATGCAATCGATTATCGCCAGCAAGGCGTTGATACCTGGACTGTTGTCACTGCTAATACCGGCAACAATGCGACCTTCTATAACGCAAGCGGTCTCGCTGGTGGTATGACCTATGAGTTCCGAGTGAAGGCGCGTAACGTCAATGGCACTGGATCTGCATCAAATACCGCAACGATTACCGCATCTGGATCGGCCGCTGCGCCAACGATTACAAGCGTTGTAGCTCAACTTGGCGCACTTACCGCATCCTGGACAGCTCCAAGCGTCGCCCAGGGCGTAACGATCTCTGGTTACAGCATTGATTACTCAACCAATGGCTCTAACTGGATAAATGTCGCTGCCAACGTCAATTCCGATAGCTATACAGTCACCGGACTTACAAATGGCCAGAGCTATTTAATTCGCGTTGCCGCAGTTGTCGGTGGAACTGTTGGTTCTTATGCAGTCAGCTTCGGAACACCTACTGGCGCACTCGCAGCACCAACTGGTCTTCAAGCTACGGCTCAATCTGGATCTGTACTTCTCAATTGGACTGCGCCGATCTCGCTTGCGGCACCGGTCACTAATTACCGAATCACTATTTCGCCAGTTCCTAGCGGTCAGAGCTCACCAATCTTGGTTGGTTCTTCAGCAACCTCATTCCAAATTACTGGTCTAACCAATGGCACCGCCTACACATTTACCGTAGCTGCCTACAACAGCAGTGGCTGGACCGCTGCCTCATCATCGGTAACAGCGACTCCGGTAACAACTCCATCTGCTCCTTCCAACCCACGTGCGGTGAAGAGCGGTAAGACCGCTGTAACTGTTACTTGGGTTCCGCCAACTGTCGGTGCAAATAACCTCGCGATTACCGGCTACTCAATTCAGACCAGCTCCGATGGCGTGAACTGGAGCCAAGTAGCAACGCCAACTGCAAATGAGACTTCAACAACCTTTACCGACTCAACTGTTGATGGTTCGATCTTATTTATCTCTGTTGCTGCAACGACCTCAGCTGGTAACGGTCCAACTGCAACGACTGCACTGATTCGCGCTTGGTCACCTGAGGCGGCAACTGCCCCAACCGTGACCCCTCTTGCTAGCGGTGCGGTAACACTCAACTGGAGCGCGCCTGCAACAAATGGCTATGCGATTACTGGCTACAGAGTCGAATATGCACCAGCTGCATCACCAAATTCATGGTCGGTTGGAATTGCAGATACCGTCAGCTCGGCGACAACCGTCACCGTCTCCGGATTGACCAATGGCGTGCCATATATCTTCCGAGTCACCGCGATTAATGCGCTCGGTGCTGGTACTCCAGGGGCAGCATCACTCTCTGCCACACCTGTTGGAACAGCGTCAGCTCCTACAAATATCTCGCTTGTTCTACCTGCCGGCGGAGTCTCCGGTCAGCTTCACCTCTCATATGGCGCACCAACCTCGCTCAATGGATCATCTTTGGTTCGCTACATTGTCCAGAAGAGCACAGATAACAACACTTGGGTTGATATCGATACCAGCACAACAACGACCTACGCTGCAGGTAATCCAAAGGTAATTACCGGACTTACAAACGGTGTTCAAGTATTTATTCGCGTGGCAGCGGTAACTACAGCTGGTACCGGTGCATATGCACTTGCGGTAAATACTCCAGTAACTCTTCCTGGCGCACCAGCATCTATCGCAACATCATCTGGCGATGGCTATGCGACAGTAAGTTGGAGCGCACCTGTCTCTAATGGCGGCAGCCAGGTCATCGGTTACATCATCACCAATACTCGCGGGGGAGTAACTGAGACATTTACCGTTACTGCGCTCACGTCGTCCTTCACCTTCAATAACAATATTGTTAATGGAACTCCAATTAGCATCACCGTTGCCGCCTACAACTCAGCTGGAACTGGTCCGACTGCTACCGCATCAACAACACCTATTGGATTCCCAGGACAAGTTGGAACAATTACCGCAACCGCCGGTGATCAGACTGCGACAGTGAACTTCAGCGCCGCCTCATTCCCAGGCAGCACTGTGGTCTCCTACTCAGTATCGTCCTCTACCGATGGCGTGAACTGGTCGACGCTCGCCACAATTCCTGCTGCTGGTCCGCTTACCTGGACAATTCCTTCTGGCCTCACCAATGGTGTTCCATTGACCTTCCGCGTCACCGCAATCGGTGCCGGCAATATCGCCGGTCAATCACGAACTGTGACTGTAACTCCAACCGGTCTCGCCGCCGCACCTACCGGTGTGACCGCGAACAACTCGGGAACAGGTTCAGTACTTCTCAACTGGAGCGCACCAACCAATACAAATGGTCTACCTATCGGTGGCTACCTCATTGAATACCGAGTAACCGGAACATCTACTTGGACGGTTCAGATCGCAAATACTGGAACGACCGGTACTTTCTACAATGTGACTGGCTTGAACTCAGGTTCGGCCTATGAGTTTAGAGTGGCGACAGTCAATGCCAATGGCGCAGGTCCATATAGCTCGGTCGCATCCCTTGTCGCATCTGGTTCTGCCAGCGCACCAACCATTACCTCACTCGTATCTCGTAGCCAAGGCGCGGTAATTACTTGGACTGCACCAACAGTCGGTTCTGGTGTCACCATCAGCGGCTACACCGTTGATTATGGAACTGATGGAACCAACTGGACCAACGTTTCAAGTAACGTCAGCGCACTCACCGAGACCATCACCGGCGTACTTACAAATGGAACCAATTATCTGATTCGCGTAGCTGCGATAGTTGGTGGAAATGCTGGTCAGTATGCAGTGAAGGCGGTAACACCAACCGCTGCACCTGGTACTCCGGTCGTAGCAACACCAACGGTTGGCGCACGTACCGTTCTGCTCACTTGGACAGCGCCTAGTGCAACCGGTGGCGCTCCAATAACCAACTACCGGATCACAATCTCACCAGCTCCAAATGGTGTGACCTCACCGGTTGAAGTCGGATCATCGGCTACTTCATATCAATTCAGCGGCCTCACCAACGGAACTACCTACGCCTTTACCGTTGCTGCCTTCAACAGCAGTGGTTGGGGCAGCGCATCAGCTCCGGTCAATGCCGTTCCTGTGACGACACCTGATGCGCCAGCATCACTAGCTGCAGTTAAGAGTGCGAAGACCTCTATTGCGATCACTTGGGACTCACCAACTGTTGGTTCAAATAATCTTGCCGTCACCGGTTATGTAATTGAGACCAGTACCAATGGTTCGACCTGGACCGTTGCAAGTACCGTCGGCGCTTCAACTACAAGTGAGACGCTCACAAATACGACAGTGGATGGCTCGAAGCTCTTTATCCGAGTAGCTGCCAATACCTCTGCCGGCTTAGGAACATATGCGGTGACCGCGGTCATTCTCGCTTGGACTCCTGAGGCGCCAGCGGCACCAACGATTACTCAGGTTGGTTCGCAATCAGTGACGATCTCATGGGCTGCTCCTGCCAATAACGGTTACCCAATTACTGGATATCACGTCGAATACGCACCTGCCTCAAATCAGAGTGTATGGACAAATGCTTACGGCAATACCGGAAATAACGGAACGACAGCAACAATTAACTCTGGCCTCGCCAACGGAACCGCCTATGTCTTCCGAGTCTCAGCCTTTAACGCACTTGGCGATGGCTTAAATGGCAGCGTCTCAACCTCTGCGACACCAGGTGGCCTCGCCTCAGCGCCGGCATCTATCTCATTGGTAGTTCCGAGCCCAGCATCACCTGGAACTCTCAACCTCTCTTACACCGCGCCAAGCAACCTCAATGGTGGAACATTCTTGAACTACCTCATCCAATCAAGTATCGATGCCGTTACTTGGAGCGATGTAGATACCTCAACCACAACTACATACGCTGTTGGATCTCCACGCATCATTACAGGCCTGACCAACGGAACTCAGACCTTTATTCGAGTTGCAGCTGTTACCTCAGCTGGTATCGGTGCTTGGGCTACAGTTAATGCGACACCTATCGCACCAACAAGCGCTCCTACCTCGTTGAGCGCGACGACCGGAGATGCATCTGCAACTCTCTCTTGGACCGCGCCAACATCTACCGGTGGATCGGCAATTGCAAGTTACAAGGTATATGTAGCGGAATCTTCAACCGCCTTCTCAACTGGCGTTGCCACAAATTCAACTTCAACCTTCTACACCTTGACTCAAATCGGCGGTCAGAATCTAGTCAATGGCACCGCATATAAGGTGAAGGTGACTGCAATCAATGGCGCTGGTGAATCGCTCGCTTCAAATGAATTCACGATTATTCCGCGCGGACCTGCATCTGCACCAACTAGCTTGACTGCAACTGCTACCGGATCCACCTCGATTCGTCTCAACTGGGGAGCACCGGCGCTTCTCAATGGCGGTTCGCTCACTGGTTATGATGTCGAACATAGCCATGACGGTGTCTCTTGGACCGACAACGGAATACTCTCATCCTCGACCACGACACTTGAGATTACGGGCCTACCCGCTGGCGCTCCCGCTTACTTCCGTGTAGCCGCGCTCACCAACACCTCAATTCTCGGCTCATATGCATACACATCAGGATCTCCTACCCAAGCGGCAGGCGTTCCAGCGCTCACCTCGGTAATTCCGACATCATTTACCGCAATTACCGCCTCTTGGAATCCGCCAGCAACTACTGGTGGAACTGCCCTCATCGGTTATGCAGTCGAATACAAACTCACTTCCGATTCATCGTGGAGCTCGGCGACTACAAATACCAATTCGTTGAGCACCTCATACACAATTACCGGATTGACGACAGGCGCTACATATAGCGTTCGAGTAGCTGCAATCAATGCCTCTGCAACCGGCGCGTTCTCACCACCAATGTCAGCGGCAATCGCTGCAGCACCTGGAGCAATCACATCACTTACCGCCACCGGTGGAAATGGATCAATTCGCCTCACCTGGGGTGCGCCAAGTGATACCTCAACTATCTCTGGCTACAAGGTTGAGCAGTTCATCAGCGGTAATTGGGTCACTGCAACAACTCTCGGCGCATCAGCAGATAGCTACACCGCCACATCACTTGCTAATGGTGCGCAGACTCAATTCCGAGTCTCTACCTACAACTCACTCGGTGTTAGCACCGCAATCTCAGTATCAGCAGTCGCCTACACCGCTGCATCAGCGCCTAGCGTGACCTCACAAATTCTTGGTGGCCAATTAATCGCCTCATGGCCAACGCCAGATAGCGGCGGTCTGCCGATTACCGGATATCAAGTTGTCATTACTCATGATGGAGTCGTGGATACTCAGACTGTTTCTGTAACTAACAGCTACTCAACGGGTACCTATGGAACAATCAATACGGTCAAGGTTCGTGCTATCACTGCGGGCGCAACTGCCATCTCCAACCCTGGATCGGCAACGACTTCGACCATCTATGGTGCATTTAGCGCTGATGTCGCTCCTGCCTCTGTTGGCGCTCCTGCAACACCGGTAATCACCTCGACCACTGCGGGCAATGGCACGATCACAATTATCTTTGCACCACCTTCAATTTCCGGTGGAATCACTCAATATCGCGTTGAAACAAGTGCTGATGGCGTCACTTGGGCTCTCACTGAAACCATCACCGCGACATCGGCTACCTCATATACCTATGCCGGCACCGGCTTCACCAATGGCGTAACTACTTTGATTCGCATCGCTTCGGTCAATAGCCAAGGTGCAGGTACTGGGGTCATTGTGACAGCGACGCCAAGCACAACACCAGATGCTCCGACAAATGTCAGCGTTGGAAAGCAGGGTAGTGGTGCGGTAGTTTCATGGTCGGCTCCACTTAATAATGGTGGTTCGCCGCTGATTTCATATGTAGTACAGGTAGTTGCCGCAAATGGTGCGACTGCAATCTCAGATGAGACTATAACTGCGCCATCGACAACAGCGTCAATTGTTATTCCAAACGGTCAGAACATTGCGAACTACTCATTTAAGGTTCGTGCCGTAAATGCAAATGGTGCTGGAGCATTCTCATCCCTCACATCACCAACCCTCCTTCCAGATCGAGTACAGACTTTGGCTTTGGTCACCGGCGATGCTCAGATTGCTGCAACTTGGACCGCGCCGACGTTGAATTCAGTTGTCACTGGATATCGAGTGGAACTCTCGCGTGATGGCGGAGCAACATGGGAGACTCCTACTGCGCTTGCTGCAAACGTTCTTACCTACACTTATAGCGGCCTCGCCAATGGATCTCGCTACTACATTCGAGTCACACCTAACTCAGCTGCTGGATATGGCGCAATCTTCGTTACCTCAGCTGTCCCAGCTACCGTAGCCAGTGTGCCACAGAATCTCTCAGTGGTCGCCGGGGACCCAGGTTCCTTACTTGTGATTTGGAAAGCTCCACTCAACGATGGTGGATCTCCAGTAACTGGTTACCGCGTTGAGTATCAACTTGATTCTGCAACTGCTTGGACCGTGTTCGCAAATACAACAACATCATCAACAACGATCACAATCAATGGTCTGACGATTAATTCTAGTTACAACGTACGTATCGCAGCTATAAATGCCGCCGGTACAAGTGCTGCCTATGTAGCCACACAATTACCAGTGACGGTCTCATCGGCAACCTCATCAGTTGAGAATTTGGCCGTTGCCGCGGTCGGGGATCAATCAATCTCCCTAACTTGGAGCGATAGTTCTAGCGCAACAACTTGGAAGGTTGAGCACAGCACTGATGGCGGCCAGAGCTGGACACTCGATAGTGACACCTTGACTTCGAAGAGCTTTACGCTGACCGGTGGTTACTTAACAAATGGCACCACTTACCTCTATCGAGTATCTGAGGCGGTTGCAACGCAATACACAGTAATTTCAGTGACCCCTTATACCGCGGCGTCGGTAGTTAATTCTCTTGCTGTCACTTCACTTTTAGGTGGGCTACAAGTTGCGTGGGGCTCACCAACAAATAATGGCGGCTCATCTGTTGTCGGATATCGAGTTACCGTAAGCGGTTCTGGTAATTCGATTGACACTCAGACTGTAGTTAATACCTCAGTTATCTTCACCAACCTCGATCCAACTCAGACATATACAGTCTCAGTCGAGGCAATTACACAGGATCCAGCAGGCGCAAATCTCTACGGCACTGCATCAACCTTGTTAAATGTGGTCGTCTATTCACAAGCATCAGCAATCTCGAGCGTAGTCGCAACTAGCAGTGATCGCTCAGGTTCAATCGCCTGGGCCACACCAAGTGGAGTTGCTCTCGGCGGCGCTGCGCTGCAGGGGTATCTCATCGAGGTAAGCACCAATGGCGCTACATATACAACAGTCAATAGTCCATCGCTTGCCGATGCATCGGGCACAACGACGCTCACCCTGAACAGCCTTACAAATGGCCTCACCTATTTCTACCGCATCACTGTAATAACCGCTGCCGGAAGCGGTGTGGCAACAATTGTTCTAGTTAATCCAGTGACCCGCCCATCTGCGCCTTCGATCACCAACTCAACTATTGGATCGAGCACAGCGTCTATCACCTGGAGCGCACCAGCTGACAACGGTGGATTGGTAATCACCGGTTATCGCGTGCGCATCAGCAACGGTGGCGCGCTTGAGACGGTGACAGCGAACACCTCGCCAGTTTCAGCACAAATTTCGGCAAATGCGGCAACTCTTCGCGGCCTCACCAATGGAACTGCATACCTAGTAGAACTTGCTGCAATTACTTCATCCGGCGTCATTGGCGAGACGACTACCGTCTCAGTTACACCAAATGGAGTTCCGGGACCTATTGCAAACCTTGCTGCAACTACCGTCTCTGGATTGGTCAATCTCACATGGAGCGCGCCAGCAACAAATGGTGGATCTGCAATCACCGGATATCTGATTGAGAAGAGCACCGATGCGGTCACTTGGAGCTCAGTCGCAACTGCGCAAGCAAATGCCACAAGCTACTCAGTGAGCCCATTGAGCAATGGCACTACCTATATTTTCCGAATTGCAGCGCAGAATGTAATTGGAAATAGTGAATTCTCGACAATCTCTGCCAAGCCATTGGGCGGACCTTCAGCGCCACTCAACGTGACGGCGAGTGCAAGCGATGGCCAATTCACCATCTCTTGGACTCCGCCAACAACCGATGGTGGAACGTCGATTACGGGTTCTATCCTCACGATTAGCAATGGTTCTACCACCGAGACACAGACTGTCACCGGTCCGATTACCACGAAGACAATCACCACCTTCGGGGGAGTGGCTCTTGTTAATGGCACTTCTTATGTGACATATGTTCAGGCCACTAATGGAATTATTGGAGCAGCATCTGATACCGCTACCGCCATTCCGGCGGCAATTGCTCTTGCAGTTGGCAATTTGGCTGCAACTCCTACCGGTAGCGGTGCAATCCAGCTGACTTGGTCTGCGCCAAGCACACCAGGTGTGACTTCTTATCGGATCGAACAGAGTAATAATGGAACTACGTGGAACGTTCTCAACGCGGCATTTGCCGGTAGCCCGTTGCAGTATCCAGTTAGCAACTTGACCAATGGAACTTCCTACTTCTTCCGCGTGAGCGCTACAACTGCTGCTGGTAATGGAGCAGCATCTGTTATCGCCACAACTGCCGCAAGTAAGCCTGATGCTCCTACCAGCGTTACAGTGATTGCAACAAACGCTTCAGTTACGCTCTCTTGGGTTGCTCCCGCCAACACCGGAGGCTCTGCGCTCACCTCCTATGCTTATATCTATAAGCGAACTTCAGATTCGCAGTGGAGTTCACCTGTCTCTGCATATCTCAATACCATCGCAAATATTGCTGGTCTCACCAATGGCGTCGAGTATCAATTCGCAGTAACTGCCGTCAATGCAATTGGCGCTTCAGATTCATCAACTGTTGTTACTGCAACTCCTTATGACGCTCCTCGCGCACCACTTGGCGTAAGCGCGGTTGGTGTATCAACTTCGGTAATTCTCACCTGGGATATTCCGCTGACCGCCGACCTAGGTGGTCTCTCGGGATCACCGGAATACAATGTTGCTTACTCAACGACCGGTATTACCTGGACGCCTTGGGCTACAGCGCCAACAATCTCCGGAAGCACACTCACTACAACAATTACCGGTCTCAATAATGGAACGAACTATCTATTCCGAGTTGCGGTAAAGAACCCAGTTGCGGTGCCTACTTTGATCTCCGATTACGTCACAGTGGCGGCGACTCCGGCATCAACCTCGGCTGCGCCTGCTGCAATTACCGTTGCGACCACCACCGTACCTGGCCAGGTATCAGTTTCCTGGACAGCTCCAGCCAACAACGGTGGCTACTCAATTACAGGTTATCGAGTTGAGTACTCAACCACAGGTTCTGCACCATTTACCTTGGTCAATGTCACCGGTGATAGCGCCACTGTGACACAACTAGTCGGCAACCTCTCCACTTCAGTTAATTACACCTTCCGCGTAGCAGCTATCACCTCTGCTGGAATCGGTGCTTACATCACAGCCTCTGCACCAATCTCGCCAGTTGGAACCGCCTCAGCGCCGCTTAACTTTGCAGCGACAGTGGCTTCAGCGACCTCTGTCTCACTTGCATGGGTTGCACCGGTAAGCGACGGTGGATCTTCAATCACTGGCTACCTACTTGAGAGCTCGGCAGATGGTGCAACGTGGTCAACTCTGACAACTGTTGCCAATAACGTAACTACTTACACCGCAACGGGACTTACCGCTGGAGCAACTGTCTACTTCCGAGTTCGCGCAGTGACTGCAGCTGGAAATGGTGAAGCAGCGATTGCCTCATCTGCTCCAGCCGGTACTCCAGCCGCCCCAGTGATGAATGGCTCTACCGGTGCTGCCGTCTCAGGTGATGGAAATGTACTTCTCTCATGGACTGCTGGCGCTACAAATGGTTCGACCATTACCAGTTATGCCGTTGAGCAGAGCAGTAATGGTGGAACCACTTGGACGCCAGCTCGCACTGCAAATGCCGTGACCGGCACAACTGCCACTGTTGTTGGTCTCGTCTCTGGCGTTGCATATACCTTCCGCGTAAAGGGAATCTATGCAACCTCTTCTGGTAGCGCATACACCGCCGCCTCTGGCTCATCCAACTCAGTCACAGCCGGCGTGACTGCCGGATCAGTTGTTGGCCTAGCGGCTACACGATCAACTACCAGCGGACAGATTGATCTCACCTGGTCTGAACCAACTGATATCGATACTTCGACCGTTGCCAATTACTTGGTCGATTTTGGTACCGATGGCACAAACTGGACTCTTTCAAATACCTACAGCAGTGCAACAACAGCTGCCTCCGTCGGTGGTTTGACTAACGGCACCACCTATTACTTCCGCGTTACGACTGTGACTACCGGTTCTGGAAGCGCAACTGCAGTTACATCACTTGCACCGGCTCAAGTCTCTGACTCACCGACTGCTCTGGTTATTACCGCAACTACCGCAAACACGCTCAATCTCTCTTGGTCGGCGCCAGCTAATACCGGTGGCTATCCAATCGTGGGCTATCAGATCTCCATCAACTCAGGCTCTGGATTTACACCAGCGCTCGATGGCGCACTTGCCACCCTTACCTCGGCTGTCATCACCGGTCTAAGTGCTGGCACAACTTATACATTTAAGGTCGCAGCAGTTACCTTGGCTGGAACCGGCGCGCAGAGCGCAACTGCTCAAGGAACTGTTCTTAACCCAGCATCTGCGGCAACAAACTTCCGTGCAACAGCGACCGGCACCGGTGCGCTCACCCTTTCATGGACAGCTCCAGCAAACCTTGGTGGCCAGACAATCACCGGATACCAGATTAAGCGCTCAGCAGACGGATCTACTTGGAGCGATCTCACACCAGCAACCGCGGGCCAGACAAGTTATGTTGTTAGCGGTCTGACCAATGGAACTCTCTACTACTTCCAGATCACAGTTGTTACGAGCGCTGGTCTTGGATCTAGCGCATCAACATCTGGCACACCAGCAACAATTGCAGCTGCGCCAACTAACTTGACTGCAACCCCATCTGGTAACAACACAATTGCCCTCTCGTGGCTCGCACCAACTCAGACCGGTGGCGCACCGATCTCGGCATATCAGATCGAACTTTCAACCGATAGCGGAACTGCATGGAATGTGGTTACCGATACCGTGACGGTAAATGCCTACAACTATGTGGCAACACTGGTCGGAATTCCATTGATGTTCCGAGTCTCTGCAATCACAACTGCTGGAACTGGAACCGCTTCCTCACCGGCCGTTGTCATCGCCCGACCTCTTCCTGGCGCACCATCAGGTCTAGTTATTACACCAGGTGATGGCTCACTGATTCTCAACTGGACTGCACCAAGCGGTGTAGTTACCGAATATCGTGTGGAACACAGCATCGATGGCTCATCCTGGACTATTGATACAACCACGGCGCTCACCGCATTCACGATCTCTAGCGGACTTACCAATGGAACTTCGTACTTTGTCCGAGTTAGCGCAATCAACGCAGCTGGCGTTGGCGCAGGAGTTGTCGGAAATGGCACACCTGCAGCCGTTGCTGCTGCACCTTCCAACTTAAGCGCTATCGGAGTTGTTGGTGGCATTCAAGCTAATTGGAGCGCTCCAACCTCCAATGGTGGCGCCACAATTACTGGCTATGCAGTTGAGCTCAGCCTCGATGGAACTTCATGGGTCATAGCAACAGCCAATACATATTCAAATGCGACTAGCTACACCGTGAGAACTCTCAACAATCAGGCGCTTGCGCTAGGCACTCAGTACTCAATCCGAGTGGCAGCTATTACGATCTTGGGACAAGGCGCCTATAGCTCAGTCGTCACTGCAACACCACTTCAGAGCGTGAGCGCGACTGAGACCTTAACTGCGGTTGCCGGAAACGGTTCGGTATTCCTTAGCTGGACAGCTTCGCGCGGTTCGGTCTCTGGTTACCGAGTAGAACAAAGTCTCAATGGATCGCTCTGGACAGTTGTCGATACGGTAAGTGCCGTCACCTTGAGCGACACAATTACTGGACTTTCCAATGGAACTTGGTATTACTTCCGTATCACTACTGAATCCAACGGAACTCCTGAGCAGTCTTCAGTGGTGGCGGTTAAGCCGGCAACAACTCCAGGTGCGCCAACAAATCTTCAAGCAAGCGTCTCAGGTAACAACACTGTAGCGCTCAACTGGAGCGCGCCAACAAATACCGGTGGCGCTTCGATTAGAAGTTATCAACTAGAGGTATCAACAAATGCAGGAGTTACCTGGTCTGTGGTCAGTACCTCAATTTTAGGAACTGCATACTCATACACAGCATCAACAGCCGGAATCCAGCTTCTCGTTCGAGTCTCTGCAATCACTTCAGTTGGCACCGGTGCTGCTTCTAGCGTTGTTCCAGTTGGAGCTGTTGCTGTTCCATCAATCCCAACCTCGCTAACGGTAACCCCTGGTAATGGCTCACTTCAGCTCGACTGGACCGCGCCACAAGAGCCAGTGACTGGCTACCGCGTTGAGTACGGAACCGATGGCGCGACGTGGACAACGCTCGCTGCAAATACTGGATCCTCGGCGACCACCTACACCATTACCGGTCTCACAAATGGAACTAGCTACTTTGTCCGTGTAAGCGGTGTCAGTGCAGCAGGAGTCGGTGTAGCTGCAGTTTCAACCGGAACTCCAGCAATCCGCGCCGGCGCACCTAGCGGACTCACCGCCGTCACATCATCAGGTCAAATCTCACTTACTTGGAGCGCACCAACTGTTCTCGGTGGCGCAACTCTGATTGGCTATGCAATTCAGACTTCGACCGATGGCACCACTTGGGATACCGTCACAGCTAACTCGGCAAGCACCACAACCTCTCGTACCATCACCCAGCATTCTGGTGTGGCACTCGTTGATGGCTCTACCTATTACGCACGTGTAGCGGCGGTAACGACAATTGGAATCGGTGATTACACCTCAGCCATCCAGGTAGTTCTGGTCCAAGCGATTTCTGCAGTTGAGACATTGACTGCAACCTCTGGTAACCAGCAAGTCATCCTTACCTGGACACCAGCATCTGGTTCGGTGAGCGGTTATCGTGTCGAGCGGAGCCTTAACGGAACAGCCTGGACTCTCCTTGGCAACCTCTCATCTTCAGCAATAACCTATACCGCCACCTCATTGGTCAATGGAACTTGGTATTACTTCCGTATCTCGACAACTTCGAGCGCAGGGGAGAAGCACTCAGTTATTGCTGCTAAGCCGGTAACTACTCCATCGGCACCAACCAACGTAATCGCAGCAGCATCTGGAAATAACTCAGTTGCCGTCTCATGGGGCGCACCTACCAACAACGGTGGTTCAGCTGTTCAGTACTACCGCCTAGAAGTTTCAACGGATACGGGTACATCGTGGAGCGGGATTAGTTCAACGATTATCAATCGCGCATATAGCTACACCGCCGCACAAGCAGGATCAACACTTCTCTTCCGCGTCAGTGCAATAAGCGCAGTTGGCGAGAGCGGTTTCGAGACTTCGACTGCAGTCTCGGTTATTACCTTGCCAGAGGTGCCTACCGCGCTGACGCTAACTTCACATAATGGAGCGCTTGGCCTCTCATGGACCGCTCCAGCACAGAACGTCACCGGCTACAAGATTGAGTACAGCACCAACGGTGCAGCCTGGACCATTGCATCTAACAACACTGCGGGAACGGCAACGACCTTTACCATCAATGGCCTCACCAATGGCACCAGCTACTTTGTACGAGTAAGCGGAATCAACGCTGCTGGTACTGGCGCGGGAGTTATTGGCAGCGGCACACCGGCGACAGTCTCTGGCGCACCAACTAATTTGGTAGCTACAGGAGGTGTCGGTTCGATCAACTTGACCTGGACCGCATCAACTTCAAACGGTGGCAGCACCCTCCTTGGCTTCCGTGTCGATGCATCGCTCGATGGAAATACCTGGGAGACGGTAACTGCAAATACCCAGAGCATCTCAACGACCTTGAGCGTCAGCTCATTTAATGGCTCACCGCTCATTGCCGGAACGAATTACATCTTCAAGGTTGCCGAAGTCTCCTCAATTGGAACTGGCCCATCCAGTGCGACTGCAACTGCATCTCCAATTCAGGCAGTAACAGCCGTTGAATCATTGACTGCAACTGCCGGCGATGCGCAGGTAACGCTCAACTGGAGTGCGGCAGCTGGTTCAGTTACTGGTTATGTAATTGAGCGCAGTGGTGATGGAACATCATGGAGCACGGTTGCAAATATCAACTCTTCTATCCGCACCTATGTAGCAACCGGACTTACCAATGGATCTTGGTTCTACTTCCGCGTCTCTGCAAATAGCGCAGCGGGCCAGGGTGCATCAGCGGTTATTGCGGCAAAGCCAATGCGCGCACCAGGTGCTCCAACAAATCTCAGCGCGACTGGAATTATCAATGGCATCACACTTTCATGGAGCGCACCTACCTCTAATGGTGGAACATCAATCACTGGTTATGTGATCGAACAATCCATCAACGGCGGAAACTGGACAGCGATTATCGCTGACACCGGTAACTCAGCTACCTCGGCCAACCTCACTAGCGTTGCCGGCACCGTCTCTTACCGCGTCAAGGCGATCAATGCGATGGGTACTGGTCCAGCAAGCACCTCAGTAGTTGCCTCTGCGGTGCCATCGGCTCCAGGTGGAGTTGGAACTGTAAGTGTTGTACCTGGTGATGGAACAATTCTCGTCTCCTGGAGTACAGCAAGCGGTGCTGTTGCAGATTACCTCGTTGAGAAGAGCACCGATGGCACAACGTGGACCTCAACTACTGTCACCGCCGGTACAACCATGGAGACGCTCACCAGCCTTACCAACGGCGTCAATTACTTAGTGCGAGTAAGCGCGCATAATGCTGGTGGATATGGTCCGGTCTCGATCGCCACCGCAACTCCTCGTACCGCGCCAGGCGCACCTACCAATTTGGTGGCAACACTAGTTGGATCTATCGCTACTTTGACGTGGTCTTCACCAGTTCAGAACGGTGGCTTAAATATTACGGGTTATATGATCGAAGAGAGCACTGATGCCGGTGCCACCTGGAACATAATCCGAGATAACACTGGCACATCGGGTACTACATTCTCGAAGCAGATTACCTCTGGCTCATTCCAGTACCGAGTCTCTGCAATTACCAGCGACGCCATCTCTACTCAGATGAGTACCTCATCGAATGTGGCAACGCTCGTTGCAATTCAGGTGGTATCTGGAATCTCGAACTTGATTGGAACGGCCGGTAATGGCCAAGTCGTCCTTACTTGGAACGCTGCCCTCGGCGCAACGAGCTACAAGGTTGAACAGATGTCGGCCGGTGTCTGGAGCACAATTGCTCAGGGTATTACTCGTACCTACGAGACTGCGACTGGCTTGACCAATGGAACTGTCTATTACTTCCGAGTTACCGCCTTCAATAGCGGTGGTTCGAGCGCGGCAGTCACAACTGCGATCACGCCGTTCGGTCCTGCAGTTGCGCCAGCTAACCTAACTGCGACTGCATACGGAACTAATATCCTCCTCAACTGGAGCGCTCCAACATCACTTGGTGGCGTACAGGTACTCCGCTACCGAATCAATGCCACAAAGAACGGCACGACAACTACTTCGGAGACCACAACTTCGACCTCGACTTCATACAACTTCCTCGCGCTAACCTCTGGTGACTACACATTTACCGTTCAGGCAGTTACTGGTACGCCAACCATTACTGCATCGAGCGTCACAATCCCAGAGAACTCGGTGATTGGCGCAGCCTCTGCCGCAACGTTGCCAATCACAATTGCAGTAGCCAATACCGGATCTCTCATCCCGGTTGGTATCGCAAGCATTAGAACTATAAAGAAGGTCAATGGCGCACCTGTCCTTCGAATCACTTGGAACGCTCCAGTGAATGTCTCTAGCGTGCGTAACTACCTACTTCAGGTGGTTGAGTCATCTCAGCTTCTCAATGACTCAACTAAGTGGAAGGCGCTCCATGTTGAGACTGGAACAACCACAATCGGTCTTGCTGGAGTAGAGACTAATGACACGATGGTGGCTACCGCCTTCACCAATACAGTTCTTTATGCCGATGTTGATGGCTATTGCTCGGTCACAGTTAGCACGTACACACAAGGTGCGCCTTGTGGCACCGTCACACCATTTACCGCCGGCACTCCATTTGTCTTCCAGGTATCGGCCTATACAGGATCAAACGCGATCTTCTTGAAGAGCACACGTCTAACTCGCTCAGCAAATAGCGTGATTGGCAATAACGGAAATATTGGAACATTTACCTTTGCTCAGATTCAAGATGTTCCTGGCCAGGTAAGTGCGGTTCAAGCAACTCCGGTCGGACCAAATCAAATTGCGGTTACCTGGACTGCGCCTTCTGATAACGGTGCTCCGATCACCAGCTACACAGTTATCGTTACTAAGACGACTGCATCTAATGCAGTTACCTACGAGACGCTCACTGCAACCACAAATACTTCGTTGATTTATGGTGCAACTGGTGCAACAACCGATTACTACGGTTTCCAGGTCTATGCCACAAATGAAATTGGCGATGGCGCGCTCAGCCCAGGAAGCAATAACGGAGTCGGAGTCTATGCAGTAGCTCGCCCAGCCGTTATCGCTGATGGACTAACATCAACTCGACAAGCTCTTGGCAACGCTTCAGTGACACCAATCTCGCTTAATTGGAGCGTGAGCGATACCTCTACTGTGACCGGTTGGGTCATTGAATACTCAACCGATGGCACAACCTGGACCCAATATGGTTCGATCTTGAGCGCTAACGCAACTGGTGAAACGCTCACTGGGCTTACTGCAGGCATCTCAACGCTCTTCCGTGTAGCTGCAGTCAATCAAGCTGGCGTGGGCTCTTACACAACAACTGCTGCTACCCCGCTTGGCACACCTGATGCGCCAGTTCTTGCTGCAAAGCCTGCCAATAACGGCGCTTTCTTGTACTGGACACCTCCTGCTCAGCTCAAGGGTCGCACCATTGCGAAGTATGAAGTTACCGATACCGCAAATACTCCTATCCCTGCATGTGCTGCAATTACTTTGGGAACCTCTTGCACAATCTCATCTGGTTTAACCAATGACACCCCATACACATTTAAGTTATTCGCTCACTACTTCGATCTGCTTGAGAACGATACGAAGACCGTCTCATCCTCAGTGATGGTTACACCTGCGGCGGGACCGGCAAAGCCAATCCTTGAGACTGGCACAGTTGTCGAAGGCAACGGCACAATCTCATTCTCATGGCGCGCGGGAACGCCAAACTCAGGTGAAGGTCCAACGACTGGATTCTGGGTCGAACAGCTCGATGCTAATGGTCTTGTCATCGCAGGCCAGACCGGCCAGAGCCGTTCATACAGCGGGGGAGTCGAAACCTTTACTGTGAATGGCCTCACCAATGGCTCGTCATATCGTTGGCAGATCTACGCTACAAATGCATCAGGCTCTGTGAAATCTGCCGAGCCACTGTTTGTCAGCGCAATGCCACGCGGTATTCCTGGCAACGTCACCAACTTGATCTTGATCCCATCATCACGCAAGCTCGACATCAGCTGGAGCGCACCTACAAATGATGGTGGATCTCCAGTAACTGATTACATTGTTGAGGTCACTATCAATGGCATAACAACCAACCCATCGATGTGTAATGATCTGGTCAATAACTGCTTTGTCAACGGCCTCACCAATGGCGTACCAGTTTCGGTAAGCGTTAAGGCGCAGACTACATATGGCATCTCGGCACAGGCTGCAGTCGATACCGCTACTCCAAATAGTTTGACTGAGCCGGTCACAAACTTGGCTTACACCTCACCCGCTTCTCGCAATATTAAGCTCACCTGGACTTCACCAAGCGGTGCAACTGGATTCAAGATCGAGCGCGGCGTAACCTCAGGCAGCTCCATTACTTGGACCGACCTGCTCAACACAAGCGGTCTCTCTGAATTCACAGATACTTCAACACCTTCAGATGGCATCGGTTACTTCTACAAGGTTACGCCAACTAATGGCAACGCCTTCGGTCAGGCGACCGTAATCTTGGCGACTTCACAGGGACCAGCTACAGCGCCGCAGAATCTCGTAGTTAATGCTGGCGATGCTCAAGTGACAGCTTCGTGGAGCGCGCCAGCCAATAATGGTGGAAGCGTTGTTCAGTATTACGCAGTTGAGCATGCGGTAAATGGCAGCACTCTCACTTGGACCGGTAACGAAACCGCAACAGGCACCTCGGTATCTATTCCAGGTCTCATCAATAGCACCGCCTATGTAGTTCGTGTTCGTGCGGTAACTTCATATGGACCAGGTGAAAACTCAGCTGCTTCTTCACCAGTCACTCCGCTCGCCGTACCTGGTTCCGTTACCAACGTTGTTGCCACCCCTGGCACTGGATCAAGAGTTGGAACTGTAACTGTTACCTGGAGCCCACAAGCTGGCGCAACTGGATATGTAGTTGAAACTGCTGAGACCAGCGGCGGCATCTGGGTTACTTCATGCACCATTAATAACGCTAACACCACCACTTGTGATGTTAATGGCTTGATTGCTGGCCGCACCTATTACTTCAAGGTGACTGCAATCAACGGCTCTGGCTCAGGCCCTGGATCGCAGGTGAATGTCACTACAAACACTTTGGCAAATGCACCAGTGACCTACCCAACTGTTCTTGCTCGCATCGATAGCCTGACTGCAACCCAGCGAAGCGATGTTAACTCAGATAAGGTCGATCTCACTTGGGCTCCACTTGCTGGTGCAGAGACTTACACCGTAAGAATTTCGGCAGATAACTCAGGAATTTACTCCGCTGTTACCTGTGCAAACGTTCGAGCAACTTCATGTTTGATTCCAGGTCTTATCGGTGGCCACACCTATACCTTCGAAGTTAATGGTCTCGGCCTAGATGGTCAGAACCAATTCGGTCAGGGAATTGCATCGACGATCTCGATTGCGCTTGCGCTCTACACACCGCCTGCTCCAATCTTCAATGGCGGTGGCTTCTCTGCCCCAATTTCAGCGCCAGTTGCCGCTCCATTACCTTTGAGCGCAACTAAGGTCACGGCAAAGGGTGGCGATCGCCAAGTTCAGCTCACCTGGGAGGCGCCATCAGATGCCAACCGCTCATCATGGGAGATTGAATCTTCACTCGATGGAAATACCTGGACAGCAGCAACAACTGCCGGTGGTGGTTCAACTACAGCTGCGGTCGGAAACCTACGTAATGGAACGAACTACATCTTCCGAGTTGTTCCACTCAATAGCGCAGGTGTAAAGAATTTACCTACCCTCGCCTCGGCAATGCCAGGTATCCCATCGGATGCACCAGCGGAATTCGCTGCAATTCCAGGTGATTCTTCAGTGATTCTCAACTGGAAAGCTCCGGTAAATTCTGGTGGTCTTGCTGTGAAGAGTTATGTAGTCGAACAGAGCGAAGATGGAACCATCTGGATCCAAGCCACATCTGTCGATGCAACTTCGCTGAGCGCATATATCGCAGAGCTCACCAACTTTAAGGAGTATCGCTTCCGCGTATCAGCGGTAACTGACTTCGGCAAGGGAACTCCAGCGTTACTAACAGCTAGCCCATCAGTGCTGCCTACCGCCGCTCTAACTTTGAAGTTGGTATCAGTCGGACCTGGAACTCTTACCGTTGGTTGGGATGGAGTCACAGGTGGCTCGGCATCAACAATTACTGGTTACAAGATTGAGTACAGCCTCGATGGGTTGGCTTGGACTACATCTTCAACAACAGCTGCCTCAGCAACGAGCGCGACGCTGACTGGCTTGACCAACGGCAAGACCTATCAGGTTCGAGTCTCACCAGTTACCGCGACTGGAGTCGGTGCATCGAGCGTCATTCTCGGAACACCAGCGACTCGACCAGATGCCGTAACCAACCTCGCAGCTACGCCTTCGAGTGGAAAGATGACGCTGACCTTTACCAAGCCACGTAATACCGGCGGACTTGGAATCGATTACTACATCGTTGAGGTGGCACCTGCTGCATCTGGTCCATGGACAGTAGCGATTGAGAACTCTGGCTCAGAGCTCACACGTATCGATGTACCTGCGCTGACAAACCAGAAGACTTACTTCTTCCGAGTTACTGCGGTGAACCAAGTTGGAAAGGGAGCGGTTTCAGCAGTTGTCTCTGCTGCTCCTGGAGCTGCAGCGAGTGCGCCAGCTCTCCGTACATATGTGATCTCACGTACTGCAGCGACAATTACCTGGGGCGTGCCGACTGATAGTGGTGGAAAGGCGATTACTCAGTACATTGTTGAGACATCCATCGATGGCAAGAAGTGGGTTACCACGGCGACCACAAACGCCACCAACCGCAGAGCGAACATCCCATTGGCTAAACGAGCACAGTTGATGCGTATTCGCGCAGTCACCTCATACGGAAAGGGAGTTCCATCCCTCGGAGTGCGCCTGCCGGGTACTGGCCGATAACGTTTAATTAAGTACGAGATAGGTACTTAAGAGCACCAAAAGTATCGCACCAACGCGATAAACCCACTTCATGCGATCTTGCATATACCAACGAACCTCATCCTCATCTGGCGTACCTTCAAGAATTGAGAGGATGGAGAAGACAAATGCAGGTATCGAGAGCAAGATAAAGGCCATCGGCACTGCGCTTGCCCCCTCAAAAGATGAGCTAAGCCATGTGCTGTAGGCGGCACCAATTGCCAGCATCAAGACAAACTTTGGGAAACCAACTGGAATGATTTTGTAGAGCACCCTGAACTTAGGCAGATTAGGAACAAAAGTTTCAAGTAGCGCCGGCAAAATAAAGATAAATGCACCGAGATAGAGCTGCCAAGTAGTTCCCATAAAAGGGAATGCGACAAATATAAAGAGCCCAGTGCGGACCAGCATTGAGATCAGATGCTGGCCTTTAATGGTGCTCCGCATCTCGTTTCGCTCGACCAAGGCGAGGCGCACGGGGTAGTTCTTGGTTGCGCTATCTTCCATGCCAATTCGAATCGCAACGAAGACCGCCGCCAAAATCGCTATGAGATCTGCACTATTGACCAATGGCAGTGAAAGTCCGGCCAGCGCAGGAAGGCCATTAATCATATTTCGCACAGCAAATGCTGTTAGAAGTGGAGCAAGCAGGTAATCGCCGGCGCGTTCCCATTGGAATTTCTGCATTTCGTTAGCAGCAACTTCCTCATCAAGCTCTTCTACGACCGGAGCCTTTCGGCGGAATGGGCGAGTAGCTGATGCAATGAGCGCTGGAGCGAACCAGAGCAACGCTAGTCCGAGAGTTGTACGTACCGCGGGAATACTGTCGAAGCCACCGAAGACCGCTGTTCCGAGCGCAACGATTAAAACTGCCAGAACTGCGGCACCGGCATCAAGAATTCCAACCAGTAGTAGAAGAATCACGGTGAGAGTCTTTGGCGGTAGCGCCTGGCCACCGGTTTCAATAACAGTCAGTGCGCCAAGTGATATACCGAGAATCCAAGTAGAAAGTGCGAGCGAGCCATACATCGCTCGAAGGTATGAACCGTCAGAGAAAACACGTCCCAATAGCGGTGATACTCGATTGATATGGCTGGCGACATGGTGAGTAAATCGCTCTACTCGGAGGGTCCAAGCGATACTTGGCCATCGCCAAGTGTGAGAGCGATCTCCTGATTGTTCGAGATCATCAAATGTCTCTGGGTTTGCGTAATCAACACTCTCCAGCGAGGCTGCTTCATCTTCCTTTCGAGCGATTGCTACTGCACCACCACCGGCGAGTAGGCCGAGGAGTGCCAGACCTGCGACAAATGCATCCTGAGCAACCTTTGGGTTGGCTTGAATATCGAATGCTGGCAAAGTGTCACGGGTGCCAAGGCCGCCATTAACATCGGTGGTTACACCACCGACAGCAGTAGAACCACCGTCACCACCTTCACCATTTGCGCCAACTCCGCCATTGTTCCCAGCTGCATTGTCTCCATTATTAGTGGCTGAGTTTGTATTCGCATCAACCTGATTAATAGGGGAGTCTTCAGCATCCTCAAGGGTCTGCACCAAACTCACTACTGAGAGAGCGAAATTTCCAGAGATGCTGGTTGCAACTATTCGATAGAGCGCGCCGCCAATAACGTATGGCAATTGCGCTTGAGTTACACCTGCATCTACCTCACGAGCAATTGACCAGGTCATTCCGCCATCGGTACTGATTTCAATCCGATATGTGTCAATCTCGCCTCTGAGATCAGGTTCTTTCCAAGTTAGATCCACATTTGAACCAACGATCTCGCCGTTGAGCTCAAAGGATTCATCGCGAAGAACTCCCACTACCGAAGAGGCAGAGTCAGACCAATCGCTCTCAATTTTGTTATATGCGATAGCAGCAACTCGGAAAGAGTAGGTAAGTCCGTTGGTAAGACCTTCAACCAGGTAACGATTAGCTGGTCCGCCGGTATCTTTCTCGATCAACTTCCAGGTATCGCCACCATCAGGTGACATCTCAACTTGATAGCCAACGACCTTATCTTTCTCGGCCGCTGCATCCCATTGGAGAGAAACCTCACCATCGCCGGCAATTGCAATAAGCGATGTCGGGGTAGCTGGCTGGCCGCTTGGAGTGGCGACTACCGCTTGACTGACATTTGACGGAATACCTTTAACTAACCAGCGCGCTCTAAACCAATAATTACTGCCATTATCAAGGCCATCGACCAAGAGACTGGTGGCATTCCCCGGAAGCGTCTCGATTTTTTTCCACGTTGCGCCACCATTGGTGCTCTGTTCAACCACAACATAATCAACGGGAGAGGCTGGCGCCTTCCAGGTGACATTGACTTGAGAATCTCCGGGTTGAACTCCGAGTACCGGAGCGCTCAATCCAATTGCTGCCGCGGAAATTACGATAGCAAGAGGTTTAAGCATTGATCAGTAAGCCCTCTTCTACAGCAAGACGGCGAAGATCTACCTTGGTGCGAGCAGCTTTACCTGCAGCACGGAATTTGGTGCGTGCGCGGTAGATGTACTCATTTGCAGTGGAGGAGGCGATACTCATTGAGATTGCTACCTGGTCCATTGTCAGACCACTTGTATAGAGAACTAGCGCGGTACGTTCGCGCTCTGAAAGACGAATCGCCACTCGCTGGCTTGCCGTTAAATCGGTGGCAACTTGAGGAGAGATATAGACCCCACCTGCAATCACAGTAGCTAAGCCACCGCGAAGTTCGAAGAGGCTTGCACACTTTGGATAGAAACCGGTCGCTCCGGCAGAGAAGGCTTGCGATACGGCAACACCAGAGTTTGCCTGTGACATGACAAAGATTGGCGCATTGAGCGCCCGGGCTGCGGCAATCGCGCTCGCCTCTGAATTCTTGGAAGAGAGATTTGGATCCATTACGACACAGGTAACCTTGTTGCGTCCTACGCTCTTAATCGCCTCATCGATATCAGATCCAAGATAGAGAAACTTTGCATCAGGATAGATCTGCAGAATATGGAGACGAATTCCCTCGAGCACAATCGGTTGCTGGTCGAGGATTACAAAGTTGGTTGCCATATCTCTTCGCTTTCGGTCGGGGAAACTCGAACAAGGTGGCCAAATCTAGACTGGGAGTCCCTGATTGCGAAAGGGTGATATAGGACAGTAAAGCGAAAAACATGGGACATAGGCTGAACTACAACTATGTAATTAGAGGTAAATCTCAGCGAAATCTCATCAATAGACTCTCTATATGAGCGAATTCAGAGAGGCGACTCTAGAAGATATCGATCTCTGCATTGAGATCATCGACCTCAATGAACGTGAATTCGACCCCGATGCCAAATCTGCTGGTCCGATCCATGTTGAAGAAATTTTGGCAGGGTATTTCGATGAGGTCTATTCAAAGCTTCTAATACAAGATGGCGTTGCAACTGCATTTATCAATATCCACGGCGATGATGTGCGTAAGACCTACTTTCCAGATATCTACGTTCGCCCGGGATCGAGCTCGTGGGAAGTTGCGCTTCTTGAAATGGAGTCAATAATTAATGGAGCCCATTCTGATTGGCGCATTCATTTAAGTATCAATGGCAAAGATGATCCGACTAAAGAGCTGATTTCTCGCCACGGCTTCTCATTTATGCGCAAGTACTGGGGTATGGAAGCTAACATTCCACAAAAAACCGAATTCGTGCTACCCGATGGAATCGAGATTCGAAATGTAGATGTTGCTCGAGATGTTGAACTTTGGCATGCGGCACATCAGGACGCTTTCTCTACTCATTTCGGATTTGAGCCTCGCCCTATCGACAACTGGCGAGAGCTTGTCTTAGGTGCAACAGGTCTTGACCTAAATGGAACCTATCTCCTAATGAGGGAAGATCGCTGCATCGGTTTTCTCGAATCAAGCAGCGAGTTAGAGCATGAGGGCTCTGGCTACATCAACACCATCGGGGTTGTAAAGAGTGAGCAAGGAAAGGGTTATGGCTCACTTCTGATTAAACAAGCGCTTCACTATGCGGCGACTAAGGGATTTAAGAAAGTCAATCTCAACGTCGATACCGAGAATGCAACATCTGCTCTCCATGTTTATGAGAAGCATGGGTTTGTCGCTGATTTCAGCTGGGAGCGTTGGTGTAAGACAGATCGAGAGCCGGGGCTATAAAGATTTGTGTTGCTGCAGCCACAAAATAACTCTATCTGCAAAACCTAAATCGAGCGAAGGGGTATGAACTCCTAGGGGAAGTCGCCAGAATTCAAGGGATCCTCGAGCGCAATCAAATGTATTGGCAAGAGCATCTTCGCTTGGAATTGATTCTAAAAGGTTAAAGGAAGATTCTTTTGCGGGGCTACATTCATTTATGGTTTGCCACTGACCAACGGTTTCATTCGCCGATGTGTAAGGGCTGCCAAATAGGGAACCTCCGGCGAAGAGAATCGTTCCATCTTTCTCGCCGTGGATATGGAGCACATTTCCCGAACTAGCTTTACAACGTGATGGGTTGGGGTCCATGGCACCGGCAAGTCCAGCAATTGCAGCAACCTTAGTTGAGCCACTACAAAGATATGCATAGGCCATAAAGTGGCCGTTGGAGTGGCCGAAGAGATAGATCCGCTTACTATCTATATTTGCCGCTGCTATTGATTTCTCAATAAGCGAATCGATATATGCAACATCATCCACCTTTGATTTATTGAAGTCACAGCAAGCATCCGATGCATTCCAAAAGTTATTACCTAAGTTATCTTCACTACCAGTGGGAGCTATGTAGGCCACACCAGAGGCAAATGCTGCCTCCTGCATCTTTGAATATGCGCTCTGTGTTGGCCCACTACCGGTATAGCCGTGGAGATCAATCAGAAGTGGAACCGCCGTGGTCGCATCGTAGCTCTTGGGCAGGATGAGTTCGGCGCTTCGCTCGCCCTCCAATGTGATTACCGAGTTGAGGCTCTCACCTTGCGCAGTAGAGGTGGGTTGAAAGGTAAAGTCGCCTGAGCCTTGGATTGAGCGGGTTATCTCAAGCAGTAGCGCACCAAGAAGTAGGCCAATCAACGCGATGCGATGGCGGCGGGTGAATGTGGCAACTCTCTCTCGTACGGTCACATTTCCAAGAATAACCCCCATATGCTTCCGATATGGAACTAACTACCTGCCTCTGGTTTAACGGCCAAGCCCGCGAAGCTGCCACTTTCTATGCCAGCATCTTTCCTAATAGCCACGTCGAAGGAAATTGGATCGCTCCAACCGAGACCCCAGGAAATGAGCAGGGGAGTGAGGTATTAGTTAATTTCTCTATCTTTGGTCGCCCATTTATCGCACTCAATGGCGGACCACAGTTCACTCATAGTGAGGCTGTCTCATTCCAGATTCCATGTGCCGATCAAGTCGAGATTGATAAGTATTGGCAGATCCTGACCATAGATGGTGGGCAAGAGAGCCAGTGCGGTTGGTTGAAAGATAAGTTCGGTATCTCTTGGCAGGTCATCTCACCTGAGATGGGAAATTACCTCGGTGGTCCTGATGCAGCGGGAGCGCAACGAGCGACCCAAGCGATGCTAGAGATGAGGAAGATCGATCTAGCTGTTATGAAGAGAGCTTATGAAGGAAGTTAAAGTTGAGTAACTAGTAACTGATTACGCTAGCCAATACTCGCTCTTAGTGTTTCGCTCCATAACGCCAAATTCGATCATATGTCGGCGCAACGCTGCCGTATCTTCATGGAAGCAGCCCAGAATCTCATTTATCTGCTGCTCGGTGTAAGTGACTCCGGCGGCAAATTCTTGAGCCAATCGGTTGAGGAGCTCTAACTTTTTAGAACTACGGGCGGGGATGCTGCTTAGAGTTCCATCTGGATTAAAGAACTGTTCAATTGCCATACGCCCATTATCTACCGACTACCGGTCCGACGGAATACCCAAATCACTGATTTTGCAGAAGTCGCTGAAGTAAATGTGACGTTCGAAGGCGTCAATTGTGCGCTCACTTGCTGTGGGCCATGGATGCTTGGCTTCCAAGTGCAGGTGGCGGTGAAAGATGGGTAGTTGCCAGTCGTTGATCGGGCCAGGCAATTGGATATTCGCTTCCCACCTACGAGGAATCGAACCTTGCCTGGTGAGTTGGTTGTCACCGTGATTGTGATGGCAACACCCTTATATGCAGTGCCGGAAACCGATGGGGCAGAGATTGAACCGGATTCATTCACATTTGTAATTGTGACTGTCAGAGTTTGCGCGTCGCTGAGTGCGCCATCAGAGATAGCCACGATAACTACGTAAGTATTGTTATTTCCCGAATCCAGTGCATTCTCGAAATCAGGCGCACTGGCGAATGTCAATACTCCTGTGTTTGTATCGATAACAAAGAACGATGAGTCTGTGCCTGAAATAGACCAAGTAAGGGTGGCTCCGGCATCAACGTCTGTTCCGGTATATGTAATTACGGAGGTTGAATTCTCTGATATCGAGATCGCATGTGTGGTGCCAGATGCGTTAATCGTTATGGTTGGAGCTTCATTTGTGTTGGTAACCGATATGGTCAATGTTTGAGTATCAGTAAGTGTGCCGTCTGAGACCTGGACTATCACTATGTAATCATTATTTTGATCTGCATCTTGGGCTGATTCAAAATCTGGTGCTGCGGTAAAAGAGAGATTGCCAAGAGCGTTGATGGAGAATCTCGTTGAATCTGTACCGCTCAATGAGTAGGTAAGAGTGGTTCCAGCATCTACATCGGTGGCATTCATGTTGAAGAGTGAGGCAGAACCTTCACTCTTTGAGTATGAAGCAGTGGCTGCACCCCCAAAGCTACCGATAGTCGGCGCCTCATTGACATTAGTGATCGATACGGTGATGGTCTGAGTATCCGTGAGGGTGCCATCCGAGAGAGTCGCGATGACGATATACGAATTGTTGGTATCGGCATCTGTTGCTGATTCAAAGTTGGGTGCAGTGACAAAGGTCAGCAGCCCAGAGGTCGAATTAATTGCGAACTTAGTGCTATCGGTGCCAGAGATGGACCAGCTCAATGTCGTGGAGGCATCAACATCACTACCATCTAGATCTACGATAGAGGTTGAGTTCTCTCCCTGTGAAATGGCGTATGTCGGGTCTGAATTTGAGTTGGTGATAGTAGGCGCTTCATTCACATTGGTGACGGTTATTGTGACAGTCAGATTCGCCGAATTTCCAGCTAAATCTATTGCTTGAATTACTACGACATAGGCGTTATCACCATTGCCATCTCTTGGTGATTCAAAATTCGGGGGAGCCTTAAATCTCAGGTTTGCCGATACTGAATCAACAATTGTGATGGTAAATGAATCTGAGTCACTGGAAGAGATTAAGGTGATTGTCGAAGACTCTGAGAGCGTAACCGTTGCCGCATTAGTTGTCGTCGCTGTATTTTCGGCAAAATTACTGGTTGCGCCTGAGACTATGCTCGGCGCAGTTGTTTCAGCCGCATAGCGAATAAAGACCACGCCATCGCCACCGCTACCACCTGCATTGCGCTCACCATCATCATTTGTACCTGCAGAACAACCGTCTCCGTAAGAAGTTCCGCCACCGCCACCGCCACCGTAACCATTGAGCCCAGGAAATCCGCGTGTCACGTATGGGTGGTTGGCGCCGCTGGAACATCTCGCGGTCAGAGTTACTGTTGATACTGAATTTGTTCCATTGGTGAGGTAGCCAGACGAGACCTGCGTGCTGATATTGCGATCACTAATACTTAACTGTTTCGCACCTGCACCACCACCGCCAAAACCACCGGCAGCTAAACCTAAAGTTGCTGTTGATCCAATGTATATCGAGCCATCCCAAGAGAATGCTCCAATTCCACCACCGCCACCACCGCCGTAATAAAAAGTTGATCCGGTGATATCTGAGGTAAAACCATTTCCAAGTCCAGTGTTAGTTGCAGCAGTTCCTTGAGCACAACCGGTTGGTCCATTGCCACCGTTGCCGCCAGTTAAATTAGTTGCATTCGTGTGAGGAACGGTTTGTCCTCCAGTACCTCCCGTGCTCGATGTACATCCACCTCCGGTAGTACCACCTTTGGCAACCCATTCAAATGTTGCATCACCATCAAGATCTACTCGGGAATCACTGCCGACGCCTTGCGAATCTCCGCTTCCACCTGCACCGACATCAACACTTACGACGGTGCCAGGAGTAACAGGTCGGCCAGTTGCGGTAAGTCCGCCACCGCCGCCACCGCCGCCACCACCATCACCCATACCGGCAGCGCCGCCACCCACAAGGAGAAATCGAACGCTTGTAGTTCCTGCTGGAACTGTCCAGGTGGAGTCACCAATAAATTTAATGAGGCAATCTCCGCCCGCAAGACGTACAGCTGTGACAGAATTTGGAAAACCAGCAGTTTGATTACAGTAGGCAGGATTGGTTCCAGTTGCAGTGACGTTGGTAGCTGCGAACGAGGGAGACACTGAAAAGGCTAGGAATTGTGAGGCCAAGAGCGCCATGACGGCGACATATCTAGCGGCTGACCTCATGCGGCGATTGTACTAACAGTCGGTAATTGACCGAATATGTGGGTTGTGAGGGACTCGAACCCCCGACCCGGTGATTAAGAGTCACCTGCTCTACCAACTGAGCTAACAACCCATTTAAGCGCGGGAACGCTTAAATGCAGAGCAGACCTTACCAGTTTCACAGACCAACTTTGACCAATGGCTATGCGTAAATCTACCGAGATTCAAGGCGAACTCTCGGCATGATTGACCTATGTCAATCTGGGAGAAACGCCTGACAACAGTGTTAATCGCTGCTTTTATGGCACTGCCTACTACTCCCGCGGAGGCGGCAGATCAAAAGGCTTTAGTAGTACTTGAGACTTTACCGGTGAAAGGTCGAGCCCCTAAGACCGGCTACACCCGGGCGCAGTTTGGACAGACCTGGGCCGATGTTGATCGTAATGGTTGCGATACCCGCAACGATATCTTGACCAGAGATTTAATTGATGAGGTCTATCG
>JACCDX010553156.1_pt1 | contig 36568 bp, 37 predicted proteins | sample 7449681 | NCBI WGS metagenome assembly JACCDX01 (sample SAMN15323450, study PRJNA562643) | freshwater metagenome | isolation source: river surface water | place: USA:Blue River Watershed | collected 2017-08-18
CAATACCTACGAAGAATTGCGCACTGCACCGTATTCTCAAATTTTATCGAACCTACAACCGCTGTTGGGTTATTTTCCAAAGCCGAGTGGGTTGTTGAGATCGAGGAAATAGTTTATTCTTGATTGTTGGTCAATCGGTTAACGATGGGCCATTGGTTGCTTTCCGCGAATTTAAGGAGGGCTTTGTAATCTACGATGGTGAGGTTGATGGCCTTTCCTTTGCGCATTTTTATGTGCAGGATGTGTTTGCCACGGGTGGTGTAGGCCGCGCCGAGCTTTCCATAGCGAAGTCCCCAGCCGCCGAATTCTATCAATGGGTTGATTTTAAGTAGTTCCGCCGTTTGTATGTCTTCCCAAGGTAGGGTTGTGGGTTTGTTGCGAAAGGGAGGGTATTGATAGGTGATGCCTTTTGGGTCGATGGTTATTTTAAGTTTGATGGAAAAGATAAAAAGACCCACGATGGCCAATATGACCAAGCCGAACCAATCAAATGGCTCGCTATCTGTGGGGTGGGCGATTTTTTCGTGTAAGTAAATGGTGAGTGGAATGCTCGCGATTGACCAAAATATCCACGCTGGGAAGCCTGATTTTTCAGAAAATGGGGATTGATTTTCCATGGAAGTCAAAGATAGCTTGGATGAATGAAAAAAAAGAATGAGTCTGCTTGCAAAGTAATTTTAATCCATGTATATTTGCAGCCCTTTTAAGCATTTTCAATCATGACCAAACGCACCTACCAACCCTCGAATAGAAAACGTAAAAATCGTCACGGCTTCCGCGAACGCATGGCAACCGCCAATGGCCGTAGGGTTTTGGCTGCCCGTCGCAAACGCGGTCGTGCTAGTCTTACTGTATCTCACGAGCGCAGTCACAAGGGCTAATCGCCTTTGTCTGTGCAGGCAAGGCAATGACTGCTACAGTGTTGCCATATCGTTTGGGACAGGCTTTCGGGAAATCCGAGAAACTCAATAGTGAAAAAATTATCGCCGGACTATTTCAGTCTGGCGTTTTTGTTTCCAAATATCCGCTCAGGGCCAATTTATTGCTCACCGAATTGCCAAAGGAGGGTGTACCGGTGCAGGTTGTATTCACCGCGAGCAAGCGGAAATTCAAACGCGCTGTGGATCGGAACTACATCAAACGCCGTTTGCGCGAGTTGTATCGATTGAACAAATTGCCCTTGTATCAGGCTTTGGAAGCAAAACAACAAACCCTGGCCATCGCCATTATGTATACAGGCAGTGAATTGCCAGATTACAAGCAATTGGAGCGATCGTTTCATATATTGCAAAAGAAAATTTTCGATGTGTTGGAATTGCAAAAACCGGAGTGATTCTGCTGCGGCATACTCAAAGAAATGGGGATTGTCTGCCCTGTTTATTGGATTGATTCGGGTGTACCAATATGTATTGTCGCCATTGATGCCCAGCAGCTGTAGGTTTGTTCCTACTTGCAGTCAGTATGGTGTTGAGGCTTTTCGCAAATATGGGCCACTGAAAGGTTTTTTACTCACGGCAAAGCGCATCGCCCGCTGCAATCCATGGGGTGGGAGTGGGTATGATCCGCTGCCATAGGGGTTGAGTAGGGGTGTGTTTTGGCGCCTGCTGGATGTGGGGTTTGGGAGGAAGTGGGATTGTGTTGTTATATTGAAATGAATTCACTATTTTTGCAGCCCTAATTTTACAGCCAAATGAATACCAACCAGTACGAGACCGTGATCATTTTGACACCCGTGCTCTCTGAACAACAGATGAAAGATGCTGTTGCAGGCTACAGAGAGTTGATCACCGGCAATGGAGGGGAGTTAGTCCACGAAGAAAATTGGGGACTAACCAAACTAGCCTACCCTATCCAGAAAAAAGGCACGGGATTTTATCACTTGTTCGAATTTAAGGCAAACCCTGAATTCATCAAGTCTTTCGAATTGGCATTCCGCCGCGACGAGCGCATTTTGCGTTACCTGACTGTTAAGTTGGATCGTTGGGGTGTGGATTTCAACTTGCGCAAGCGCAATGGTGAACTTCGCACTGTAACTCCAAAAGGCGAGAAGGTCGTTGTTAAAAAGAAAATTGTAATCGAGGAGGACGAGTTATGAGCAAAGAAACAAACTTTATTTTCAATCAAACCCCACAGGTTCTCCAGAAGAAGAAGTACTGCCGTTTCAAAAAACACGGTATCAAGTACATCGATCATAAAGATGGTGAGTTCTTGTTGAAGTTTGTGAATGAGCAAGGCAAAATTTTGCCACGTCGTATCACCGGTACCTCTTTGAAGTATCAACGTAAAATTTCTGTTGCCATTAAAAGAGCACGTCACCTGGCGTTGTTGCCTTTCTTGGCAGATGGTTTAAAATAAGAAGGAGATAGACACATGAAAATCATTCTCACTCAAGACGTAAAAAATCTCGGTCACAAAGATGACGTTGTAACCGTGAAAGATGGATACGCAAGAAACTTCTTGATCCCAACCGGCAAAGCCAAATTGGCTAGCGAAGGTGCAATGAAAATGTTGGCTGAAGACATGCGTCAGCGTGCCTTTAAGATGGACAAATTGCGCAAGGATGCTGAAGCTTTGGCAGAAAAGTTGAATGGTTCTACCATCAATTTGGTTGCAAAAGCAGGTGCATCTGGAAAAATCTTCGGATCTGTAACCAGTTTGCAAGTTGCCAATGCGTTGAAAGACAAAGGTTTCGATGTTGACCGTCGTAAAATTGTTTTTGATGACATTAAAATGGTGGGTTCTTACGAAGCCAACATCAACTTGTTCAAAGAAATCAATGCCAGCGTTACTTTGGAAGTAATCGCTGAGTAATATTCCTAACACTTTGAGTAAAGGTCGCCCCATGGGGCGACCTTTATTTTTTTATAAGTACCTTTGCACCCATTATGTGGGATAAAATAGCCACCTTTATTTTAAAACAACGAACCATCTTCTTGATTGCCATATTGGCTTTCACGGGAATCATGGGTTACTACGCCACCAAAGTAGAACTCGAATATCAGTTGCAGCGTTTGGCTCCAAAGAACGATCCAGATCTCATCGCCTATCAAAAGTTTCAAAAAACCTTTGGTATGGACCACAACAAAGTGGTGATCGGTTTTACCACCGATAAACTGTTTGAACTGAAACACTTCAAGCAGTATCACAATATGTGTGATTCTATCGGCAAGATCCATGGCGTTAGAAGTTTGCTTTCGCCCTCTCACTTGTACTCCCTCACTTTGGACACGGGTGGCAAGTTTCAGATGAATCCATTCATTAACCAAATCCCCACTACGCAGCAAGAACTCGATAGTTTGCATGCCTTGTTTTTGGACATGAAGTTCTATCAAGGATTGCTATACAACGACGAGACCAAAGCGTCATTGATGGTGATTGTGTTAGACGATAAAGTGATGGATTCGGAGCAGCGTGTGACCTTGATCCAAGACATTCAACGCCGTGCGGAGCAATTTGGTGTAGAAGTGGGTGCCGAAGCCCATTTGGGTGGTTTACCATACGTGAGAACAGAGATGGCCACCAGCGTGAAATCGGAGTTGGTTATGTTTACAGTGGTTGCCTTTTTGGTGACCGCCATTTTGATTTTGTTGTTCTTTAGGAGCTTTAGCACTTTGGCCATCGCCATATTATTTATCGCCATTGGGGTGATTGTGATGTTTGGTGTGAGTGGCTTTTTGGGATACAAAATCAATTTGCTCACCGGTACCTTGCCGCCGTTGTTGGTGGTGATTGGGGTGCAGAATGCGGTGTATCTCATCAATAAATACCACGAAGAATATCGAAAACACAAGAACAAAGCGAAGGCCCTGTCTCGCATCATTTCGCGCGTGGGTGTTGCTACCTTTTTGATCAACTTTACCACTGCGGTGGGCTTTGGTACCTTCTATTTTACCAAAACGCAAATTTTGGAACAGTATGGTGTGGTATCCTTCATTACCATCAATTTGGTTTTCTTCATCAATATCATCGGTATCCCGGCGTTATACAGCTTTTTGCCGGTTCCATCCGATAAGCAGGTTGCTCACCTCGATAATGGGGGAATCAATAAATTCTTGGATTGGGTGAAGTTTTTGGTTTTCAATCGCAAGCGCAGAATTTACTTTTGGTTCATCGCGATAACCGCGTTGAGTGCCACGTTTGTGATTAGGTTGCATCCTTTGGCTTACATGGTAGACGATGTACCAAAGAGTTCTAAAATGTATAAGGACATGCAGTACTTCCAAGACAATTTCAAAGGGATTTTGCCTTATGAAATTTTGATTCGTACCCACGATGAAACGGATGTAACCAACTTTGATGTGCTCGACAAAACCAATCGACTACAAAAAGCCTTGAAAAAGTTCCCTGAGTTTTCGAAGCCCACTTCTTTGGTAGAGGTGATTTGTTACGGAAACCAGATGGTGAACGAAGGCGATCCTGTATACTATCGATTGCCCAACGCATTGAATATGGGTGATATCGCCGGAAGAATGCCACAAGCAGAAGGCAAATCGGCGGGTATGCAAAGTGCGATTATGCGGGGTTTGATGGACAGTACTCGTACCACTTTGCGCATCAGCTATCAAGTGGAAGATGTGGGTTCTGTGCGATTGGATAGCATCAACAAAGAGGTATACAAAATTTTGGATCGCATTTTCCCAGCAGAGGAGTACTCCACCCAAATCACTGGTTCATGTGCGGTGTTCTTGAAAGGCAATTCCTACTTGTACGGCAGTTTGAGCAGTGCCACTTTTTGGTCGCTGTTGATCATTACCATTACCATGGGATTCTTGTTCCCATCGATTCGCATGATTGTGATTGCGGTGATACCCAATATCATTCCTTTGTTGGTGACTGCCGGTACCATGGGTTATTTCGATGTGCCGTTGAAGCCATCAACCATATTGGTGTTCAGTATTGCCTTTGGAATCACGGTGGATGCCACCATTCACTTCATCATCACCTTTAGAAGGGAATTGGTGAAGCACAACAAAACGGTGCGCGAGGCCTTGAACGAAACCATTGTAGAGGTGGGCGTTTCCATGATTTATAGCATGGTAGCCATTTGTGCTGGATTCTTGATCTTTACCTTCTCCAGTTTCCAAGGAACTCAAGCCTTGGGTTGGTTAACGGGTCTTACACTGCTTACCGGTATGGCGGCCAATTTGTTCTTGCTGCCTGCGTTGATTTTGTCTTTGGAAAAATCGTTGAACCCCAAAGAAGAATTGGCGGAGCAAGTGTTGGAGCTGCCCGACGAAAACGAGGATTAAGCCGATTACTGTATCAGCTGGTTACAGCCCCGTAGATCGCTGAAGTCGAGCCGCCCCAGAACCTCAAAAGTTCCATCGGGGTGGGTTTTGCCCAAATCGTCTGTGGCGCTGAAGCTACAACTGTTGATGTTGGCCAGATCGATGACACAAATTCTGCCCGTTTTCCCGTGTGGAAGATATTGCTTGGGGTCTGTGGGGTCTTGAATCAGAATTTTCATCCATGGCGGACAGGCGAATTTTCCATCTTGTTTGGCATAGGCTTGACTGAGCAATTCGGTCATTCCGTATTCAGAGTGAATGTTTTCACAACCAAAAGCGGTGCTGAGAATCTGGTGCAATTGATTCCGGGTGAGTTCAGTGCCTCGGCCTTTCATGCCACCGGTTTCTATGATGGTAGTATTTGTGAACTGCTGCGTGGGCAGGGCATCGGCCATCGCCAAGAGGGCAAAGGTTACGCCAAAAAGGATGGTAGGGGTTTGATTTGCTTGGTTTTGTTGGATGATTTCGGCCACGGTGTGGTATTCATTGAGGTAAAAGCCGCTTTTGGGTTGGCCCCGTTGAATGAAATCTTCCACCATGTAAATCAGCGATGATCCCTGTCGTTCCAAATACGATGGCAGCAGCCCAATGAAGCAATATTGTTCCACGGGGCCATACATCAACTCAAAGGCTTGGGTATAGCTTTGGCGATAGAGTTCTTCGCTCAAAACGTGGTGTTTAGACGGTGTGTTGCCGGTTGTGCCTGAACTTGAGAAGACGATTTCTGGCAATTTGGTGGGCTCTTGCGGATTTGGGGTGATCACCGAATGACTTTTGAAAAATGCGATGGGCAGAAAACCAAAATCGGGGGTGGGGAATTGTTCCGTCCAGCGCTGAAAAATGGGATTATTTTTTGTTTGATATTGATAAATCATCGAGGCCCATTCCGTAAATTTGGGATTGTTGATGTGGAATAAATCGCTGATATCGGGTTTCATCATGTTTGCCATTTTTCTGTGGCTTACGGGCTGCAAGGACGGCAAAGATACAATTCGTTTTCGGCCGGAGTTGGCATTGAATGGGATTTATCCTTTCAGCAGCGGCAATGGGTACGACAGTTTTGTGGAGGTGGACCTTCATTTCAGCGACGAGGATGGTGACATTGGATTAACGGAAAAGGATTCCATGTATCCATTTGGGTTGGGCGACCCAGGGTTTTACAATCTGTTCGTGTATTATCAGCACAAAATTGGCGGCATTTGGGTGTATCCCAAGAATCCATTGTTGGGTCCTACCGATACACTGGTGTTGCACGAGCGCCTCACAAACATCACACCAACGGGCAGGCACAAAGCCATTCATGGCGATATCCAGCTGATCATTCCGGCCAGGCCATATCAGTATCGGGGCGATTCTGTTCGATTTGAAATTCAACTGATGGATAGGGCACTTCAACGAAGCAACGTAATCTTAACACCCTCAATTTTCTTACAGCACCCATAAATCCAATTTATTTTGATATTTTCGTAGGCCAATGGGTTTTGGCATGCAGTTTGACAAAGCAAAGGAAATGATGAAACGAATTCTATTTTTGGTATTGACCTTGGCAGTGGGTTCACTGTCTGCCCAAAAATCTAAGGATATTGGATTTGTGGATTCGGATGTGATTTTGGGAAAAATGCCAGAATACAGGGCGGCTCAAAAGGATTTGGATGATTTGGGTGCGAAATATCAAGCAGAAGCCCAACAAATGCAAACGGCTTTGGAGCAGATGCACCGCGATTTTCAGGCTGAAGAAATTTTGCTCACGTCGGATCAGCGCCGTCAGAAGAAGGAGGCCATCGCCTCGAAAGAATCCGAGTTGATGCAGTACAGAGAGAGCAAATTTGGTCCAACCGGTGAATTGTATCAAGAGCGTGCGCGTTTGATCAAGCCATTGCAAGATAAAGTATACGATGCCATTCAGAACGTGGCGAAAAAAGAGGGATACGCCTATATTTTCGATAAGAGCGGTGGGGCGTTGATGTTGTATGCAGACCAGAAGTTCGACAAAACCTTGGAGGTGATGGAAGCTTTGGGTATACCCACAGAGGATATGCCTGGGGCGCAAGTAGCTCCCGCCAAGCCGAATACGCAGAATCGTTTGAATGCACCGGCTCCCAATGCAGGTAGCGGAAATTCGGATGGTGCAGACAGAGACAATAACTAATTGAACATTTTACACAGAAAAAAATAATTACCGGATACATGAAAAAAACTATTCTATTTATCGCCATGACAATGCTTGTGGCTTTGGGTTCAGTGGCGCACGCACAAAAGATCGCAACCATCAACACCGCCAAGGTGGTAGATACATTGCCTCAGAAAGATTCAGCATTGGCACAATTGGCCAAGATTGAGCAAGGCTATGCCATGCGTTTGCAGGATTTGGAGTTGGAAATGCAGAACAAAGAGAAGGATTATCAAGCCAAGTTGGCGATGAAGGCATCTCCTGCACAGTTGGAATTGATCCAAAAGAGTTTCCAGCGTTTGCAACAAGAGTATACCGAAACCCAAGAGGCTTACAAATCTGAAATACAGTCTGAGCAAGCCAAGTTGTACCAACCCATTTTGGATGCAGTGAAAAAGGCAACTGGTGAAGTGGCCAAGGCCAAGGGCTATGCGCATGTCATCGACAATTCTACTGGATCTGTGGTTTGGAGCTTGAACGCTGCAGACGATATCACAGTTGCGGTGATTGCTGCGATGTTGAAGAAATAATTGGGTAAGACCATTATATTTGAAGGACTGCTGTGAAAACTGCAGTCCTTTTTTTATTCAAAACAAATACGTGAACACTCAAGGGGGCATTGCATCGGGTAAAATCGGAATTTTTGATTCTGGTTATGGCGGATTAACGGTGATGCGAAGTATTGTGGATGCTTTGCCAGGGTACGATTACTTATATTTGGGCGATAACGCACGGGCGCCGTATGGCAATCGGTCGTTTGAAACGGTCTATCATTACACTTTAGAGTGTGTGAATTGGTTGTTTGATTCGGGCTGTGAATTGGTGATTTTGGCTTGTAATACGGCTTCGGCCAAGGCTTTGCGTCAGATCCAACAGGTAGATTTGCCCAAGCGCGGTGATCATAAGCGGGTATTGGGTGTGATTCGTCCTACCACAGAGCAAATTGGCAATTACACTCGGAGCGGGGTTGTGGGGGTTTTGGGTACAGAGGGCACGGTAAAATCGGGGTCGTACCCATTAGAGATTGCAAAGTTTTTTCCCAATGTGGTGGTGGAGCAGGAGGCTTGTCCGATGTGGGTATATTTGGTTGAGCACAATCAGTTGGAGGGCGAGGGTGCCGATTATTTTGTGAAGCAGCACATGGATCGGATCATGGGCAGGAACGGGGCGATTGATACTTTGTTGTTGGCTTGCACACATTATCCATTGTTGCGTGGTACAATTGAGAAGTTTTTGCCCGAAGGGGTTGCTTTGGTTACACAAGGTGGAATTGTAGCGGAGCGATTGGGGGATTATTTGGATCGTCATCCAGAGATGGAGGCGCGCCTTCGGCGCGCTGGTTCCCGTGAATTTGTTACCACCGATGATGCCCTTACGTTTGAACAACATGCATCCCTGTTCTTTGGGGAGCCCATCATAGCGCAACATGTTGAAATTGGTTACCACGGGTAGTTCATTCCGCCCTAATTTTGAGGTATGCAACCCGCTCACTTAAAAGATGTATTGAAATCACTCCCCAATAAACCTGGGGTGTACAAGTATTTCGATGCGGCGTCGGTGATTATCTATGTGGGTAAAGCCAAAGATCTCAAAAAGCGGGTTAACAGTTACTTCTCCAAACAACACCACGAAAACCGGAAAACCGCCATTTTGGTGAGTAAAATTCAATATTTGGAGTACACGGTTGTAGATACCGAAATGGATGCCCTTTTGTTGGAGAACAGTTTGATTAAGGAGTTTCAACCGCGGTACAACATTTCGCTGAAAGACGATAAAACCTATCCGTATATTCGGGTTACGGCCGAGCGCTTTCCCAGGGTATTTCCTACCCGGAATCCTGTGCGCGATGGCTCAGAGTATTTCGGTCCTTACGCCAACGTAAAGGTGATGCATACGGTGTTGGATTTGGTAAAAAAATTGTATCCCACCCGAAATTGTAATTTGGTGATGTCACCAGCAAGCATCGCTGCGGGAAAACACAAAATTTGTATGGAATACCAACTCGGCAATTGCCTGGGTCCATGCGAAGGCCATCAATCCGAATCTGCCTACAATGAAGACATCGCTCACATCAAATATTTGTTGAAAGGACATCTGGGCGAAGTGAAACAGCACCTCAAAGGACTTATGCTCAATGCGGCCGGGCAGTTGCATTTTGAGGAGGCCCAGGATTACAAAGAAAAATTGGATTCTTTGGAGCGATACCAATCGAAAAGTACTGTAGTGAGCACAACCTTGGGCGATTTGGAAGTGTATTCCATCAGCAGCACCGAAAAGGTGGCATTCGTAAATTTCCTGCGCGTGAGCCAAGGGTTGATTGTGGTGAGCAGGAACGTGGAGATTCGCAAAAAATTGGATGAACCCGATTCCCAATTGTTGGAGTCTGCCGTGGCTGAAATGCGGGCGCAGTATGGCGACAATTGTAAAGAAATCGTACTGAGTCAACCCCTGGATTTGGAACTGGATGGCGTGGGGGTTACTGTGCCTAAAATGGGCGATAAACGACGTTTGCTTGAGTTGAGTATGAAAAATACGCTGCTTTACAAGCAAGAAAAATTGTCTCAATATGAAAAATTGAATCCCGAATTGAGGGTGGATCGACTCATGGAGCAGATGAAAAAAGATTTGCGATTGAGTGAAATGCCCAAGCACATTGAGTGTTTTGATAACTCAAACTTTCAAGGAACCTATCCCGTGAGTGCTTGCGTGGTATTCAAAAATGGAAAGCCAGCGAAAAACGAATATCGACATTTCAATGTTCGCACGGTGGAAGGCCCCGATGATTTTGCGACAATGAAGGAGGCCATCGGAAGGCGTTATAGTAGATTGGTTGAAGAAGGCAAATCATTGCCGCAGTTGATTGTGGTGGATGGTGGTAAAGGGCAGTTGAGCGCCGCTGTGGAAGCCCTTAAATCGATGGGGTTGTATGGGAAGATGGCCATTGTGGGCATTGCGAAACGACTCGAAGAGATCTATTATCCGGGCGATCCCCTGCCGATGTACATCGATAAGAAGTCAGAAACCCTCAAGGTGATACAACACATGCGAGATGAAGCACACCGATTTGGTATAACGCATCACAGAAGTCGGCGCGACAAAGGCACTTTGAGAACGGCGCTCACTGAAGTTCCCGGTGTGGGGGATGAAACGGCGCGTGTGCTTTTGAAGCATTTTAAGAGCGTGACTCGGGTAAAGGAGGCCAGTGTGGAGACCCTTTCAGGGGTGGTTGGCGTGGCCAAAGCCAAGATTATTGTGAATTTTTACCAGGGCGATGGGGGTGCTGGCGCGGAAGTGGAAGATGGATTTATTTTGTAGTAATTGTTTGATATGCAGTTGAATAAAAATACATACCTACTTGAATGTTTGCTTGAAAAAGCAAAGAATTCTGAATTTGCGTGTATTTTGATGAGCAATGGTTTCTCGGATCCTTACGGTGTGGTTGATTGTTTGGCGGGATTTGGGGTAGAGGAGCGATTTTCGGATTTGTCGTTGGTGGATATGCATTCTCCGGTTCCTTTGATGGGGTATGTGTCTTACGATTATAAGAATTTCATCGAGCCCATTTTGAAAAGCCCTGCCCCGCGGTTGGGTGATTTTGATGATGTGTGTTTTGTAAAACCCCAAGAGTGGGTGTGGGTTGGTAGAAGTGGAGAATTGCAAGGGACTTCAGAATTGCTGGATTCCATAGCGATTGCTGAACAGTCTGAAAACGCGGATTCACGGCTCGGGTCTCGTAAGTTGGTTGGCGGTGATTTGACACCTGTGCAGTGGCAGGCAAAAACGTCTCAATCCCAGTACCTTGAAAACATCGAAGCAATCAAGAGACACATTGTGGATGGGGATTTTTATGAAATGAATCACTGCATTGCCTTTACATCTGTATCTGAGATTGATCCGTATCAAGCTTTTTTGGCATTAAATGCCATCGCTCCTGCGCCTTTTGCAAGTTTCGTAAAAGATGGTGACCGATATTTGTTGTGTGCCAGTCCGGAACGTTTTATCGGGCTGAAGAACGGTATTTTATATTCCCAACCCATCAAAGGGACTCGCAAGCGTGCCCATGATGATAGGGATTCTGAATTGGTCGATGAATTGAGGAATTCGGAAAAAGATCGGGCAGAAAACGTAATGATTGTTGATTTGGTTCGCAATGATATGTCGCGGGTGTGCGAGGCTGGGAGTGTGGTTGTGCCGGAGTTGTGCCAAGTGTATACCTTTTCTCATGTTCACCAACTCATCTCTACGGTGGAGGGCAGACTGAAACAAGGTATGGGTTTGAAAGACATCCTACACGCGACATTTCCCATGGGTAGCATGACCGGGGCCCCAAAAATCGCTGTGATGCAACACACCGAGGGTTTAGAGAATTTCTCTAGGGGATTGTATAGTGGAACAGTGGGGTATGTGTGGAATGGGAGTATGGACCTAAATGTTGTGATTCGGTCTTTGCTATATCAATCCAAAACACACGTGCTACAATATGCCGTGGGCGGCGCGATTACTTATGACAGTGTTGCGGAAGACGAGTATCAAGAATGCTTGGACAAAGCAGAAACGGTACTATCGATTTTTTCGCAGTAAACGATCTGCGCTTTCGGTGGTTATGGCTCAAATTTGTAACCAACACCTTTCACGGTGTAGATGAATTTGTCGTCTAGTTTCTCCCTGATTTTGCGAACGTGTACGTCGATGGTTCTGTCTACCACGAGCACTTCATTGCCCCAAACGTTTTCGAGGATTTCATCCCTGCTAAAAACACGACCTGGGCGAGACGCCAAGAAGGCCAACAGTTCAAATTCTTTCCGTGGGAGTTGTAGGGCCTTTCCGTTGTATTCTACCACGAAACGCTCACGATCGATTTGGATTGTTGCGAAATCGTATTTTTCGGGTTCTTGGTTTTGGATGGCATTGCCTCTGCGGAGGATCGCTTTTACTCTACTCAACAAAACACGGTTTCTTACAGGCTTTGCGATGTAATCATCAGCACCTGCTTCAAAGCCGGCCAATTCAGCGAACTCTTCGCTTCTTGCCGTGAGGAAAATGACGGGGATGTTCTTGGTGTCGGGGTTGTCTTTCAACTGTCTGCAAGCTTCCATGCCGTCCATCACGGGCATCATGACGTCCATGATGATGATTTCTGGCTTGACTTTCCGCGCTTGTTCTATGGCTTGAGCACCATTGGCTGCTACGTGCACTTCGAAGCCTTCTTTGGCCAACGAATGCCGGATGAGTTCGAGTATATCTTGCTCATCATCAACCACTAAAACTTTAGGCATTCCTTTAATCATTATGTTACAAAGGAATTGATTTGATGTTAATTATCAACTCGCTTTGTATTAAGTTTATATTATCTAAACCTCACGATAAGGTTGGGAAGGCAAGGGTTGTTGGGCTGGCTTACTGTCCATTGAAAATTTCGGCCAATTTGGCTTCCAATTCTTCGCCTCTCAAACCTTTGGCAATGATCTTTCCCGCTGGGTCTAATAGGTATGTAGCAGGGATTGATTTTACATTATAGGTTTGTCCGGCAGAGCTGCTCCAGCCTTTCAAATCGCTTACGTGTTTCCAAGTAAGTCCGTCAGCTTCAATCGCTTTTTTCCAACGCAATGGATCCTGATCCAAAGACACGCCATAGATTTCAAAACCCTTGTCTTTGTATTTGTTGTACATGGCCACATTGTTGGGGTTTTCTTTCCTACAAGGTCCACACCAGCTGGCCCAAAAATCGATCAGAACATACTTACCACGGAGGGAGCTGAGAGACAAATTGCCGCCTTCTGGTTGTGCCAAATTGATTTCCGGTGCCACACCGCCAATCATCAAACGCGCTTCTTCGTTGTAGCGCTGAACGATCATTTGTGTGTATTTGCTATCGGGGTTGGCTTTGGTGGCTGCATCTTTTGCCGCAGTGAGCAACTCGATGGTGGGCTCTTGAACCACGTTAAACTGCAATATGAAAAAGGGGATGAAGCTCGAAGGTCTGGATTGTGCGAACTTCAACATCGCATTGCCTCTTTCTGTCATGGTGGCATAATATTCACCCTGAAGTTTGCTCATTCTTTGATATCCGGCATCTGTGTTGGGATTGAGGGAGCTGGCTTCCGCTTCTAAGGTTTTGATTCGATTCACAAAGCCTTCATTGAGTTTTAGTAAATCTTTCAAAGCAACACTTTCGTCGATGTTTTTTCCTGATAAGCTATAAACAACCCCGCTGGCAGTGGCGTCGGCCATGACATTGATTTCTGTGGTATTGTCCAATGCCAGATATACCATTTGTTTATCTGCAACACTGAGTGCACAAAAAATCAGTTCTTTGGTATTTCCTTTTAAGGTGAAATCTCCTTTTTTGTCGGTTTTTATGCTATCGATGAAAATGAGGTTTTCAGGCGTCATTTCATACAACGTTACCACTTGATTGGGTTTGTTTTTGAGGTTCCCTTTCACGATGTAGCCTTCATTGGCCATAACCAACGACGAGTTTCTGGGTGTGATGAGATCCGTGAACCAAGCATTGAAATCTTTTTTCACTTTTTCTGCGTTCAGATCAGAGCATTGAACCAATGTAAGAGAGAGGGCCAACAAGCCCAAAGAGCGTAGAGTACTTTTCATCGTGCGCATGTTTTCCAAAGATAGCAAAAATCGGCCCAAAATTTATTCGGGGGTATTTTCAGATGGCGTGATGGATGCTTTTTTACTGTCCCATACCGCTTCAAATTGGTGGGGTGTTACCGAATTTTCGATGCGATGTTCTCCGATTTGGGTTCTTACCAGCCTCGATAAGTAGCCTCCAGATTGCAAAGCCTTGCCAAAATCAAAGGCCAAAGATCGAATATAGGTGCCTTTGCTGCATTTTACCCGAAAATCCACCTCGGGCATTTCAATACGGGTGATTTCAAATTCGTAAATGCTGATTATTCTTGACTTTAACACGGTTGCATCGCCCTGACGAGCCAAGGTATAAGCCCTTTTGCCATCTACTTTGATGGCTGAGAACAATGGCGGGATTTGCTCAATGGGTCCCAAGAACTGGACTGTTGTTGAATGAATCATTTCTGGGGTGATGTGCGACACCGGAAAGGTGGCATTGGGTTCCGTTTCCATGTCGTAACTGGGTGTGGTAGCCCCCAGTACTATGGTGCCTTCATATTCTTTTTCAGCGTCCTGTATGGCTTGAATGCCTTTGGTTTGTTGTTCTGTGCAGATGATCAAAAGTCCACTGGCCAATGGATCTAGTGTACCTGCATGTCCAACTTTTTTCGCTTTGGTTACGTACTTGATCTTTTTTACGGCTTGGAACGAAGACCATCCATAAGGTTTGTTGATGAGCAATATTTCGCCTTTTGCGCGCGCGTTGGGATTGTGGTTTTCGGACATCCTGGATTATTGAATGATGAATTTGAAGGATTGCGTGTCGTTTTGGGCCGACCACTGTCCTTTGGTCAATTGTAAACGCAATACGTAAGTTCCTTTGGGCAGTCCCAATGTATGCAGTGCATAGCGATGTGTTCCTGGTTCTAGGTTTAGCGGGAAAGTTTGAGTTGCCGCGATGGCTTGATTTTGTGCTGAACCAGGCGATTTTGCGCCGATCAATCGACCGTTCATGTCGAACACTTGGGCTATGATTTCGCTATGGGTGCTGTTTTGTATTTCGATTTGCAGATTTTCTGTGGTTGGAATGGGGAATACCCTGACATCGGCAATGGGGTTATTGTATACGGTGTCTTTCAATTGTACTTTGGCCACATAGGCGTGCATGTTGTTTTGCTTGCCCCAAGATCCCACCAAATAGAAAACGCCCGTTTCATTGAATTTGGCTTGGATGCCTTCATAATCACCCCAGCGCTGTTCGGATGGTTTGATGAAGGTGTAGTTGATCACCGATTGTCCTTTTTTCAGTATTTGATAATCGCTATATTCTCCATAGCGATTGATATAAAATGCTCCAGTGCCGGGGTAGTGTTTCGCTCCTGAAAATACGGTTGTAACCATCATCGAGGGGTCTATGGGGTCTGTTTCGGTGGCGGGTTCTTTTCCGGCTGCGGCCACTGCTGGGTAACCGAAGTCTAGGCTGTCGTTGCTGAACAATTTGGCAGTAATGCTGGCGCCGCCTTGGTTCCATGCGGGTAAATTGGGTGCGGTTTTGCCACTGGGGTAAGTGATGTTGTAAAGACTGCCATGCATCACGTGGGCCTGCATGGTTTTGAAATTCATACAATTTTGGAAATAATGCAGTTGATTTCCCATTCTCACACCGCTCAAAGCGCGGGCGTCATTGGTTCTTAACCGGAATGCGGTATCAGGCAAAATTGCACTGGCAGGGAATCCGTATTTGATAGGACTTTTGAATACGCCCAATTCGTAACTGGCTTTTCCACTGCGAAGGGTATTGGTGATGCGATGCACAAACACGGTGTCATTTTCTTCGGCATAGGGCCTCACGCTCACGAAATAATTGTCTGTTCCGTTGGGCATCGGGCCGTTTTGAAGTGCACAAATACTCCAAATCGATACGCCTTCATATTTGATGTTGTTGAAGAAGTTTTTGTTCAGTGTGTCGCCGCGATAGCCATCGTCTTTGTTCAATTGCCAAATCACCGCCTCTACGAAACCTTCTTCCCATGAACTGCCGTTGTGCAATAGGTTCACCGTGAAGAACATGTCTTCTTTGGTTTGACTCACGATGGGGTAATCGCTCCAAACAGAATCTTGAATGGGTGTGCCCGGGATTTTGTATACATTCCAGGGTTTTGCGGGGTCGTTGGTGGTGGAAAATCCAACCACGATGAAACTTGTTTTGTCTGTGGTGCCATGCATGTAAACCACAATGTATCGATCGGTGTAGGGATCGTACAATACACGTGGGTCATAGGTTCGATTCAGCGTGGGGATGGGGTCTTTTTTGATGTTTGGGTTGAGCGCGAAATTCTCTAAAGTAAATGCTTTGATGACTTTGCCTGTATCGTTGTGAACCCGAATCACGGTATTCATCACACTCACGATTTTACCATCGTTGCCTACAGCGATGTGGTTGTCGTTGGGCGTGCCTGCACCGGGTGGAATGTCGGTGCCTTTAATTACATTGGTTGTGATGGTACTTGCCGAAGTGGGTTGGTCGTTTAGTATGCCTCTTTGTTCGATGCTTTTTGACCGCAACAGGGCCGTTCTTTTGGCATCGATTTTTTTGCGCAATTCGTCTTTGATGCCTGAAGGTATGGGCATTTCGCCGGCTTCATCGATGGGGAGCAGCCAAGTGTTTGGTGCCGTGGCCGGATCAAAAACGTGAGAGAGCGGTGTTTTGTGATTGCGAAGTATGTCAACGGAGGATTTGCCGTTGATGAGCGTTGATGAGCTGCTGCTGGGTTGCCCCGTTGATTGGGCTAAAGCAAATGGAATTTGGATTAGGGAGAGCAGTAAAACCAGGCGGTGTTTCATTGAGTGCAATTTACGGCACAAATTTCAAACGCCAATGGATTTGGGGTGTTACCAAGCGTTCACTTCCATTTCTAACTGAATCCCAAATTGGCTAAAGACATCGTTTTGTATATCACGCGCCAGCTGGATGATTTCTTTTCCGGTGCCACCGCCATAATTCACAAGGACGAGGGCTTGTTTGGCATGGACGCCGATAGGGCCTCTTCGATATCCTTTCCAGCCAGCCTTTTCAATGAGCCATCCGGCGGGAACTTTGGTGAGTCCGTCGCCTGCCGGGAAAGTTTTGAGATCGGGATGTTTCGCTATTAAGGCGGGGATGATGTTGCTATTCACCACGGGGTTTTTGAAAAAGCTACCGCAATTCCCGATTTCTGCAGGGTTGGGAAGTTTGCTTTGTCTGATGAAAACAACGGCCTTGCTGATGTCGTGAATGGTAGGGGTTTCGATGCCCCATGATTCCAAGGTGGCCTGAATGTCGCCGTATTGGGTTTTGATGATTGGTTTTTTGCTCAGTGTAAATCGCACCGAAGTAATGAAATACTGTCCTTTTTTTTCATTTTTGAAAACACTGTCGCGATACCCGAATTTGCAATCGGCGTGGGAGAAGTTGTGGAGTTCCCCGGAATCAAGGTGAAACGCAGTAAGCGAATGGAAAATGTCTTTGATTTCAACGCCATAGGCACCGATGTTTTGTATGGGAGAGGCGCCCACCGTACCAGGAATGAGGCTCAGGTTCTCCATGCCGCCCCATTGATTTGAGAGGGTGTAAAGGACCGCTTCGTGCCAATTTTCGCCTCCGCCCAATTCTATCAATATCTCTGAATCCGTTTCTTGAACGATGTGCCGTCCTTTGATTTGGTTGTGCAAAAGAAGACCATCGAAATTCCCTGTGAATGTAATGTTGCTGCCGCCACCCAAAATGCCCAAATTGGATTTCTTCAATTGACGGTTTTTGTGCAATTCATGAAGATCGGCAACGGTTTGGACGGCAAAATATTCAGACGCGCTAACTTCAAATCCGAAGGTATTGAATGAGAGCAGGTTTTGATCTTGGGTTATTTTCATGAATCAATGCTTGGCGATATGAAATTGTTTCATAATGGTGAAATGTTTCAACGCACATGCAATTTAGGATTGTTTCATTGTATTATTGTTTTTGAATCAAAATTTACCCATGAAAAGAATCATTTTTGGCGTTGCCATTTTGTTGCTAATAAATTCGAGTCAAGGCCAGGGTTGTGTCGCAGCCCGGGGTTTTGGTGGTTGCGGTGTTGCAGGTGGGTCAAGCCTAGCGCTGTTACCAAAACAGTGGCAAGTTGGTGCCAATTACAGGTATTTTAAATCATTCCGACATTTCAAAGGTGACGAAGAACAATATGATCGTTTGGTGAAACAAACACAGGTGATCAACTATTCCAATACGTTGGAGATTTCCGCTTCGTATGGTTTGAATACACGTTGGCAATTGAATTTGTTGTTGCCTGTATCTTACACTGATCGGTCGAGTTATTACGAGCATGGCGGGCAATCTGCGACCTTTGCGGGTGCGAGAAGAACGTCTACGGCTGCGGGATTGGGCGATGCCAGGGTGGGTGTGAGTCGTTGGTTATGGAATCCCATTACGCACAGCAAAAGGAACATCTCATTGGGTGTGGGATTGAAATTGCCCACGGGTAACTGGAATGTACAAGACAGTTTTTACAATGTGATGATAACGGATCCAACCACTGGATTGCCAGGTCGTAGAACCGTGTATCGCCCGGTGGATCAAAGTATACAGTTGGGAGACGGTGGATTGGGTTTGGCAATAGAAATGCAAGGCTTTTGGGAAATGAATCATGGATTCTATACATATGCCAATGCGTATTATTTGATTAATCCGAGGGGGGTGAATGGCACATTGACCAACCGCAGTGCCACCGTGAATGGGAAAGTATATACCAATGAGTACATGTGTTCGGTGCCGGATCAGTATGCCGCACGGTTGGGTTTTTTGGCACAATGTCAAACACCTGGACTTTCTATTTCTTGGGGTGGTAGGATCGAAGGTGTGCCCGTATGGGATTTGGTGGGTGAGAGTTTGGGCTTTAGGCGACCTGGTTTTGCTGTTTCTGTGGAGCCCGGTGTGAATTACATGAAAGGAAAAACCACAGTGAATTTGAATGTGCCAATTGCTGTGTATCGCATTCGTACACAATCGGTTACAGATAAACAAATCCAAGATTTTTCGGGGGTTGCTAGAAATGGAGACGCGGCATTTGCGGATTATTTGATATCTTTGGGGCTTACATATCGCCTGGATGCGCCAAAATCTAAGAACATCCTTGGTCATTAGTTAGGGAGTTTGTTGAAGATTTTTTCTTAAAAAAATCATTCTTTTCTACAAAACCTTTATTATGTTGGTGTGTTTAAATAAAAGACATCAACAAAATGACACAAATACTTATTACACTTTTGTTTTTCTTTTTCATGGAATTCATTGCGTGGTTTTCCCACAAATATGTCATGCATGGATTCATGTGGTTCTGGCATGAAAGTCATCACAAACCTAGAAAGGGGACCTTCGAACTCAACGATTTGTTTGGTTTCATGTTTGCCATTCCCTCGGCGTGGTTGATTATTTTGGGAGCGGAAGCATTTGATTGGCGGTTTTTTGCCGGCATCGGCATCGCCCTGTATGGGGTAGCATATTTTTTGGTTCACGATGTTTTTGTGCATCAGCGTGTGAAGTGGTTGAGGGTGGCTAGGTTGAAATATTTCAAGGCCATGCGTCAAACCCACCATTTGCACCATGAGGTGCACACCAAAGAAGGCGCAGAGGCGTTTGGTTTTTTGTTTGTTCCAAAAAGATATTTAAATAAATACGGTCGTGACTAAGTCGGTTATAGTAGTGGGTGCGGGTTTGGGTGGTTTGTCAACGGCCCTCCGTTTGAGTTATAAAGGTTATCAGGTAACCATGATCGAGAAGCAGGCGTTGCCTGGCGGTCGTTTACACGTATTGAAAAAGGATGGTTTCACCTTTGATGTGGGTCCGTCTTTCTTTTCGATGAGTTATGAGTTCAAGGAATTGTTTGATTCGATCGGAGAGCCAATTCCATTTGAATTGAACGAGTTAAATCCACTGTACACGGTAAACATGGCTGGTAGCGATCGTGTGTTTCAGATTTACAAAGATTTGGATCGATTGGCCAATGAATTCAAGGGCATCGAGGATGATTTCGAGAACAAAGTACGTGGCTACCTGAAGGGTGCCAAAGAAATATTTCACGATACCGAGTACAAAATCATCAAAAGGAATTTTGACAACATTGTTACCTATGCAATGAGCATGGCAACGGTGCCTTTCAAGCACTTGCCCAAGATGTTTAGGACTTTTTGGGAAGAGTTGGAAAGACATTTCGAGAGTGAAGAAGTAAAAATCATTTTCTCATTAGTGGCATTCTTTTTGGGTGCTACTCCGTTTAATACGCCGAGCGTCTACAATTTGTTGAATTACACCGAGTTGGAGCACGATGGCTATTGGAACGTAAAAGGTGGCATGTACAAAATTGTTGAAGGTATCATGGGCTTGTTGGAGAAGAAAGGTGTGAAGATGATTTACAACACCGAAATCATGTCGGTTCAGCACAGCGGTGGTAAAATGGTTTCAGTGACCGATGCCAATGGCGAAGTGTATCGCGCAGATTTGTTTGTGATCAACGCCGATGCCGCTTGGTTTAGGGGTAAATTTCTACAACGTGCCAAATATTCAGAAGCGAAATTGGATAAAATGGAGTGGACCTTGGCGCCCTTTACCATTTATTTGGGTGTGAAAGGAACCATTCCGGGTATACATCACCACAACTATTTCTTGGGTGATAACTTCAGGGGCTATGCTGATACCATTTTCAGAAGTACTGTTGCTCCGGAGAAGCCCTATTACTATGTGAACGTAGCCAGCAAGAGCAATCCCGATTGTGCGCCAGAAGGCTGTGAGAATTTATTTATACTTTGCCCTGTGCCCGATATGCGTGTGAAACCCGATTGGAGTGATGCCGATAAGTTGGTGAATGAGATCATTGAAGACTTGGGCAAGCGAGTGAATTTTGACATCAAAAACAATATTCTTACGAAAGTTGTTTATACTCCCAACGAGTGGCAAAAGATGTTTAACTTGTACAAGGGCAGTGGGTTAGGGTTGGCGCACGGACTAAATCAAATTGGTGCGTTGAGACCAGCCAATAAAGATGAAAAGCTCAACAACGTGTACTACGTTGGAGCAAGTACTCACCCCGGAACAGGTTTGCCCATTGTGGTAATCGGTTCTCGTTTGGTAACAGAAAGGATAGAAAATGAGCATTAAACTGTTTGACGATACATCCATTGCGATGAGCCGCAAATTGGCGCTGAATTACAGCACAAGTTTTTCCTTGGGCATTCGGTTGCTCTCTAAAGACTCCCGTTGGGCCGTATTTTCCATCTACGGATTGGTGAGGGTTGCCGATGAAATTGTGGATACGTTCCACGGTTACAACAAGGAGAAAATGTTGTTGGATTTCAAGGCCCAAACCTACCAAGCCATGGAAGAGGGTATCAGTACCAATCCTGTTTTGCACGCTTTTCAATTGGCGGCCAACCAATTTGGTATTGGTAAAGATTTGATAGAGCCCTTTTTTCAATCCATGGAGGAAGATTTGGATACCAGCGCACATAGCGCGGAAAGTTATTCTGAATATATCTATGGCAGTGCTGAAGTGGTGGGGTTGATGTGTTTGAAGGTTTTCTGCAATGGCGATGATACTCAATACAATCATTTGGTGCCGTTTGCCAGAAGTTTGGGTGCCGCTTTCCAAAAAGTGAATTTTTTGAGAGACATTCGTTCCGATGTGGATGAGCGTGGTAGGGTGTATTTCCCCGGTGTGGATTTTAATCATTTCACCGATGCGGATAAATATGAAATCATCCAAGACGTGAAAAAAGATTTTTCGCATGCATACAAAGGCATCGTTCAGTTGCCTGTGGGTTGCCGATTGGGTGTTTATACGGCGTACATTTATTACCTCAAATTGCTTGAGAAAATAGAGAGAACCACGGCTGTAGATATTTTAGAGAGCAGAATCCGTATACCGAATTCGCAAAAAATCGCCCTGTTGGCGCAGAGTTTTGTGAAAGAAAAATGGATGGGCGCTTAACCGAAGAGCCAGCCAAATACCTCGTCGATTCTCCCAAAACTGTGCACTTTGATCTTGCCAACGTGCTCTTGATTGAACTTGTTGTATTTTGATACAACAATGTCTGTAAATCCCAGTTTTTCTGCTTCTGCGATGCGCTGTTCTACCCGTTGAACCGCCCTTACTTCGCCACTGAGTCCTACTTCGGCCGAGAAGACACATTTTGTGGGCAGGGGTTCTGAGTAAAAGCTGCTCATAATGGCGGCCATTAAGCCAAGGTCTAATGCGGGGTCTTCCAATCTCAATCCGCCAGCCAAATTCACGAATACATCTTGCTGTCCCAATTTGAATCCACACCGTTTTTCAAGCACGGCCAATAGCATATTGAGTCGTCTCAGGTCATAGCCGGTAGCGGAGCGCTGGGGCGTGCCATAAACTGCGGTACTTACCAAGGCTTGGGTTTCGAGTAACAGTGGTCGAACGCCTTCCAATACTGCGGCGATGCCGATGCCCGATAATACTTCTTCACGCTGTGCGAGCCAGATTTCGGAAGGGTTTTTCACGCCTTTGAGTCCGGCGCCATGCATTTCGTAAATGCCCAATTCTTGCGTACTCCCAAAGCGATTTTTCAAGGTTCTGATGATGCGATAGGCGTGGTGGCGATCGCCTTCGAATTGCAATACGGTGTCTACCATGTGCTCAAGGATTTTGGGTCCCGCCAAATTGCCATCTTTCGTAATGTGGCCGACGAGGAAAACTGGCACGTCGTTCTCTTTGGCAAATTGCAGCAATTGCCCTGCGCACTCCCTGATTTGTGAGATGCTGCCTGGCGTGGCATCCAGTTGGTCGCTGTAAAGCGTTTGTATCGAATCGATGATCAACAGTTCGGGCTGATCTTTTGCAATGACATCTTTGATGTTTTCGAGCAGTGTTTCTGTGAGGATTTCACAAGTGCTCTGACCAAATCCCAATCTTTCGGCGCGCAATTTGATTTGTGTTTCGCTTTCTTCACCGGAAACATACAAGGTTTTGGCAGAGGTTTGTAAGGCGATTTGCAGGAGCAAAGTACTTTTGCCGATACCTGGTTCTCCGCCCAGCAATACAACGGCACCGGCAACCAATCCGCCGCCCAATACCAAATTCAGTTCCTCGTCTGGAAGGATGAGTCTTTCACTTTGGTTGGCTTGAATGGCATGCAGGGGTTTGGGCTCGGCGATTTTCCGGCCGCTTTTTTTCCAAGCCGTGGTTTGCTTGGTGGGTTTGATTTCCTCTACGAAGGTGTTCCATTCGCTACATCCCGGACATTTGCCGATCCATTTTGGACTTTCGAAGCCGCAGGTTTTACAGAAAAAAGTGGTTTTGGCTTTGGTCATTTTGAAAGGTTTTGATGGATGTGATATTTGGGATGAATGATGGGTTTTGACAATATACAAAGATGGGATTCTGATGGTAAGGCGCAAACTGAAAATGCAAGAATCTATCAACAATTCATGCATTGCTTTTTCAACCCAATGGGTTCGTGTTTTCGGTATCTGCTGGGGCAGGTTGGCGTTGTTGTGCGATGAATGAAGCGATTTGTTGTTTGGTTTTAGAAACAATCTAAATAAGCGTGGTAAATCGAAAAAAGTTTCGTTAATTTTGTGGTGTTATGGAAAAAAGCTTGAACGACATTGTAACCATATATGCAGAGGCTACGCCAAATCCTGAGAGCATGAAGTTTGTGGCCAACAAAATGTTGTTGCCAAACGACAGTGCAGATTTTCGCAGTGCTGAAAAAGCGGAGGACGGTGGCGCATTGGTGAAAGCGTTGTTCGAGATGCCATTTGTGAAAGGTATATTTATCATGAACAATTTCGTGAGTATCACCAAGAATGAGGATTACGAATGGTTTGATTTGATTCCCGATTTGCGCAACTTTTTCACAGAGTGGATCGAACAGGGAAAAGAAATCGTATCGCCAAAAACGGTTTTATCGCCCGAACAGGAAACGGAAATTGAGCGTAAGATCAGACAGCTTTTGGAAGATCATGTTCGCCCAGCGGTTGAAATGGACGGTGGTGCCATTGATTTCAAGAGTTTTGTGGATGGGGTTGTTACTGTGCAGATGAAGGGCAGTTGCAGCGGTTGTCCGAGCAGTACCATGACATTGAAAGCGGGTATTGAAAACTTGCTGAAGCGCATGGTTCCTGAAGTGGTTGCGGTGGAAGCCGAGGCTGTTTAATTGCTCATCAAAGCAGGGAATTTTCCCGAGGTGCTTGGGAATCACGCATTTTTCAGACATATTTGCTAAATAACCTTTGAAGGAAAGCAAATTATATGTCTAGCATAATACAAAAACCAGAGCCCAATTTTAATTCGTTGCATGAGTTTTACGTGCATGCGGCCACTGAAATTCACAGTTTGAATCACCCGGTGATGTTCGCCAAAGAGAAGGGGGTTTGGGAGAAATATACATATCAAGATGTGCTGGAGTGTGTTGCACAGATTGGCTCATGGTTCATGGAATTGGGTTTGGAGAAGGGCGATCGCGTGGCGATGGTGCTCGATAACTGCCCTGAATATTATTTCATCGATCAAACCATACAAAAACTGGGTTTAGTGAATGTGTCAATTTATCCTACGCTTACCCATGAGGAAACGGCTTACATATTGAACGATAGCGGTGCGAAAGTACTGTTTGTGGGCAACGCGTTCTTGTTGAAAAAGTTTAAAAAAGTACAATCAGATTGCAATACTGTCATGCGTGTGGTGTGTATGCCATCCGATTTGGAGAGTGGAGGCATTTACACGGATTTTGCAACCGTGAGGGTGGAAGGTCAGGCGTTGGTTGAAAAACACGCGGATGCGGTGGAGTCCAGATTTCATGCAGTGGAAAAAACTGATTTGTCTACATTGATCTATACCAGTGGTACTACGGGTATGCCGAAAGGGGTGATGCTCACGCATTACAACTTCATGAGCAACTGTTACGACGCCAAAGATTTGTGTCCAGCCATCACCTCGGATGATCTTTATTTGAGCTTCCTGCCTTTGAGTCACGTTTTTGAGCGATTGGCGACGATGTATTTGAGTACGTATATCGGTGCTCAAGTGGCATTTGCAGAGAATATCGATAAGGTGGCACAGAACATCCAAGAAATGAGGCCTACGTTGATGGCAGCGGTGCCCCGTTTGTTGGAGCGTGTGCATGATAAAGTGTATAAGAGTGCTACAGAGAAGGGTGGGGCTAGCGCGAAGATTTTCTTGTGGGCTTTGAAGGTTGGCGGTGAAGCGAGGGTGAAGAGAGATAACGGTAAAATGGTGGGTCCTCTATTGGCGATGCAAGTGGCCATTGCGGAGAAGTTGGTGTATTCAAAGATCAAAGCCAAAATGGGCGGAAGATTGAAGATGTTTGTGAGTGGTGCCGGTGCTTTGCCCGTTCATGTGGGCGAGTTCTTTGCCAATTTGGGTATGCGGGTTCAGGAAGGCTATGGATTGAGTGAAACCAGTCCGCTGGTTACTGTGAACGAATTTGAGCGTCAGGTTTATGGAACGGTGGGAAGGGTTGCGCCCAGACAGCAGGTAGCGATTCAAAACATCGAAACGAAAGAGATATTGGCATTGCAAACGTATGATTCATTTGAGCCCAATTATCAGAGCGAAGAAGGCGAGATTTTGGTGAAGGGCCCGAATGTGATGCAAGGATATTGGAATCGTCCGGAAGCCACCGCAGAGGTGTTTGATGCGGAGGGATGGTTTCACACTGGCGATATCGGAAAGTTTGATCGCGGTTATTTGAAGATCACGGATCGATTGAAAAACATGTTGAAAACGTCTTTGGGTAAAAACATTTATCCAACCCAGATTGAAAACGTGTTGTTGCGCAGTCCAAAATTGGAGCAAGTATTCATCATTGGTGATAAGCGCGAATATTTAACTGCCATCATACATCCCAACATGGATGAGTTGAAAACGGCTTTTGGCGGCAGAAAAGATTATTTTGAGGTGTCTGATCCATTCATTCAGGATGAGGAAATCAAGAAATGGATGCAAGAGGACGTGAAAAAGTTGAGTGAAAATTTGGCCAAGTTTGAGCGCATCAAGGATTTCGTTGTGAAGCGTGAGCCTTTCAGTGTGGAGGCAGGTGATATGACCATTACGTTGAAGATCAAGCGCAAGGTGGTCATGGAGAAGTACGCCGACGAGATTGAAGCGATGTACGTATAGTGTTTTGATGTGCTATATCAGAACACTCTGATGTAGACATATAGTATCAGGAAGAACCCCAGTTGGATAAGAAACATGGCCCCGGCCATTTTATTCCGCTGGGGTTTTGTATTTAAGTGCAATAGCAGTTGAAATAGAAAAGCGGCAACAAACCAAGCGATGTAGTTTTGGGTTGGAACGATGCCTTTGTGCCAATGCCAGAAATCGTATCTCATGGCTACAGGTTCTAGGAAAAAGTCATACACAGTCATCATAGCTGCCCCCAAGAACGAAGCACCGTAGGGGTTGTTTACCTTGCCAGCCAATAGGCTTGATGTGAAGAAGATGAGGGCCGCCCAATTGAGTCCGATCAAGTAGGGGACGCCTTGCCAACCTCTGCCCAGGGTTTTACCGTAATGGTAACTACCGAATATTTTTCCGGTGGTTACGCCGGCATATTCGAGGAAAAATCCCAATGCCCCCACTGCAAGGATGATGGCTACATGTTTGGCTTCCCATTTTTTATGAAATATCCAGGCAAAGACAAAGGCTGCGATGATATTGTATGGGGTGAGCCAAATAAAAGTGGCGTTAAGTGAAGGCACGATAAATCCGATAATGCCCACGCAATAGATGATGGCAACCAGGGTAATGAAACGATTTTCTACGTTGTTCATGGAAAGGATGAATGAAATGGCAAGTTAAGATGGGTTTGTTTGCGGTGCAAATGTAAAGAAAGGTGAGGCTACATACCCTTCGGTATGTATTGTTTTGGGGTGGTTTTTTGACTATTCGGGTGCTGTGTTGCGATAATATTCTAACATTGGCCTAACATTGGTCTTAACATGGGTGTGGTGAAGGTTGGGGGTTTTGTGGGAAATTTTTGCTGACATTCATCCTACAAATGGTGAAATAAATGATAATTTTGGGAGGGAAAATCTCACATTTTGGTCGAAATGTTAGGTTTTTAATAATCTAACTTATTGATTAGCAAATACTTGAACATTTTCAAGTATTTTTTACATTTTTTTTAAAATTTTCTTTGCAATTTGTGAATTCACATATATTTTTGCATCACACTTAATAGGAAACAAACAAAATGAAAAAAATCACTTTCGCCGTTGCTGCTTGCGCTATGTTCGCATTCGCTGCTTGCTCTAACTCAGCTGACACAGCTGCTACTGATTCAACTGCTACTGATTCTACCGCTGTTGTAGATTCAACTGCTACTGATTCAACTGCTACTGATTCAACTGCTACTGATTCTGCTGCTGCTACTTCAACTGAAGCTGCTCACTAATCAGTTCTTAAAAAAGAAATTTAAAAAGGTGTTTGGAAACAAACACCTTTTTTTTTAACTTTGTTCCTATGAACCGCATTTTGGCCTTGTTAATCATGTTTTGCGCGCTCGCAACGAGTAGCGTAACCTTGGTTGCACGTCCAGATGTACCGCCCGCCGAAGTGGCTGGTCAAGGTCCTACCTTCACATTGAACCCCAATCCTGTTACGGGTTCTTACTTTTATGTGAATTTGCAATTTACAGAAGCCCAATTCCCAGATGCAGTCATCGTTGTCAATGATGTTTTGGGCAAAGTGGTTTACTCTTACCCAATTCGTAAATCAGATTATTCTACAGGTCAAGTTAGAATTGATTTGGGTGACGCCCTCCTAGATAAAGGCGTTTACTTCCTCCAAATCAAAAGTGGTGATTCTACCAAAACATTGAAATTGGCTATCCGCTAATTTGTGTCTTACCAAATTCGTTTATCTACCCAAACCGATGTCCCTGCAATCATGCAGTTGATTCGTGAATTGGCATTGTTTGAAAAGGCCCCGGATGAAGTGATAGCCACTGAGGAAACTTTGATTCGCTATGGGTTTTCCGATCATCCATTGTTTGTTTCGTGGGTGGCAGAGAAGAATGGTGAAATTCTCGGTACAGCCCTTTGTTATTTGAGGTATTCTACTTGGAAAGGTCCAGTATTGTATTTGGAAGATTTGATTGTTACTGAATCCGCGCGTGGTCAGGGAATGGGTAAAGCTCTTTTCGAAACTTGTTTGCGATATGCGAAAGACAATCATCACCAAAGAATGGTTTGGCAGGTATTGGATTGGAATCAACCCGCCATCGACTTCTATCAAAAATATAACGCCATTTTTGAAAAAGAGTGGTTGAATGCGTACATCAATTTGATGGAGTAAATCATGTTTGAACATCGCAGAGGCTCGGTCATTTCTTTATTGTGTATTCTGCTGCTCGTGTTGGTATTGTATCAATATGTGGATGCCACGAAATGGAAGGAGTGGTCCATTGTTCCATTGGATATCAGCCATTGGAAAGGCATATGGTTTGGTGCCTTTGTTCATGGTTCATGGGATCATTTAATGGGCAATGTGGGCGCCTTGGTATTTTTTGGGATCTTGTTTTTAATTCAGTTCCCTAAGCATTGGTTGAAGTTTTGGTTTTTACAGCACATCATCGCTTCGATGTTGCTTTGGTTGATAGGGAACATGGGTTTGGGTGATTTGGGCTTTTGGAGAGATCCTTTCGGCCATTCTGTGGTTCATACCTCCCATGCCGTTGCCCACATCGGTTCGTCGATTTGGGTGTATTCGTTCGGTGGCTTTTTGATGGCAACCGCAGTGGTACATCGCACCAAACAATCTATGGCAATATTGTTCTTGGTTTTACTGGTGTATGGAGGCTTCTTTTGGGGCATTTTACCCGTAGATCCGAAAGTGTCTTGGCAAGGTCATTTGAGTGGCCTAATTACCGGTGTTTTACTCGCCCTTACCATTGGGATGAAGTGGCTACCCAAGGAAAATATGTGGAGCGAATTGGGTGATGAAGATGAGGAAAATACCCACAACGTTGAGCTGAATAATGAGGATCACGGGCATCACAACGATGACCCCTATGCGCGCTTTTAATCATTGAGTATATCGCCCAATCAGATGGTTGCCTGGCGACTTTTACGGTAAATGGAGATGTTGAGATTTTCTTAAATCATCGTCAAAATACCGGCGATGGTCGCACTCAAATAGTTGGCCAAAGTACCACAAATCAGTGCTTTTACACCCAGTTTTGCGAGGTCTTGTCGACGTGTAGGAGCGATTTTCCCAATTCCACCTACTTGTATGGCGATGGAGCTGAAATTGGCGAATCCGCAAAGGGCGAAAGTAGCAATCACTACGCTCACAGGCTGTAAGGTGGCACTGATGTCTTTCAAATGCAGGTAACCCACAAATTCATTCACCACCAATTTGGTGCCCATCAATCCACCAACGGCTTGAATGTCTTGCGATGGCACGCCCATTACATAGGCGAATCCAGAGAATAAATAACCCAAGATGGCTTCGAGTGATAGTTTTAATCCTACCAATCCGCCCAAACTACCCAAGATGAAATCGAACAGATAGATCAGCGCCAAAAAGCCGAGCAACATCGCCACCACATTCAAAGCAACGCCCAAACCTTCTGCAGCACCTTGCGAAATGGCGTCTAACAGGTTGGCGTTTTCCTTTTTGACTTCCAATTTAACGGTACCTGCGGTTTCGCTGACTTCGGTTTCGGGCCAAACAATTTTCGATATCACCAATGCGCCTGGTGCGGCCATGATACTTGCGGCCAACAAACTGCTGGCATCGATGCCCATCTGGATGTAGGTGGCCATCACACCGCCTGCGATACAAGCCATGGAGCCTGTCATGGAGGCCAACAATTCTGAATTGGTCATACCCTTCACGTATGGGCCTATCATTAATTGTGCTTCAACCTGACCTACAAAAGCCGATGAAATATTGCTCAAGGCTTCGCTACCGCTCACGTGCATGAGGTAGTGCATTCCCTTGGCGATTTGTTTGATGATCCATTGTAGCACACCGATGTGATAAAAGATTTTCACCAACACGGCGATGAAGATGATGGTGGGCATCACCCGGAAAAAGAAAATGAAATTTTGACCGAAGACTTCTTGCATTTGGGCATCTCGCGCCAAAGGTCCAAAAATGAACTCCGCGCCTTTGTCAGAAAATTGCAGCAATTTTTGTACAACCTTACCCAAGGTGGCGAACACAGATTTGCCCATGGGGGTTTTGAGGATGAAAATGGCCAATAATACTTGTATGAGCAATCCAACCCCAACTGTGCGGTAGTTGATGGCTTTTCTGTTGTTTGAAAGTGCAAAGGCCAATGCAAAAATGACCACTATGCCTACGAATCCGATGAAATGCATTGCGGCAATATTACGATTATTTCACGTAATCCAACCCCACTTCAATGGAATCGATGAGTGCATGAATGACTTTAATGTGAATCTCTTGGGCGCGATCGGCGTATTCACTGTGGGGTGCTCTGATTTCCACATCGAGCAGTGGAGCCATTTTACCACCGTCTTTGCCGGTTAATCCAACCACAACCATGCCTTTGGATTTGGCCATTTCTATGGCTTTGATCACGTTTTCGCTGTTTCCGCTGCTGCTAATACCCAACAAAACATCACCTTTTCTGCCTACGGCTTCTATGTAGCGCGAAAAAATTTGATCGTAACCATAATCGTTTCCCACACAGCTGATATGACTTACGTCGCTGATGGCGATGGCCGCAATGCCCGGTCTGTGGTTGCGATATCGGCCAGTAAGCTCTTCCGCGAAATGCATGGCATCGCAATGACTGCCGCCGTTTCCGCACGACAATATTTTGCCATCGTTTTTGATGCAGTCAATCATGGCATGGGCAGCTGCCCCGATGTTTTGCATTTGCTTTTCATCGTTCATGAAGGCTTGTAACGTCTCCATGGCTTGCTGAAAGTGGTTTTTGATGCGACTCATGGTTTGATTATTTACGTTTGTTGTATTCTGATACACCGTCTTTTAGGAACGATACAAATGGATCAACGGCGAATTTGAAATGATCAGCGCCGAGGGCTGGTTGTAACAAGTTTTCATTGGCATCGAGTAAGCAGTAAAGGGGCTGGGTTGTTTTGCCGAAATAGGCTTCTTCGATGTGCGCGTTTTTATCGCCCAATTTGGTAATGGTTTTACCTGCGGCGGTGGTGTACCACTGCGATTGGGGGAGGTTGATTTTTTTGTCGTCTACATACAACGATACAATCACGTAGTCTTTTTTGAGGAGGTTGAGGACTTCTTCATCGGCCCAAACCTTTTCTTCCATTTTTCTGCAGTTTACGCAGCCGTGGCCGGTAAAGTCGATGAACAAAGGCTTTTTCAATTCTCTGGCAGCGGCCAAAGCCTCGTCGTAGTCGTAGTAACCCACCAATCCATGGGGAATATGAAGTTGATTGGCGTAGGAAGGGGCTGTGGTGATGTTGCCTTCGCCTTGTGCGCCTCCTTTAAGGTTGCTATTGAAATCTTGGGTGCTCAACGGGGGCAAGTATCCTGCCAAGCCTTTGAGCGGTGCACCCCAAAGTCCGGGTATCATGTAGGCCACAAAAGTGAATGTTGCGATAACAAATCCCAATCTGGGCACGCTCAAATATTGAATGTCACTGTCGTGCGAGAACTTGATTTTGCCCAACAAATACAAACCCAAGAGAGTAAATATAACAATCCAAATGCTCAGATAAATTTCTCTATCGAGGATTCCCCAATGGTAGGTTTGATCAGGAATGCTCAAGAATTTCAATGCAAATGCCAATTCCACGAAGCCCAAAACCACTTTTACGCTGTTTAGCCATCCGCCGCTTTTGGGTAAGTTGTTGAGCCAAGAAGGGAAGAGTGCCAAGAGGCCAAAGGGCAAAGCAAAGGCCAGAGAGAAGCCAAACATGCCTATGATCGGTCGCATCGTATCGCCATGAACGGCTTCAACAAGTACTGTACCTACTATTGGACCTGTGCAAGAAAATGATACCAGGGCGATGGTTACTGCCATGAAGATGGCACCGGTGATTCCGCCTTTATCGGCTTGTTGGTCTACTTTGTTGACAATCCAAGAGGGCAGGGTGATTTCAAAAGCCCCAAAGAAGCTGGCGGCGAAAACAATGAAAATGACTGTGAAAAACAGGTTGGGGATCCAGTGCGTGCTCACGAAATTGGCTGCGTTGGATCCAAATGTGATGGCAACGATTGTGCCGATGATTGTATAAAAACCGATCAAGCTGATGGAGAAAATGGCGGCGTCGCGCAAGGCGATTTTTCTGTTGTTGTTTTTGATGAAAAACGAAACCGTCATGGGAATCATTGGGAATACGCAAGGGGTGAGCAATGCTGTAAGACCACTGAGGAACGCCAAAATGAACAAGCCCATGAAGCCGCTGCTTTGTTCTTGGTTTTCTTGGCCATTGAACGTTTTGATGGCGATGGCTTTGCCATTTTTGTATGCGGGACCGTTGGTTGGGATATTGGTTACACTGGGCGATGCGGCTGCTGTATCAGTGGGTTCCGTAATTGTATTTTCTGTTGTGGGCGATGTGGTTTCCGACCCTGTTGTGGGTGCAGTGGCTTGGGCTGTGCCTATTACAGCCAGTGCCGGAGCGATGATTTTTACGTCGCGAATATTGTCGCAGCCCCCTTCGTTACAAATTTGACCATTGAAAAGCATTTGGATGCTGGTAATGGCGCTGAGGACTCTGATTTTTTGGCGGAATTCGCCTTTGCCTGTGAATTCTCCTGTGCTGCAATTAAACACATCGGTTTCTTTCACCATGTGATCGCCTACCCCGTAAAATTTGCCCACCAATTGGTAGCTGGGGTTGGGCGTGAAGTCGATGCTGGCGCGGATCGGACCATTGTCGTCACCACAATCGCTCTTTTCGCTATATACGTGAAATCCTTTGGCAACATCAAAGCGAACAATGATCTCGATGACATCGCCAGCGGAAGCACTGGTTTTGGAATAACTGGCCTTGAAATTGGGTTTTGGGAAGCCAGCTTGTGCTTGGGCACCCAAAAATGTGAATAGGGCAATCAGGGTGAACAGAAAACGTTTCAACATGGTATGTACAAATTTCGGGATTTATCGCTTAAAAATAGCATGTTAGTACACATTCATTGGATAAATCGAATGGGAATTGGTGGCGGTGGGGGTTAGGTTTGCATCGATGAAATTCATTTTTAATCGGTTTTTTCGTTGCAAAGCAGTCTTGGCGGTTGTGTTATTGGGGAGTTTGCTGCCATTGAAAGGACAGTTGATGAGCACGAGGCAGTATATAGATTCCTTCAAATTTGTGGCGATGCAAGAGATGCGGGCGCATGGTGTGCCGGCGAGTATTACTTTGGGGCAGGGGGTTTTGGAGAGTGCGAGTGGCAATAGCAAATTGGCAAAAAACTGCAACAATCATTTTGGGATTAAGTGCCGAACCAACTGGACGGGCAAGTTTTGTTTGGCCGATGACGATGCCAAAGACGAGTGTTTTCGGGGGTATGAAACGGCGTTCGATAGCTACAGAGATCATTCTTTGTTTTTGAAGGGTGGAAAGCGGTATTTTTTTCTGTTCGAATTAACGGCCACAGATTATAAAGGTTGGGCCAATGGCTTGCGTGAGGCGGGTTATGCCACCAATCCAAATTATGGGAATATTTTGATTGGCGTGATCGAAAAATATCGCCTCAGTCAATACGACTCGATGGTGGTTTTGGGCGAGGATTTTTTTACGCCGATATCTTCAAACAATCAAACCACGATGGAAGTGAATGGCATTCAGGCCATTGTGGCTAAACCGGGAGAAACGCCAGAGGAGGTTGCGGCCAGATACAACATGTCTACTTGGCAGATTTACAAGTACAATGATATTTCGAAAGGACAAATGTTGAACCCTGGTGAAATCATTTATTTGAAGCCAAAAAGACGCAGAGCAACCGAGGGGAATCACATCGTAAAAAATGGCGAAACCATGCGCGATATTTCACAGAAGTACGGCATGAAGGTCAAGCATTTGTATAAGTTGAATCGCTTGGAACCGGGTTTGGAAGTGCGGCCGGGTGAGGTGATCAATTTGAAGGAAAAGCGTGAAACCCCGCCAGCGATTTTGGAGAGGAACGAAAATCCCAATCAAGTGCGTGCGGTGGATTTGATTTTGAATCAACGTTCGGTGACCACCGAGAATCGACCCAAGGGTACGGTATACGAAGTTCAGCAAGGGGAAACTTTGCAAGACATCGCCCAGAGAATGGGGGTAACGGCTTTGGATTTGGCGAGGTGGAATAATTTGGATGGCTATGCCGTTGCGGCCGGACAAATTCTGGTGTTGCGACCCAATGTGAAAATGAGCGAGGAAACGCAGGTGGATTATCGCAATTTCATGAGCAATTCGGGCAGTCCGAAATCGCCCAGGACCCATATTGTGATTCGGGGTGAAACACTGTTTTCGATCGCTCGGTTGTATAGCCTGCCGGTTGACTCACTCACCGTTTGGAATCAGCTCCAAGGAAAGCCGCTGATGGTGGATCGCACTTTGTATTTGCAGAGAACGACCGCTGCGGGGAAATCAAAAGTAGATCCCAATTCGGGTTCTTTGAATGGTGCTGCAGTGTACGATGCCTTTCACTTTGTGCAACCGGGAGAGACGTTGTATTCGATTTCCCGTAAATATTCGGTGTCGGTAGACCAGGTGAAAGAGTGGAATCGATTGACTGGCAATCAAATAGAGGTTGGTCAGCGGTTGCGGGTAAGGCCGGAGTGATTCGGGGTTCTTACGAACGGATGAGATAGTGGATGGAATTGCCCATGTTCTGTTGTAGTACAATCTCTTTGCTGCCCACATCGGAAAGTCGATCGAAACTTCCCTGGGGGTGATAGATACTCAGAAGTTCCATGTCTGTATGCAATTGAACCAGCAATCCAAGGTTTTCCAGTGAATGTATGAGGGGTTCGTGGCGATTTTCTTTGTTGTCGATCACGCACCGAAAGTAGATGGCAGAGTTCTGCATCAGATTGCAGCGTACTTTGTTTTCGGAAAGCGCTTGGAATATCTGTTTTAGGTGGTCTTCAGCGATAAAAGTGAAGTCGCGGGTACTGATTTCCAGCAAAAGTTGCTGGTCTTTGTGGATTTTACAGGGCACTGAAATGGTGCTGCTATCGGGGCTCACTTTGGTGCCATTGTCATCTGGATTGATGAAGGATTTCACAAAGAGGGGGATGCCATTGGCTTGTAGGGGCTGAATGGTTTTTGGGTGGATGACCGATGCGCCGTAATATGCCAGTTCTATGGCATCGTTGTAGGTGAGTTCGGGGATGAGAACCGCATTGTTGAATTTTTTTGGATCGGCATTCATCACACCGGCCACGTCTTTCCAAATGGTGATGGATTCAGCGCCCATGACGCTACCAAAGATGGCCGCACTGTAATCGGAGCCTTCTCTTCCCAAGGTGGTGGTTTCGCCGGAAAATCCTTTGCCTATGAATCCTTGGGTAATGACCAAGTTTTTCTTTGCGATGGGCAACAAGCGATTTTTGATCACTTTCTCGGTTTCTTTCCACTGAACACGCGCATCACGGTGTCTGGAATCGGTGAGTATGAAGTTGCGTGCATCCACCCATTGGTTCGCTATTTTTTGTGATAACAAGTAGTTACTCACGATTTTGGTGGCCATCATTTCCCCGTAACCGATGATTTGGTCATACAAAAAGTCGTAATCTTCTTGCAAATTGGGGTTGTCTACAAAACATTCGAGCTCCAAATAAAGATTTTTGATGTCGCTTACCCCCACCAAGTTGTCCTCACCGAATAGGTTGTTGAGGATTTCATTGTGGTAATCGAACACGGTTTGAAGGGCTTGATTGGCCATTCCGGTGTTGTGAAAACAGTGGTGAACGACCTGCTCTAACGCATTGGTAGTCTTGCCCATAGCACTAATTACAACCAAGATATTGTTTTGGTTGTAAGATTGGATGATGCGGGCTACATTTTGAACTCCTTGTGCGTCTTTTACAGAGGCTCCTCCGAATTTGAATATTTTCATCGATAAATGGGGTAGACGGTTAATTGAGGATTTTGTTGTTGTTTTGCAAAATAAATACCAATTGCTCTGATTGTTGTTATGTCGTACTCTAAAGTTATCACCCTCGAACAATATATTGTAGACCAACAGGCGCTCTACAAGGATGCCCAAGGCTCATTGAGTAAGATTTTTCGTTCGCTTGAGTTGGCGGCGAAGATGGTTAACAGGGATGTGAGAAAGGCGGGATTGGTTGATATATTGGGCAATCAGGGGTCTACGAACATTCAGGGCGAGGAGCAGAAAAAATTGGATGTGATTGCCAACGACATATTCATTGCTTCATTGAGTAGAAGTGGTGAGGTATGTATGATCATTTCTGAGGAGAACGACGATGTGTTTTATGTTGAGGGCGCTGAAAATGAGAAGTACATCGTGGCGATGGATCC
>JACCDX010239959.1_pt1 | contig 36521 bp, 31 predicted proteins | sample 7449681 | NCBI WGS metagenome assembly JACCDX01 (sample SAMN15323450, study PRJNA562643) | freshwater metagenome | isolation source: river surface water | place: USA:Blue River Watershed | collected 2017-08-18
ACAATATCAATAATTATAGAAAAGAAGGTGGGCGTTCAGGATATGAAGTGTTTGAGAAAGACGGTAATAAAATTTATGTGATTGCTCAATTTTATCCAAGAATGGCAGTGTACAATGATGTAGAAGGGTGGCAAAATATGCAGTTCTGGGGAAGTGGTGAATTTGCCTTGCCTTTTGGAAATTTTGATGTGAATATTACAGTTCCTGCTGATCACGTGATTGATGCAACGGGAGAATTACTAAACCGTGCTGAAGTATTTACACCAGCTCAGGTAAAGCGTTACGAATTGGCTCAAAAAACCTTTGATAAACCAGTTGTGATTGTCACTCAAGAAGAAGCAACAGCTACTGAAAAAGGATTTTCAGATAAGAAAAAAACATGGAGATTCAGCGCTAAAAATGTGAGAGATTTTGGAATCGCTTCGTCAAGAAAATTCATTTATGACGCGATGGCCGTAAAATTGAACAACAAAGTGGTCATGGCGGAGTCGGTGTATCCTAAAGAAAGTAATCCGCTTTGGGGAGATTATTCTACCAAAACGGTGGCGCATACCTTGAAAAGTTATTCGTCTCATACGTTTGATTATCCTTATCCAAAAGCAGTTTCGGTTTCGGCAGAAGATCAAGGAATGGAATACCCAATGATTTGTTGGAACTACGGTCGTCCTGACGAAAATGGAGTGACAAGCGATAGAACAAAACACGGAATGATTAGTGTGATTGTTCACGAAGTGGGGCATAATTTTTTCCCAATGATTGTGAATTCTGATGAACGTCAATGGACTTGGATGGACGAAGGATTGAATTCGTTTATGCAATACATGGCAGAACAAGAACTAGAAACCAATTACCCATCTAATCGTGGGCCAGCAAAAAACATTGTTCCTTATATGAGTGGTGACCAAAAATTCTTGGAACCTATTATGTCTAATTCTGAAAACATTTACCAATTTGGTAATAATGCGTACGGGAAACCAGCAACAGGATTGAATATTTTGAGAGAAACCGTTATGGGTCGTGAATTATTCGACCATGCTTTTAAAGTATATGCTAACCGATGGAAGTTCAAGCACCCCACTCCAGAAGACTTTTTTAGAACTATGGAAGATGCTTCAGCCTTTGATTTGGATTGGTTCATTAGAGGATGGTTTTACTCCACTGATTTTGTAGATATTGGAGTAGAAGACGTTAAACAATATTATGTTTCCGAAACAGCAACGACTGATTTAAAAGACGTGAAAGTGAGAAGAGGACGTTTTGGTTTAGATAAAGGGCCTTTTGTGTATTTGGTTTCAGGACAAAATGCGGAAGTGAATCCAAATGACAAAAAAGCATTGAAAATCGAGGATGTTAAATTGCTTTCTGACTATGTAAATCAAAATTTATCTGCAGATGAAAAAGCGAATTTAAAAGCGCCTAAATACTTCTACGAAGTAACGTTCAATAAACCAGGCGGTATGTTGATGCCTATTTTAGTTGAAATCACTTATGAGGATGATTCTAAGGAAAGCTTTAAATATCCAGCACAAATTTGGAGAAAAAATAACGATACTGCGCGCAAAGTGTATGCTACGGCAAAAGCGATCAAAAAAATTCAAATTGACCCAAAATTAGAAACAGCTGATATTGATGTTACTAATAACACTTGGCCAAAGCAAGAAGTGAAATCAAAATTTGAATAAATTTTAAAAAGGCTCCAAAAGGAGCCTTTTTTTATGAAAAATTTAAAATAGACCGAGTTGAATTTTGGTATATTTGTCCCCAAGAAAAAAAATAAATTATGTTTGGTATAGGTGGAGGTGAAATAATTTTCATCATGTTTGTTGTTTTAATGCTCTTTGGTTCTGATAAAGTACCAGAAATTGCACGAACATTAGGTAAGACGATGGCGCAGATTAAGCATGCTACTAATGATATTAAAAACGAAATTCAAAAAGGAGCTGAAGAAAATGGTTTTGATAAGCAATCATTAGCAGATTTGACTGGAAATATTACTGCCGAAATCGATAAGGCAAAAGAAAACTTACTAGGAGACACAAGTACTTTGACTGATTTTTCCAATACAGTGACTTCTGAACTGACTCAAGTAAAACAAGGGCTTTCAGTTGAAGAGAATAAAACGGAAGTGGCAGCTGTAGCCAAAGAAGAAGAGGTGGAAGGGCCTATTAAACGCCAAATGTAATGCTTGAAAAAGTACTAGCTTTCGACACCCAATTATTCGTCTTTTTGAATGGTATAGGTACGGCAACGTATGACGGATTTTGGTTATTCATCACGAAACAATCCAATTGGACGCCCTTTTTTTTAATGCTATTGTTTTTGGTCTATAAAAAGTTAGGCACAAAACCAACACTAACCTTACTATTGTTTGTTGCGCTATTACTTTTGGTTTCTGATCAAACCTGTAATCTTTTCAAATATACTTTTCAGCGACTACGCCCGTGCAATAATCCAGAAATAAAGTCGGTGATACGAGTTGTAAAATCAAGTGATACCTTTAGTTTTTTTTCAGGTCATGCCGCTAATTCTATGGCAACGATGACTTTTCTATTCTTGCTTTTGAAAAAGTACTATCGTTATGCTTTTTTGTTATTCTTATTTCCTCTAATTTTTGCGTATAGCCGAATTTACTTGGGCTTGCATTATCCGTTGGATATTGTAACAGGTTATTTGTTTGGTGCTAGTTTTGGGTTTATAGCGTACAAATTGTATCAAAAATACGTTTTAAAGCACTCTCGAAACAGTTAATCCATCCCGAATAGGCAATAAAACCGTTTCTACTCGAGGGTCATTTTTTAGCAATTCATTGTATTCTAAAAGTACTTTGGTACTCACATCATTTTTTTGAAGCGGTTCCAATACTTTGCCACTCCACAACACATTATCTGATAAAATAATACCGCCTTTATTCATTTTGGGAACAATCATTTCAAAATAATGAATGTAGTTTTCTTTGTCGGCATCAATAAAAACTAGATCAAATTGCATATCAAGAGTAGGAATAATGTCAAGGGCTTCTCCTAAATGCTGCACAATTTGGCAGCCCCAAGGCGATTTATCAAAATGTTTGCGCTGAAAATCAACTAACTCTTCTTTGATGTCAATGGTATGCAATTGTCCGTTTTCTTGCATTCCCTCACACAAACACAAAGCGGAATAACCTGTGTAGGTACCTATTTCAAGAATATTTATAGGACGAATCAATTTAGACAACATGCTCAAAACACGCCCTTGAAAATGACCGCTTAACATTCGTGGCAACAAAATTTTTTGGTAGGTTTCTTTGTTTAAAGCAGCTAAATGTTGTGGTTCTTTTTCAGAATGTTGTTCGATATAATCTTCGAGTTCTTGAGAAATGAAGTGCATTGTATAGTTTTTTCAATTGGTGCAAAGTTATCAAATTATCAAATCACACACGAGCATTTATGTGAATTGATGAAATAAATCAACAAATACTCCTTAAATTTGCGCCATGCAAATCGAGAAAAAAGACATTCGAGCCTTATCCAAAGAACAACTGCGCGATTTTTTTGTTGCCAATGGAGACAAAGCCTTTCGCGGCAACCAAGTGTATGAATGGTTGTGGAGCAAAGGAGCGCATACTTTTGACGATATGACCAATGTGGCTAAACCCACTCGTCAAATGCTAGAAGAACACTTTGTGATTAATCATATCAAAGTTGATACGATGCAACGAAGTGAAGATGGAACGGTAAAAAATGCCGTTCGTTTGCACGATGGATTGATTGTAGAATCCGTTTTAATTCCTACTGAAACTAGAACTACTGCTTGTGTTTCCAGCCAGGTGGGTTGTAGTTTGGATTGTAATTTTTGTGCCACTGCTCGATTGAAGCGAATGCGCAATTTGGAACCCGGAGAAATCTATGACCAAGTGGTCGCCATTGATAGAGAAAGTCGTTTGTATTACAATCATCCCTTGTCTAATATTGTTTTTATGGGAATGGGGGAGCCTTTGATGAATTACAATAATGTCATCAAAGCGATTGATATGATTACTTCGCCAGAAGGGCTGGGAATGTCTCCTAAACGAATTATGGTTTCGACTTCGGGTATTCCCAAAATGATTAAGAAGTTAGCCGATGACGGAGTGAAATTCAAACTCGCGGTTTCTTTACATTCTGCCATTGATGAAATTCGTTCTCGAATTATGCCTTTTAGCGAAAATTTCCCGCTGGCTGATTTGCGGGAAGCCTTAGAATATTGGTACCGAAAAACCAAAAGTAAGATTTCGTACGAATATGTAGTTTGGAAAGGAATCAACGATGATAAAGCGTCGGTAGATGCTTTGGTAAAATTCTGTAAATATGTGCCTTGTAAGGTGAATTTAATTGAGTACAATCCAATTGATGATGGCGAATTCCAACAAGCATCAGAAGAAGCTATTGCGGCATACATTAAAGGATTGGAAGCTATTGGAATTGTGGTCAAAGTGAGAAGAAGTCGTGGAAAAGATATTGATGCGGCTTGCGGACAATTGGCTAACAAATCCTAAATACATTCAATTTAATGCGTCTATTGGCTTTGAAAAAATAATCATTTTGTATCTTTGGAGTCAATGAATATCACTTCACAAATAAAACAACCGATTTTGACCGAAATGGAACTTTTTGAAAAAAAGTTCTACGAATCGATGTCTTCCAAAGTGGCGTTGTTGAACCGAATCACCTATTATATTGTCAACCGAAAAGGAAAACAAATGCGTCCAATGTTTGTATTCTTGACTGCCAAAATGGTTTCGGAAGGGAAAGTAAACGAGCGAACCTATCGCGGCGCTTGTGTGATTGAGTTGATACATACAGCAACTTTGGTTCATGATGATGTGGTAGATGATAGTAATCGTCGTCGCGGATTTTTCTCTTTGAATGCGCTTTGGAAAAATAAAATTGCTGTTTTAGTGGGCGATTATCTCCTTTCTAAAGGGTTGTTGCTTTCTATTGACAATGGCGATTTTGATTTACTTCGAATCATATCGGTTGCCGTTCGAGAAATGAGTGAGGGTGAACTACTTCAAATTGAAAAAGCCCGAAGATTAGATATTACTGAGGAAGTATATTACGATATTATCCGTAAAAAAACAGCGACATTAATTGCGGCTTGTTGTGCTTTAGGAGCCCAATCAGTCATAGAGGATGAAGTACAAGTAAAGAATATGCACCGTTTTGGAGAATTGATAGGAATGGCATTCCAAATCAAAGACGACTTGTTTGATTATACGGATGATGCTATTGGAAAACCAACGGGGATTGATATCAAAGAGCAAAAAATGACTTTGCCTTTAATTCATGTTTTGAATACGTGTACGGCGAAAGAAAAAAGTTGGTTAATCAACTCCATAAAGAATCATAATAAAGACAAAAAGCGTGTCAAAGAAGTGATTATTTTTGTTAAGAATAATAATGGTTTGGCTTACGCCGAACAAAAAATGCTTCAATTCCAACAAGAAGCATTGCAACTTCTAGCTCACTATCCTGATTCTCCATTCAAAGAGGCCTTAATTTTGATGGTTAATTACGTAATTGAAAGGAAGATATAATATTATATTTTAATTCTACTTTTTTTAAGTTTAATAAAAATAGCGTTATAATTTATAATATATGACGATTGATTTTAAAAAATACTATAATTTTAAATAAAAGCGAATAATTTAAAAATATTATAGTTAAATTCGTCACGTGAAAATTCAAAAACAAAAAATAGTATTAATTGAAGATGATGTGGCATTAGGAGACTCTATCCTAGAACTATTACTATTGAGTAATTTTGATGTTACTTGGTTTCAAGATAGTACCGCAGCACTTCAATATTTATATCAAAATATTCCAGATGTTATCATTAGTGATTTGATGATGCCAGATATGAATGGAGAGGAATTGTATCTCAACATTCGAAAAAATAGAAAATTCACGACAGTACCCTTTATTATTATTACTGCTAATATGGATGATGAAGTCAAGTTACGCCAGCTGGAACACGGTGTAAATGATTATATCATGAAGCCATTTAAGGTTAAAGAATTAGTCTTTAAAGTCAATAATGTTTTAGAACTAAGAAAAAATATCGAGAAAAACTTTGGAATCGATCCTTTTTCAAAGGTTACCATCAAATTATCAGAAAAAGATTTTCTTACTTCTTTGAATGAATTGTTGTTGAAGGATATTAAAATTAAGCCGGATTTAGATGATTTGGCTAAAAAATTATTTATAAGTAAGTCTACTTTAGATAAGCGAATAAGAAAACTAACCAATAAAAATATTAGTCAATATATTAGAGAGTTTAAAATTCAGTACGCTATGAAATTGATTAATTTAGGTGAAAGGAATATCCAATTCTTAGTAGATCAAACTGGTTTTAGTTCTTTTTCTTATTTTTCTACAAGTTTTAAATTATATCTTAATATGACCCCGCGCGATTATATTAAATCCATTCAAACTTCTCAACTTTAAAAAGAAATGTATTCAAAAAATATAGGTTTTTTCTGGTTTTTTTAATGCTGATTTTTTATAGTATTATTTTTTTATAATAATAGTAAATCGATTTTAAGTTTTTTTTTGATTTATAATATGCAGCTATTGTTGACACAATTTATAGCGAAATAAATAAATTAAAAAAAATGGTTTTAATTAAATTAAGACCTTCTGAAGAAGTAAGGGGTAGATTGTATTCACGGTTTGATTATAAATAAACAAATACTGTTAAGCTCTTTGTGGTATTACTTTTTATTCAATTTCCTTAGCGCTTTATTTTTCTATGTGTAAAATTAGTTGACTTAATTAGTTCTAGGTATTATTTGTAAATTAAATTATTAGCATTTTATTTTAATTTATCAATTAAAATAAAATAAATTCGAAATACATGTTTTATTTTTGCTCCAAGATTTGGGATCTTTCTTACCGGGCAGCTTACTCAGAAGATTTATTGGGGGCAATGAATTTATGATTACAATTTAGTTAAGGTAGGCTGCTTTAGGTAAGATTCTATAAACTACTCTTCCCCATACATAATCAAAAACTATATAATTCTTTAAAAATTATTATTTTAAATATGTTTTTCGACAATTCGTTTTAGTTCCTGAAATGAAAATGGTTTTTTGATATAATCTATTGCACCTAAGTCTTTCCCTATTATTTCATCAACTTCTTCGGTTTTTGCAGTTAATAATACAACAGGTATAGTAGCTTGTCCTGATGCGAGGTGTTGATTTAAAAAACCGTATCCATCTAATTTAGGCATCATTACATCACATATAATTAAATCAGGGCTGTGTACTTGTACTTTGTTTAACCCGTCTAACCCGTCTTGTGCTTCTATTATTTGATAGCCAATAAAAGAAAATAATTCTACGATAGCTTCTCTTAACTTGATTTCATCATCAATAATTAAAACTTTTTTCATAGTACTAAGATTGTAATAAAGGAAAATGCAATGTTACTTTAGTTCCTTTTCCAAGTTCACTGGTTACTTGGATAGTTCCAAAGTTTCTTTCTGTAAAAGTTTTTACTATATAAAGGCCTAATCCAGTTCCCTGAATTCCTTCGGTATTACTCGCTCTAAAGAAAGTATTGAATAATTTTGGGATGTCTTTTTCGGGGATTCCAATGCCAAAATCAATGATTTGAATTTCAACTTCATCGTTAATTACACTTAGATTTAAAAGTATATCATCCGTACCTTCAGAATACTTAAAGGCGTTATTTAGTAGATTGAATAGCGAGTATTCCATTAAATTTTTGTCGGCAAAAACAGTGAAATTCTCTCCTTCAAAAACAGTCTGCACTTTACGTCCTCCAATTTGGTGTGAATAACTGGTTTCAATCACATCCAAACAAATTTGTTTTAAGTCAAATACAGTAGGATTGAAATTTGTTTTGCCTGCATCATCTTTCGAAATAGTAAGAACGGCGTTCATTAATTCTACTATTCGGTCAATCTCTTCTGTAATAGTGTTAATTCGTTTTTGTAATTGAGCAGAGTGAACAAAATTATGCCCTTCAATGTACATTTCGATTAGCTCGGCACTTGTCCTAATAGTGGTCATGGGCGTTCTAAATTCATGAGAAATAGTAGAAACCAAATTGGTTCTTAATTCGTTCAATTCGCGTTCTTGTGCCAATGCTTTTTTCATAGCATATTGTACCTCTTTTTGCTGTGTAATATTGCGTGCACTAGTTTGAAAACTGATTGGATTCCCATTCTCTTTAACTATAGTAGCTTTTATTTCGAACCAAACATAGTCTCCTTTTTTATTTCGAAAACGCGCTTCTACATAAGCGTTTTCATCTTCATCTTCCTTGATGAAACTCACAAAACTATTTTGGATTAATTCTAAATCTTTTGGATGAACAAAGTTCATAGGTAATTCTCCAATAAGTTCTTCTGGAGTATATCCCATAAGTTTTACTATGGAGGGTGAAATATATTCAAAGCTAGTGTCTAAGTTATGTAAACAAACTAAATCTACTGTATTGTCTGCTAATAAGCGATACATGTTTTTAGCTTCGTTGATCTGAATATTTTTGTTTCGATTGTTTTCTTCGATTAATAATCGGTTTTGTTCTTCTACATTTTTTCTTTCTGTAATGTCTTGCATCGCTCCAATCATGCGTATAGCTTCACCCTCTTTATTTCGTATGATAATCGCTTTGTCACTCACGTAGGCATAACTTCCATTTGATTTCAGATAACGGTATTCATCGGCCCATTTGGTAGCATTGCTTTCTAAAGTTTCGTCAAAATGGTTGAAATAATTTTCTCTGTCATCGGGATGGATAAAGTTTTCACATGCTGCAGCAGTAATTGTATTATTTTTAAATTGGTGGCCAAAAAGAGCAGAGTAGGTTTCTCCAACAAAAATTTCATCAGTTAACATATTCCAATCCCAAAGCGCATCGGAAGTGGCTTGGCTAGCATAGCTAAATCGCTCATTACTCATTTTTAAAGCAGCTTCTGCCTTTTTTTGAGCAGTTATGTTTACTCCAAAACCAACCATCATTTCTAATACGCCAAATGCATTGAATACAGGGGCAAATTTGCGGGTATAAAAGGCTGTTGTGTTATCATTTTTTGTAATTTCATCAATCCATTCAATGATAGAATTTGTTTTTGCAGCTGCTGTAAATCGATTTCTTCGTTCTTCTGCAAATAAAGGATCTCTTTCTGTATGTTTAGCATATTCAAAATCATCTTTTCCTATGATATAGTTACGAAGTTCTTCGTTTTGAATGGCTGCAGGATTAACATATAAGTATTTGTGGTTTTGATCAAAAACAGCGACTTCAGTTGGTAAAAAGTCTAATATTTTTTTATACAATTCTCTTTGCTCCAATTCAAAATTTTGAGCGTGTAATTGATATAGAGTTTGAATTTGATTTACAATATTAGTAGCTATTTTTAATTGAATTGGTGTTACTTTTTTTGAATTTGAATCCCAAAAACAAAGTGTTCCATTTGTAATTTCATTTCCAAACGAAATTGGAATGCCTAAACTAAAATTAGCATCGTATTCTTCTTGAGTTTTATGTTCTAGAATAATTTTAGTATTTAATAATTGATGTGCTTCTGAAGAAAATAGAATGTTATTTCCTGTTTTTGCAATTATTGTTGTGTTGTTATTTTCTACATACGATAGAATAACAACTGGTATGTTGCAAATTTCAGCAGCCAATGAAAGAATAGAAAGACATTCTTCTTGAAATTTTTTCGAACTAATTAGGAATGGAATAGTTACGCTATTTAAGGGCATAGGTTTTAAGTATTTGGGATTAATTTGCAGTAGTAGATTGCAATTACGATTCGGGACGTCAAGGCAAACAACCATTATTGGTATAAAAATAAAATTTTATTGGTAAATATTTCTTTTTTGAGTGTATAAATTTAAAACGTAATTGATTTTTCCATTTTTAGGACTCCAAAATTCATTTTGTATTCTGAATAAATCGAGCTGAAACTTTGTATATTTGTCACTTTGCTACTAAATAAATGATTTCAAAAGCTACCATAGATACTGTATACGAAACTGCTCGAGTTGAGGAGGTTATTGGTGATTTTGTACAATTAAAACGTGCGGGGAGTAATTATAAAGGTTTAAGTCCTTTTTCTGACGAACGTTCACCATCATTTATGGTTTCGCCAGTGAAACAAATTTGGAAAGATTTTAGCTCGGGAAAAGGGGGTAACTCGGTGGCTTTCTTGATGGAACACGAGCATTTTACCTATCCTGAGGCGATTCGCTATTTAGCTAAAAAATACAATATTGAAATAGAAGAAACCGAGCAAACTGACGAAGAAAAAGCGAATACAGACATTAAAGAAAGTATGTATTTGGTTTCGGAGTTTGCCAAAAATTATTTTCATAATACTCTATTACATTCTGAAGAAGGAAAAGCAATTGGTCTTTCTTATTTTAAAGAAAGAGGGTTTACTAATGAAACCATTGCCAAGTTTGCTTTAGGGTATTCTCCTGAAACTTGGGATGCTTTTACCAAAGAAGCTTTAGGGAAAGGCTATAAATTAGAATTTTTAGAAAGTACAGGATTAACTATTCCTAAAGAAGATAGACCTTTTGACCGTTTTAAAGGTCGTGTAATGTTCCCGATACAGAGTATGTCCGGGCGTATTTTAGGCTTTGGTGGGCGAATTCTAACGAATGATAAAAAAGCAGCCAAATACCTGAACTCTCCAGAGAGTGAAATTTACCATAAAAGTAAAGTACTATACGGAATTTTTCAGGCGAAACAATCCATTGCAAAATTGAATAATTGTTATTTGGTCGAAGGATATACGGATGTAATTCAGTTCAATCAAGCGGGTATTGAAAATGTAGTAGCTTCTTCGGGAACTGCTTTGACACCAGATCAGATTCGGTTAATTAACCGATTGACTAAAAATATTACCGTTCTTTTTGATGGGGATGCTGCAGGACTTCGTGCTTCTATACGAGGCATTGATTTAATTCTTGAAGAAGGAATGAACGTAAAAGTATGCGCATTTCCTGACGGAGAGGATCCGGATAGTTTTGCTAAGAAAACATCCTACGATGATTTAGTAGCTTACCTTGAAAACAATGCTAAGGATTTTATCCAATTCAAAGCCTCGCTTTTGATAAAAGATGCTCAAAATGATCCTACCAAAAAGGCCGATTTGATTCGAGAAATGGTACAAAGTATTTCTAAAATTCCAGATCGAATTCAACGAGAAATATACATTCAGGAATGTTCCCGAATAATGGATATTTCGGAACAAGTTTTGGTAAGTACGTTGGCACAACTCGTTCAGAAAGACATTGCTGAAGTTGGGAAAAAACAAAAGCAAGAACAAAAAGCATTTGAAATTGTAAAAAATGAAGCGCCTGTTCAAGCTCAAAAAATTGATATTTTATACCATCTGGAGCGCAAAATTATTGAGATTTTATTGCTTTATGGAAACAAAATTGAAGAGTTTGAAGATGTGCTTTTGAAAACTAATGGGGAAGGAGAAATTGAGCAAGTAGTTGAAAAGAAAGAATACAAAGTGTACCAACGCATTTATTTGAGTTTGCAAGAAGACGAAGTAGAATTGGCCAATCCTTTGTTTCGAGCTATTTTTAATGACTTGATTAATTATTATTTGCAAAATGAAGATTTTGGGATCGAAAATTATTTAAAGCATTTACCAGATCAATTTGCTCAAGAAGTCACCGATATTTTGATGGAAGACGAACGAGTTACGCTTCATAAATGGGATGACCAAAATATTTTTGTGAAACAAAAATCAGAAACTGTAAGTCAGCATACTTCAGAAATTATTATTTCTATGCGAGAGTATTTAATCAATAAGCTGATTTTGGATTTGATGAGTGAGTTTGTAGAAAAACCAGATTCAGACCAAGAAGAATTAAAAATATTGATTAACGATTACAACAAGCTAAAAGTTAATCTAACAGGAACCATAGGTAGAATTCGGTCTACATATATATAAAAAAAAATGAAAGCTGATGGCTTTCATTTTTTTTATATAATTGGGTTTTTAACTAAACAATTTCTAATGTTTTGGCTTTGTTTACCAAGTCAACTAAATTAGTTACATTCAATTTAGTTAGTAATCTTAATTTGTAAGTACTGATTGTTTTTTCGTTCAATTTAAGAATATCGGCAATTTCGTGGTTCTTTTTGCCATCACTTAAATAACGTAAAACTTCTACTTCGCGATTAGATAACTTGCGATACAATCGTTCACTTTTGTTCTGTTTTGCAATCAAAGCAAGATTTTTCTTCACGGATTCATTCATGATGATTTTTCCTTGCTGTACTTTAATGATAGCTTCGGCGAGATTACTTAATTTTTCAGTTTTATGTACAAACCCTGAGGCACCAGCTTTTATGGCATTTGGTGCATAAATTTGTTCAGAAAGATTACTGTAAATAATCACTTTTGTTTTTGGGAACTCTTTAAGAATTGATTTCACTTCAAAAATACTGGTAAGACCTTCTAATTCTAGGTCTAAAAGTAAAACGTCAATTTCTTTAGTTTCTAGGATTTCATTCAGCATGGAGAAATTTCCAATATTCGCAACTATGGAAATCTCCGAGTGATCTTTGAAGTATGATTTTACTCCAAAGTGTACCACGGGAAAATTATCGGCGACACATACCTTAATCATAATTTTGTTTTTAGAATTATTATTTGTTTTTTGGAGTAGTAAAATTAATAAATAAATTCTGTAAACAATTGCAAATCAGTTAAAATGTGCTATTTTAACGATTGTGGGAGTATACAAACAGGTATTGGTTGCATTTTATGTTGATTTACAGTGTTTAAACGTTTGTATGTCTCAAAAACAATTTTCTCTCTGCCTGAGAAAGAATTAGCGGATTTTCCTACTTCATCTTGATGCATGGCCCATTCCAATTCGTCATAACTGGCACCCAATTGATCTTCGTCTGTTCTTTCATCTCCAAATAATCCATCAGTAGGTGATGCGGTCAATATTGATTCTGGTACTTTTAAATACGCGCCCAAGGCAAAAACATCAGATTTCATTAAATCAGCAATAGGACTTAAATCCACCCCGCCATCTCCATATTTTGTATAAAAACCTACTCCAAAGTCTTCTACTTTATTGCCAGTTCCAGCTACTAATAAACCGTAAATTCCTCCGTAATAGTATAGAGTTGTCATTCGGATTCGCGCGCGCGTATTGGCTAGAGTTAGGTGTAGTTGATGTTCTTCTGTATCGCTTGGAAGGACTTTCTTGAATGATTCAAAAACGGTGGTTAAATTAGATTCGGCTTCAGAAACATTAGGAAATCGTTGCATTAATTGGTTAATATGCTCTTTTCCTCTATTTACTTGACATTCTGATTGATAGATAGGCATTTGTACACAAACTACTTTTAATCCTGTTTGCGCGCAGAGTGTTGAAGTAACGGCTGAGTCAACTCCGCCAGAAATTCCTACAACAAAACCATTTACTTTTGCGTTAGTAGCATAGGTTTTTAACCAATTAACAATAAACTCATTTGCCTTTTCGACTTGAAGTGTACTTTTTTTCGACATAATAATTTAGGTATTAAAAAGCAGGAATGTATATTTGCAGAACCATTTTGAAATCCATCTGTTTTCCTGCTACTTTGGAAACAAATTTAATTAATAAATGTTAAATCGCGAGTAACTAATTGTTTTTTACTAAAAAAAATAGACCAAGCGGATACTAATACAAAAGTTAAAAATTAATTTTTCATACATGAGAGTATACTTGTTTTCAATTGTCTTTTGCTTCTTTTTTTTGTCTTGCGATAAAAAAACTGCTGTAGAAAAAGCAGTAGAAGAAATCCCTATGGTTATCAAAGTAGAACGATTTGATAAAGTATTTTTTGAGTCTAAACCAGAAGATCTACAAAAAATAAAGAAGCAATACCCTTTTTTCTTTCCTGCAGGAGTTCCAGATAGTGTTTGGACAAATAAAATTCAAAATCCACTTTGGCGTGAATTGTATGGAGAAGTTCAAAAAAAGCATAGTGATATTGAACCTGTTCGTTCAGAACTAATTACCTTGTTTAAGCACATTAAACACTATTTTCCAAAAACAAAAACACCTAAAGCTATTACTGTGATTGCTGAAATGGATTACAATAATAAGGCTATTTATGCAGATAGTTTGGTGATTATTTCTTTGGAATTGTATTTAGGAAAAGAACATAAGTTTTACGAATTCCCTAAGTATATCAAACAAAATTTTGAACAAAGACAGATGATGCCCGATGTGGTTTCAAGTTTTGCAACAAGTAAGATTCCTTTTGAAAAAGATAAAACATTGTTAAGTCAGATGATTTATTACGGAAAACAATTGTATCTAAAAGACCTATTGCTGCCAGAGTATACCGATGCTGAAAAAATGGGGTATACTCCAAAAGAAATTACTTGGTGTCAGGAAAATGAAACGTATATTTGGCGGTATTTTTTAGAGAATGATTTGTTGTATAGTGATGAGCCAAAATTAAGTTCGCGATTTATTGCTCCAGCTCCGTTTTCTAAATTTTATTTAGAAATAGATAATGAATCTCCCGGGCAAGTAGGAGCTTGGATAGGTTGGCAAATAGTCCGTTCGTATGCAGAAAACAACGATATTCCTATTGCCGATGTATTAAAAATGAATGCCAAAGAATTGTTCAAAAAATCAAAATATAAACCAAAGAAATAATGTCAGATTCTATCACATCAGAAATTAAATTTGAAATCGAATTAGATCCTAATCGTGTTCCCGAAAAATTGTTTTGGACGGCAGCCGATGGTGGTGTAACAAAAGAAGAAGCAAAAGCATTCATGTTGTCTATTTGGGATAGCAAAGCAAAAGAAACGATGCGTATCGATTTGTGGACTAAAGACATGCCAGTAGATGAAATGAAGATTTTCTTTCATCAAACTTTAGTAGCAATGTCTGATACTTTCAAACGTGCTACTGACGACGAAAAAATGGCCGCAACAATGAAAGACTTTTGCGACTACTTTGCCGAAAAATTGGAGTTGACTAAATAAATCTCCAATTTTCAGTAATAAAAAAGCCAAAACGATTCGTTTTGGCTTTTTTGTTTTTTTTCAAAGATTTAAAATTCGTTTTGGCTTTTAAAAACTTCTTGATTGACTTCGTCTATATAGTTTAAAAGTTCTTCTTTTCCGGTAGCTTCTGTGGAAGAAGTTACAAAATACTGAGGCATCTCCGCCCAATTGTTGGCAAACATCTTTTTTCGATATGCGGCAATATGTGAGTCTATTTTGACTTTACTGATTTTATCTGCTTTGGTGAAAACAATGCAAAATGGAATTTCACTTTCTCCCATATACGACATAAATTCTAGATCAATAGTTTGCGCTTCATGGCGAATATCAATCAATACAAAAGCGCATACTAATTGTTCTCTCGTTTCAAAATAATCCGTTATGAATTGCTGGAAAATAGATTTAGTTTTTTTAGAAACTTTAGCATAACCATAACCAGGTAAATCTACTAAAAACCAATTTTTATTAATCAAGAAGTGATTGATTAATTGCGTTTTTCCAGGTCTTCCAGAAGTTTTCGCTAAACTTTTGTGATTAGTCAACATATTGATAAGAGAAGACTTACCTACGTTTGAACGGCCAATAAAGGCATATTCAGGCAAATAGTCCTTAGGACACTTATCTACTTGTGAGTTGCTAATAATAAATTCAGCAGTTGTAATTTTCATAGTTATGTATTAGACCAATTTAAGAAACAGGTTTGTAAACAGTAGTAAACCATTCTTCTAATATTCTGTTAAATTCGTCTGGATGTTCCATCATAGCGGCATGGCCACATTTGTCAATCCAATATAAAGTAGAATTAGGCAATAATTTGTCAAATTCTTCTGCTACTTCTGGTGGTGTTACTTTGTCATTACGTCCCCAAATAATACAGGTTTGTACCTTCATTTTTGGCAGGTCTTTGGCCATGTTATGGCGAATGGCACTTTTGGCAATGGTTAAGGTCTTAATTAATTTAATGCGGTCGTTTACAGAGGCATAGACCTCATCTACAAGCTCTGGAGTAGCTACTTTAGGGTCGTAAAAAACGTCTTCTGCTTTTTTCTTGATGTACTCGTAGTCGCCTCTTTTAGGGTAGCTATCACCCATGGCGCTTTCATACAATCCAGAACTTCCTGTGATTACTAGTCCCGCTACTTTTTCTGGGTACATTTTAGTATGATACAAAGCAATATGGCCTCCTAATGAGTTTCCTAATAAAATGACGTTGTCCAATCCTTTGAATGTAATAAAATCCTTGACGTATTTGGCAAATGCTTTTACGTTGGTTTTTAAAATATTCTGAGTATAAATAGGTAAATCCGGAATGATTATTTTATAACCTTTAGTGGAAAAGTAATTGGCAACTCCGTCAAAATTGCTCAAACCGCCCATCAATCCATGTAAGATAACGATTGGAGTTCCTTCTCCTGCTTCAAAATAACTGTATTTACCTTCTTTTTTATAGTGTTGTTCCATTTTTTCGGATCCCTATTTTTCAATTTCGACAAATATAGGATTTAATACATAAAAATTAATTTTTGAAAACGATTTTTAATGCAATATGCATTTTTCTCTTGAAAAAATTGATTTTGGTTATTTAGTCTTTATTAAGTCTTCAACAATTTTATAAACAAGAAGAATTGATGCTAATACTCTGATTGTACAAAAATTAAGGGTTTTAGTAGTTAAGTGGGGAAACTTATTAACAAAGTGGTATATTGTGGTAAAATGTGGTAAAATATTTTATATTTTTGCTTAATATCATTTAAATAAAATTTTTTGAATACAATAGTTGGAACATACGAATGTAAAGTGGATGCTAAAGGAAGGGTTTTGATGCCTTCTCCTTTGAAAAAGCAATTGGCTTCCTCGTTGCAAGAAGGTTTTGTATTAAAACGTTCAGTTTTTCAACCTTGTTTGGAATTGTATCCAATGCAAGAATGGAATGGAATGATGCAAAAGATCAACAAGTTGAACCGTTTTGTTAAAAAGAACAATGACTTTATTCGTCGTTTTACTGCGGGGGTTAAAGTGGTTGAAATTGATGCTTTGGGGAGATTACTAGTACCTAAAGATTTAGTTGGTTTTGCTAGTATTTCAAAAGATGTAGTTTTTTCTTCGGCAGTCAATATTGTTGAAATCTGGGATAAAGAGTTGTATGAAAAATCAATAAACGGTGAGGATATTGATTTCGCTGATTTGGCAGAGGATGTAATGGGTAATGTAAATGACGACGATAATGGAATATCATAATCCTGTTTTGCTTCACGAATCGGTGGACGGTTTGAATATTAAGCCGGACGGAATTTATGTAGATGTAACTTTCGGTGGGGGAGGCCATTCTAGAGAAATTTTAAGCAGGCTGGGGCCAAATGGTAAATTGTTTGCTTTTGATCAAGATGAAGATGCTTTGGCAAATGCGTTACAAGATGATCGTTTTGTTCTTATTAACGAGAATTTCAGATTTATCAAACGCTTTTTGCGTTTTCATAATGTTAAAGCAGTTGATGGAATTTTAGGGGACTTAGGGGTTTCTTCGCATCAATTTGATGTGGCTGAAAGAGGGTTTTCAACTCGATTCGATGCAGAGTTGGATATGAGAATGAGTCAAAAGAATGATTTGAGTGCTTACCGAGTGGTGAATGAATATGACGAAGAAAATTTACGCAGAGTTTTCTTGGATTATGGAGAGTTAAAAAATGCACCTGCTATTGCAAGGGTGATTTTGGAAGCAAGAGAAAAAGCTCCAATTCGCAATACGGAACAGTTAAAACAAGTATTAAGTCGTTTTTTGCCGGCGCATAAAAGCCATAAAATTTTGGCTCAAATGTATCAGGCAATCCGAATAGAAGTCAACCAAGAAATGGATGTTTTAAAGGAATTTTTAGAACAATCATTAGAAGTATTGAGACCAGGAGGACGATTGAGTATTATCTCGTATCATTCTCTTGAAGATAGATTGGTAAAGCGTTTTATTAAAAACGGAATGTTTGAAGGAGAGCCTGAACGTGATTTTTTCGGAAATTTTTCAGTGCCATTTAAAACAATCGGAAAATTAATTGTTCCGAATAATGAGCAGATTAAAGAGAATAATAGAGCGAGAAGTGCCAAGTTGCGAATTGCTGAAAAAATATAATTAGTTCAAATGAAAAAAGGAGTGTATGGCATATTAAAAGCGCGATTTCTATTGGACGAAGATGCAATTAAAAATTGGCGTTTTATTGTGTTTATTATCCTGTTAGCGATTGTTATGATTGCTAATACACAAAGTTACGAGCAAAAGGTTTTTAGAATTGCAGAGCTAACGAATGAGGTGAAAGAGCTGCGTTCGGAATTTGTAGATAGACGTTCGGAATTGATGAAATTAAAAATGGAGTCCACTGTAGCTCAAAAAATGGAAGCTAGACAGCTAAAACCATCTACAGTTCCTCCAGTGAAAATAAAAGTAAAGAAAGAAGTAGAAAAAGGATTTTTTGATAAATTATGGCAGTAGACGATAAAAATATCTCGTATAGAATTTATCTCGTGGCTTTCGCGATGTTTGTCATGGCGTGTGCTATTGTTGTAAAATTGACTAATATCCAGTGGGTAGAAGGAGCTCATTACAGAAAGTTAGCTAAAGAAAGAACGGTTCAAAACTTTACTATTCATGCTAACAAAGGAAATATTTATTCGGCTGACGGGAGTCTATTAGCTACTTCGATTCCAAATTATGAAATTCGTTTTGATGCAGTTGTTCCAAAGACAGAATTATTCCAAAGAGCGGTCGACTCATTGGCAGATTCTTTGGCTTATCTTTTAGGAAAGCCTTCTCATTTTTATGAAAATGAATTGAGAAAAGCTAGAGCTAAAAAGAACAGGTACTTTTTAATAGCTCGAAATTTGAGTTATACCGATTATGTTAAAATTAAAGGTTTCCCTTTGTTCAAAGCAGGAGCTAATAAAGGTGGTATTATTGTAGGTCAGAAAACCGTTAGAGAGTATCCAATTGGTAAAATTGCCGAAAGAACTATTGGTTACGAAAGAGTTAAGCCTGATGGAACTCCTGATGGAAAAGGAATAGAATGGGCATACAGAAAGTATCTGAATGGTAAAGATGGAAAGATTTTAAAGCAAAAAATTGCTAAAGGACAATGGAAGCCTATTCGTGATTTAAATGAAGTGGATCCTATAGATGGTTATGATGTAATTTCTACTATCGATGTGTTCATTCAAGATATTGCACACCATGCTTTGTTAAAACAATTAGAAGAGTATGAGGCTGAACATGGTTGCGTCGTGGTGATGGAAACTAAAACAGGTCGTATTAAAGCGATTTCTAATCTAGGAAGAGCTACAGATGGGACTTATTATGAAACTCAAAATTACGCTATTACTGAAGCTCATGATCCAGGTTCTACTTTTAAATTAGTAGACTTAATGGCTGTTTTGGAAGATAAAGTAGCAGATACAAGTACCGTTTTTGATGCTAATGGTGGAATTATTAGAATATTTGGCAAAACAGTTGAAGATTCACATCATGGTCTAGGAAGGGTTTCTTTAGGGCATGGATTTGAAGTTTCGTCAAATACGGTAATGGTTCAATCTGTATACAATAATTATAAAAACAATCCTTCAAAATTTATAAAACACATTGAAGATTGGGGACTAGACAAAAAAATAGGTTTAGAATTAAAAGGAGAAGCATCTCCAATAATCCCAAAACCAGGACAAGCGGGTTGGTCTAAAATTTCACTTCCATGGATGGCGTTTGGATATGGGATTAATATTACCCCTATGCAAACTTTGACTTTTTACAATTCTGTTGCAAACAACGGTGTAATGGTAAAACCACAATTAGTTTCTGAAATCAAGAAATGGAATACTACAATTAAAAAAATTGAACCTCAAGTAATCAATCCTAGAGTTTGTTCGCCAGAGACATTGAAAAAAGTTCGTGCAATATTAGAAAATGTAGTAAAAAGAGGAACTGCAAAATCCTTATATACTAAAGAATTTCCAATGGCAGGAAAAACTGGGACTGCACAAATGAATTACGGAAACAAATCAGGCTCTGGAATGTACTATGCGTCTTCATTTGTGGGCTATTTCCCAGCAAATAAACCACAATACACCTGTATAGTGATGGTGCATAGACCCAATACTGCTCATAATAATTATTATGGTGCAGACGTGGCGGGACCGGTATTTAAACGTATTGCTCAAAAAATATTTACAGATGCGCCATCTACCAACGAGATTAGAAAAATAGATAGAAAAATTCCAAAACAAGAGTTGGATTATGCTGCTTATTACAATCAATCTCAAAACAAACAAAATGTAATTCCAGACGTCAAAGGAATGTCGGGAATGGATGCAATAGCCTTATTGGAAAATTTAGGAATTAGAGTAAAAATTAAAGGTTTTGGAAAAGTAAAAAAACAATCCATTCAAGCCGGTCAAAATATAGCAAAGAACACAACCATAGTATTAGAATTATCGTGAGTATCCTTAAAGACATATTGTATAAAGTAGCTATCGAAGCAGTAAAAGGTTCGACGGAAATTGCTATTGGTAAAATCGATTTTGATTCCAGAAAAATGGAACAAAATGATGTTTTTGTAGCCATTCGAGGTACTATTTCTGATGGTCATGATTTTATTGCAAAAGCAATTGAATTAGGAGCTACTGCTGTAGTTTGTGAGACTTTCCCAGAAACTATTGTGGAGGGAATTACTTATATACAGGTAAAAGATACCAATACAGCTTTGGCAATTATGGCAGCCAATTATTTTGATAACCCGTCACAAAAATTACAATTGGTTGGAGTAACGGGAACTAATGGTAAGACTACAATTGCTTCTTTATTGTATCAATTGTATAAAAAAGCGGGATACAAAGTAGGCTTACTTTCTACCGTAAAAATTATGGTAGATGAGGTCGAATACAAAGCCACACATACTACGCCAGATTCTTTTACGATTAATCATTATTTGGCAGAAATGTTTGCCGCTGGAGTGGAGTACTGTTTTATGGAAGTGAGTTCGCATGGAATTCATCAAAAACGTACAGAAGCCTTACATTTTGTTGGAGGGGTCTTTACCAATTTGTCGCACGACCATTTGGATTACCACGCCACTTTTGCTGAATACAGAGATGTCAAAAAATCATTCTTTGATCACTTGCCAAAAACAGCATTTGCATTATCGAACATAGACGATAAAAATGGACCTGTTTTATTGCAAAATACAATAGCCAAAAAATGCACGTATGCCTTAAAATCGTATGCGGATTATAAAGCGCAAATTTTAGAAAGTCAGTTGTCTGGTTTGTTGTTGAAGATTAATGGCAATGAGGTTTGGGTAAAATTGATAGGAACTTTTAATGCGTATAATTTATTAGCCATCTACGGAACGGCAATTGAATTAGGAATGGAAAGTTTGGAAGCGCTACGATTATTATCCGAATTAGAAAGTGTTTCAGGACGTTTTCAATATATTGTTTCTGAAGGCAATATCACAGCAATTGTGGATTATGCACATACGCCAGATGCTTTGGAAAACGTGTTGAAAACGATTAATGATATCCGTACCAAAAATGAACAATTGATAACCGTTGTGGGCTGTGGAGGAAATCGAGATAAAGCGAAACGTCCAGTAATGGGAGGTATCGCATCTGACCTGAGTGATAAAGCAATTTTGACTTCGGACAATCCTAGAAATGAGGATGCAGAAGTAATTATTAGCGAAATGGAGCAAGGAGTTGCACCGCAAAATTTTAAAAGAATTTTATCAATCACCGATAGAAAACAAGCTATAAAAACCGCTTGTCAATTGGCTCAGCCTAATGATATTATTTTAATCGCTGGGAAAGGTCATGAAACGTATCAAGAAATCAATGGTGTCCGCCACGATTTTGACGATATGAAAATTGTAAAAGAACTATTAGAACAACTCCATAAATAGAAGATTATGCTGTATTACTTATTTGAATATTTAGACAAAATTTTAAATGTATCAGGAGCGGGAGTTTTCCAATACATTACGTTTAGATCAGGCTTAGCTTTTATTTTGTCATTGTTATTGTCTACGATTTATGGAAAGAGAATCATTAATTTCTTGCGCAATCAACAAGTAGGAGAAACGGTTCGTGAATTAGGTTTAGCGGGACAAAATGAAAAAGCAGGAACGCCAACTATGGGTGGTTTGATTATCATTTTTGCTACTTTATTGCCTGTTGTATTGTTTGCCAAATTGCATAATATTTATATCGTATTGCTTATTGTGACCACTTTGTGGATGGGAACGATTGGTTTTATTGACGATTATATCAAAATTTTCAAGAAAGACAAACAAGGTTTAAAAGGGATTTTCAAAGTAATTGGTCAAGTAGGTTTAGGACTAATTGTGGGTTCAGTACTTTATTTTAGTCCAGCAGTTACAGTTCGTGAAAATGTTGCGAACTCTCCTGTAATTAAACAAACAACTGAAAATGTAATTGCTCAAGCACCTATAGAAGTAAAATCAACTGCTACAACTATTCCGTTTTTTAAGAATAATGAATTTGATTATGCAGAAGTATTGGCTTGGACAGGCGAAGGATATCAAAATTGGGCTTGGTTAATTTTTATTCCTGTAGTAATTTTTATTATTACAGCAGTGTCTAACGGAGCGAATCTTACAGACGGAATTGACGGATTGGCAGCGGGAACTTCGGCGGTCTCTGTTTTGGCTTTAGGTATTCTTACCTTTCTTTCTGGAAACATCATTTTCTCGAATTATTTGAACATTATGTACATCCCAAATTCAGGGGAAATGACAGTGTTTATTTCTGCATTTGTTGGAGCATTGATTGGGTTTCTTTGGTACAATTCCTATCCGGCATCCGTTTTTATGGGAGATACAGGAAGTTTAACTATTGGAGGAATCATAGCGGTATTGGCTATTGCAGTTCGTAAAGAAATGTTGATTCCGTTGTTGTGTGGGATATTCTTAGCCGAGAATTTATCGGTTGTGATCCAAGTAGCTTATTTCAAATACACCAAAAAACGTTTTGGCGAAGGACGAAGAATATTTTTGATGTCGCCTTTGCATCACCATTATCAGAAAAAAGGGTATCACGAAAGTAAGATTGTTACCCGATTTTGGATTGTAGCAATTATGTTGGCCATTTTGTCCATTGTGACTTTAAAACTACGATAGATGAGATTAGTTGTTTTAGGAGGAGGCGAAAGCGGAGTGGGGACAGCCATTCTGGGAAAGAAAAAAGGATATGAAGTTTTTGTGTCCGATTTTGGAAAGATAAAAGAAAATTACAAAGAAGTTCTTAATCATAATGCAATAGCTTGGGAAGAGGAAACGCATACAGAATCTTTGATTTTGAATGCTGATGTGGTGATGAAAAGCCCCGGAATTCCTGATAAATCACCCATTGTGAAAAAGCTAATCGAAAAAGGGATCAAGGTAATTTCAGAAATTGAGTTTGCCGCTCCTTTTACCAAAGCGGTTACGATAGGAATTACAGGAAGTAACGGTAAAACAACTACTACGATGTTGACCTATCATTTGCTCAAATCAGCAGGGTTGAATGTAGGATTGGGCGGAAACATCGGAAAAAGTTTTGCTTGGCAGGTAGCCGATAATGATTTTGATTCGTATGTTTTAGAGTTGAGTAGTTTTCAATTGGACGGAATTATAAATTACAAGCCACACATCGCCATCATAACGAATATTAGTCCCGATCATTTGGATCGTTATGATTACAAATATGAAAATTACATCGATTCGAAGTTTAGAATCACAATGAATCAAACCGAAGAAGATTATTTGATTTATGATGCCGAAGACGAAGCTATAGCCACTTGGTTAACAAAGAATACAACAAAAGCAAAATTAATTCCTTTTTCATTGAACCAAGTTGTCACTGAAGGGGCCTTTATAAAAGATAATAAAATGGAAGTAAAGATTATGAATCACGAAGAATTTTCAATGGAAACAGAATTAATTGCATTAGAAGGAAAACACAATATGAAGAATGCTATGGCAGCAACTTCTGTGGCCAAATTAATGCAAATTAGAAACGCAACCATTAGAGAAAGCTTGTCTAATTTTCAAGGCGTTGAACACCGTTTAGAGAAAGTATTAAAAATCCAAAACGTACAATACATCAACGATTCTAAAGCGACTAATGTAAATGCTTCTTTCTTTGCTTTGGATAGTATGACTACACCAACAGTTTGGATTGTTGGAGGCGTTGATAAAGGAAATGATTACAACGAATTGATGTCTTTGGTTCACGAAAAAGTAAAAGGGATTATCTGCTTGGGTGTAGACAATAAAAAAATCATTGATGCTTTTGGGAATGTAGTTGATGTAATGATAGAAGTGGACAATATGACTGACGCAGTTCGTATGGCACAACGCATGACTGAAAAAGGAGATACTGTTTTATTGTCGCCAGCTTGTGCGAGTTTCGATTTATTTGAAAACTACGAAGACAGAGGAAGACAATTCAAACAAGCGGTATATAATTTATAAAAGTACAGCTAACAATTAGAATTTAGGCGATATGAAAATGAAACAGCTATTAAGCAATTTAAAAGGAGATAAGGTAATTTGGTCATTCTTGGCTTTATTGGCTTTGTTTTCCTTTATGCCTGTTTTTAGCGCCAGTACTAATTTAGCTTTTGGTCGTGACGGAGACGGAAATACGTTAGGATATTTAGTAAAACATTTGGCGCATTTAGGAATGGGTTTCATGATTATTTATTTCGTCCATAAAGTACCGTTTCACTATTTTAGAGTTATTTCCCGAATCGGATTGCCTTTTGTTTGGGGACTGTTAGCGCTTACCCTTTTCAAAGGAACACATATTGGAGGAGCTAATGCCAGTCGTTGGTTGCAAGTGCCTTTCATCGGAATTTCATTCCAAACTTCGTCTATTGCCGCCATCATATTGTATATTTATGTAGCGCGTTATTTGTCCAAATCCAGAGAAACGCCAATAACATTTCAGGCTTCTTTGCTAGAACTTTGGTTACCTGTATTTATTACATTGGCTTTAATATTACCAGCCAACTTTTCTACTACTGCCTTGATGTTTGCTATGGTGGTGATGGTGGCTTTCATTGGTAAGTACCAATTAAAATATATTGGTTTCATTATTGGAATGGCCATTGCAGGATTGTTGTTTTTCGTGCTAATTTCTAAGGCCTTTCCAGATTCTAAATTCTTTAATAGGGTTGGAACTTGGACAAGTCGAATTGAGAATTTCAGTTCAGACAAACCTGGCGAAGATGACTACCAAATTGAAAAAGCTAAAATCGCCATCGCTTCAGGAAATTTGTACGGGTTAGGGCCTGGAAAAAGCGTGCAAAGACACTTTTTGCCACAGTCTTCTTCTGATTTTATTTTCGCCATTATTATTGAAGAATACGGATTAATAGGAGGTCTCGGAGTTTTAGGCTTGTATCTTTTATTACTCTTCCGATTTGTAATTGCGGCACACAAAGCCAATACGCTCTTTGGAAAGTTAGTCGTCATTAGTTTAGGTTTTCCAATGATCTTTCAGGCCCTAATCAATATGGCAGTGGCCGTAGAATTATTGCCCGTAACAGGACAAACCTTACCTCTGATAAGTAGTGGAGGAAGTTCCATTTGGATGACCTGTTTTGCACTTGGAATTATTATCAATGTGACCAAGAAAGAAGAAGAAATCGAACAAGAACAAAAAGAAGCTGCCAAAAGAGAAGAAGCACTTCAAAAATTAATAGACCAACAATTAGAAGCAGACGAACAGCATACAGAAACAGGCAATTACTCCATTCAAGATAGTTCAAGAAATCCGATGGATGCCGTTATAAACAAATAGCAAATTTACCATGAGAACATATAAATTCATATTAAGCGGAGGAGGAACAGGAGGTCACATTTATCCAGCAATTGCTATCGCTAATGAATTGAAATCTCGTTTTCCTGATGCTGACATTCTTTTCGTTGGTGCGCAGGATAAAATGGAAATGCAAAAAGTCCCACAGGCAGGGTATCCAATAAAAGGACTTTGGATTGCAGGCTTGCAAAGACGACTGACTTTTGACAATGCATTGTTTCCAGTAAAATTATTGAGCAGTTTGTTGAAATCAAGACAAATTATAAAACAATTCAAACCAGATGTGGTAATTGGTACAGGAGGTTTTGCAAGCGGCCCTTTATTGCAAATGGCCAATAGTGCAGGCATACCTACTGTAATTCAAGAGCAAAATTCTTATCCAGGAATTACTAATAAATTATTGAGTAAAAAAGCCAATGCGATTTGTGTTGCTTACGAAAAATTAGAGCGCTTTTTTCCTAAAGAGAAAATTGTTTTAACAGGCAATCCGGTGCGTCAAGACTTGATTACAATTGATGGCAAAAGAGCCGAAGGAATATCTCATTTTAATTTAGATCTCAATAAAAAGACCATTTTAATTTTGGGTGGAAGCTTGGGAGCACGTCGTGTGAATCAATTGATTGAAAAAGAATTGGAATTTTTCGCTTCGCAAAAAGTACAATTGCTTTGGCAATGCGGAAAATTGTATTTTGAAGAGTACCAAAAATACAATTCAGAAAACGTACAAGTGATGGCGTTTATTGAACGAATGGATTTGGTTTATACTGCGGCAGATATTGTGATTTCGAGAGCCGGGGCTTCTTCTGTTTCGGAATTGTGTATTGTGGGTAAACCGGTGATTTTTATTCCGTCTCCTAATGTAGCCGAAGATCACCAAACTAAAAATGCTAAATCAGTTGCCGATAAAAATGGGGCTATTTTAATTCGCGAAAGTGAGTTGGATACTACTTTTGAATCGACTTTTTCGGATTTGATTTCCAATGAAAGTAAGCAAGATGAACTGAGTCAAAACATCAAAAACTTGGCTTTGCCTAATGCAACTAAAGCCATTGTAGAAGAGATACTAAAACTAATAAAATAACAATGTCAATTTCAAAAATCAATGATAAAAGTTGAGTTTTGAAATTGAAATTGAATTTTGAAATTGATATTTAAAATGAACTTAAATCAAATACATAATGTCTTTTTTATAGGAATCGGAGGAATCGGAATGAGTGCTTTGGCGCGTTATTTTAAAATCATCGGAAAAAATGTTTCGGGTTACGATAAAACGCCTTCGATGTTGACCGATGAATTAATAGCAAGCGGAATTGATATTCATTTTGAAGACCGTATTGATTTAATTTCGAAAGATTATTATGTAGAAAATACCTTGGTGATTATTACGCCAGCCGTTCCAGTAACACACTCGCAATGGAATTATTTTTTAGAGCGCGATTACGAAGTAAAAAAACGTGCAGAAGTATTAGGGATTATCACCAAAGATACCTTTTGTTTTGCGGTAGCAGGAACGCATGGTAAAACTACTACGTCGAGTATTTTAGGTCATATTTTATTTGAAAGTGGAGTGGATGTCACTGCTTTTGTGGGTGGAATAGTAGAAAATTATAATTCTAATCTGATTGGAACTGGAAAAACCGTTACGGTAGTTGAAGCGGATGAATTTGATCGTTCGTTTTTGCATTTGCATCCCAATATTGCTTGTGTCACTTCTATGGATGCTGATCATTTGGATATTTATGGCACAAGTGAAGAAATCGAAGCGTCGTTTGTAGAGTTTGCCAATAAAGTGGAAGATAAAAGCCAATTATTTATTACGAACGAATTGCCAATTGAAGGAGTGACTTGTGCGGTAAATGAAGAAGCGGCATATAAAGCCTTTAATGTACGAGTTGGAAATGGCAATTATGTTTTTGACGTACAAACACCAACAGAAACGATTCGTGATATTGCTTTTGGATTGCCAGGCAGACACAATTTAATGAATGCGTTGATGGCTTTGGCTATGGCTAAAACCTTTGGGACTTCGTCAGAAGCGATTGCAAAAGCGTTGGCTTCATTTAAAGGAATTAGAAGACGTTTTTCGTATCAGATCAAAACCCCAAATTTGGTTTATATCGATGATTATGCACATCATCCAACAGAAATTAATGCCGTACATCAAGCAGTTCGCGAATTGTATCCTAACCAAAAAGTGATGGCTATTTTTCAACCGCATTTATTTAGTAGAACAAAAGATTTTGCAGATGATTTTGCGAAAAGTTTATCCAATTTTGATGAAGCTGTATTATTGGATATATATCCAGCACGCGAATTGCCAATGGAAGGAATTACTTCGCAATGGTTGATGAACAAAATGACAAGTGAAGATAAAAAATTGGTATCCAAAGAAGATTTGATTCCAACAATTTTAGCAACTGATGCTCGAATTATTGTAACCATTGGAGCGGGAGATTTAGGAGAAATGGTACCTTCAATAAAAAATGCATTGTATGAAACGATTTAATTGGATAACTATTCGGTTGCTACTCATGTTTGGGTTGGTGATTTTCTTGTTTTCGTTTACTTCAAACCGAAATGGAAATCGAAAATTGGCTAATTCAAAAGTGATTTTTGTTGGAGAAAATGAGCCATTTCTTAAACAAGAAACGGTTAATAAATTGTTAATAGAAAATAATCGAGATGCTTCAGCTATCCGAAAAGATAAATTAGATTTGAATAAATTAGAAAAAGCCGTTAATTCAAATCAGATGGTTGAAAAATCAGATGTTTTTGTAACGATTGACGGAGTGCTAAAAGCAGTAGTAAAACAGAAAACTCCGGTAGTACGAGTTTTTGATGGTCATCGTTCTTTTTATATTGATTACAAGGGAAATACAATGCCGTTGTCGGCCAATTATACTGCCAGAGTTCCCCTCGTTTTGGGAGTGATAAATAAAAAAAATAGCGAGGCTTTAGCTGAATTATTTCGAAAAATTCATGACGATGCGTTTTTGAAAAAAAACATCATTGCCATTCAAATTATGCCCAATGGTAGCTTAAAAATGCTTAATAGGAATTTTGATTTTAAAATTGATTTCGGAGGAACCATCAATGTGGATCGAAAAATTAGAAATTATAAAGCATTTTTTCAAAAGGCAATTGTAGATAGTTCGTTGTATAAATATAAAAAAATTGATCTGCGTTTTACGGAACAAGTAGTTTGCACAAAATAAGAGGTAATGGAAAAAGAGAATATTGCAGTAGGACTAGACATTGGGACAACTAAAATTGTCGCTATGATAGGCAAAAAAAATGAGTACGGAAAATTAGAAATTTTGGGTGTTGGAAAATCCAAAAGTTTAGGTGTGGCTAGAGGTGTTGTGAATAATATCACACAAACAATTCAATCTATCCAACACGCTGTACAAGAAGCTGAAAATAACTCAGGTTATAAAATTAAAGATTGCGTAGTAGGTATTGCGGGTCAACACATTCGTAGTATTCAGCATACTGATTATATCAGCAGAAGCAATCCCGATGAAGTGATTGGAGGGAATGATATTCAATTGTTGATTGATCAAGTAAATAAATTAGCGATGCTTCCTGGTGAAGAAATTATTCACGTATTGCCTCAAGAATTTAAAATTGACGGACAAGCCGAAATAAAAGAACCAATCGGGATGTATGGTGGACGATTAGAGTCAAGTTTTCATGTAGTAGTGGGACAGGCTTCGTCAATCAGAAACGTGGGACGTTGTATTCACGATTCTGGAATTGAATTGTCTGGTTTGACATTAGAACCATTGGCTTCATCTGATGCTGTTTTGAGTCAAGAAGAAAAAGAAGCAGGAGTGGCGCTGATTGATATTGGTGGTGGAACAACGGATTTGGCTATTTTTAAAGATGGGATTATTCGTCACACCGCAGTAATTCCTTTCGGAGGAAATGTAATTACAGACGATATTAAAGAAGGTTGTTCGATTATTGAAAAACAAGCCGAATTATTAAAAGTAAAATTTGGTTCTGCTTGGCCAGGAGAAAATAGAGAAAATGAGATTGTTTCTATTCCAGGATTGAGAGGAAGAGAGCCAAAAGAGATTTCGTTAAAGAATTTGTCTAAAATAATTCACGCTCGTGTAGTGGAGATTATTGAACAAGTTTTTGTTGAAATCAAAGCCTACGGTCATGAAGACCCAAGAAAAAAATTAATCGCAGGAATTGTGCTTACAGGTGGAGGATCGCAATTGCAACACATCAAGCAGTTAGTGGAATACATCACGGGAATGGATACAAGAATTGGATATCCAAACGAACACCTAGCAGGTAATTCAAGCGAAGAAATATCAAGTCCCTTATATGCAACGGCTGTTGGTTTAGTGATGAATAGCATCGAAAACCAAACGCAAAGTGCCGTTAAAATGAATCAACAGACAGAAGCCCCAAGTATGCCTGTTTACAAAGCTCCAGAAGTGGTAGCTGATGTAGAAGTACAAGACGAAATTGTTGCAGAAAAACCGTCTACTGTGGAAGAATCAAAAGATAAATCTACAGGTACTCAAATTAGAGAATCATTCTTTGATAAGTACGTTACTAAAATCAAAGATTTCTTAGATAATGCAGAATAGAGGCCTAGCCTTTGACAATATTAAATTAATAACAAATAGCAAAAACCAAATAAAATGATGAGCAACTCAGAATTTGGAAGTATTTCATTTGATTTACCAAAGAACCAATCAAATGTAATCAAAGTAATTGGTGTTGGAGGCGGCGGGAGCAACGCCATCAACCACATGTTTAAACAAGGAATCAAAGGGGTAGATTTTATTGTTTGTAATACAGATTCACAAGCCTTGCAAAACAGTGCTGTGCCTAACAAAATTCAGTTGGGTGTCAACTTAACTGAAGGATTGGGAGCTGGAGCAAATCCAGATGTAGGACAACAATCAGCTATTGAAAGTATTTCTGACATTGAAAAAATGTTAGATCAAAATACTAAAATGGTATTTATCACTGCTGGTATGGGAGGTGGTACTGGAACTGGTGCTGCGCCTGTCATTGCTCAATTGGCTAAAGAACGTGATATTCTTACTGTAGGTATTGTGACACTTCCTTTCGTTTTTGAAGGTAAAGTACGTCAAGAACAAGCCTTAATTGGTATTGAGAAATTACGCAAACAAGTCGATTCGCTAATCGTTATTAATAACAATAAATTGAGAGAAGTGTACGGAAACTTAGGTTTCAAAGCTGGTTTCTCAAAAGCAGACGAAGTATTGGCAACAGCCTCAAGAGGTATTGCCGAAGTAATTACACACCACTATACTCAGAATATCGATTTACGTGACGCTAAAACGGTATTGTCTGATAGTGGAACAGCTATTATGGGTTCTGCAATAGCTGAAGGTGAAACTAGAGCGAAAGATGCTATTATTTCTGCTTTGGATTCTCCATTATTGAATGACAACAAAATCACAGGTGCCAAAAACGTATTGTTGCTTATTGTTTCTGGAACTAACGAAATCACTTTGGATGAAATTGGTGAAATCAATGACCATATCCAATCAGAAGCTGGTTTCAATGCGAATATTATCATGGGGGTTGGTGAAGACGAAACTCTTGGTGATGCTATCGCGGTTACTGTTATTGCTACGGGTTTTGACTTGGAGCAACAAAATGAAATTGTAAACACAGAGCCTCAAAAAATCATCCACGCTTTAGAGGATGAGCAAAAAATCACTCACAATTTATCAAATACTCCTGTGGCTACATTTGATTTGGATGTACCAACTCCTGTAGCTGCTACAGAAGAACGTATTGTTTTTGAATTGTTAGAGGAAGAAGAGCCAGTTGCCGAAGTAGTAGCTGAGCCAGTGGTTGCTGCTTACGAACCAATTACTAATGAAAATGATTTAATCGTAATGTCTGAATTCATCAAAAATTTAGATGTGACTTTTGAAATCGTTTCGCCAATCAATGACATCGATTTTACTTTTACAACGCCTGAGGCACATGCTATCGAAACAGCACAGCCAAAAGCCGTTCGAAGAGAAGAACAAGCTACGTTTTCATTCGATTTACCTTTGTTCAAATCAGAGCCAGCGGTAGAAGAAAACAAAGTAGTTTTTGAATTGACTAACAATGAAATCAACGATATCAAAGTAGTAGATCCAGTTCAATTTGTACCGGTCACTGAAGTGGCTGAAAACGGAGTAATCCGTCATTCGTTAGAAGAGTACATGGAAGTAGAGCAAGAAGTTGTAGCTACTAAAACTATTGAAAAAGTTGCCGAAGTGGTTCCAGAAGAATTGAACATCACGATGAAGAAAATAGACGAATCAACTATTGCTGCTTCAGAGTTTGAATCAATTTCTCCAATGGAAATGACTATCGAGGAAACCTTACGCGCCCGTGCTGACGAAAGAAGAAGAAAGTTGAAAGAATTCAATTATAAGTTTCACAACAACGTGTCTAAAATTGACGAGTACGAAAAAGAGCCTGCTTACAAAAGATTAGGAGTAGAGCTTTCTACGAATCAACCGAATACTACTAATTCGAGAATATCAGTGGGAACAGACAGCAACAATGACTTGCAGTTGCGTTCTAATAACTCGTATTTACACGATAATGTAGACTAACAAACCAAACTAACCAAAACCAAGATAACCCGAAATTCAACCGATTTTCGGGTTATTTTTTTATCCTATTGTCGTTGCAATCAATCTTTTGTTAGTTCGGGTAAATTGTGTTAAATTTGCGAGCCTTAGTCCAGCTGTCGTTACAAGCTTTTTCTCGAAAATGCTTTTTTCTAAGGAGGTAAAAGAGCTCCTAAAGTCGCTTTTTAACTCCAAGAAAAAATACATTTTCTCCTAAAAAGGCTTTTCACTACCATCTGGGGCAAAAAGAAAATCATTCACTTAAGAGTCAAAAATATGAGTTTAGCCACACAAATCATGGACGAAATCAAAAACGCCATGAAAGCCAAAGATACTGTAGCATTAGAATCATTGCGTGCAGTGAAATCGGCTTTGCTTTTAGCACAAACGGAGAGCGGTGCCAAAGAAGAAATCAGTGCCGAGGAAGAAATTAAATTGTTACAACGTTTGGTCAAACAACGTAAAGACAGTGCGAATATCTATACCCAACAAGGTCGTCCTGATTTAGCAGCGCCTGAATTAGAGCAAGCAGCCGTAATTGAGAAATTCTTACCCGCTCAATTATCAGAAGCCGAAGTAGAAGCGATAGTAGCTAAAATCATTGCCGACAATGGTGCTTCAGGAATGGCAGCCATGGGAAAAGTCATGGGCTTAGCCTCTGCTGAATTAGCTGGAAAAGCCGATGGAAAAACCATCTCGACTATTGTTAAAAAATTATTATCTTAATTTTGTAAATCGACCCGAAGCGAAGCCGAACGGAGCGAAGCTAATATCGCACTTCGTAAATCGTATATCGTAAATAAATAAGACTGCGTAGTTCAACTGGATACCTGTCTGCCGACAGGCAGGGAATATCAGATTTAACAAGTAGTGAAACAAAACAAACCCGACTGCGTAGTTCAACTGGATAGAATATCAGATTTCGGCTCTGAGGGTTGGGGGTTCGAACCCCTCCGCAGTCACAAAAAACCTACTGTTATGCAGTAGGTTTTTTTGTTTGTATTTTTCTGAAAGTTTTTTTATTATATTTGATTGAGCTCAAAGTCAGGAGACTTGATGCAGCTGGGTTGGATTGATAGGCACGAGCAAGATGCTCGCGCCAGCAGTGGGTGTATGGAGAAACAATATTTTGGAAAATTAAATAGCACAATATGAAAATAAAGTTATTATTTGTATGTATTTTTTTTACTATAAGTCAAGTAGGATATTCTCAAAAGAGTAATTTTATACTAAAAAAGTGTTTTTCAAAATCGACACAGAGTTTTCCTAATAAAAATTACATCTGCCAAAAATTAATTTTAAAAGGGCAAAGTATAATTTACAAGCTTAATTACTCTTTCAATGGATGGCAAATCATTGATTCAGTTGTTTGTCAAAAAAAAGGTGGGAAGTATTGTGAAAAATTCTATCAGCCAATATATGATGTAGAAAATAGATTTATAAAAAACTATGAATTGTTAAATGTTGATTGCATTCAAATTAAAAAGTCTTCTTATGATGATTTACTCCGGATTAAAGATGAGTATAATTTGTCAAAAGAGTATATAGATAACATAGAATTCTTATTATCTAAGCATCCTATGAAAAGTATTAAAGAGTATAGTTTTAAAAATGAAATTATTCCTTCGTTATTTACTCAATATGGCATTCCTTATGATGAACTTCTAAGTGCGTTTACTTATAACATAGAAAGTAGATTACTTAAAGATGATTCATTTATTTTTAAGAATTTTGTTTTAACTAGAAATTATGTGTACAATAATGGACTGCTAAAAGAAGTCAGAATAGAGATAAGAAATAGAGAGGAAAAGATTATATCTCAGTTTAGAGAGGTCTTTGAGAGGGGGTAATGTTTACTCTGTAAAAAACAAATTTAAATTAGATTTTTTTTATAAATAAAAGTGGTAGTGTGGTCGTGTATCAAAGTGGTCGTGTATCAAAGTTAGTGATGACCCCGCTCCCCCCCCGCTGGCGCGAGCATCTTGCTCGTGCCTAGAAATAAAAATTAATTAAAAACAAATTTAAAAAAAGCAACTTCGGTTGCTTTTTTTTGTGCTAAAAAATAAACGGGTATTCTAGCCCCGATAGTAGCAAGCTACCTTGTAGCGCGGATAGCGGGTTAGTTATTTGATACATATTTGATTGTTCTGGTTTCTTCAGAACTCTTTAAAAATTTACCTTGGGAAATATCAAAAAAAACTTTCCTGACCCAATTACCAAATTTATCATATTTAATTTCCACCTTATATTTAGATGATTGAATTATGTCTCCATGTTCATTTATAATATCTCCATTTTCACCTTTAGTTGATTCAATTTTGGTAATTTGAGAATTCAAAATTTCGCCCAAGTTATTAAAATAGCTAATAGTTACTTCGTTCTTATTATAGTCATACACAGCGGTTTCTTTTCCAATTATTTCATTTCTAACTATACCGGTAAGTTCAATTGGATTGCCTTTTTCGTTATTTAAAATATTTGTTTGTCGAATATTATTTCCACTCTGATTTTTATCAATGATCTTTGTCAAAAAACCATTTATATCATATTCATACGTAGTGATTTCCATTGTATGACCTATTAATGGATGCCAATTTTCAAATTTTCTAGCAATATTTCTCACCCCTGTGCTATCATATATTCTTGTTAACCGCTGTTTTAAAACACTATTTTCATCATATCTAAGTTCCAATAAGTCCTTATTCTGGTTATTGTATTGAGTAATATTTTTTACTTTCTCTATTCCTTTTGAATTGTAAAAGGTAATATTGGTAATAGTTTCAGTTACTAATTTGTCTGAATTAAAATTATCTATTTTACCAAAGTTTAGTGCTGTAAGAATACTTTGTGAGTAAATATTAAGATTTACAAAAAATAAAGTCAATAGAACTAATTTTCTCATTTATTTATGGTTTGAGGTAAATTGATAACAACTTTTTATGCAATATAAAGTTCCCTACTAAAAAAAGGATATCTCGTATACTGCTAATTTATAAAAATTAGTGATGACAATCAAATTTTAAAAAGCAACTTCGGTTGCTTTTTTTGTACTGAAAAATAAACGCGTATTCTAGCCCCGATAGTAGCAAGCTACCTTGTAGCGCGGATAGCGGGACAGCACGGGTGGAGAAATTAAAAACAACTGCTCCTAAATAAGTTTTGAATCACTGTGACAATTGTTACTGACTGGCTAGGATATCCCTTCTACTTTTGCTTCATCAATTAGAAAATAATTATGAAGACAGTACAGGTACTAGCATTAGTAGGGAGTTTGGCTTTTTCCGGTTTAGGATTTAGTCAAGATACCTTAGCTATTTCTAAAAAAGAAATTGGGCAAAAAGCACTGGAGAAGAACTTGCAAATCCAAATTGCCCATCAAAATTATAAATCGGCTCAGGCTGATTTTAGACAATCGAATGCGTTGTTTTTACCGAGTGTTTCGGCTTCGCACACGGCCATTTCAACTACCAATCCTTTGATGGCTTTTGGATCTAAATTGAATCAGGAAATTTTGACACCTTCTGATTTTGACCCCAATCTATTGAACAATCCCGCTACAACTAAAAATTTTGCTACCAAAATTGAGGTGCTGCAACCTTTAATTAATGTAGATGGAATGTACGGCAGACAGGCCGCCAAATCTAAAATGGAAGCCTTTCAATTACAAACAGAAAGAACCCAAGACTATTTAACATTGGAAGTCAATAAAGCTTTCATGCAGTTGCAATTGGCGTACAAAGCAGTGACGGTTTTGACCAAAGCGAATCAAACAGCAGATGCCAATTTAAAATTGATTACCAATTATTTCAATCAGGGTATTTTACAAAAAACCGATTTGTTATCGGTACAAGTACGTGTGAACGAAATTAAAAACCAATTGCAATATGCCAAAACTAATGTGCAAAACGCATCGGATTATTTGGCTTTTTTGTTGAATGAAAATAATACCAACAAAGTTTACAAACCTATAGAAACGTTGGACAACAG
>JACCDX011476290.1_pt1 | contig 36457 bp, 35 predicted proteins | sample 7449681 | NCBI WGS metagenome assembly JACCDX01 (sample SAMN15323450, study PRJNA562643) | freshwater metagenome | isolation source: river surface water | place: USA:Blue River Watershed | collected 2017-08-18
GCGGCCATGGCCGTGTCCCTGCGCGGCTGCGAGGAACTGCTGCCGCAGGCCGAGTGGGAGCGCAAGCTCGTCCGGTCGGAGGCTACCGGCGTGCCGCTGCGGATCAAGCTGGGCCTGGACCCGACGGCGCCGGACATCCACGTCGGCCACACCGTCGTCCTGAACAAGATGCGCCAGCTGCAGGACCTGGGGCACACGGTGATCTTCCTGATCGGCGACTTCACCTCCATGATCGGCGACCCGTCGGGGCGCAACAGCACCCGCCCGCCGCTGACCGCCGAACAGATCAAGGCCAACGCCGAGACCTACTACCGCCAGGCCAGCCTGGTGCTGGACCCGACGAAAACCGAGATCCGCTACAACAGCGAATGGTCCGACCCCCTGGGCGCGCGCGGCATGATCCAGCTGGCCGCCAAGTACACGGTGGCCCGCATGATGGAACGCGACGACTTCCACAAGCGCTTCACGCAAGGCCAGAGCATCTCGGTGCACGAATTCCTCTACCCGCTGATGCAGGGCTACGACTCGGTGGCCCTGAAGTCCGACCTGGAGCTGGGCGGCACCGACCAGAAGTTCAACCTGCTGATGGGGCGCCACCTGCAGCAGGAGTACGGACAGGAGCCGCAGTGCATCCTGACGATGCCGCTGCTCGAAGGCCTCGATGGCGTCGAGAAGATGTCCAAGAGCAAGAACAACTACATCGGCATCAGCGAGGACCCCAACACCATGTTCGCCAAGGTGATGTCCATCTCGGACACGCTGATGTGGCGGTGGTACACGCTTTTGAGTTTCCGCTCCGAGGCGGACATCGCCACCCTGCGCCGCGAGGTCGAGGCTGGCGCCAACCCGCGTGACGCCAAGGTGGCCCTGGCCCAGGAGATCACCGCGCGCTTTCACAGCGCACAGGCCGCCGACAAGGCGCTGGAAGATTTCGTCAATCGCAGCAAGGGCGGCGTGCCCGACGAGATTCCCGAAGTGACGCTGTCCGGAGCACCCCTGGGCATCGGCGCGCTCCTGAAGCAGGCGGGGCTGGCGCCTTCCACCTCCGAGGCCAACCGCCTCATCGACGGCGGCGGCGTGCGCGTGGATTCCTCCGTGGTGTCCGACAAGGGCCTCAAGCTCGAGCCGGGCACCTATGTGATCCAGGTGGGCAAGCGCAAGTTCGCGCGCGTGACCCTGGGCTGATTGCAAGCGGGCGCTGATGCGCGACTTCCTGGCCTCGCTCACCCCCCGGCGCCTGCTGATGGCGTCGGTCGTCGTGGCGGTGCTGACCATCGCGCTCAAGACGATGGCATGGTGGATCACCGGCTCGGTGGGCCTGCTGTCCGACGCGATGGAGTCCTTCGTGAATCTGGCCAGTGCCATCTTCGCGCTGGTGATGGTCACCGTCGCCGCGCAGCCGCCGGATGAAGAGCACCCCTACGGGCACCACAAGGCGGAATACTTCTCCTCCGGTTTCGAGGGCATCCTGATCATCGGCGCCGCGGCGGGCATCATCTGGGCGGCCAGCGGGCGGATCCTTGAGCCGCAGCCGCTGGAGCAGCTTGATTGGGGCCTAGGTCTGTCGCTGGCGAGTTCCGCGCTCAATGGCCTGCTGGCGTGGGTGATGCACCGCGCCGCTGTCGAACACCGATCCATCGCGCTCGAGGCCGACGCCCGCCACCTGGTGACCGACGTCTGGACCTCGGCGGGGGTGGTGGTCGGTCTGGGCCTGGCCTGGGCCACAGGCTGGCTCTGGCTCGACGCCGTGGTGGCGATCGGAGTGGCTCTGAATATCCTGCGCGAGGGCTTCTCCCTGATCAAGCGGTCCTCGCAGGGGCTGATGGACGAGGCGCTGGAGCCGCAGGTGCTGGCCGAGATCCATCAGGTGCTCAAAGGCTTTGAGCATCACACGATCCGGTTCGACCATGTGACCACGCGCCAGGCGGGCCAGCGCCGCTTCGTCGACCTGCACATGCACATGCCGGCCGGCTGGACGCTGGGGCGGGCCGCGGCCTTGCGCACCTCGGTGGAACAGGCCCTCATGAGCGCGGTACCCGGCCTGCGCGCCACCATCCAGTTGCTGCCCAGTGATGTCGAAGCGCACTTCGACGACCCGCGCGACCTGCTCTGACGCCTAGTAGGGATTCGGGTAGCCCAGCGCCTGCACCAGCAGCACCTCCAGGGCTTCCATCTCCAGCGCGTCGCGCTCGTTCGTCTCGTGGTCGTAGCCCTGCGCGTGCAGGGTGCCGTGCACCAGCAGGTGCGCGTAATAGGCCTCCAGCGTCCTGTCCATCATCCAGGCCTCGCGCGCCACCACCGGGCCGCACAGCACGAGGTCGGCCATCACCATCGGCGCGCGCTGGTAGTCAAAAGTCAGGACGTTGGTGGCGTAGTCCCTGCCGCGGTATTGGCGATTCAGGGCATGGGCCTCCTCCTTGCCGACGATACGCACCGTGATCTCGGCAGGCAGGCGCAGGGCCATCTGCATCCAGCGCCGTACGCGCGGTTTGCTCAGGACGGCGCGATGCGTAGCGAGGCCCGCAAACTCGCCAAACTGCAGATCCAGTTCGAGCGAAGGCAGGCCAGTGGCCGCCGCGGATCCGGCTTGGCCGGTCCGCTGGCGGCGCCCCCCTGGGGGGGGAGGCGCCGAAGGCGCGTCGGGGGGAGTCATTCTTTCCTCGCAGCGTCGTAGGCGTCGACGATGCGGGCGACCAAGGGATGGCGCACCACGTCGGCACTCGTGAACCGGGTGTGGGCGATGCCCTTGACCCGACGCAGTATGTGTTCAGCCTCGACCAGGCCCGACATCTGCCCCTTGGGCAGGTCGATCTGGCTCACGTCGCCCGTCACCACGCACTTGCTGCCGAAGCCGATGCGCGTGAGGAACATCTTCATCTGCTCGGGGGTGGTGTTCTGCGCCTCGTCCAGGATCACGAAGGCGTTGTTCAGGGTGCGCCCCCGCATGAAGGCCAGCGGCGCGATCTCCAGGGCGTTGCGCTCGAAGGCCTTGGTCACGCGCTCGAAGCCCATGAGGTCGTAGAGCGCGTCGTACAGCGGCCGCAGGTAGGGATCGACCTTCTGCGTGAGGTCGCCGGGCAGGAAGCCCAGTTTCTCGCCGGCTTCGACCGCCGGCCGCGTGAGCACGATGCGCTGCACGCTGCTTCGCTCCAGTGCATCCACGGCGCAGGCGACGGCCAGGTAGGTCTTGCCGGTGCCGGCCGGGCCGATGCCGAAGGTGATGTCGTGGTGGGCGATGTTCTCCAGGTAGACGCTCTGATTGGGCGTGCGCGCGCGCAGGTCGGCGCGGCGCGTGTGCAGCGCCTGCGCGCCGTCCGGGTCTTCATCCAGGGCCGAGTCGCTGGCCAGCATCAGCTGCAACTTGTCGGCAGCAATGGGGCGGGCGGCCATTTCGTACATCGCCTGCAGCACCTCCAGTGCCCGCTGCGCCTTGGCCTTGGGGCCGTCGATCTTGAACTGCTCATGGCGGTGGGCGATGGACACCTGCAGGGCCGCTTCGACCGTCCGCAGGTGTTCGTCGGTCGGGCCGCAGAGGTGGGCCAGCCGGGTGTTGTTCGGCGGGGAAAAGGTGTGACGCAGGATCAAGCTGATAATTCCGCAAGAGGGCAGAAGGAACCGCATGATAGGCAAACTCACAGGAACGCTCGCCGACAAGAACCCGCCGCAGGTGCTGGTGGATTGCCACGGGGTGGGTTACGAGGTGGATGTGCCCATGAGCACTTTCTACAACCTGCCGGGCGTGGGTGAGCCGGTCTCGCTGCTCACGCACTTCGTGGTCCGTGAGGACGCCCAGATCCTCTATGGCTTTGCCACCCCGGGCGAGCGTGAGGCCTTCCGGCAGTTGATCCGCATCTCCGGCGTGGGACCGCGCACCGCGCTGTCGGTGCTCTCGGGCATGAGCGTGGCCGAGATCGGGCAGGCCGTCACCGCGCAGGATGCGGGCCGCCTGGTCAAGGTGCCGGGCATCGGCAAGAAGACCGCCGAGCGCCTGCTGCTCGAACTCAGAGGCAAGCTGGGCGCCGACCTCGGGCCCCAGGCGGGCGGGGTCCACAGCGACGCGCAGGGCGACATCCTGCAGGCGCTGCTCGCGCTCGGTTACAGCGACCGGGAGGCTGGTGCGGCCCTCAAGGCCCTCCCCGCAGACATCGGCGTGAGCGAGGGCATCAAGGCGGCCCTCAAGGCCCTCGCCAAATAGCCCGGGCGTTGCATTCCGGCACACCTGAACCGTTGGGTGCGGCGGACAATCCGCCGTTTGCAGCCTCGGGTTCAGGACATGCGACAGTGGCGCCAACGATTTTCAAGCAGGAGGGTGCGCGCCGGCCTGGCCACGCTGGTCGCAGCGGCCACCGTGTCCTGTGGTGGCGGGGGCGCCGAGCCTCCTGCCGCCGCATCCGCGTTGCCCCAGCAGGCCGGGGCCGCAGGACTGGCCCGCATCGAGCCCTATCAGCGCGTGGTCCCGAGGGTGGCACTCAGGTCGGCCGTTTCGCCAGGCCTGGCCACTGTCTCGGCGTCTGTCGCAGTACAGCTCGGGCCACCGCCGCCTGAATTCGCCCAGACCAAGGCCACCGCTTCCGAGCGGCCCGCCGGCGCCGCGATCGCGCGCCAGATCGGCGCGGCCCGCGCGGTGAGTGCCCTGGCCACACCCGAAGACACCGCCCGGCAGCTGACCTGGCAGGTCATGCCCTCGGGCGGTTGGGCGGCAGCGGCCAGCTTCCAGTCGGAGGGCGCCACCGGACTGCGCCTGGGGCTGGAGGTGCGCCAGCTGCCGCCCTCGGCGCAGGTACGCGTTCGTCCCACGGGTTCGGTGCCGTCCGGGGCGGATACGGTCTCGGGCCAGGACATCCTCGCGGCGCTGGCCCGCAACCGCGCGGCGGGCGACGCGAGCCGCGCGGGCCGCACCTACTGGCTGCCTGCGGTCGCCGGTGATTCCCTCACGCTGGAAATCGAGCTGCCCGCAGGGCTTGATCCCGCGCAGGTCGAGGTGGCTGCGCCCCGGCTCTCCCACCTGTGGTGGACTCATGCCGCCGTGGCGCGGGCCGACCAGCTCCTGAAGTTCGGGGAGGCGGGCGCCTGCAACGCGGACGCGACCTGTTCGCCCGAGTACGACTTCGAGGCCCGTTCCATCGCCCGCATGGAGTATGTGCGCGATGGCAGCGCCTTCCTGTGCACGGGGACACTGATCGCCGACGTCGCGGCCAGCGGCACACCTTACTTCCTTGCCGCCAACCATTGCGTGGGCGACCAGACCACGGCCTCGACTCTCTCGACCTACTGGTTCTACCGGGCGGCCGCCTGCAACAGCAACACGCTCGACCCGGCGGCGACGCGCGTCAACGGTGGTGCGACCTTGCTGTATGCATCGGCCAGCACCGACACGTCCTTCATGGCCCTGCGCGGCTCCCCGCCTGACGGCACCGTCCACGCTGGCTCGCTCCTGGTACCCATCGCCACAGGCACCGCGCTGGCCGGACTGCACCACCCCGGGGGAGACCTGCTCAAACTCAGTCTGGGTGGCACGCCGTCGTACGCGCGCTGCGAGGACACCCGGTGCACGCCGGACAGCGTGGACACGGGCAACTTCATGATCCTGCGCTGGACGCGTGGCACCACGGAAAGCGGCAGCAGCGGCTCCCCGGTGCTCGCCGCCGTGGGCAGCCGCCGCTATGTGGTGGGGCACCTGTTCGCGGGCTCGGCCAGTTGTACCCGGCCCGATGGCAATGACTACTACGGCCGCTTCGACAAGGCCTATCCCGTCTTGCGGACCTGGCTCGGAGACCCCGCCGGGTGACCCGCCGCCGCGGCGGCGTAACATAGCCGCCGCCCATGACCATCCACACCGACGATTTCGCCCCGCCACCGCCCGCGCGCATGGTGTCCTCCGCGCCCGCCTCGCCTGCCGAGGAGGCGATCGAGCGCGCGCTGCGGCCCAAGCTGCTCAAGGAGTACGTGGGCCAGGCCAAGACGCGCGAGCAGCTGGAAATCTTCATCGGCGCAGCGGCCCGTCGCGGAGAGGCCCTGGACCATGTGCTGCTGTTCGGACCGCCGGGCCTGGGCAAGACAACCCTCTCGCACATCATCGCCCACGAGCTCGGCGTGAACCTGCGTCAGACCTCGGGACCGGTGCTGGAGAAACCCAAGGACCTCGCCGCCCTTCTGACCAACCTGGAGAAGAACGACGTCCTGTTCATCGACGAGATCCACCGCCTCTCGCCCGTGGTCGAGGAGATCCTGTATCCGGCGCTGGAGGACTACCAGATCGACATCATGATCGGCGAAGGCCCTGCGGCGCGATCGATCAAGCTGGACCTGCAGCCTTTCACCCTGGTGGGCGCGACCACCCGCGCCGGCATGCTGACCAACCCGCTGCGTGACCGCTTCGGCATCGTCGCCCGGCTGGAGTTCTACACGGCGGACGAGCTTGCCCGCATCGTCCATCGCAGCGCCGGCCTGATGAACGCGCCCATCGACGAGGCGGGTGCCACCGAGATTGCGCGCCGCTCGCGCGGCACGCCGCGTATCGCCAACCGCCTGCTGCGGCGGGTGCGCGATTACGCCGAGGTCAAGGGCGACGGCCGCATCCACCAGGCCATCGCCCAGAAAGCGCTGGCCATGCTGGACGTCGACCCGCAGGGCTTTGACGTGATGGACCGCAAGCTGCTCGAGGCCGTGATCCACCGCTTCGATGGTGGTCCGGTGGGGCTGGACAACATCGCCGCCAGCATCGGGGAAGAAGCCGGCACCATCGAGGACGTGATCGAGCCGTACCTGATCCAGCAGGGCTATCTGCAACGCACGCCGCGGGGGCGCATCGCGACGCTGGCGGCCTTCCGGCACCTGGGGGTGGCCCCTCCGGCGGCGGCGGGCGGGCTGTTTCCCGAGGGCGCCTGAGTTTTTCGCTGGCGCCCAGGGTGCGCCGTCGCTTCAGGGGGTGTGCTCGTCGATCGCGCCGCGCACCAGGTGGCCGGTGTCGGACCAGCCCACCACGGTGAGGCTCTCAGGGGTCCACAGCAGGCGGTTGATCGCGGCGTTGGGCAGCTCCCAGGTGCGCGGGGTGTCCACTTCCTGGCCAGTGGCCAGACGATACAGCGCGTCGAGCACGCCGCCATGAGCCACCAGGACCACCAGTTCGCCTACATGGCGCGCGGCGATCCGGTGCACGGTGCCACGCACCCGTTCGCGCAGTGCCAGCAGCGATTCGCCCCCTTGCGGCGGCGTCCACTGCGCAACGCGCTTACGCCAATTCTGCGCATGGTCCGGCCAGGTGGACTCGATCTCCTGGAAGGTCTTGCCCTCGAACAGGCCGAAGCGCCGTTCGCGCAGGCCGGGCTCTGCATGGATTCGGGCGCCCGTGCTGTTGGCGATAGGCTGGGCGGTATGCCAGGCACGCTGCAGGTCGCTGGAGTAGACGGCGTGCACGGGCTCCTGGGCCAGGGCCTCGCCGACCTGCCTGGCCTGCCAGCGGCCGTGGTCGTTCAGACCGATGTCCAGCTGCCCCTGGATTCGGGTGTCCACATTCCAGGCGGTTTCGCCATGGCGGACGGCGACGATCCGTGTGACCTTCATGACGGGATTCTAGGCAACGCCTCGCAGGCGCACGCCTTCAGCGCGTGAGCGTGACATCCACCCGCCGCACACCGGGCGGTGGGCGCGGGAAACCCTGCAAGGCGGCGTCGAGCATGGCCGGCCAGGCCCGGGCGGGATCGATCCAGTAGCCCTCGTGGAAGGCGTGGGTTTCGTAGACCACGCGGCCGCTGCCCGCCTCCCGCAGGATCAGACCAACCTCACGCTGGTACCAGGGGCTGTCGATGCCGCCGATCGGAAAGCCGATACCCACGCCCAGGCCCGCCCCCTGATGCGAACCCCAGCCCCAGCCGCTCCATCCCCCCCACCGGGGCTGCGCCCAGGGCGACACCGCGTACTGCATGCGGTTCCAGACCTGCACGGTGAAGGCGGGCGAGCTGTCGTCACGGCGCAGGCCCGCGCGCGCGAGCGCCCCGTCGGCGACCGCTTCGAGCCGGGGCTGCGCGGGGTCGTTCATCTGCGAGGGCAGGCGCTCGTAGCGGTAGCCCGCCTGCGCAGGCACCGCCGACAGGGAGGAGAAGGACTGGACCGTGTTGTCCATCCGATAGGTGCTGGCGCAGCCCGCCAGGAGCGACAGGGCGGCCAATGCGCCCATCGCGAGCCCGCGCCGGACGCGGGGCATCAGGGTCTGGCAGCAGTCGGGCATCGCAGCTTCTCCTGGAGGAACCCGGGTACCGGGGCACCGGGCGTGCCGCCCGCCCGCGGTTCAGAGACGGACGATCTGCAGGCCCGGCAGGGCGACTGCAGGCGTGTCGAAGGACTCGGTGTCGAAGGCTGTGTCCCCGTCCTCGCTGGGCACGCCGGTGACCTGCAGGCCCTTGAAGTCATAGTGTGTGCCATCGGCCAGGTGGGAAGGCACGACATTTTGTAAAGCCGAGAACATGTTCTCCAGCCGGCCGGGGTGCTTCTTTTCCCACTCCTGCAGCATGGCCGACACCTGCTTGCGTTGCAGGTTCTCCTGGCTGCCGCACAGGGTGCAGGGGATGATGGGGAAGGCGCGGTGTGTGGCCCAGCGCACGATGTCCTTCTCGGCGACATAGGCCAGCGGGCGGATCACGAGGTGGCGGCCGTCGTCGCTCACCAGTTTGGGCGGCATGGCCTTGAGCTTGCCGCCGAAGAACATGTTCAGGAACAGCGTCTGCAGGATGTCGTCGCGGTGGTGGCCCAGGGCGATGCGGGTGGCGCCCAGTTCGTCGGCCACGCGGTACAGGATGCCCCGGCGCAGGCGCGAGCAGAGGCTGCACATCGTCTTGCCCTCGGGGATCTTGTCCTTGACGATGGAGTAGGTGTCCTGGTTCTCGATGTGGAAGGGGATGCCCAGCTTCGAGAGGTAGGCGGGCAGCACGTCGGCGGGAAAGCCCGGCTGCTTCTGGTCCAGGTTGACCGCGACGATCTCAAAGCGCACCGGCGCCCGTTGCTGCATCTTGATCAGGATGTCCAGCAAGGTGTAGCTGTCCTTGCCGCCCGAGAGACACACCATGACCTTGTCGCCCTCGCCGATCATGTCGTAGTCGGCGATGGCCTGCCCCACCTGGCGGCACAGGCGCTTTTCCAGCTTGTGGGTCTCGCGCTCGATCTTCGCGGTGCGCGCGGCCTCGCCCCCGGCCGGTCGGACGGGGATGGCGGTTTCAGGTTCGACCCAGGGGGCGCTCATGAACGTAATTGTCTCACTGCGCTGCGGGGCGCTTCTATGATGGGCCGATGACCCCTGGCTCTCCGACTGATGCCGATCTGGCGGCCCCTGTGCGGGGCCTGAGCTCGCAGGAGGCGCGGGCGCGCCAGGCGCGCGTGGGCCCGAACCTCCTGACGCGGCGCGAGCGACGGGGGCTCTGGCACGTGGTGAAGACGGTGCTGTCCGAGCCGATGTTCCTGCTGCTGCTGGCGGCTGCCGGCCTGTACCTGCTCCTGGGAGACCTGGGGGAGGGCTTGTTGCTTTCGGCGTTCGCCGTCCTGAGCGTCGCCCTGGTGGTCTGGCAGGAGCAGCGCAGCGCTCGCGCGCTCGATGCATTGCGCGAGCTCGCCGCGCCCCAGGTGCGTGTGTGGCGCGATGGCCGCCGCTGCGTCATCGCGGCGAGAGACCTCGTGCCGGGTGACTTCATCGCGGTCGGCGAAGGCGAGCGCGTGACAGCCGATGCGGTGCTGCGTGAGGCGGGCGCCCTGTCGGTGGATGAATCGCTGTTGACGGGCGAGTCCGCGCCAGTGCACAAGCGGCCGCTGACTGAAGGTGGGTTGGCCGATCCGGCGGACAGCCGCCTGCATGCCGGCACGCTGGTGGTGTCGGGCGAGGGCGTGGCCGAGGTCACCGCCATCGGCGCCGACACGGCGATGGGCCGCATCGGCGCCTCCCTGGCGGACATCGACCTGGCGCCCACCCCCTTGCAGCGGCAATTGCGTGAACTGGTGCGGTGGCTGGCGCTCGGGGCCGTGGCGGTGAGCTCCCTGCTGGTGCTGTGGTATGGCCTGCGCGCGGGGGACTGGGTGCAAGGCCTGCTCGCGGGCATCGCCCTGGCCATGGCCATGCTGCCCGAGGAGTTTCCGATGGCGCTGGCCGTCTTCCTGGCCCTCGGGGCCTGGCGCCTGGCCCGGGTGCAGGTGCTGGCGCGGCGGCCGGCGGTGGTCGAGGCGCTGGGCGCCGCCACCGTGCTGTGCGTGGACAAGACCGGCACGCTCACGGAGAACCGCATGCGCGTCCGCACGCTGGTGGCGATGGACCCGGCCGCCGCACACGTGCAGTCCCACACCCTGCCCCTGCCTGCAGGCCAGGCCTTGCCCGCTGCGGCGCATGGCCTGCTGGAGTACGCGATGCTGGCCTCGCAGCGCGCGGGGGCCGAGCCCATGGACGCGGCGTTGCACGCTCAGGGCGAGGACAGCCTGGCGGGCACCGAACGCCTGCACCCGCGCTGGCGCATCGCCCGCGCCCACGGCATCACCCCAGATTTGCTCGCGGTGACGCAGGACTGGGTGGACGAGGCCGGCCGGCACCGTGTGGCGGCCAAGGGCGCGCCCGAGGCCATCGCCGAGCTGTGCCACCTGCCGTCCGAGGCGCGCGAGGCGCTGCGCGCGCAGGCACAGATCCTGGCCGCGCGCGGCCTGCGGGTGCTGGCCGTGGCCCGGGGCCAGGGGCAGGCACAGCCCGCGCCCCACCCGCACGACTACGACTTCACCCTGCTGGGGCTGGTGGCCTTCGAGGACCCCCTGCGTCCCAGCGTGCCCGGCGCCGTCGCGCAGGCGCATGCGGCGGGCATCGCGGTGGTGATGATCACCGGCGACCACCCGGCCACGGCGCTTGCCATCGCGTCCCAGGCCGGTATCGCCACGCAGGCGGGTGTCCTCACCGGCCGGCAGCTGCAGGCGATGGACGATGACGCGCTGGCCCAGGCCGTGCGGGACGTGCGCGTCTTCGCCCGCGTCGCACCCGAAGACAAGCTGCGCCTGGTGCGCGCGCTCGATCGCAACGGCGAGGTGGTGGCCATGACGGGCGATGGGGTGAACGATGCCCCGGCCCTGAAGGCGGCCCACATCGGCATCGCCATGGGCGTGCGTGGCACCGATGTGGCGCGCGAAGCCGCCAGCGTGGTGCTGCTGGACGAGGACTTCGGTCGCATCGTGGAAGGGGTGCGCCTGGGCCGGCGCATCGACGACAACCTGCGCAAGGTGATGACCTACATCATTGCCATTCACGTGCCGATCGCGGGCCTGGCCCTGCTGCCGCTGCTGCTGGGGCTGCCGCCGCTGATGCTGCCGGTGCACGTGGTGGTGACCGAGATGATCATCGACCCGGTGTGCTCGCTCGCCTTCGAGAATGCGCCGCAGGCGCGCGGGCTGATGGAGCGTCCGCCGCGTGCGGCCAACGCCCCGCTGGTGGACCGGTCCATGGTGATGCTGGCCGTCATGCAAGGCGCGGGGCTGCTGGGGGTGGCACTGGCCGCCTACGCGCTGGCTCTCATGTCGGGCCTGCATGCGGACCAGGCGCGGGCTCTGGCGTTCGTGGCGCTGACTGCGGGCAACCTGTCGCTGGTGGCGGTCAATGCCGGCACGGGCTTGTCGGTGGGTGATCTGGCGAGCCCGGCGTTCCGCTCCTTCCAGGTCGTCACGGTCCTGGCGGCAGGCCTCATGGCGCTGGCCCTTGCGGTACCAGCGGTTCGCGACCTGATGAAGTTTGCGCTGCCACCGCTGGCGGGGTTGGCGATGGTGCTGGCTGCTGTAGCCGTCGTGACGGCGCTGGCGTGGCGGTTTCGGCCGGTGCGCGCCTGATCAGGCCCTCACCACTGCCCCGTCTCCACACGGATCGCCACTTCGCAGTCGTCGAAGATCTCCAGTTTGGCGATCTGTACGCGCACGCCGATCACCCCCGGCAGCTGCATCAGGCGGGCCGCCAGCTTGCCGATCAGGCTTTCCAGCAGGTTCACGTGTTCGGCGGTGCACTCGTCGATGATGATGGTGCGCACCTTGCGGTAATCGAGCACGTGCAGGATGTCGTCGTCGTGCGGCAGCAGGGGCTGGGTGCCCAGGTTCAGTTCCGCGTCCACCCGTATCGGCTGCGGCGCGGTCTTCTCGTGTTCCAGGATGCCCAGGTTGGCGTCGAAACGCAGCCCGGTGAGGGTGAGGATCTGGGTACCGGCCTTGGTCATCTCGTTCGGGCGCGTATCAGGGCGTTACATCAGCGAGAAGTCGCGGTCGAACTTCATCAGGTGCTGGCCGCCGTCCACCAGCAAGGTGGTGCCGGTGATGGACTGGTTCTCGAGGGCGAAGCGCACCGCACCCACCACGTCGGCTGCCGTGGATGAACGCCCCAGGGGCGAGAGGCGATGCAGCTGCTGGAATTTTTCGTCCGACAGCATGTGGCTGGTCAGTGTCAGGCCCGGTGCCACGCCGACCACACGCACCTGGGGCGCCAGGGCCAGCGCCAGCATGGTCGTGGCTGCCTCGAGGGCCGCCTTGGACAGGGTGTAGCTGAAAAAATCCGGGTTCTGGTTCCAGAGTTTCTGATCCAGCATGTTCACGACCACGCCGTTGCCGCCACGCGCTTGCACGTGGGCGTGCAGGGCCTGCGCCAGCAGCACCGGCGCGCCGGTGTTGGCGGCCAGGTGCGCGTGCATCGTTGCGTAACTGAACGTCGCGGGCGCGTCGTGCTCGAACAGCGAAGCGCTGTTCACGACCGCCTCCACCGCGCCGAACGCCGCGATGACCTGTGGCAGCAGCGCGCGGGTGGCCGCCTCATCGGACAGGTCGGCCTGGAAGGCCTCGAAGCGGGCGCCGGGTCGGCCGGCCTTCAGGCAGTCGGCCACCGTGGCCTGGGCGTCGTCGCCCGAGCCCCGGTAATGCACGGCCACCTGCCAGCCCGCAGCGGCCAAAGCCAGGGCCATCTCGCGGCCCAGGCGGCGGGCGGCGCCAGTGATCAGGACAGTGGGCAGGGTGGGGGGGCTCATTGCAACGACAATCGCGGGGTGACTGCTTCTGGAATGGATACTGCGGGTACCGGGTCGGCTTCCAATGCGGCCAGTGTAACGACCGCCTTGCACGCCCTGCTGCGTGGGGCCATCGCGCGCAATGGTGGCTGGCTGCCTTTCGACCGCTTCATGGCCCTGGCCTTGTACGCGCCGGGCCTGGGCTATTACGCCCACGGCTCGCGCAAGTTCGGTCAGCTGCCCCAAAGCGGCAGCGACTTCGTCACCGCGCCCGAGATGACGCCCCTGTTCGGCCAGGCCCTGGCGGTGGCCGTGGGCGACGCCCTGGCGGCCACGGGCTGCGACGAGGTGTGGGAATTCGGCGCGGGCACGGGCGCTCTGGCCTCGCAGCTGCTGCAGGCGCTGGGGGACCGGGTGCGCCGGTACACCATCGTCGACCTGTCCGGCGCGCTGCGGGCGCGCCAGCAGGAAGCGCTGGCGGCGCAGGGCCAGCGGGTGCAGTGGGTCACTGAGTTGCCCGACACGATGCGTGGCGTGGTGGTGGGCAACGAGGTGCTCGACGCCATGCCGGTGAAGCTGCTTGTGCGCACCGCTGGCGTGTGGCATGAGCGCGGTGTGGTCTGGCAGGACGACCGTCTGGCCTGGGCCGATCGACCGACTGACCTGCGCCCGCCCGTGGAGATTGCCGGCACGCACGACTACCTGACCGAGATCCATCCCCAGGCCGAGGCCTTCCTGCGCACGCTGGCCGATCGTCTTGCGCAGGGCGCGGCCTTCTTCATCGATTACGGCTTTCCCGAGGCCGAATACTTCCACCCCCAGCGCCACATGGGCACGCTGATGTGCCACCGCGGGCACCGGGCCGATCCCGACCCGCTGGCCGATGCGGGCCTCAAGGACATCACTGCCCACGTGAATTTCACGGGCGTGGCCCTGGCGGCGCAGGAGGCGGGCCTGCCCACGCTGGGCTACACCAGCCAGGGCCGCTTTCTTCTCAATTGCGGCCTGGCCCAGGCCCTGGCCGAGGCACCCCTGGACCAGCGTGTCGCGGGGCAGCGGCTCATCGCGGAACACGAGATGGGCGAGTTGTTCAAGGTCATCGCCTTTCACAAGGGGCCGGCCTGGGATGCAATCGGTTTCACCCAGGGTGACCGGACCGCGAGGCTGTGAGCCATGATCCGCTGGATTCTCGTGATCTTCCTCGCGCTGGTGCTTATCAGCTGGTTCACGCCCTTCCTGCAGAAGATGGGTTTCGGCAAGCTGCCCGGTGACCTGCGCTTTCGCCTGTTCGGGCGTGAGTGGTTCATCCCGCTCACGACCACCGTGATCCTGAGTCTGGTCGCGGGGCTGATCGCGAAACTGGTCTGAACCACCTTTTCCCAGGGAGCGCGCCATGCGGGCCTGCATCGACATCGGCGGCACCAAGGTGTCGGTCAGCCTGAATGCGGGAGCTGGCGACACCGCCTTGCTGGCCCCGCGCGTCGAGCCCACCGCCAAGTCCGGCGCGCCCGGCGTGCTGGCGCAGCAGGTGGTCCGGATGGTGGATGCGGCCTGCGCGGAACTCGGGTTGTCCCCGCAGGCGGTTGAGGCTGCGGGGGTCTGCGCGCCCGGCCCCTTCGTCCTGGAGGACGGCCTGCTGGCGCTGGCCAGCCCCAACCTGTGCGGCGGCCTGGCGGGCGCCGGCCCGGGGGCAGACCTGCCCAATGACTGGCGCCGCGTGCCCCTGGAGGCCCCGCTGGGGCGGCGCTTCCCGCAATTGCGGATCGAGAACGACGCGGTGGCGGCCCTGGAGGCCGAGCGCCGATGGGGCGCGCTGCAAGGCGTGGATCACTGCGCCTACGTGACCTGGAGCACCGGCGTGGGCGGCGGCCTGTGTGTCGGGGGGCGCGTGCTGCGGGGCAAGCAGGGCAACGCCGGACATGTGGGACACATCTTCGTGAGCGATGACGACAGCGCGCGCTGCGGCTGCGGAAATCTCGGCGACGTGGAGTCGCTGGTGGGCGGGCACGCCCTGGAGCGCCGCCTGGGCATCGCGGCGCCGGCCCTCTTCGCTGCGGCAGCAGGGGGCGATGCACAGGCCCTCGCCGAGGTGGACGCCATGTGCCGGGTCATGGGCCGCGCGCTCTACGACCTCATCGCGCTGCTGGACCTGCAACGCATCAGCCTGGGCGGCAGCGTCTTTTTCCATCACCAGGCGCTGCTGATGCCAGGTCTGATTGCCCAGGTGCGAGGGCGACTGGCCAGCGTCACCGACCGGTGCGAGCTGGTACCTGCCGGCCTGGGAGCCCGCGTGGGGGATTACGCGGCGCTGGCCTTGCTCGATTAGGCCTTGTGGGTGCCTGCGGCGAATCCCGCGGCCTCGAGTGCCGCGATGCGGGCGGCCTGGATCCACTCCCCGATGCGCCGCCCCTCGGCGCCCGCCGCCCGCGCCTGCGCCGAGACGGCGGCGGTATCCACCGATTGCGCCGCGGCCAGGGCCGCCATCAGGCGCGTGCGCTGCGGGTACGCTGTTTCTTCCTTTCCGAGGCGGCCGCGCGCGTCGCATTCGCAGGCCAGGAGGATGTGGTCCATCCGAGCTGGCTTGCGCAGGGCGTCGCAGCGTTCAAGCAGGCGCACGACGGCGGACGCGCCGAATTCGCCGCTGCGGTGGATGTGGCCGTGTTCGCGTGCCACCACCTCGGCCAGCTCGCGGCAATCGACGGGTACGCGCAGGCGCTCGGCCACGTCCTGCAGCAGACGGACGCTGCGCTCCTCATGGCCGATGTGCCGGGGCAGCAGGTCGGCCGGGGTGGTGCCCTTGCCCAGGTCGTGGGCCAGGCAGGCAAAGCGCACGGGCAGCGGCGCGCACAGGCGCGCGCTCATGTCCAGCACCATCATCAGGTGCACGCCGGTGTCGATCTCGGGATGGTGTTCAGCGCGTTGCGGCACCCCCCACAGCCGGTCCACCTCGGGCAGCAGGCGCGCCAGGGCACCGCAGGCGCGCAGCACCTCGAACATGCGGGAAGGACGGATCTCCATCAGGCCGCGCGCGAGTTCCTGCCAGACCCGCTCGGCCACCAAGGCATCCACTTCTCCGGCCTGCACCATTTCCCGCATCAGCGCCATCGTTTCAGGCGCGACCTGGAAGTCCGGCAGGCGCGCGGCAAAACGTGCCAGCCGCAGGATGCGCACCGGGTCTTCGCGGAAGGCGTCCGTCACATGCCGCAGCACCCGCGCCGCGAGGTCACGCTGCCCGCCATGGGGGTCGACCAGGGTGCCATCCTCGGCACGGGCCATGGCGTTGAGGGTCAGGTCGCGCCGCGCCAGGTCTTCCTCCAGCGTGACGGCCGGGTCGGCCTGCACGCTGAAGCCCCGGTAGCCCGGCGCGGTCTTGCGCTCGGTGCGGGCCAGCGCGTACTCCTCGCGGGTCTGCGGGTGCAGGAAGACCGGGAAGTCCTTGCCCACGGGCAGGTAGCCCGCGTCGATCAGCGCCTGCGGGGTCGCGCCCACCACCACCCAGTCGCGGTCGTGGACGGGCCGCCCCAGGAGGGCGTCGCGCACCGCACCACCGACCTCGTAGACCTGCATCAGCGCGCCTTCCGGTAAGGCTCTTCGAAATCCAGGAAGTCGCGTTCGGCCAATGCGCCCTCGATCCAGGCCTGTACGCCGGGCAGCGCGCGCACCCGTTCGACATAGGCTCCGACGGCCGCCGGCACCGGCAGCGCGTAGGTGGCCAGGCGCATGCACACCGGCGCGAAGTAGGCATCGGCGACCGAGAACCCCCCAAACAGGAGGCTGCCCGCGGGCTGCCGCGCCAGCAGGCCGGTCCACATGGCCGACAGACGTTCGACATCGGCACGCACACCTGCCTGCTCACGCCAGACGCGCTCACCGACCTCGGGCAGGGAGGCTTCGATATTCATCGGGCAGTGGCTGCGAAGCGACGCGAAACCGGCATGCATTTCTGCGCAAATGCTGCGGGCGTGTGCCCGTGCGTGTGCCTCCTGCGGCCACAGGGCATGCCCGGGAAAACGCTCGGCGAGGTATTCCGCGATCGCCAACGTGTCCCAGACCGCGAGACCGCCGTCGACCAGCACCGGGACCTTGCCCACCGGGGTGATGGAGGCCAGCGTGTTCTTGAACGCCGAACCGGCCTCGAAGGAATCGAAGCGCACCATCACCTCTTCGAAGGGGATGCCGGCCTGCCGCATCAGGACCCAGGGCCGCATGGACCACGAGGAGTAATTCTTGTTGCCGATATAGAGCTGGAGCATGGCGTGCCGGGTTCAGGGGATTTCGCGATTGGGCTCGGGCTGTGCGGGGTCGCGCGGCCCGACGGTGCCCAGGCGCGCGCGCAGGGACTGCGGCTGTCCGGTGAGGATGGCTGCGTACGTGGTGGTGTTGGACAGGACCTTCTTCACATAGTCGCGTGTCTCGTGGAACGGGACGTTCTCGGCCCAGGCGGCGCCCTCGATCACCGGCCCGTTGCGCCAGGCGCGCGGTCGGCTCGGCCCGGCGTTGTAGGCGGCCGCCGCCAGCGGCAGCGAGCCGGTGAAGTCGTCCAGGACCAGCTTGAGGTAGCCGGTGCCGATGGCGATGTTGGTTTCGCGGTCGGTGAGCTGGCCGGGCGTGAACGAATTCAAGCCGATACGCCGCGCCGTCCAGCGTGCGGTGGCCGGCATCACCTGCATCAGGCCCGAGGCGCCCACATGCGAGCGTGCGTCCATGATGAAGCGGCTTTCCTGGCGGATCAGGCCGTAGACATACGCCGGGTCCAGGCTGATCTCGCCGCTGCGGCGCACCACCGACTCGCGAAAGGGCATGGGAAAGCGCTGCTCGTGGTCGAATTCGGCGCGTGTGCGTTCGCTGGTGTTGATGCAGCGGTCCCAGACCTCGCGCTCGCAGGCCAGTTGCGCGGCGGCCAGCAGCTCGCGTTCGGACATGCCGCCCGGGCGCGCCAGATTGGTGGTGTAGTTCCATTCGCGCACACCGTCGGCACGCAGCCCGATGGCGATGGCATGCAGGGCCCGCTGCAGGCCCGGATTGCGGCGGGCGGCCTCGCGCTCTTCGGGGGTCAGCGGCGCGGGGCGCGCGGGCACGGTGATCTTCTGGCCCAGTTCCTCCAGGGCCAGCTGCTCGTAGAAGCCGCGCGGCGAGGCCAGGGCCGTCAGTTGCCGTCGGGCCTCGGCCTTGTCGGTATCGCTGCCCGTGGCCAGCTGCGCGCGCGCGCGCCAGTAGACCCAGGTGGGGTCCTGCTGGCCCGCCGGCGTCATCGCGTTGACGGCGTCGATGACGGCCTTCCAGGCGGGCTGGGTACCGGCGCGCAGCGCGGCGCGGGCCTTCCAGGCCAGCATTTCATCGTTCAGGTCCGTGTCGCGCGTGACCTTCGCGAAATGCGCCAGCGCGCCCGGCGACAGACGCTGCGCCGCCTGGCGGCCGATCACGCCCCAGACCCAGTTGCGTTCCTCGGGGGTGAGGTGCACCTCCCACTTGCGGCTGAAGGTGGTCGCGGCCACGTCCGGGTCGTTGGCGGCCATGCGCACCAGGGCCAGGGTGACCAGTTCCTTGCGGGCGCGCGAGATGGCCACCACGCGGCTGGCGAGGTAGCGCGCCGGATTGGCCAGGGCCTCGCCGGCCTGGGCGGTCATCTCGGGTGCGACGATCTCCACCGCGGCCAGGGCGGCGCGGGTGCGATTGTGCTCGGTGGCGTGTCGAGCCTTGCGCCAGATGTCCAGCGGCGCCAGGCGCGCGCCCGTGCCCGGCCCGGCGAGGTTGCGGGCGGCCGTGGTGCAACCATCCTCGGCCTCGCGCTGGGCCTGCCAGAGCCCGCGCACCTCGTCGACCAGGGCGGGCGTGGCGCCCTCGCGCAGTTGCTGCACCAGCAGCGCATAGCAGCGCACCTGCGGGTCGTCGTTCATGCGAAACCGCGGGTGTTCGTCGGCGAAGGCGGTCCAGTCCCGGCGCTGGCCCAGGAGCAGCAGCCAGTCGTTGCGCAGGCGGTCCTCCTGGTAGGTGCCGGCATAGCGGGCCAGGAATTCCTGGACGTCCTGGGGCGAAGCGGTGTCCAGGCGGGCCCGCAGTTCCCAGTAGGCGGCCCAGGGTTCGAGGGTGTGCCCCCTCATTTGCGGCAGCAGCTGGGTCAGTCGGGCCTTGTTGCCCTGGCGGAAGGCCTGACCCATCTCGATCAGGGTTTGGTCGCCGGGGGCGTCGGTACGCCCCTGGGCTTGCACTGTGCAGGCCAGGAGGGGGGCTGCGATCAGTGTCAGAATCGTTCGGAACTTCATTGGTGAATTATGGACAAGTCAGAGGAAAAGAAAGCCCTGCGCCAGCAGTTGCTGCAAGCCCGCCTGCAGATGCCCGATCGCCTGGAGCGGGCCGACCTCCTGCAGCGGGTCATGCGCATCTGGCTGGTGGGGCGGCCTGACACGGTCATTGGCGCCTACTGGCCGATCAAGGGCGAATTCGACCCCCTGCCGGCCCTGCATCGCTGGAAGGAGGACGGCGAGCTGATCGACCAGCCCCAGCGCCGGCGTATCGGCCTGCCGGTGGTGGACAAGGTCCACAAGACCCTGCAATTTCACGCCTGGTTTCCCGGCTGCCCCATGGAGGAAGACGCCTACGGCATTCCCAAGCCCAAGGACACCGAGGTCATCGTGCCGACCTTGCTGTTCGTGCCCTGCGTGGGCTACGGGCCCGGCGGCTACCGCCTGGGGTATGGCGGCGGCTTCTACGACCGCACCCTGGCCAGCCTGCAGCCCCGCCCGCACACGGTGGGCCTGGGCTTCACCAACGGCTTCCTGCCCGACTTCGAGCCCCAGCCCCACGACGTGCCGCTGGACGCCATCCTCAATGACAACGGGGTGGTCTGGCCGGTGCGTTGAAGCCGCTCGCAGTCCCTTCGTTAAGATCGCCGCCCAGAGGAGTACCCCCACGATGTCCAAAGCCTTTGCCAGCCAGGCCGATCTGTCCGACAAGAAAATCACCTTCGAACAACTGAGCCCGCATTGCTGGGCCTACACCGCGGAAGGCGACCCGAACTCGGGCGTCATCATCGGCGACAAGTTCATCATGGTGAGTGACGCCACCGCCACGCCCGCCATGGCGCGCGACCTGATCGCCCGCATCCGCACCGTGAGCGACAAGCCGATCAAGTATGTCCTCCTGACCCATTACCACGCGGTGCGTGTGCTCGGGGCCAGCGCCTTCGCCGCCGAGGGCGCGACCGAGATCATCGCCAGCCAGGGCACGCTGGAATTGATCATCGAGCGTGGCAAGGAGGACATGAAGTCCGAGATGGAGCGCTTCCCCCGCCTGTTCCGCAACGCCGAGAGCGTGCCGGGCCTGACCTGGCCGACCCTGGTGGTCGGTGGCGGCAACCCCGCCCAGGGCGAGGCGCCCGGCAAGCTGACCGTGGACCTCGGCGGCGTGAAGGTGCAGATCTGGCATCCGGGTCCCGGGCACACGCGCGGCGACACCATCGCCTGGGTCGAGGAAGAAAAGGTGCTGTTCTCCGGTGATCTGGTCGAATACGAGGCCGGCGTCTACACCGGCGACGCCCAGCTCGAGGAGTGGCCCGCCACCCTGCAGGCCCTGCGCGCCCTGAAAGCCGAATTCATCGTCCCCGGCCGCGGTGAGGCCATGAAGGGCAACGCCAACGTGAACAAGGCCCTGGACTACACCCAGCGCTGGGTCGAGACGCTCTATCGCTGCGGGCGCGAGGCTGCCGCCGCCAACATGGACCTGAAGGCCGCCATGGCCCATACCCGCAAGTCGATGGATCCGGTGTTCGGCCATGTCTTCATCTACGAGCATTGCCTGCCCTTCGATGTGAGCCGCGCCTACGACGAAGCCCGCGGCATCAAGTCGCCTCGCATCTGGACCGCCGAGCGTGACCAGGAGATGTGGGCGGCCCTGCAGGCCTGATCCCACACCCGGCTGGCGCGCCTGACGACAGGGCGCGGCCGGCTGCCTGCCTAAGCTGTCCGGTTCATGTCCCTTGAGTCGAGACCGTCCATGGCAGATTCCCGTTCCGTGCCGCGCCTCCTGCAGCGGCCTCCTGCACCGAGTTCGCCTGACCCGAGTTCCACCGCCGCGCGGGAGGCCAGAACGCCCGGAGAGAGCCGTCAAAAAGGCGACCTGCGCACCCAGGTCGAGGCGCCCAAGCCGAGCCGCGAGCGCGAGACGGGCGACCTGGAAACCACCGAGCGCGAAAGCCACGGCCGGGCCTGATCCCCAAGGGCGCCGGCGTGGGTCAGCGCTGGGCCGCGAGCTCGGACACGTCTCGCTGGTAGGCGCGCAGGCGCCGCGCCGCGTTCTGGCGCTGGGCGGGTGTCATCGCGTTGTGCACGGCGGCGAACAGCGCGCAGTTGTCCTCGGTCACCTGCTCCCGGTAGCGGCGGGCGCTGGCGTCCGGCGGTGACTGGGCGCGGTCGACCAGGGCCTTGACCTTGAGACGGGCCTCGGCTTGCGGCATCGGGGTTGCGCGCAACTCGCGCAGCGTCTGCAGGGTATCGGCGTGGCGCCGCTGCATCTCGGACAGCACCTGCGCCGGGTCGAAGCGGGAGGCCTCGATGCGCTGGCGCAGAAGCAGGCGCTGGGCGTCGTCCAGGCGCCCGTAGGTATCTTCCATGCGTTCGAGGAATTGCTTGAAGTGCCGCTCGCGGCGCTCCGCGGGCGTGACGTCCATCCAGTCCTTGCGGAAGTCCTGGGTGTTGCGCGCATAGCGTTGCGCGAGGTGTCGAAGCTGGTCAGGCGTGAGCGTCGGCGCGATCGCGACGATGGCCGGTTCCGACTGGGACGCCAGCGCCAGGAAGCGCGTGCGGCCCTCGTCGGCCAGGCGGCAGACCTGCTCGGACGTGACGTCGGCGGCGGCCATCTGCTCGACGCGCCCCAGCAGCTCTGCATACCGGGGCAGCTCGTTCGCCCGGTGCCATTGGTGCAAGCGGGCCAGTTCCTCGCGCACGGGCCCGCGCTGCGGTTCGTTGAAGTCGAGGTAGCCGTCCAGCCACCACCAGGCCAGCTCGGGCAGGTTGTTGTACCCCAGCTTGATCGCGCTGCAGCCCCCCAGGACCGCCACCAGGGCCAGGGCCCCGATAATCCGCACGAGCTTCGAAGCAAAAGTGGTCATGAACGACAAAGGAAACGCGATGGCGTCAGTGGATGTGGTGGTCATGGCGGCCGGCAAGGGCACGCGCATGAAAAGCGGATGGCCCAAAGTGTTGCACCGTTTGGGCGGGCGTGCCCTGCTGGCCCATGTGATCGAGTCGGCCGCAGGGTTGAAGCCGCGCCGGCTGGTCGTGGTCGCCGGCCATGGCGCCAGCCAGGTCCAGGCTGCCGCCCGCAGCCACGCCCAGGCCGCCGGCCTGGGCGGCTGCGACACCGTGCTGCAGGAGCCGCAACTGGGCACCGGGCACGCCGTGCAGCAGGCCCTGCCGCTGCTGCCCCGGGACGGGATCTGCCTGGTGCTCAATGGCGATGTGCCCCTGATCGAAACAGCCACCCTGCAGGCCCTGGTGGAGGCCAGCGCCGGTGAGCGCCTGGCGCTGCTCACCGTGAGCATGCCCGATCCCGCTGGCTACGGGCGCATCGTGCGCGAGGGCGACGCGGTGCGCGCCATCGTGGAACACAAGGACGCCAGCGAGGCCCAGCGCCGCATCCAGGAGGTCTACACCGGCTTCATGGCCGCCCCGAACCGATTGATGCACGACTGGCTCTCGCGCCTGACCCACGACAACGCCCAGGGCGAGTACTACCTGACCGACGTGGTCAAGCTGGCCGTGCAGGACGGCGTGGACGTGACCGCGCTGCGTATTGCCGACACCGTGCAGGCCGATGGCGTGAACAGCCCCTTGCAGCTGGCCGAGCTCGAACGCGCCTACCAGCGGCGGCGTGCCCGGGCGCTGATGGAGCAGGGCGTGCGCCTGGCCGACCCGGCCCGCTTCGATGTGCGCGGCGTTCTCACCTGCGGTGCGGATGTCGAGATCGATGTCAACTGCGTCTTCGAGGGCGATGTTGCCTTGGGGGACGGCGTGCGCATCGGCGCGAACTGCGTGATCGCCAATGCCCGCATCGCCGCTGGCGCGGTGATCCAGCCCTTTACCCACATCGACGGCGAGAACGCTGGCGTGCAGGTCGGCGAGGGTGCCCTGGTGGGGCCCTTCGCGCGCCTGCGTCCCGGGGCCCAGCTGGGCGCGCAGGTGCATATCGGCAACTTCGTCGAGGTCAAGAACTCCACGCTGGCGGCAGGCGCCAAGGCCAACCACCTGGCCTACCTCGGGGACGCCACGGTGGGTGAGCGCGTGAACTACGGCGCAGGTTCCATCACCGCCAATTACGATGGCGCGAACAAGCACCGCACCGTGATCGAGGACGACGTGCATGTGGGCAGCAACTGCGTGCTGGTCGCGCCCGTCACCCTGGGCGCGGGGGGCACGGTGGGTGGCGGCTCCACCATCACCAAGGACACGCCGCCGGGCGCGCTGTCAGTGGCGCGCGCCAAGCAGGTGTCCATCGCCAACTGGAAGCGGCCGGTCAAGGGCGGGCGCTGAGGGCGGCCATTGCCGGACCGAGCGGCAGGCGCGGTGCGAACTTCGTCCGCTTCACGCTGAAGAAGGCCTTCACGTTGCGCACATTGGCATCGGCCGTGAACAGGCGCTGCTGCAGGGCCAGGTAGGCGGGCATGTCCGCCGCCCGCAGGTGCAGGATGAAATCCGGTCCGGGGGATACCCGGTAGCACTGTTGCACCGCCTCGTCTGCGGCCACGCGGGCTTCGAAGGCTTCCAGGTGCTCGGCGCCCTGGCGCTCCAGCGTCACTTCCACGATCGCCTCCAGGCCGTGGCCCAGTGCCGGGGCCAGGCGGTCGGCATTCAGGATCGCCACCTGTCGCTCGATCAGGCCTGCTGCCTGCAGGCGCTTGACCCGGCGCAGGCAGGTCGGAGGCGAGACATGCAGGCGCTGCGCCAGCGCCAGGTTGCTCAGGGACGCGTCCCGCTGCAGCAGGTCGAGCAACTGCAGGTCTGTCGCATCGAGAAATGAAGGGTCAATAGATTCCACAATCGTGAAATTTTATACCGTCAGCGGATATTTAAGAAATAAAAAATCATTTAACGGAATAAAAAGACGCCTTATTCCACCATGGCGGACCTACAGTCCCGTTTCTGACTGGAGTGACATCATGTGTGGCATCGTCGCCGCGGTCTCGGACCGCAACATCGTTCCCATCCTCGTCCAGGGCCTGCAACGGCTCGAGTACCGGGGGTATGACTCCTGCGGCGTGGCGGTGCACGCCAGCGGCCTGCGGCGCGCCCGCAGCACCGCGCGCGTGGCCGAACTGATACAGCAGGTCGCGGCCGACGGCCTGACCGGCACCACCGGCATCGCGCACACGCGCTGGGCCACGCACGGCGCGCCCGCCGTCCACAACGCCCACCCGCATTTCAGCCACGGCCCGGGCGCGACGCCCGCCGACCGCGCGGGTCGCATCGCGCTGGTTCACAACGGCATCATCGAGAACCACGACGAGCTGCGCGCCAGCCTGCAGGCGAAGGGCTATGTCTTCGCGAGCCAGACCGACACCGAGGTCATCGCGCACCTGGTGGACAGCCTGTATGAGGGCGATCTGTTCGAGGCGGTGAAGGCGGCGATCGGCAGGCTGCATGGCGCCTACGCCATCGCGGTGTTCTGCAAGGACGAACCGCACCGCGTGGTCGGCGCGCGCGCCGGGTCGCCGCTGGTGCTGGGTGTCGGTGCGGGTGGCCACGAGCATTTCCTGGCCAGTGATGCAATGGCGCTGGCGGGCGTGACCGACCAGATCGTCTACCTGGACGAGGGCGACCTGGTCGACCTGCAGCTCGGACGCTACTGGGTGGTCGACAGGTCCGGCCGTCCCGCCGATCGTCCCGTGCGCACGGTGCAGGCCCACAGCGGTGCCGCCGAACTCGGGCCGTACCGCCACTACATGCAAAAGGAGATCTTCGAGCAGCCGCGCGCCATCGCGGACACGCTCGAGGGCCTGGAGGCGGTAGTGCCCGAGTTGTTCGAAGGCGCGGGTCAGCCCGCCCCGGGCGAGGGCGCGCATCGCGTGTTCCAGCAGGTGGATTCCGTGTTGATCCTGGCCTGCGGCACCAGCTACTACAGCGGCTGCACCGCCAAGTACTGGCTCGAGGGCATCGCGAAGATTCCGACGCAGGTGGAGATCGCCAGCGAATACCGCTATCGCGAGTCGGTGCCGAATCCCAACACCCTGGTGGTGACCATCAGCCAGTCGGGCGAAACCGCCGACACGCTGGCGGCCTTGCGCCACGCGCAGTCCCTGGGCATGCGGCACACGCTCACCGTGTGCAACGTGGCCACGTCAGCGATGGTGCGCGAATGCCGGCTGGCCTACCTCACGCGCGCCGGCGTGGAGGTGGGCGTGGCCTCCACCAAGGCCTTCACCACGCAGCTGGCAGGCCTGTTCCTGCTCACGCTGGCCCTGGCGCAGGCCAAGGGGCGGCTCACGGAATCACAGGAGGCGGCGCACCTGAAGGCAATGCGTCACCTCCCTTCCGCGCTGTCGGCGGTGCTGGCGCTGGAGCCGCAGATCATCTCCTGGGCGGAGGATTTTGCGGGCAAGCAGAACGCGCTGTTCCTGGGGCGAGGGCTGCACTACCCGATCGCCCAGGAGGGCGCCCTCAAGCTCAAGGAGATCACCTACATCCACGCCGAGGCCTATGCCGCCGGCGAGTTGAAGCACGGGCCGCTGGCGCTGGTGACGCACGAGATGCCGGTGGTGACCGTCGCCCCGAACGACGCGCTGCTTGAAAAGCTGAAAAGCAATATGCAGGAAGTGCGCGCGCGCGGCGGCGTGCTGTACGTGCTGGCCGATGCCGACACCCGCATCACAAGCGAGGAGGGGCTGCACGTGATCCGCATGCCAGAACACTACGGGCCCCTCAGCCCGCTGCTGCACGTGGTGCCGCTGCAGCTGCTGGCGTATCACACGGCCGTGGCGCGGGGGACGGACGTGGACAAGCCGAGGAATCTGGCCAAGAGCGTGACAGTCGAATAACGCACGCTTCGCCCGCGGACAAGACCCTGGGGATCTTTACAGAAAAGGTACGGCGCTGTCGCGGGAGCCGGGCAGGATGTCCGTCAGATCGAGTTCCTCGGCTCCCGGCCTTGCGGACCAGGTGACGGAGGAAGTCCCGGCATGGTCGGCCCGACTGTTTGGTTGAAGTTTCGCTTGACCACGTATCGGATGTACTGATTGGTCGCCTCGATGACCTCGATCGTGGCGCCCTTGTAGGCAATGGTGCGGGATTCAAGGAGGTCGTACTCCACGTCGTTGCTGAATGCTGGACGTGCGTAGTTGTTCGAGAACTCACGGTAGCCGAAGCGGATCCGGTTGCCGATGCGTCCGCTGTAGATCAGTGTTTGCTGCACCGAATTCTCGTAGACCACGCTGCGCCTCTCCTCCTTGTAGTTCTCCTTTTCCTTGTCGGAGCAGGCGCTGGCATTGAGGATAGTGATCACGCACAGAGAACGGTCCGCTTTCTTCACCATGAGCGCTTTCAAGGGGTCTACCACCCAGGACTTGTCGACCGATCCGCTTTCTCCTCCCCGGCCGCCTAGGTCATAGTAGTTCGCCTCTTCGTCCGCCCCTGTCTTCCTGAACAAGCCTGGAAGCACGGTGACCCCCCAGTGGGGCTTGGTCGCGGACTCCACGTTCAGTACATCGAGCAGCGCGTACTTCCCCTGCTTGAGCATTTCCTCGCCAACAGAACGCTGCACCTCCTGGTTCAAGGCCGGCTCACTGATATCCACAGCCACGGGGCGATAGTTGTATTTGGGCGTGGCGCAGCCGGCCAGTAGCATCACGACCAACACGATCGACAAGTGAAGCACGCGCATGAACATCTCCTCCAGAAAACAGGATCTCGCAGACATTTCTACATCGATTTTTTGCATCGAGGCACCTCGCGACGCCAGCATCGTTCTACATCGGTGCCGCTACGTGTGTGCCTTCAGTTCCCTCGGGCGCCTTGCGCCCCGGGCGGTGGGTTGGAACTGAGGACCTGCCCGAACAACCGGAACAGGCGGCCCTGGGAAGCGACATCGGTCGCCTGGAAGGCGCTGTGGGTGTAGATCACCAGATTGCGGCGCGGCGCGATCACCAGGTGCTGGCCGCCAAATCCCCAGAAAAAGAACGAGCCCTCCAGCCCGCAGAACCCCCAGATCTGGTAGCCGTAACAAAGCGACGGCACATGCGTGCGCTCGGTCGTGGCGGTCGCCTGCCGCAAGTACGCGCCAAAGCAGTCGTCCTTGGCGAGCTGGTCGATCACGTAGTAGCCCATGCGGATCCAGTCCTCCGGCGATGCGCTGAACCCCATGGCGTTGTAGGTGCGTCCTTCATCATTCAGCAGCCACGCACCCGCGTGGGCCGGTCGCACCTCGTTCCAGATCGATTCCTGGAAGAACTCTGGAAAGCGCTTGCCCGACACTTGCTCGATCACCAGACCCAGGAACAGGGTGTCGTAGTTGTTGTATTGGTAGGACGTGCCCGGTTCGAATTCGCGCGGGTCGTCGCGCCGCATTTCTTCCTCCAGCCGGACCCGGTTGGCCCCGTCATACAGCCCCCGGTGCTTGGCCGCCACAGGCTCGGATTGCCAGCCCGTGTAGGGCGGCCCCTGGCGGACGCTGCCACTCTTCATCTGCAGCACCTGCCGCAGCGTGGCGTCGCCCCATGAAGTGCCCTTGAACCGCGGCAGGATCTCCGCGCCGCGCGTCTCCAGGGACAGCGAGGGGTTCTGGCACAGGAGCTTGCCCACAGCCAGGCTGGTCAGGCTCTTGGCCATCGAGTAACCCAGGGGGGTCGCACTGCCCATGGCCCACGAGGCCTGGCGTGTCATCACCACCTTGCCGTCGACGGCCACCATCAGGATGCGGGTCTTGTCCAGGGCGATGAAGTCACGCAACGCGAGGGGATCGGCGCCTTCCAGGACGCGGGTCCATTGCGCATCGGGTTCCCGGGTCAGTTCGCGCGCCGTTGCGGGAGGTTTGAGCACTGCGATCTTCGCCTGCCGGCGGAAGCCCTGGGAGGCGGCATCCCACCCCGCCGCCGAGGTCGAGGGAGGCGTCTGCGCCTGCGCCAGGCCCGCCAGGGCAGCGAGCAGGCATAGGAAGAACGAGGGGGTCAAAGTGCGCAGTGTCATCACAGCCTCGTACCGGACGGTTTTATCGTTTCAGTTTCTCGGTAACCACGCCGCGCGCGACCCACGCCTTGTTGGCCACCTTGTCGAACTTCGCGTCATCGCATCGGAATTCGATGCCGTAGGAGCCGGCCTCGACCTGGGGCTCCCAGCGATCGATGATCTCGATTCGTCCGTCGGTCAGGCCGGTCAGCCAGGCCTCGAAATCCTCCACGCCCTTGCGGGAGCCGGCATAGGTCTTGAATCGCGAGGGACCAGAAGGCGCGCGCACGGGCTTGCCGGCCAGTTCCTGCGCCTGGAGTTGCCCGCTGGACTCGGCGTCGTCGTACTCGATGTCCTCGGGCCAGACCTCCACCATGAGTGCACCGGCTTGCGTGGGCGCGTAGCGCCTGATTTCATCGAGCAGGGCCTGGCTGGACACTACGCTGACGCGCTCCTCGGACAGGTCCAGGCCATCCTGCTGGATGTTCAGACCCGCGATGAATTGCCACAGCTTCCTGGCTTTTTTCTCGTCGTCACACTGGATGCCGTAGTGGAATCGGGCCATCGCTTGCGGAGGGGCCGGGCCCTCAGTTATTCATCAATTTGCACTTTATCACCCGGGTGGCGGCCACCGCCCGTTGGCAGACTCAAGGTGCCACGATCATGAACCGGGTCACCAGCCCCTGCGCCGTCGTCACCGTCTCGCCGAATTCCGACAGCGGCCGCATCCAGACCACGTCCTCGTCGCCCTGGCACGCCTGGTAAAGCACCCCGGTCTTGAGCGTGGCCTCGATGCGGCACAGCCCCATTACGCGGTACACGCCGCCCTTGTAGTGACGCAGCATCACCCCGGGCTGGATGTCGGCTGGGTCGAGGGCAGGAGCGGGCATGGGGCGAGGGGGTATCAAGCCGCGGTGGGCACGCGGGCTTGCATCCGCGTCACCCGGTAGAACAGGAAGCCTGCGATCGACAGGTTCAACAGGTTCCAGCCGATGCCATTGAGGAAGGCCGCGTGGTAGCTGCCCGTGAGGTCGTAGACCCAACCCGACATCCACCCGCCCAGCGCCATCCCGATCAGGGTGGCCATCACCACCGATCCGACGCGCGCACCCGCCTCCTGCGGCGGGAAGTACTCGCGCACGATGATGGCGTAGGACGGCACGATGCCACCCTGGAACAGCCCGAACAGCGCCGACACCACATACAGCGGCACCAGGCCGTCAAAGGGCAGGAACATCAGCAGCGCGACCCCTTGCAGCGCCGACCCCAGGAGCAGGGTGCGGATGCCGCCGATGCGGTCGCAGATCAGGCCCGACACCAGCCGGCTCACGATGCCGCAGGCCAGCATCAGCGAGAGCATCTCGGCGCCGCGCGCTGCGCCAAAGCCCAGGTCCACGCAATAGGCCACGATGTGCACCTGCGGCATGGACATGGCGACGCAGCAGGCCACGCCGGCGATGAACAGGAGCGATTGCGCCTGCGCCGGTAACAGGCCGAAAGGGCGGCGGGTGTCCGGTGCGAATGCGCTGGCCGGCCCCGTGACCTGCGCCACCTCGCCCTGCGGCGGCCGCAGCCGCATGCGCAATGCCAGCAAGGCAATCCCCGCGCCGCAGGCCACTCCCATCACCATGTACGTGGGGCGCCAGCCATGATTGGCGATTCCCCATTGCACGATGGGTGGCCAGACCGCCCCAGCCACGTAGTTGCCGCTGGCGCAGATCGCCACCGCGATGCCACGCCGCTTGTTCCACCACAGCGCCGTGTCGGCGATCAGGGGCGCGAACGTGGCGGAGCTTCCGAGCATGCCGAGCAGCAGGCCGTGCGCGAGACCGAAGGCCCAGATGTTGTCCGACAGGGCCGCCAGCACGTAGCCGCTCGTCACCGCCGCCGCGCCGATGCCCAGGACCGGTGCGATGCCGTGGCGGTCCGCCATTCGGCCCGTCCACAGCCCGCCCAGGCCCAGGCACACCATCATCAGCGTGTAGGGCAATGACGCATCGGCGCGTCCGACGCCGAACTCGGCCTGCACCGTGGGCAGGACGACAGCCACCACGTACATGCTCCCATTGCCCAGGGTCACCAGGGCCAGGGTGGTCAGCAGGCGGCTCGCGGCGTAGCGCGAGTCGACGAGGGAGGCGTCGGCGTAGCGGGGAGTCATGTCCAGGCTGCCGAGCTTACTCCAGTGGCTTGGGCGCGCCCGGCGCCGTGCTCCAGATGAAACATCCGGGAACCCTCGCACAGCGTGCGCGCTGCTAACCTGATTGGCACTCTGATTTCGAGGCTTCACGTCGTGACAGTGCCGATTCCTTCTCCCGCCCCGCCCGAGCCGGATTTCCGGCGGCTGTTCGAGGCGGCTCCGGTCGGTATCGCCATGACCGATGCCGACGCTCGCATGGTCAGTGCCAACCCCGCCTACCTCGCGTTATGGGCGCCGCGACAGGCGCAGGTGGGCGAACGGGTGGATTTCAAGGCGCTGCGAGGCTGGTGGGCCGAGAACGCCCGCAGGGGCCAGCCTGTGCAGCCGGATGACTGGCCGATGGCCCGTGCGCTGCGGGGCGAGCACGTCACCGGGGCGACCATCGAGGTCCGGTCCCTGGACGATCCGCCCGTCGCCCGCATCGTGCTGGTGTCGGCCGCGCCCCTGCGCGATCCCTTCAATCAGATCATCGGGGGGGTCACGGCGGCCATGGACATCACCGACCGGTTCAAGGCCGAACAGTCCCTGCGTGAATCGGACGGGCGCAAGGACGAATTCCTGGCGATGCTGGCGCACGAGCTGCGCAACCCGCTTGCGCCGATCCGTGCAGCCGCCGACCTGCTGGCCCTGGCCGGCGGCGAGAACGAACGCGCGCGCCAGACCGGTGCCGTGATCGCTCGCCAGGTGCGGCACCTCACCGCCATGGTGGACGACTTGCTGGATGTCTCGCGCGTCACGCGCGGGCTGGTCAAGCTCGAGAACCTGGTGCTGGATGCACGCCGCATCATCCTGGATGCCGTCGAACAGGTGCGGCCCCTGGCCGAGGCCCGCCGGCACCGACTGGAGGTCCACACCCCGCCGCAGCCCGTGCGCATCACCGGCGATGCCAAGCGCCTGGTGCAGGTCATGGCCAACCTGTTGAACAACGCGGTGAAGTACACGCCTTCGCCAGGCTGCATCGACGTGGCGCTGCGCCAGGAGGGGGCGCAGGCCGTCATCACGGTGAAGGACAACGGCATCGGCATGCAGCCCGAGCTCGTGGAGAAGGCGTTCGAGCTGTTCGCCCAGGCCCAGCGCACCTCGGACCGCTCCCAGGGCGGTCTCGGCATCGGGCTGGCGCTGGTCAAGCGGCTGGTGGAACTGCATGGCGGCCAGGTCGTGGCCCGCAGCGAGGGGGCGGGCTGCGGCAGCTGCTTCACGGTGAGCCTGCCGGTGTACGCGCAGCCGGCGGAGCCCGGCGCGGACCTGCCTGCGGTTTCGCCGGCGCCGGCGTTCCCGTGTGCTCGCGAGGCGCTGAACGTCCTGGTGGTGGACGACAACGTCGACGCGGCCCAGATGCTCGCCTTGCTGGTCGAGACCCTGGGGCATCACGCTGTCGTGGAAAACGCCTCCTCGGCCGCCCTGGCGCGCGCGGCGCGAGAGGCGCCGGACGTCTGCCTGCTCGATATCGGCCTGCCCGACCTGGACGGTTACGAACTGGCGCGCCGCCTGCGTATGCAGGCCGGCACGCGCCGCCTCACGCTGGTGGCGGTGACGGGTTACGGGCAGGAGCAGGACCGTGACCGGGCGCGTCGGGCCGGGTTCGACCACCACCTGGTCAAGCCGGCCGATACCACGGTGCTGGCGCAGTTGCTGCAGCATGTGGCGGCCGCGACGGCCACGGCCTAGGGCCTGTCGGCCTGGCCCTGGCCGGTGATGCGTCGCACCAGCCGGTGCTCCACCTTCTTCTGCGGCGTGATGGCGAAGAACTGCTCCTCCACGCCCTCGCAATCGCCCACGCGCTCCACGCCATAGCGGTCCGTGAGGTCGTCCTCGACCAGGGTCGCGGCGGGGAATATTCCCATGCCGCTGGCGCCGAAGGTCTTGAGCAGGGCACTGTCCTCGAATTCGCCCGCCACCTGCGGGTGGCAGGCATGGCGCTCGAACCACTGGTCCAGGCGCGCGCGCACGACGCCATGGCCGGTCGGCAGCAGCACGGGCACACCGGCCTGTGCCAGGCCCTCGGCGAAGCTGCCCGCGCGCCGCACCGCGGTGCGCAGTCGGCGCGCGAGCGGCGGCGTGGCGAACCATGCGATGGGCGAGGCCCCCACGGGGTGGCTGTAGAAGCGCAGGCCCGGGCTGGATGGCGCCACGCGGTCGGAAATGACCATGTCCAGCTTGTGCAGGGCCAACTCCCCCAGCAGGTCCGCGAACTCACCGTCGTGGCACAGGAGGCGCAGTTGCGGCTCCTGCATCACCGGCTCCAGCAGGTGGCGTACCGCGAGCTTGGGAATGCCGTCCGAAATGCCCACTGCCAGCCGCACACGCGGTGCGTCCACCGCGGCGCGCACGACATCGGGCAGGGCTTCCCCGAGCTGGAAGATCTGGTCGGCCTGGCGCATGGCGGCCAGGCCCGCCTCGGTCAGGGCCAGGCCCCGGCCGGCGGGCCTCAGCAGGTGGCAGCCCAGGGCCTGCTCCAGCTCGCGCACCTGGGCGCTCACGGTCTGCACCGCCATGCCCAGGCGGTCGGCGGCCCGGGACATGCCGCCCTCCTTGCCGACCACCCAGAAGTAGTAGAGATGCCGGTAGCTGAACGGGGCGCTCATGGCATTCTTGTTTTTTCGAAATTAGATTCAGGAATTATGCGGTTTTTAAGGAATTGAAAGCGCCCTATCTTTCGTGCTTTCCATTTTTCCCCAGAAAGAACAACCCCATGGACACCATTGCTCCAGCCTGGTTATGGGCCACCTTCGTGGCCATCGTGCTGGTCTCTCTGTTCGTCGATTTCGTGGTCCTGAAGAAGCAAGGCGCCCACGAGATCGGCGTGAAGGAGGCCCTGAACTGGTCGATCATCTGGATCGCCTTGAGCTTCGTGTTCAACGGCCTGCTGTGGTGGGCGGTCAGGGACACCTCGGGGTCCACCGCGGTTGCCAATGAGAAGTCGCTGGAGTTTCTCACCGGCTACCTGATCGAGAAGTCATTGGCGGTCGACAACATCTTTGTCTTCCTGATGATCTTCACCTACTTCGCGGTGCCGCCAGCCTTCCAGAAGCGGGTGCTGATGATCGGCATCATCGGCGCGATCGTGCTGCGTACCGTCATGATCCTGGTCGGGGGATGGCTGCTGGCCAACTTCCACTGGGTGCTGTATGTGTTCGGCGCCTTCCTGATCCTCACCGGTATCAAGATGTGGTGGGCCGCAGGCAAGGAGAGCGATCTGGAGGGCAACCCCGCGCTGAAACTCCTGCGCCGCGTGATGCCTGTGAGCCAGGGCTTTGACGGCGAGAAGTTCTTCACCCTCGAGAACGGCAAGCGCATCGCCACGCCCCTGTTCATGGTGATCTGCCTGGTGGCGCTCACCGACGTGATCTTCGCGGTGGACTCCATCCCCGCGATCTTCGCCATCACCTCGGACCCCTTCATCGTGCTCACAAGCAATGTGTTCGCGATCCTGGGCTTGCGTGCGATGTATTTCCTGCTGGCCGCGGTGGCCAGCAAGTTCCACCTCCTGAACTACGGTCTGGCGGTGATCCTGATCTTCATCGGCACGAAGATGTGCCTGATCGATGTCTTCAAGATCCCGGCCGTCGTGTCCCTGGGTGTGGTGGTGGCCATCCTGCTGGTGACGATGGTCCTGAGCGTGCGCACGGCCGGCGGCGCCGGCTCCAGCCTGAGCCAGGGTCGCAAGGAGGGCGGTTCCTGAAGTCCGGCGCTCACCAGCGCTCGAAAAAAGGGCCCGGTTGACCACCGGGCCCTGGTGTATCCACTGTCAGGTCCCGTGTCAGTGGTGCCGCGGCGTGAACGTCGTGCCGCCATACATCGGCGCCGTGAACACCGACTGCCAGGCCTGGAACAACGGGGCCGCCGCGCTGGCGGTGCTGGAAGCAGCCTGCTGTTGCTGCTCGGCGGGCCGCATGAATTCGCTCTGGGCCTTCAACGAGGCGAGCATCAGTTCCTGCGCGTACTGCGCCAGTTCGCTGAAGCTCGAAAGCAGTACCGTGGAATTGATCGCCATCAGCTCGGCGGCACTGTGCGCGTTGCGCAGGCGATCCGCCGTCTGCTCCTGCAGCAGCGCGGCGCGCTGGATCATGTGCTGCTGCGTCTGCTGGAAGGTGTCCATCGCGCGCAGCACGGCGCAGGCCGTCGTTGCCGAGCTCGCCATCTGCTGGCGGGTCAGGTCGGCTACCGCGCTCGTGCCGGCCTGGATGCCTGTATTGAGGTCGGCCTCGTGCGTCGTCGAGGTGTCGCGTGAATTGGTCTTGCTGGCCATGGTGCTCTCTCCTGGGTATGAGGGGGTCGGGAAGAATGTGATGCCTGGATACGCTGGTGCGTCCGCAGGCCTGAAGGCGGCGGACGCCCGTATCCCGGCGGTCGATGGAGGGGCGGCGGCTGCGCCGCGGGGAGTCAGCTCGCGACGCTGAACTGGTTGCGAAGCATGCGAATCTGGTCGTGATTGCGTTGCACCCCCTCCAGCTGACGCTCCACCAAGCTGCGAACGGAGGCAGGCAGCGGCTTCTGCAGGGCCTTGCGGTAGCGGGCGAGTGCGTTGTCTTCGCCGCGTTCGGCCTCATCCAGGGTGGCCTTGTCGTCGTAGGTGGACAGGGTGGATTTGACAGCCACCCAGCCGCGATGGACCGCGCCCAGGGTGCTGCCGCTGTCCTTCACCTGGCCACCGAGCTGGCGGATCTGCGCCTGCAATTCCTGCGCGCCCCGCTGGCAATCCTGCATGCGTTGCGTGAACACGGTCTTGAGGTCCTCGCGCTTGGCGTGGGCGGCGCAGGACTGGAAGCCGTATTCGCCGTCCTTGCAGCATTGCACCAGGTCTTCCAGGACGTCCAGCACGTCCTCGCGGCTGCCTGATGCGTCGCCGCTCGCCTGGGCTGCTCCGGCGGCCGCTGCCGCACCGGGCGTGCTGGTCGTGCTGCCGGAGGTGCCGGCTTCCGGGAGGGCTTGGGCAGGGTCGGGGTACGTGCCGGCGCGCAGCGTCTGTACCCGGTGCCAGGCCGCACGGCTGGCGGGCTGGGCTTGCTGCCAGCTCAGGGACGATGGGCCCCGTGCCTGGTCCCAGCCGGATTCGAGCTTGGAGGCGGCAGTGTCCCAGTCGTCCTCATAGCGGCTGCGGGATTCGGCGCCGTAGCGGTAGGCCGGACCGTAGTCGTCGAAGCTTCGGCCTGGCTCGTAGTACGGTTCCTCGGTGTAGCGTTCACGCCAATGGGCTTCTTCGTCGGCGGGATTGATCGCTTCGGCCGCTGCCCGGCCCGCAAGGCCGCCCACGACCGCACCCACCACCCCGCCGGCGGCCATGCCCAGCGGCCCGCCGACCATCCCTGCCGCCGCACCAGCGACGGCACCGCCGACGGCGCCCACGCCTGTGCCTACGGGATGCGAACCGGATTCGTCGCGCAAGGGATCCCGGTGGGGGTCGCGTTCTTCAGCAGCCATGGTGATGCTCCTCGTCGGTCGTGGTGCGTCAAGGTGAAGACCCGCCAGGGCCTTCGCATCAAACCATCGTGGCTTTGGGGGAGAGAGCAGGCCGTCGGCCAAGCCGCGAAGCGGCTGTAGGACGGTCTCCCGGGCGCGCCAGCGGGCCTTACTTCAGGCCCGCCGCTGCACGCAGCGCTTGCGCCTTGTCCGTCTTCTCCCAAGTGAACTCGGGTTCGTTGCGGCCGAAGTGGCCGTAGGCAGCCGTCTTCTGGTAGATCGGGCGCAGCAGGTCCAGCATCTGGATGATGCCCTTCGGACGCAGGTCGAAGACCTCGTTCACGATCGCGGCGATCTTCTCGTCGGAGATCACGCCAGTGCCTTCGGTGTAGACGGTCACGTTCATGGGCCGGGCCACGCCGATCGCGTAGGCCACCTGCACCTGGCACTGCTTGGCCAGGCCGGCTGCCACCACGTTCTTGGCCACGTAGCGCGCGGCATAGGCGGCCGAGCGGTCCACCTTGGAGGGGTCCTTGCCCGAGAACGCGCCGCCGCCGTGCGGGCAGGCGCCGCCATAGGTGTCGACGATGATCTTGCGGCCCGTGAGCCCGCAGTCACCCTGCGGGCCGCCAATCACGAAGCGGCCGGTGGGGTTGATCAGGTAGCGGGTGTCCTTGAGCCACTCCTTGGGCAGCACCGGCTTGATGATCTCCTCGATCACC
>JACCDX010561520.1_pt1 | contig 36415 bp, 45 predicted proteins | sample 7449681 | NCBI WGS metagenome assembly JACCDX01 (sample SAMN15323450, study PRJNA562643) | freshwater metagenome | isolation source: river surface water | place: USA:Blue River Watershed | collected 2017-08-18
CGCGCAATCCGATGCCTTCAACAGCCGCGCCCGTGTCCTGCGACGCGTTCGTGTCGACGACGGCCGGGTTGTCGGCGTTTACTGCTGCGCTGTAAGTCGCTGCCATATTTCACACTCCCAAAAAAGCCTTACCAGGCGAGGGGTCACCCCACCCGGTAAGGCAAGGGTGACCCCACCACGAGGTCATTAGTTCTGGATACGGCCCTGGAACTGAGCGCCCGAGCAAGTCATCGCACCAGCCCACGCAAGGATTTGCACCTCGGCGTCCTGGTTGATGGCGTAGCGACGGTTCGGGCTCAAAGAAACCATGTTCCGGTCGCGATGCGGACGGAGGAACAGGTACTTCGTGTTGAGCATGAAGCCGGTCGCAGCCGGGCAATAGCCACCAATGCCGCCATCGAGCACGACATCCGCGTCCATGAATTTCACGGTCGGGAAGCCGAGCGAGCCGGTGGCCGGATCGGTGAAGCGCTGCTGAGCCTGGAGCGAGCCCATGTAGTAGCTCCAGTAGGTGTTGTCGAGAACGATCAAGTCCGGTCGATCAGCACCACGCACGAGCGACGCCCAGAGCGTGTTGAGGCCAGCCTGGATCGTGCTCGCGCTCGGCGTGACAGAGGCAGCCGAGAAGTCGTACAGCTTGGAACGCCAGAAGGTCCACGTCGCACGATCAATGCCACCGTAGGTGCCCGTAGTCGGATCGGCAGGAACGGCGGCGTTGAGGCCGACGACTTCCTTACCGCCCGAGCCCGTGCCGTCGCTGTAGATCGACTGGGCGAGCTTGTTCGCCATGGTCGACTCGGCGACGTTGATGCGAGCCTCGAGAAGGTCGATGAACGCCTCGCGGCCGCTGTTCTGCAGCTGCTCGAGGCCAGAGATGACGACCGGGCAGGCAAGCTGCTTGATGCTGAACTCGGCGGCCGAGATCACATCCTGCGCAGCAACCGGCAACAGGTCATAGCCCGAGTAGAAGCCGGCGTTGCCGTTTTCGGCAAACGACAGTTCCTGCATGATCGACGAGCCACCGCCAAACGGCTTCACGTTGCCGCGCTGGTTTAGCTTGGCAAGAAGAGCGTTATTTTTGGTGACGTTGTCAGCGATCTGACGAGTGCGCGACTGAATCGTAGTCGCAATGATGTCCGTAACGGACGTATTTGCAAAAGCCATTGTGATGAAACTCCCACAGAAAAAATGACTAGGGCTTACGCCCCACCGTTTTTTGTGTGGCCTACGCGAACCTGTTCAGTCCGGTATGTCGTAGGTGGGCGCTTTCGCGCTCCTCGAGCTTCGGTGGCTGTCGGTGCTGTTGGCACACCGGGGCGGTGTATCTTTACAGATACACCATCCCCGATGCGTTTATAACATCATCGTGTGTTTGCCGCAATAGCTGCTTCAATCGCAGATCGAACATCCACTGCGTCGTTTTTAGGGCCGGCGATTGTCGGCGCGCCGGACACGCTGACCGCAGCCGCCCTCGCCCGCTGAGCCGCTCCAGTTAGCTGCTGAGCGCCCTTCGTTTTGGCGCGCTGCTCAAGCACGGCGCGTACTCGCGGGTTTGTCAGGCAGGCCTGCTTGTACGCGTCCGCAAGCGAGAGCTCCCGACCGCGACGTTGTGCCACCTCGAGAAGATCAGCCATCTCCTCGCGCACGTCCTCGCCAAACTCAGCCCGCTCAATAAAGGTCTGCACCTCGCTGACCGCCTCCTGCTGCATGCGTTGCTGCTGAGCGGCCTGGGCTTGCTGAAATTGCGACATGAACTGCGTTACCGGCGCGAGCTGCTGCTGCAGCACCTGCTGCACCTGGCTCTGCACCGGGTCGACACGCGGCACCTCGCCCGCCAACGCAGAGTCGAGCTGCTCGATAAATGTCTGGCCGAATCGACCAACGCCAAACTGCTTGACCATGCCAGCCACAAGCTGTGCAAGCTCGGGCGCAGTGCCGGTACGCAGCTTGGCTGCGGTCGACATCAGGTTATCGATTGCCTGCAGTGGGTTGCTGTTCTCGGCCTTGATGAACATTTCATAAGGCCGAATGACGTTTTGTAGCTGCTCTGAGAACCGACGCGCCTCGGCAGTGTCCTGCAGCGTTGCCTGCATCTCACGCTCGCGCCGCGCCACTTCGGCGCGTACCTCGGGCGGCAACCGACTCCAGTGCTCGCGCACGTCGGGGCGCCAGGACGCAGGCGCTCGCTCCTGCGGCGCTGCCTTTGGCTCAGCCTTTGGACCAGGCTGGATGCCCTGCGCGGGCTCGGCGGCCGCTTCGGCGGTCGTCTCGGGCGCCACCGGCGGCTTGGCGTCTTTTGTTTTGAAACGGCCCTTCTCGTCGCGGCCGTCGCTTTTAGGCGCCTCCGTAACGGGTTCGGAAACAATCGGCTCCGGCGCCGAATCAATAACCGGCTCACTAGCCGACTCGACCGACAAGCTGTCGGCAATTTCTTCATCAGGCACGGCCGCCTCTAGGGCGTCGCGGATCGTGGTGGGTTCTGTCATGGGTTACCTTCGGTTTTGTAGTCTTTCGATAGCGTCTTTGATGTCTTGGCGGCGAATCGTGCCGCCGTTTTGCATGTAGTGCTCACGCTCGCGCTTCGCCTTATCCCACTGCGACTTAAAGTCGTCGGCGGTAGTTAGGCCCATCTTGCGCATGTAGTCGCGATGCTTTTTGCGCGTACTAATGTCAGCGCCGTCCGTAGCGCGCAGCCCGTCGTAGTGGCGGTCGCCCCAAAGACTGCCTAAGTGATTGGCGGCGTTTTTTTTGCGGCCGGGATCGTAACCGGGGGTGATTTCGACCAGGTCTTTAACCTCGTCGTCCCAGACATAGCGTTTGCGTGTCATTGTTGCTAGAATCTCAACAGGAGGTTTATATGCCGTACTACTCAAAGTTGACGAAAGCGCAGGAACAGGTGTTCTGGCACGAGCAAAGGAATTCACCAGGCATCGCTATAACTGCTCGGGATCGTCAGGCTGTGAAAGAAGGGAAGAAAGTGTCGGTACAGCAGCGATCGCCGGCAAAGCGACGCCGCCCGTCTTCTTGACGTAGTCAATCACTCCCTCAAGGCCTACTTCGGAGAGCATCTCGCGCAGCTTCATCAAGTCTTCGCGAATGGGCATGCTTTTCTCGGCAGCAAGCGCGCGATCGATTTCGTTCATGGGTTTCATCGCGTTGCGAAGTCGTCCGGCATCAATGCGCTTGGCGGCATCCTTGACGGCGTACTCGGGGTTGTCGACCAGGCGCTCGAGAATGGCGCGCGTCGTCTGTCCGGTGCCCTGCTCTTTCGTCCAGGGAATAACTTCAAGATTTGTCTCAAAGCGCCCCGCCACAGTTTTGCCAGAGAGGCCCTTCGACGCGTTTTTGACAAGCTTTTGCAGCTCTGCAGGGTCAAGCGTTTTCCCGTCGTCGCCAGGGAACTTGCCAACGTGTAAGGCATCGCCCACCTGCACTACATCAAGGCCCTGCGTCTCAAACGCTTTGCGCGCAACCTCAAGCTCGTCGGCACTTTTTGCGGTGTAACGTGCGCCCGTCTTTTCGACTGCCTTCATGCTGGCGTTGGCAGGCGTGAATTTATTGAAGCCAGTCGACTCCTGGCCTGTAATCAGTCCGCGCAAGGCGCCTGCGTAGCGAGCCGCGCGCGTATCTTCCGGCACCATCTCTGGACCGCCGCGCTTAGGCTTTCCGCTTGCAGTGGTACCGAGATCGGACGAGCGCAACGACACAAGCGGCCGAGAAGTAAAGCCTGGATTGTTCTCGACGACGCCTTGCGAGTTGACGTACGTCCCCCGCGTCGGCAGCGCTTCGCGCTGGTACATCTGAAACGAGTCGTAGATCGGATCGCGCATCGCGCCGGCCGGCGTGCGCAAGTAAGCCTCGCCCATCGCGTCGGTGTAGGCTTCACGCGTCGCCTCATCCGCGCGGTTCAGACCAGCCAAGTGGCCGGTATTCTCACCAGTGACAAATTCAAAAGTATCGTTTGCGGTGTATCGCGGAACCGCAGAATCGATACCATAACTTGCGCGATCAACAAGCTCTTGTTCGCTTGCCGCTTTAGGTGGCTTTTTGCCAGCACGAAGCGCTTTCTTGACGGCGTTAGCGTAATCGCCCTTGTATTTCTCGAGACGCTGAGCGCCCCAAGTGGCGGCCTGCGCTGATCGCGGCGTCCACTCGTAACCTTCCGGCAGCACGTCCTTACCAAACCCTTTGCGCTGCGCCGTATCAGCCAGCACCAGGTTTTCGCCGGTCAAAAATCCATGCTCTTGCGGCGTAAAGCCACGCGAAAAATTCTCGCCGTACCCCATGACACGGCCGTGCCAAATGTCATTCGCAGTTTTGTACAAAGACTCAGACGGGATAGTCGGGTCTTTCGCGTCCGCATACGGCCCGGTCTTTTTACCCAAGCGAACAACGCTGGGGTCGATGTTGTAACCGCCCGTTGCGTTTTCTGTATACGCGCGCGCAACGTTCCGAGCTTGCGCTCCGGTGCGTGGCACAGCGTCTTCGCCGCGTACCACTTTCGCGTTGTGCTGACGAACGAGCGCGCCTACTTCAACTTCGGGAGTTGCCTGCGGGCTATATGCCGCACCCCCTCGAGCAAACATAGCGGCCATTGCTGGGTCGCCACCAGACACGTCGGTCGCGGTATCGCGCGCGCGGTCGTACCAGTTGGCGTTGAATGCGCCCTCTTCAACCTTGCGTAGCGCGTTCTGTCTGTTGCGAGAAAGCTTCTGCGGGCTGTCGACATCAGCGGGAGCGCCAACGTACTTCCCTTCCGGTGTGCGCTTCAAGTGATCTCCACGCAGCGCCATGCGCTGCGCTTCGGCGTAATCGGTGATGTTGTCGAAGACAGTGCCGACCGCCTTCTTGCCTTTTTTCCCGCCCTTTTTGGCGGCCATCATCACCGTGCGCGGTATGCCACCAGCGACAGGAATCATCCCAAGAGTTGACAGCCCCATCCCGAGCACGTCGCCCTCTTTGCGCGCGCGCTCAAAATCTCGAGCACTAAGCGCTTGTCCGACGCCAGGCAAAAAGCCTGCCGCGATGTCGACTCCCATGTCTGCAAGGTCGGCGTCATCGCGGTTTTCTAGCGCAGTGAAAATCTCAGCGCGGCGTCGAAGCTCGTCAATGTATGGGTTTGCCATTTCTTAGGCTCCTGGCATGACTGGCGGCAGCTGCGGGTTAGGCTGCATCGCGGCCTGCGCCATTGGCGTACGCATCGCGTTCAGCTGCAAAACTTTGACTTGATTCTCGAGCGAAGTGCTCTGCGCTTTGGCCTTGCGCTCTTCGGCGCCCGCCATCTTTTCGGCAACCTCCGCCTGCTGAAGCGGCGAAGGCTGCGGCGGCTGCATGCCAGCGTTTTGCATCTGGGCAATCGCCTGGTCGAGTATTCCTTCGATCTCGCCAGAAACGCGGAACTTCGACACGCTCCACTGCAGCAATCTCAGCAAGTACGGCGCGGCGCCTGGCACGGCCTGCGCCATGGGCGAGACCTGCGAGATAAACGCACCCAGTCCCTGCATGAACTGCACGGCAGCGTCGCGCTCGGCGGCCCAGTCCATTGCGGCCATCGAGTCTGCTTCGACGCTGACGCGATACTCGGCGAGCTGCTCGTCTTTGATCAGCTGCACCGCGGGCTGCGCGTACTGCGCGTCCGGCGTGCGCATAATGTTTGAGCGCGTGATAATGGTTTCGGGCTGGAAATGCTTCGCAATAATTTCCGCCTTGATGCGCAGCGACTCAGTGATCCACTCTGCAATGTAGAATTGCAGCAGCTGAATACGCGTCGAGCCAAACTGCGCCTTAATCTGCTGCGCCGTTGCGGTCTCAGATGCGCGTGACGATCCTCGCATCACATCAGAGATGCCAAGAACCTCGTAAATCTGCACCGTCTTGTCCTGACGGTACTGTCGCAGGCGCTCGATGGCGTTGACGACTTGCTCAATTGGGAGCCAGTCGACCTTGCCCTTCACGCCGCCAGACTCGGCAAACATTGCCCAGTTGTCGACCGGAATGAGCTGATTCTCCGCGGCCTGGTTCAGCATGCGCTGCACGCCGTCGGCGGCTTTGTCGTAGACGCCAATCACTTTCGCGGCGCGCGTCAGCCAGGTAATGCGGGTGTTAATCTCGTCGAGCTCGTTGAACTGGTCTTCGGCGAAGATGTAGTCCGCGCGCGGCATGAAGTTGCTCGAGGTCACATTAGCAATGAGCGGCTTCGGGCACGGGAAGAACTTCTCAAGCCCGAGCGGGTCGTCCTTGTAGTCGAGAATGATCTCGCAGCCCTTGGCGAGCCAGTAGACGCGCTTGTCGTCTTTGTTCCAAATCTCGTACACCTCGGCCTTGGACCAAACGTCAAAGCCAGGTTGGCTGTCGTTCATGTCTTTGGGCTTAGTGCTCGCGAGCGGAACGATCTTGGCGATCTCCTCGCCAAAGCGATTCACGAGCTGATCTTTGGTCATGTACACGCGACGCGCGACCCAGCGCACCTCGGGCCAGGTGCGCGCGGGCGACCAAAAGAAATCCTTCCAGTAAACGTAATCGCACGGCGCGTCTTCGTTTACGATGCGCTCGTACGTCGACGCCGGCGCAATCTCCTCTCCCGTTAGCGGGTCGATCTGCGGCGGAATCTCCTCGACGACAGTCTCGACCTCGTAGCGCTGCCACAGCTGGCCCATACCAACGATCAACCAGTCCTCGATGCCCTGACGCACGGTCGCGTCCCAGTCCGAGACGTTGTCGTCGAACGAGCGATTGAGCATGCGCTGCATGATCTGCCCGGCCACGCGCGCCTGGTCGTCATCCGCGTCGAGAAACGAGCGCGCCACAGACGCGCGTGGCGGTCGGGCGTAAAGCAAGCTCAGCAAAACCTTGGTCGTCGACCAGAACAGATTTACGCGCGACTGCTCTTCCTGATAATCGTCGCGCTTGTCGAGATAACGGCGGGTAATCTTGTCGGCCTTCTCCTGAAACTTCTCGAGCTCCTTCTTGCTGGCCTCGATCTCGGCGCTCCAGCGCTGAGCCATGCCCTGCGGGGTGTCCGCAAAGTCTCTCGCCGACTCAATCCGCGTGTTTTTTTCCATTTACCCGATCCGCCGTGTGGTTTTAGGTCGACAGTCCCATACGTCATCCAGTGAAAACGCGTAAGAGCTTCCACTACGCGTGGCGATTTTAGCATCAGCACTTGACAATTTACCAGAAATCGGTTTCGCGGCGAGCGCCAGGTACCTAAACGCGTCCGAGGCGTGCGAGTGCTGGTCGTGCTTGGGTCGGTTGCGGTACGTCTGCGTGCGCTCGTCCCACTCGCGCATGTACGCGCGCAGGTGCTCGAGCCCCTCGTACGTCGCTTTCTCGTCGAAGTAGCACTTCGGCAGCACGATACGCGAGGCCTCGATGCCATCCTGCAGCGACATCTCCGGCACCAGGCGCGGCGTGATGCCGGCGCCTAAGAACTGCTCGATGATCGACTTGCCCGTTTGGAGACTTTTCGCGCGCGCGTCGTGCGGGAGGAAGACTTGCCCGACCTTGTACGGCCGGGTTTTGACCCAGTCGATGTAGTGACCGATTGCTTGCCCGTCGGCTTCGTAGAAGTCGACGATGCGGTATCCGTCTGGGGTGGTTTGCCATCCCCACCAAGAGCAACTGTCCGTGTAACCCAAATCCGCGACCAGATCGACCGAATTTTCTGCGTCAACGGGATAACTACCAATCCGATTTTTCTCATACAGCTCTCCAATCTGCTTGGCGTAGTACGCGCCCGGTACGGCCGCGTCGAAGGAAACCTCGTACTCGACCGCGTACGTCTCCTCGGTCATCTGCGCCTTCGCGTCGCGCAGCTCTTCCTCGGGGAGAATGCCGGTCTTGCTCGCGGGTAACTCGAGCAGCAAATGCGTACCAGGGTTCAGACGCGCTTCCTCGCGCATCTGCCAAAAGAAATTTTTGCCAGCCGGAGTTCCGGCGAATATCGCCGACCCGCCGCGATCACTGAGCGCCGGTCTCAATACGGAGTACCAGGTACTCGGGCGCATCTGCCCGACCTCGTCGAGCACGCAGGCGTCGACGTATATGCCGCGCATCGCGTCTGGGTTGTCAGCGCCGCCGACGTAGATGGTCGAGTAGTCGTCCGGCCTGCCGTTGTAAATCGTGATCTTGAGCTCGCTCTCGTTGGGCGGCTTGGCCCAGAGCGGCTTGGTCAAGTCCTTGAGGTACGCCCAGGCGACCTTCTTCGCCTGCTCGCGAAACGGCGCCAGGTACACCACCTGGGGCTTCGGGTGCTTGCACTCGAGCGCGCTGATCACGAGGTCGGCGCACATGGCGACCGTCTTGCCGGCGCGGCGGTGAGCGACCACGACCGCCCAGCGCGCGAGGCGGTTGTGCAGCGGGGTGAAGACGGAGCGTGGTGCGTAGGTGTTGATGTCCATTTTTTCTCAACACCTGTTTTTGGGTATTGGCGAGAAGGGCTAGGGGACCCCTACTCCTCGCCACCCCCCGCCTGCCGTTCGATGGGGGGATGGGGGTGCGAATGGTTCGCATTCAGCCCGGTCGCAGGCGCCTCAAGGGCTGGCCTCGGGTCTGCAACCCGAAGGTTTCCACCCTTTTCCACAGTGATATCAATGACTTGCGCATCGATAGCTTGCGAATGGGACGTAGATGGGACGTGACCCCCAACATTGCGCCCTTGTAGCCAGGGCAGCTGCACCACGATGCCACCCTGCACAGACGCCTGGAGCTGTGCCGGGATCACCTTGGCGACCATGCCGGCGAATATCTTCCGATCCTCAACGCCGCCCTGCGCCCGCTCGAGCAGCCACCCTGCCAGGCCCTGCGGGTGGCACTCCTTCGCGGCAATCTCGATAGCGTCCTTGATCGTGCGCGTGATGCGATCCTGCGACCCTTTGGGGCGGCCTGGGCCGGGCATGCCCGTACCCACCCGAATCCTCTTGGGCGGCTCAGGCGCTGTCTGCGGTCGTTTATCGACCGTATCTGAAACAGTTGTCTCGACCGCGCTCATGCGGTGCGAGTCTGCCACCGCGGTGGTCTATTCGCAACAGCGCGCTACAGCCCCGCCGCAAATTGCCAACCCAACTTAAACAGCGCCACAAGCCAATACGCCACAAACCCAAGCGCCGGCACGCCGAGCCCGATCACGCCAACCAGGCCAGTCGTCCAAGCCCAAATCTCTTTGTCTTGTTCATCCATCGAGCACCTCCTTTGCCCCGCAACCTACCACGCCGCGTGCTGCAACAAAGTTTGCTCCTGCTCCCCACACCCCTACTAGATGCGAGCGCGCGCACCCCAAAACGGCCATTTTCGACTCCCCTCGCAGGGGGATGGCCCCGCGCTAGACGCGCGGGCCATGCCATCCCCGCCCTGCTGCGACTGCCTGCGCTCGCTATAGCGGCCGCATGCGCACGACAGCAAGCGCAACGACCCAAAACCAGCACCATCCGCATTGTGGACGTGTTGCGATTATCACATTGCGTGGCGATTGTGACCGCGCGATGATCCGCACATGGACACACGCATCGAATACCGCTCGCGCGAGTCGCGCTACGGCAAGAACGTACACACGCTGTGTGTACACGCCGACGACGTGACCGACCGCGAGCTTGTCGAGTACATCGAGCGCGCCGGGATCGACCACGACTCGTTTGGCACACGCGTGCAGCGTTACCTAGGAGGCACCGTGCATGTTTGCTTTTACACTGACTGATGCGATATTCGCATGGCGTATGAGCGAGCACATCAATACCCCACACCCTGCCAAGGTCGCGGCACTACGCGAAGCGGTCGAGCGTGCCGACACGCTCGCCGTCGTCCAGGCCCGGCTGATCGACAACCAACAACGCGTCATCGAGCTGCTCGAGGCGCGCATCAAGACGCTCGAGTCGATGGTGGCCGAGCTGAAGTGCAACTACTGAGGGCTTTGCTATGAGCTTCTGGGAATCGTTCTACGTCGCCGCCCTGATCGTCTCCGCGGTCTCGTCGACTGTGCTGCTCGTTTGGTTCTTTTACGACGTGTTCTGGCGCCAGGCAGCGCCGCGCACCGGCGGGCGCTACGAGCCCGACCGGGAGCAGCTGCGCAAGCTACAGGCTAAGCGCCGCGACGCACTGCGCCGGCTGGGCTCGAACTGGGTGCTGCACCAAAACCAGCCGCCCGTGAAGTGGGGCTACAAGCATGACTGACTTTATCGTCCTGACTGGACACACCGACCACTACTCGATCTCCAAAACGCTGGACGAGCACACCACGACCGACGAGGCCGTACAAGCTTTTGCGCATTTCCTGCTTGGCATGGGCTACGCGGTCGAGTCGATTGCTGCCTCGCTCGAGAAGGTGTCGCATGAACTCTGACGCCCGCGCCGCTATGCGCGGCCTCTTGCGCCAGCTCTGCGAAGCCGTCGCACGAGAGATGCAACTGCGCGCCGAGGTACGACGCCTCGAGCGCGAATTGGAACAACTCAAGGCCGTGAAGCACTGATACCTCCTGACCACGGCCCTCTCACGCACCGAGTAACCCCTAGAGACGGCGAGCTGCCCCCGTGGTGCGAGGCAGCAATCATATGCTCTACACACACTCCGGTTCCCTCCCCGTCCACCAATACGTTTGGCTCGAGCCTGACGCGATAGGCAAACACGACTGGATACGCGGCGTGTGGTTTGCCATTACCTGCTGGCCTGGCCGCGCGTTTGGGTGCCACATTTTGCTCGAGAACGGCGCCGTCTACCGCAACGTGCCGCTGCACAAGATCGCTACGCGCAAAGACGCTGGCCTCTGGACGCCAGGCGACGCTCAGACCTGGGACGCTTACGGGTGGCAGTTCGCCATGATCGAGTACCCGTTTCTGCAGGCGATGAACGCGCGCGTCAAGTTGCAGAGCGGCGAAGAGCACGACGGCATGTACGTCTTTACGCTCGTGCCGGTCGGCGACGCATTCAGCGCAGCGCCCGAGCAGTCAAAAGAATTTTATTTTGTCGCGCTCGATAACGGCCGCTACACCGCGCAGCCCACCAACCAGGTGCTGGTCGATGACCGCTCATTTGTCGACAAGCTCGAATGGCCGACCTACCTCAAGCGCCAGCGTGGCTGGTTCAGTGCGGAGGATCGCGAATGATTGACGACCAATCCGAGCCCGGCTCGTGGGTACGCGAGTGGGACTCACGCTCGCACACGAGCGCCGAGTACCGCGCAGAGATTCGCGAGCTACGCGACCGGATCATCAGCTACCTGAGCGAGATTGCTCAGCTGCGCATTGAGCTCGCGACCGAGCGCGAGAAAACCAAGCACCTCGAGATGGAGCCGTGACTCGCAATGAATTTCTTGAGCTGGCGATTAGCGCAAAGCTTGTTGAGCCTGGCGTTGACTGGGACGACCACTTAGTAAGGGACGATATTAATCGGCTTTGGTTGCTTGCAAACCTGATTGATGTGGCCGCTCGCCAGCATGAGCGCGAATCTTGCGCGTTGATTGCCGAATCTTATGAGCCGCGCTGCGACACTTGTCCGAGCGGCGTATCTAACGCCATCCGCGCTCGAGGTAACGCGTAGCGCTATGCGCTACAGCGTCACCTCCTCTCCTGCGGCGCTCAGCGCGAGCGCCTTGTACTTCTTTCGGTTCGCCTCGTACTCCTGCTCGACAATCAGCCCCTCGCGCTGCATGTCGTAGAGGATGCTGAAGAACTCACCTCGAGCAATGCGCGGGAATGCCTTACTACCCGCAAGCACCTTGTAGGCGTTATTGTTGGCCGTCGCCGCCAGGCTGAGCTTCTGCCCTGCGCGGATCGCGCTCGCGACTAGTTTGAGAATCGTGACGCGCTGCGAATTTCGCAACATGCTATCCGAAATAGAGCCGGGCACAGTGCCGAATTGTCGGAATACTTTGGCCGCCTGATCGAACTCAAGCTGAATCTCTTCCTGTAGTGGTCCCAGGTTGCACTTCTCGTGGCACAGCGTCACCAATCGATCAGTGTCGCGCGTCATCGCCCAGCGGGAGCGAGCGGAGTTGTTCCAGGCCGTCGATCCTGAGAACGTGCTGTTGGTGTCTTTACCCGCGCCCATGCGCACGCTCGCCTTGTCGACGTGAGCGAGCAGCAAGATCGCCGCGCCTGAGTGATGCGCGATCGAGTTCAGCGCGCGCATAAAGCCACGCACCTCGGCTCGATCGTTTTCGTTGGCGTTGAACACATCCGAGCTGTTATCGATAACCAGAACCTGCGCCTGGTGCTGCTCGACCATGTCCGCAAGCCACTGCATGCGCGCAGTCGGCGCGCCGTCACGCCACATCACGCAATCGACCTGCGTCAGATCGTACGCAATCAGGCGATCACCGAGGGCTGACAACGGCACGCCCATATCTTTGACAATGTTCGCTAAACGAAAGTGCACCGTGCGCGCCTCATCCTCAGCGCTGATGACGAGCACCCTCGCCGGCTCGAGCTCGTGTCCCAGGAACCGCCCGCCGAGCGCGAGCGCCGCCGCGAGCTGCAGGCTGAGATTGGATTTACCGACACCGCCGTTCGCACTCAGCAGCGTCGTCGTGCGCGCAGGCAACCACCCAGCCCAGCGAAACGTCGCAGGCTCTGGCGTTGTGCCGGCAAGCTGGCCCCAGTCCATTGGTGAAAGCTCACTGCTCGCCGGCTCCGGCTTGCGGCCGAGGTTAATCGTGACCGCGGGCAAAGCTTCTGGCCGGAACCGCTCAGCGCCCTGCACCATGCGCGGTATTTCGTTGTAGCGCGACTGCCACCGCTCGAGCTCACTCGGTGAGCCTGGGCGCGCTGCGTCCATGACGCCCCGCAGCAAATTGACCACCGCACCGCCGCTCGCGCCGGAGGCGACAAGCTTCGCCGAGAGCTTAACGAGCGGGTCGTGGTAGCTCTCGCCGCTTAGGATGCGTTGAATAAGCGCGCCATTCTCCGCATCGCTCGGCGTGTCCGTCACACGCGAGGTAACCGCCGGTACGCGAGCCTGCACCGCATCCAGGTCAAGCCCGAATACCGCGAGCGCATCCTCGAGCGTGTACCTGGCGTTTGGATTCCACTGCGCTAAGCGCACTGCTTCGTTGCGACCGCCTTTACCATTCGTACCGACCGGCAGCCGACAGTATCGCACCGCGTTATTACCCGAGCTGTCGGCGCGAATCAGGCGCGCATCCGCCATCGCCTGCATAACGGCATCGATCAGCTTCGCGTTCCGTGTCGCGGAATCTGTTTCGTCGAGCAGCACGCCGATTTGGTAGTTACCAGGCGATGTCTCGATGACAAAGCTTGGCGTGCCGTTTAGTTCGTTGGGGTCCGCGTCGTCCGCGACCAGAACCGCGAGCGAGTTAAAGTTATTCTTTGAGCGCCGCGGCTTCCCGTCTCCCATCGCCAGGCGCGCGACCGCGTAGTAGTTGTTATCGTCACATCGTTTGTCGATAAGTATCCGCTGGTTGGCCGTCGCAAGCCACGGCTGCCCCGCCCACGCATCCGCCGCGACCGCATTTGGATCACCACGAAAGCATGCAATCCAGCCGTGTATTCCGGCACCTAATTCGCCATACACAGCGTCTAAGAATTCTGAGTTGCTGACCATGCCGCCCCCGCGGAACTTACTTCGGCAGATTGACGAGGTCGTTCAATCGCAGCTTTATGCGCTCTTTTTTCGCGTGTTCTAAGATTGCAGGCCAATGCCGCTGTGGCACATGACCGCCGGTGCCACGCTTTTCTGCTGGCATCATCCAGCGCGACACCGCGCTTGGATTAAGTTGCAAGACGCGTGCGGTAGCACGCACGCCGCCTAATTTAGCGACGACTTCTTTTGCAGGAGATAGTTGCGACATGGATTGTTTTTCTCATTGCTACATTGCGAGGCGTGGCGGAAGGTGCAATACTGATGTGGAATTGTCAACACACTAACTTTGCAAACAAGGAACGAGACAAACATGGCTGCTAAAAAGGTGAATACGAAATGGTTCAGCGAGCGGCTTGCCGAGCGCGACATGTCGATGCGCCGATTAGCCAAACTGCTTGAGCTTGACCCGAGCGCGGTTTCTTTGATGTTACGCGGCAAGCGTCAGATGACGGCGGACGAAGCCAACCGCATCTCCGGCCTGCTAATGGTGCCGGTAACGGAGGTGCTCACGCAGGCGGGTATCCCGATTGAGGAGGACGCGCGTAGCTTCCCGATCAAGGCCTGGGTAGACGCCCACAGCACACTTCGGGCGATCTCGGCGCGCGCTGCTCGGCGCGTGACTGCTCCGCGCGACGTGCCCGGCACCGGCATGGCCGTACAAATTCGATCCTCCGAGCTAACGACTGACGGTTGGGTGCTATTCGCAGGCGCTCGAACGCTGGCCGTGGAGTCGATGATTGATCGGCTATGTATCGCGGAAATCCCTGGTGGAGGCGACGTAATTGGCACGTTGAAGCGTGGCTACGACGACGAGAAGTTTAACCTGGTGCCGTTTACGCCCTCCCCGACGATGAACAACATCTCGGTGCGCGCCGCGGCCCCGGTGATGTGGATTCGCCCGGTCTAATCCGGGCTTTTTGCCGTAGGTGTTGAGATATTCGCATTGTCCTGTTACATTCCCACCGCCCCCACCACGAGGCCTTAATATGACCGCAGAAAAACTCGCGGCAGAGTGGCTTCTTGCAAAGCAAGAGGAACTCAAAGCCGTAACAAGACGACTCGAAATCGAGGAAGACCTTTTGAAAATGCTGCCGCACAAAGAGGAAGGCAGCGCCACAACCACGCTCAGCAATGGCTTTCGCTTCAAGGCCACCGGCAAGCTTTCGTACAAGGCTGACCTGGACAAGCTGCTTGCGCTGACGGCGTCGTGGCCGGAGAAGCCAGTTAAAACCAAAGTCGAGGCGGACGAGGCATTTTTGCGCGCGATCCGCACCGACCGCCCCGACCTTTGGCGGCAGATCGCCCCGGCAATCACCGTGAAGCCTGCCAAAACCTACATCGTTATCGAGGAGCCCGCTCATGGCGTTTGATCTCAAAAGTATTAAGAAGAACACGTCGATTGCGGCCCCCCGCGTTCTAATTTACGGCGTCGAAGGGATCGGCAAATCGACCTTCGCTGCAGGCGCGCCCGAGCCGGTCTTTATTCAAACGGAAGACGGGCTTGGCTCGCTAGCTGTGGATCACTTCCCCATCGCGACCAAGGTCGGCGATGTACTAGACGCGATCTCGACGTTATTTGACGACGGTCACAGTTTTAAGACCGTGGTCATCGATTCGCTCGACTGGCTCGAAACACTGATTTGGCGAGACATCGAAGCGAGGTACGACGCAAAGGATTTGGCGTACGGCAAAGGCGCCATGATCGCCGCTGACAAGTGGCGCGAAATACTGGATGGATTGACAGCGCTGCGAAACGATCGGTCGATGAGTGTGATCTTGATCGCACACACCGAGATAAAGCGCTTTGATTCGCCGGAAACAGAGCCATACGATCGGTACCAGCCGAAACTGCAGGCTCGCTCAAGCGCTCTTGTGCGCGAGTGGTGCGACGCCGTGCTGTTTGCGAATTATAAAACGCTCATCAAAAAAGATGACGTAGGGTTTAACAAGACCGTTTCGCGCGGCATTACCACCGGCGAGCGCCTGCTGTTCACAGCGGAGCGCCCGGCTTACATGGCAAAGAATCGATACGGCCTGCCGGAGAGCATCGCGCTCTCGTGGGAGGCTTTCGAGACTGCAATAGCAAACTGATCAAGACGAGGAAACAACTATGCCTTCATTCCAATTTGATGCCGCTACCCACGTTGCCGCACCGGCCCCGAGCCGCGAGCCGATCCCGCGTGGCATGTACCAGGTCATTGTGATCGAGTCGGCAATTAAGCCGACGCAGGCGGGCACGGGCGAATTCATTGAGCTGACGCTACAAGTCGTTGACGGCGAATTTGCCGGCCGCCGCGTGTGGGATCGTCTCAATGTGTCCAACCCGAATAAGACTGCCGAGGACATTGCTAAGCGCCAGCTGCAGGAGCTCTGCCTTGCCGTCGGTGTCTCAACGCTCAACGAAACCGAGCAGCTGCACGATGTGCCGGTGCTCGCCGAGATCGACCTCGACCGCAAGGACCAGTCACGCAATCGCGTGATGGGGTACCAGGCGGTCGGTGGTGCCAAACCGATTGCCTCCCAGGCTGCGCGTCCAGCGTCCGCCCCCCCTACCGCCAAGCCGGCCGCGCGGCCCTGGGAGCGCAAGTAATGCCGCAGGTCCCTGCGAGTCAGCACAGCACGGGGGTCGCCGTTACCGAATGGCGAGCTAGGCTGCCGCAGGAACACCGTGAACATTTGGGCGCGTCGCTCATTGGGCACGCATGTGATCGGCACATTTGGTACTCGTTCCGTTGGGCGAAGATGCCCAACTGGAGCGGGCGAATGCTGCGCCTCTTTGATCGCGGCAAGCGTGAGGAGGCGGTCGTTGCGGAGGAGCTGCGCGCGATTGGCGTGGAGCTTCACACGGACGAGAACGGCCGCCAAATCAACTGCCGAGATGACAGCGGCCACTTTGGTGGCTCGGTCGACGGCATTGGTCGAGGGTTCCCCGAGGCGCCTAAGTCCTGGGCGATCCTCGAGGTGAAGACGCATAGCGCAAAGAGCTTTACCGATATGAAGAAGCTCGGCGTCGCGGAGAGCAAGCCGCAGCACTACGCGCAGATGCAGTCTTACATGGGGCTGCTCGGTATCGAGCGCGCGTTGTACTTTGCCGTAAACAAAGACAACGACGAGATATATACCGAGTGGGTTCATTTTGATCGCGATGCGTTTGAGGCGATGCGCGAGCGAGCCCGCCGCATCATCGACGCGAAGGAGCCGCCCGCGAAGCTCTCGGACGATCCGGCGCACTGGCAGTGCAAAGGCTGCTCGTTCTACTCGCTGTGTCACGAGCAGGCGGTCGCGGAGGTTAGTTGTCGAACGTGTTGCCATGCGTCACCTGTTGCGAGTGGAGCATGGCGCTGCGAACTTCACAGTGCGGAAAGACACGCTGGAGCTCAACGCGAGGCGTGCGATTCGCATTTGTTCATTCCGCAGCTCGTGCCTTTTGGCGAGCCGATTGACGGCGGTGAGAGCCACATCGAGTACCAACACAAAGAAACCGGCCGCGTCTTTAAGAACGGTCCTGGTGGGTACTCGAGCAAGGAGCTTTCGCAATGTGTCGCCGAGATCGTCACTGACCGCACGGTTGAGGCGATGCGCAGCGTGTTCAAAGCCACCGTCACCGAGTCGACGAGCACCGGCCGCGGTCGCCGGAGCAAGGTGGACTTGTCGAAGTTCCCCAAGGCTAACGAGCCCTTTGTGGATGACGATTTGGACTCGGTGAACTGGACCGGGGAGTCAAAGAAATGAGCGAGTACGACGTAGTCGAGCGCCCGGCTCATTACGCCTCGACCGACATCGAGTGCATTGATGCCATTCGCGCTCAACTGACCGAGGACGAGTGGCGTGGCTTCTTGCGCGGCCAGGTTGCCAAGTACAACTGGCGCATGGGGCGCAAAGATGCGACCGAGCAAGAGGCTGGGAAATTACTGTGGTACGCGACGTGGCTTGCGGGGAGCGATCCGCGTGAAGCCTAGCAAACCGCGTAACAAACATCCGTGGCGAACAAGTTGGAGCACAAGACATGAGGGATCGACTCGAGACATTGATCAGCGTAGCCGTGTACACGACGGTAATTCTCGGCAGCTGGGTGCTGCTGGCGCTGGCGTCGGGCGTGTTTGTCGGGATCGCCCGCAAGGGCTATGACTGGGTGATTTGATGGGCGGTCGGATGTCACGCAATAAGGGCGCCGCGGCCGAGCGGGAGCTTGCGACGTTGCTATCGAACGAGCTCGGCTTTGTCGTTAAGCGCAAGCTTGGGCAGGCGCGAGACTCGGGCGATGACATCCAGGTGGGCAAGTTCCGTATCGAGGCCAAGCGCCGCGAGACGCTCGCCCTGCCCGCCTGGTGCCGGCAGATCGAGGAGCACTGCAGCCCTGGCGAGGTGCCCATTGTGGCGTACCGGCAGAACAGCCAGCCGTGGCGTATCGTGATGAAGTTAGAGGACTTTTTGCCGCTGTTGCGGGGCGAGTTGACGGATGACTGAGGTGTTGAGAGAATCTCACCATCAGGTGTTAACCACACTTGATGACGCGGCGGACCAGTTGGGTGTTAGCGTAAAGACACTCCGACGCATGGTCGATAGGCGCGCAGTGCCAGCCTACAGGTTTGGCAAGGCGATCCGAGTCAACGTCGCGGAGGTTCTCCAAGCCACCAAACAGGAACCGAGCAAACCATGTCCATCTTCAAACGAGGCAAGACGTTTTACATCGATATCGCGCTCCCCGACGGGCGGCGACTCAAGCAGTCTGCTCAGACTGCTGATCGCAAAGCAGCGCAGGAACTGCACGACCAATTAAAGGCGCAGCTCTGGCGCCAAAGCAAACTCGGCGACAAACAACCGCGCTCGTTGACCGAGGCCGCCGAGCGTTGGCTCGCTGAGCACCAGGACGACGGCGCGATTCGCGACTACACGCACCACCTCGCCTTTTGGTGCGCGCGCGCTGAAGGGATGTCGCTTACTGACATTACCCGCGCCTGGGCAGCCGAGCAGATCGAGGGGCTGATCACGCGCAAAGATAAGCCCGCGAGCAACGGCACCAAAAATAACTACGTCATCACGCTGCGTTCGGTGCTCTCAACCGCGTGCAAGGAGTGGGAGTGGATCGATCAGGTGCCGACCTTTCGCAGCTACGGCAGCAAGCGCGATGCGAGCAAGATGCTGATCGCGACCCCGACGCAGGCGAAGGCGCTGCTCGAGATATTGCCGCCACACTTACGGGCGCCGGTCGGCTTTGCGTTTATGACGGGCCTTCGCAAGTCGAACGTGTTCGGGCTGACCTGGGATCGGGTGGATCTTGCCCGCTCGGTCTGCTGGGTACAGCCGATTGACACCAAAGCGGGCAACTTGATCGTCTGCCCGATTAACTCTGCGGCGAAGGCACTGCTCGAGCAGCAGCCACGGGTGGCGGGCGAGAGTCGGGTGTTCCCAGTCGAGGCGCCGTGCTGGCATCAGTGGAACCGCTACACGAAGCGCGCCGGGTTGCCGGCTGGGTTTCGCTTCCACGATATCCGCCACACCTTCGCGAGCTGGGCGGCGATGGACGGGGTGGATAGGAAAACGTTGCAGGACATGGGAGGTTGGAAAACGCCAGCCATGATCGACAACTACGTCCATCTGCCGACCGACCATTTGGTGAATGCGGCGGAGCGATTAGCGGCTCGTCTGCACTAATCGCGTCCCAGCCGCGCGACTTACGTCCCATTTACGTCCCAATTAGAACTTTCTAATTTTGAGGAATCGTCGTAAGTCGTTGATTTGATTGGTAGCGGGGGTAGGATTTGAACCTACGACCTTCGGGTTATGAGAGCGTATCAGGCCTTAATAGAATCAGCAAGTTATTGATTTCTTTGGACCCGAGTGTACCCCGCTACCCCACTTTTTCGTGAGTTACGTCCCATTTACGTCCCACCCTCGCTCAAAGAATTCACGCAGCCTTCTTGCCAACGCGATGCCCGCGAAACCACGCCTCACCGTCGTGCACCACGCACAGCTCTGGCTCGAGTAAGCGCCCCCTGTGGTACGTCAGCACAACAAAGCCTGACGCCCAATTAAGCGGTCCGGCCTCCGTATAAGCGAACTGGGGCCCTTTCGCCTCCGCGAGGCTCCCAGTGTCCACCCCGTACCGACGACCTCTGTAATCGCCCCAGGGCGTGTACTGCAGCTTGTGCAAGTGGCCGTGCACATAGTGCACCCCAGACCGCAGCGTAGAGTTGTACGCCGCGTGAATGCCGCCGCCGACCGGCCGGTGCCGGATCACGGTCCAGCCGTCTGTACCGCCGTTAAGGTGCACTGCCCACCCAGCGCGCCAGCGCGGCAGGTAGTCAATTAGGGTCGCGCCGGACATCTCCTCGAGCTCGGGCGCGTTTGCCGCTAGGTAGTTTTCAAACCGCGCGTCGTGGTTGCCAATCGTGCGGATTAGCTGAGCCCTGCCCGCCGCGCGCTCGATCTCAGCGCATCGATCTTGCACCGCGTGCAGCTCGTCCTTTAGGCCCGGCTGCTTCTCCCACATGATGCGTGGGTGGCGCGATATTTTGGCGCCGTCGAGGATGTCGCCGTTAAGAATCACCGCCGCGGGCTTGAGCTCCTTCGCGAGCTGGCAGAACGCCTGGTGCGCGCGCGTAACAAGGCCGGGCCAGTAGTGGGCGTCGGAGCCAACGAGCGCTACGCCGTCGCTGAGCTCGAGCAGCATCTCGCGCTCGTAGTCGCGTGCGCGCGCCGCGGCGGTCGCTTGTACTGCCTGGCGAATTTTGCCTTTTCGGCCGCCGGATAGCCTTTGGTTGCTACTCTCAAGCACAACGCCGTACTTCGCCTCGATTGTCTTGCGCCTGCTGTGCACGTTCCGCGCGTCGACGCCAATAGCTCGGGCGACTTTGGTCGGCTCTTGATACATCTGCCAAAGGTGAATGAACTCTTCGTCCGATACTTTCGCTGCCGGCATCTACTCCTCGAACGTCGTTAACGCTTGCTGTAGAAGAAGTCCGAGCTGATCGACGAACACTTCGTCGTGGCTCAACTCGTGTGAGAGATGATCAAGCAGGGCGTGCACAAGCTCGTGCGTGAACACCGCTTGAAGTTGCGACTCAATCGGATTCGATAACAGGTCGATGCGGAGCTTCTCCGGCTCCCACATTCCGACGACGCCCTTGCCGTGTCGCCATTTTGATCGCGGCAGGATGCGCACAGTGATGACATGCCCAAGCAACTGGAATCGCTTGGGGATGCCAGCGCGCTTCATAACAGCGCCGCCTCTGCTTGCCGCCGACGCACGAGGCCAGGCAGCACTCGGCCGCCACCTCGCACCCAGCGCATGAGCTGTTCTTTGGCGCCTTCCCAATCCCCCTGGTTGATTCGTCGTCGCAGCGTGCTCGTTTGGAGTCGGCCCGTGCCTAGGTTGTAGGCAAAGTCGACGGTCGCGTTTAGAGCTTGCGGATGCGATATCAGTGTCGGACACAAACGCAGCACGCCTGGCAAAAACTCCCGCTCAAGCTGCCACCGCAAAATCTCTTCCGCTTCCGCTCGCGTAATTGGCGGATCGTCGAGCTTTACTTTGCGCCCGTCGGGATAGCGTGTACTGCCAAAACCAATGGTTTCAACGCCGGCTGGGCACAAGTAGCTTTTACTGCGAAAGCCTTCAAATTCTTTGCACAGTGTGACGGCAAGCTCAAGATTCACTACAACCCTCGTCGCGCCAACGTCCGATCAAGGAACCAGTAGTTCAACGTGCCAGCCACCAGCGCAGCAAAGTCAGCCGACATCATCGTCGTGAAGACCGTCTTAGCGTCAGCGCCAGAATGCCAGGCGTTATACGCATACCAGACATGCACGAAAGACCAGATAGCCAACACCCAGTAAGTGATGACTGGGCGAACGGAGGCTGACAGCGAGGCAACCCAGCCGCCTGCGGCTTTGGTCATCTCGGTCTGCTGTTCGATTGCCGCCTTGAACGAATCAATGACGCCAACGTCAATCGCGGCATCACGCGCAGCGCCAATCTCGGCCAGCTTCTGTTGTCCGCGCTGCTCTTCCAGGCGGCACTGCCGGTCGAACATCGACAACTCATGCTGCCGTTCGTTCTTCCGATCAAACGCTTTGAGAAACTCCGGCACCAGGCGGAAGACGCCGCCCAGCACCGATCCCACGACGCCACCGCCCAGCATCTCAATCACTTCAGCACTTCCTTGCCGGAGATGAACATGAAGACGCCGACAGTCGCCACGCCGATCATCCAGATGATCTTCTGCGCGACAGATTTGCCAATCTGCGAGTAAACCTTTTCGATGGCCTTATTCGCAGCACGTTCAGCAATATGCTCAATCTCTGCTTCTGTCAGCTTGTCGTTCATGTCACCCCTCGCAACTTACGGTCGTTCGTCGTCACGCACCGGAGCGTCGAGGATTTCCTTCACACGCTCCTCCGTCAGCAAGCCCTTCGACACCATCATTTCCAACCCAGACAACGTGCGAGGGTCGGCAAGATTTATCTGACTCACCATGTTGAACGTTTCAATCCATGCTGCGACTTCCACATCAGTCTTGGCAGCAGAAAGAATTCCAACGTACTCGGCGTCAGTCATCCGGTAGCGGAAAGCAATCTTGGTGATGATCGGAGGCAGGGGTGGCTGCACTGCTGCAATGATGGTCATGTTGATGTCCTTACTTCAGTCTGAAATACGTTGAAAGGTTGGAGCCGGTTGCAAATGCCTGCGCAGAGGTTGCACCAACAAATTGCGGAGCAGCGCCAAAGCTTCTTCCGTCAAAGGTGATTAATTCAGTAGACGTATAGCTGCCATACTGAGTCGGCACAAAGTAAGTATTAATAATTGCGCCGTTATATAGCACCGGGAATGTCTGCGAACTTGCGGCTGTATTAGCATTTTGGTAGCGAAACGTATCAACAGTCCACGTTGCGCCTTCGTTAGTCGAATACGCCTGCAAGTTGTTGTAGTACAAAATCATCCGTGTGCCGTCGTACAGCAAATTTGGCGTCATTCCAGCACTGCCAGTAAACAATCCGACAAGCGGTGCAGAGTCGGCAAGGTCAACCAATGTAAAAGTCGTGCCGTTAGTTGTCTTTAGGATGTACGTCGAGCTTGTATTAGGTGCACCAAGCATGATGTACGTCGCAGACGCTGTGTTAATGCACATCGACGATTCTGGCGTGCCAGCGACACTCGTCAACATGTTTGCCGGTGCTGTTCTCGCAGTCCAAGTCACACCATCTGACGATGTAGCAATAGTTCCGTTAGCCCTCACGATAATGAAGACATTCCCAACGGTTGAGTAACAGATTCGCGCTTGATATCGCAAATCTATGTTCGCGGTTGCGTTGCTCCACGACGTTCCATTGTCCGTGTAACCAATTCCACTTGTACCAGCGGCATACATGTAGCTGTAAGGGATCGCTACAAGCCTGTTTGGGCTTGCCGCAAAGTAATAGGAGTCAACAAACGAGCAGTTGAACGATGCGCCGTACGCGCCTCCCGTCGACCTGTACACTGCGGTGTATGCGGTTGAGTAAGCGGGAATAAACGCAGACGCGTAGATCGCGCCTTTGTACAGAATGGAATGCTGGAGCGATGACCCAACGTTGCCATCTCCATATATGCTTAAAGCGCTACCGGGGTTAGCTGAAAACGAAGGCCCGTACTTAACACAGTCGCCAATGCCTGTTTGGCTGCCAGCGTTTGCGTAATAGACAACGTGTTTGTTTCCACCAAGGTCATAGATTGCTGACCCGTAAACGTATGTGCCGTAGATGCTGTAGCTGCCTGCACCGGTAATTCTCCAACCCGTATTTGTTGCGAGAGCCTGCCCGTTAGCCACACATGCCGTGGGCAGTGCCGAGAGAAGGCCAGAGTAGTTGGAGTTGTACGTTTTGAGCAGCCCGGTTCTCAGGTATTCCTTGCCCGAGAACGTAGGATTGCCGCCCCAAATCGCAGCAGGGCCAGCAACAATCTCGCCTACGAAAGAATCGCCAGCAGGAAGAAACTGAGAAAGCGTACTCATGTGAATGACCATCCAATAGTGGAGTTAACGTAGCGAAGCTGAACTGCGGCATACGCCGCGTCGAGCGTCATGTTTTCTGCGAGGCTTTGAATATTTTCGCCGTTGCGAGCAACGACGTTGTCGGTACGTCCGTTCGCCACCGTCACCCACACCACCGCGCCTGCTGCCGGAGTGGCAGGAAGCGTCAGCGTCGTAGCAGCGGCATTCGTCAGCACGTAGTGGTTTAACGCCGACGCCGTCTGCGTCGTGCCGGTGACGACGTTCATCGCTGGCAGACCAGACGGAGCGGAACTGACCCACGCAGTGCCGTTAGATGTGAGGACGTTCCCTGACGCGCCAGGCGAGGTAATACCCGTACCGCCATTGACGGCTGCGACGACGCCAGTGACGTTTGCCGCGGTGCCGGAGACGTTACCAGTGACGTTGCCCGTGACGTTTCCAGTCACGTTTCCGGTGACAGGGCCAATGAAGCTCGTCGCGGTGACGTTGCCTGCGTCGTCAATCGTCGCCAGGCTGTTCTGCACCACCTTGCCGGTGATGCCGTCGTAGCGCGTGATCGCGTTGTCTGTCGCAGCCGCGGGGCCTTGCACGAACGATGTCGGCGGCAGGTAAGCCGCGAGCCACACCGAGCCGTTGTAGACGCGCATCTCGTTAGATGCGGTGTTGAAGTACAACGCACCCGTGATAAGCGGGTTGCCGTCGTTGTCTACAGTCGGATCAGACGCCTTCGCGCCGAGGTATCGGTCATCGAACGAGTCGAACGACGCAGCAGCCGCGTTGGCTGATGACAGCGCGTTGCTGGCCGACGTTGCCGCATTTGACTCACTGGTAGACGCCGACACCGCGCTTGCTGCCGCAGCAGCAGCCGAAGCCGCCGCCGAAGTCGTGCTGCCGAAGAGGTTGTCGATCTGCGTGATGGTGTAGGCATCGACGATGCCGTAACCAGCAAGCGTCGTCGGGTTGGTGCCAGCGGTAATACGACCGTAGGCATCGACCGTCACAGACTTGTACGTGCTGGGCGTGACGCCCGTCGTTGCCAGGTCGATGTCGTCGGCGTTGACGACGATGCGCGAGGCAGACGCCGTGCCGACGTTGAGCGTGTTGCCGGTCTTGGTCAAACCTGCGCCAGCGGTGATCTGGCCTGCGCCGGAGAACTGCACCCAGGTGACAGCCGTCACGCCAAGGGTGCCACCCGGTGATATAGAGCAGACCCAGCCGCTGTCGTCGTTGGTCGTACCGCCCTCAACAAACGTGAAGGCCGAGACAAGCTCATCCCACGTATTGGCGTCGGTAGCGCGACTCCACGCGCTAGCCGCAGCAACGTAGATGCCGTTCTCGGCAGCAGCCGTCTGGTTCTTCACCAACACCCGCTGGCCTGCCGTGACGGCGACGCCGTCAATGGTCTGGGTGCCGGAGAGCGTGATGTTGGCCGTCGTCGCGGCGACGCACGACGCCTTGGCATCCAGTCCCTGCGCTACCTGATCGACGTATGCCTTGTTGGCGGCGTCGCTGTCAGAGACTGGCGCAACGAGATTGGAGATGACGCCGCTCGTCATATCGAGCGTGCCGTTGATCGTGACGTTGTTGAACGTCGAAGTGCCGCTGACGGCGGTGACGTTACCCGCCACATCGCCCGTCACGTTGCCAACGACGTTACCCGTCACGTTGCCCGTCACGTTGCCGGTCAGGTTGCCGGTGATGCCGCTGTTGGCGTTGACGGTTGTGAAGTTACCGGCAGCGCGATTGATGTTGCCGATAGTGACGCCGTTAAGCGTGCCGCCCGTGGCACTGATCGCATCGCCCAGCGCCGCAGCGCCGTTGACGGTGACGTTGGTGAACGTAGCAGCCGCAGGCGTCGTGCCGCCAATCGGCGTGTTGTTGATCGTGCCGCCCGTAATCGTGGCGTTGCCCGTTACTCCACCCGTCGCGGTAATCGCACCAGTAACGGCCAAAGTTCCGCTGAGTGTGGTGTTTCCCGTGACTCCCAGCGTGCCGCCAACGGTCGTGTTGCCGGTGACACCGAGCGTGCCGGAAAGCGTCGTGTTGCCCGTAACGCCAAGAGTGCCGCCGACAATGGCGTTGCCCTGCGCTGTAAACGTACGGCCCGTCGGAACTAATACGCCGTTGACGGTGTACTGCAACACGCGGGTGCCAAGCACCACGCCCCACATTTCGCCGGAGCCAGCGCGATAGAAGCCGCTCGACGTTTCGTTCAGCCAAGAGATGCCAGGCGTCGCCTGCGCACCATCTGCCAGTCGGAACGGAGCCAACATGCCGCCTTCGCCAGTACGAGACAGCGAATCGGTAATCTCATTCGCGATGTCCTCTAGCGTGTCATTGGCCCAGTTGGCCTCAATGACTGTACCCGGCTCTACCGGGTTGCCAGCGGGCAGTGTGTATGTACCTGATCCGTTTCTAGGCATTACCGTCTCCTATCAATTCGCGCCGGCGCTGACGCCGCCACGCAGCATGTTCAAAAGTGCGCTTTGCTCTGGCGACAAGGGCTGCCCAGATCGCTCGAGCTTCTCCAACATTCGCAGCAGCTCGTCAGGGTTCTGCAACGCCTCTGCCAGTGCGCGGTCGCGAGTTGCTGTCGCAATATCCTCAAGCCGACCGAGCCCAATACGGCTCACCCAGCTTGGCACGCCAGCGGCGCCTGCGATTGCATCGCCGACCTGGCCTGCAGCCTCCGCGGCAATCGTGTCGCTTGCAGTGTTGCTGCCACCCCCTGCTGTCGCGCTTTTCGCTACACGCTGGGTGATATTTTGCCGTCGTAGCGCCTCGAGCACTACATTCAGTCTCGCTTCAGCTCGAGGTGAAAGCTGCGACACGCCGTCCTTACCTCGAGCGCGATTCATGGCGCGGCCAAGGCCCGCCTCAGTAATTTTTGGAACATCGCCCGAGGCGTCGGCAGCGACGTTCAAGACACGCCCGGTTGTCGGGTCGTAGAACGCATCACGCACGCGGCCCGCGGCTTTGCTTGCATCCACCATTCGAGAGCGCCGCGCGTAGTTGTCTACTACTGTCTGCCACTTGCCGTCGGTCGCGCGGTTAAGGATGTCGTCGACCTGCCGCATTGTTGCTAAGCGCGACGCAGAATCGCGCGGAGCGGCTGACAACGCGTTGGGGTTCATGGGATTGAACCGGGCGCTGAGATTGGCGCGAATTTGCTGCAGGTGCGCCGGAGTGTATTCGGCGCCGGCCGCCGTAACGCGCTCGATGTCGTCTGAGATTGCTTTTAACATGCCGCGCACGGTCGGGTTGCTGGCTTCAGCCCCAAGCATTGCGTCGTCAAGGAAATTACGGAACTGCGCGAGGTCGCCCGAGAACTGGCCGAGGTTAGCGCCCTGCTGCGCGTCAGCCCAGTTTTCATTCCAAAGCCGCGAACGCGTCGCGCGGCGAGCAGCAAGAGCATCTGCCTCTTTAGTCGCACGACCGACTTCGTCAGCGACCGACCGTGCCTGCGTAACGTCGAAGTCGTACCAATTAGATGCGTCGCGCGCGCGGCTACCGCGCTCGAGGCGAGCGAGGTCGGCGCTATCAAGCTGCGCCGCCGTCGAAAGCGGGATTGGTCCCTGCGGCGCGTTCCCGCGCAGTTGAGACAGCGTGCGCTGCAATACGCTTCGGCGAGTTGCTGCGTCTGCGCCCTCGCCGGCAATGTCGTTAACAATACGCTCAGCAGCACGGTCGCTGCCGCCAGCTTTGGTAATCATCCGACGCCCGTAGTTTCCGACCCCAACGACTCCAGGGAGCGCGGCGCTAAGCGCGGCACCTTCGAGCGTGTTGTTAAGCACGCTCTCGCCCTCGACAGTAGGCCGCAAAGCGCCATACGCGCCGCCCGCAAGCAGTGAATCTCCCACTAGCCCTGCGCCACCTAGGCGCGCCGTTGTTGTCGCGGCAGGGGCTATCGCGCTGCGCGCACGCAGCGCCTGGTAAGCGCGCGGCAAAAACGTCGCCGTACGCATTGCTGTATTTGCAAAAGCGCCAACGGGGACTGCCAACGTTGGGGCGACGTTGCCAGCTACCTGCAAAGCTCCGCCACCAGAAGTGTTTTCAGCAAGCGTCTCAGCGACGGCTCGCTCGTCTGCGGCACGGCGCTTGAGGTTTGCCTGGCTTTTGTCGTCACCAAACATGTCGTTCCAGCGCTGCTGCACTCCCGTGACAAGCTCGGCGGTGCCGGCGCCGTAGTTTTCAACTGCTCGGCGCAGCCAAGACGATTCTTTGGCCTTGGCGCCGGCCATACTTCGCATCGTATTGCGGCGCCACTCTTCGGTGAGCTGCGGGCGCATCTCAACGTCACGCTCAACCATTGCGCCAAACTGCTCAGCAGGAATGCTGGAGTAGTACCGCTGACGAATCGCTTCGAGCAACTTGTCGTCGTCGACCGAGTTGTACATCGGAAACTGCTTACGCACTTCCGACATTTTGATTGTCTGCGCCATTACTGGCCCCTGCCGAATATATTGAGAGGGTCGTCGCTTGAGCCGCCACTTCCACGGTACCGCGGGTTGACGATTACTCCAGCAGGGTCAAGACCGCGCGACCTCGCAAGCTGCGAATAGTTCTGCGCAACCGTCATTAGCTTTGCTTCCGCAGCGCGCTGGTAAAGTGCCGCAAGACTGCTAATTTGCTTAATTGCTTCGTCGTTGAGCGGCTCGCCGCGCAGCAGATATGCCTGCAGGTTTCGAGCACGCCCCTCAAGGCCTTGCGCTTTCACAACGCGATCAAACTCGCCCTCACGCACTACTGAGCCGGGGTCAAGGAACTTGTTGAGCAAGATGACAAGCGACTGCTGCGTAATCGCGTCGGGTCGAGAGCCAGGGGGCGTAGCTGAAATAATGTCGGTGATTTTGCGCGTTGCTCCGAGCTCGGTTTCCAAGTCCTGCGTAGCCTTGTCAAAGTCGCCGCGCAGCTTATCTTCTGCGCGCCACAAGCGTGCTTCGTCAGCGCTGCTATTGCCGCCGCGCATGCCCGCAATCGCCAGACGATTAACTCGATCTGCCTCGGCCTGATCCTCTCGAGTCGCCTGGTTGCTGTACAGCTGTCCAAGCTGCAAATACTTTTCTGCCTGACGGTCCTGCGAGTAGGTCGGATCTTTGACGTACTCGCCGCCAGGCGTGATGTAGCCCGCGTTGCCGACTTTGAGCGGCTCCTGCGCAGCCATTGCGCGTTTGAGGAACTGCGCCTGCACAGGCTCAAAACGACGGCCGGCATAGTTCGCTGCCAGCGCATTCAGCATGGCGCTCTCGCCTTCTTGCGCGCGCTGCTTGGCGTACTGCTGCAGGCCAGTCACGTCTGGCTCAGCGGCGTAAGCATCAATGCCCCTACGCGTGAAATAGTCAGCCATGCCGCGCGCGGTCTGCGGCAGCATTGAGCTATCGCCAGGCTTAACGTTGTTCGTTAATGTGCCGCCAACGCTGGTCTTTGAAGTTGCCTTTGGCAGCACGCGCGGCGCAGCGTTTCCAGCAACCTGGCGTCGCAAAAGCTCTTCCGGTGTAAGAAACGGATCGCTTTGAAGCATTGATTCGTAGAAGTCCATGCTGCTCTCCGTTCAATACATCCCGTAATCTTCTTCGGGGTCGTAAGGCTTTTTGACGCCACGCGTGCCTGCGGGCGGCACCATTGACGGCGGCGTTGTGCCAGTAGACATTGCACGGCGTTGCGCCATGCGCTGTTGCATTGCGCGCAGCATTTCGCCCTGCGTCTTGTTGAACGCGCCGTAGTCAACGTCGACTTTTTCCTGCCCTTTTCGCGCGCCGTAAGCCTGCCCAAGCTGAGCAAGCCCTTGCGTGAAAGACGGGGCAACGTAAACACGTCCCGCCATGCCGCCCTGCATCGGCTGCATCGACTGCTGGCGCAGCGCATTCACCTGCGCTTGCCGACGAGCGAGTCGCTCTTCTTCTGGGTTCATCGCACCAGACTGCAGAAGGTACTCAAGCATTAAATCGTCGTTCATGTCACAGCGCTCCGTAATTCACAGTGAGGTAACCACTCGAGTGGCGACGGACGAGGTCCGGTCGCACCTTCTCAAGCTCCTGCGCGATCACGCCGCGCTGGCGATATCCGGCCACGTCGTAGTCGTAAATGCCGACACCCAGAACATGTGTTCCAACGCGTTTGAGGTTGCGCTTTAAGCGTCGATCCGAAAATGCAAACGGATTACCAAGCGCGGCGCTGCCCAAACTAAAGAGCCCGCTCATCGTGTTACCAAGAGCGGCGTTTTTGGCGTTTTGAGCATCGAGCGCGGCTTGGTACTGCATATTTGCAGCGCCGAGCAGGTCAGGCGTTTGCGCCTGCGAAGCCGCCTGGAAACCAGGCATCTGCGGCATACCGACTTGCTGACCAGTCAGCAGTGCGTTCATCTCGTTAAGAGGCATCGCACGCATGAGCTGCTGCTCAGCTATCGCCTGCTGTCGCAAGCGGTTCTGCTGCTCGGCAGACTGCATCTCCATCTGGAACTGCGCTTGACGTGCTGCGTTTTCGGCCTGCTGCCGCTGGATATCCATCTGCGCAGCCTGCTGAAGCGCCTGATTGCGAAAGCCCTGCGCAGCCAAATCTTGCTGGAACAATTGTCCGCCTGATCTGTTGTACAGATCGGCCTGCCCCATTTGCATGTCGTACAAACGCGATGCGGCGTCGTTCGCAAATTGACCAGCACCGAGCTGCTGATTGAAGGCCTGATTGACGGCTTGGTTTGCGAACTGGCCCTGCGCAACGTTTTGCTGGAAGCGCTGGTTCGCGGCGTTGTTGAAGAACTGCCCCGCTCCGAGCAGCTGGTTAAAGCCCTGCCCCACGGTTTCGTTGCCAAACCTCGCGCTGGCTAAGCCCTGATCAAACTGCTGTTGGCGCGCCTGATTTGCTGCCTGCGTGGCTCCCATCGCCTGCTGGTAAGCCTGGTTAGTCGCCTGATTGCCAAATTGAGCAGACTGCAGGTTCTGATTGAACTGCTGCCCCAGCGCTTGGTTTCCAGCCTGCTGCGCAGACATTGCCTGATTGAAAGCTTGGCCGGTTGCCTGGTTCGCAAACTGGTTGCCTGCGAGGCCCATTTGAAAGGCCTGATTGGCAGCCGAGTTAGCAAAGTTGCCAGCGCCCACGTCCTCATTGAAAGCCTGCTGACGGCTCCCCATTTGCATGCCGTACAGGCGCTGCGCCTCGTTGCCTGCAATGTCGAGCGCGTTGTAGCGCTCAGATGCTTGCCGGCCCGAAAGGTCGTCCATAGCGCGCTTATATGCTTCGGTGCCCTTTTGAAAGCCCTGATTTGCGAGCTGCGTCTCGAGCGCCTGCTGCTGCATCTGATGCACAGGCAGCATGCGACCGACGAGGTCGGTTGCTATCGAGTCGCGATACGACGCGTCAAAAGCCGGCATCGCAGGGTTGTCGCTCATGTTGAGTGAGCGTTGGACGTTTTCCATGCCCGTCGTGCGACGCAGCGCATCAACCATCGGGTTGAACTGCGCGTTGACTTGCGGCGACTGAACGCTTCGGTTCAAGTCACCCGTCATAGCAGAGAAGTTCGTATCCATCGGCGTCTGCTGCACGCCGAGCTGCAAATTATTGATCAGCGGGTTGACCGACTCTTGCAAGGCTGTTCCCTGCACGCCCTGCTGGATGTTGCCGAGAAAGTCATTGACGCCCATCTGCGGGCCTTGAAAATCGAAATTACGAACAACACCCTGTTGGGCAACATCGGTTGAAAGCCCTGGCGTGTAGTCTGCGATGCTCGAAGACAACTGCGCCGGCCCTGCCTGCGCCATCGCCGGCAAGTTTTCCCAATCAAACGGCTTTGAGTATGAGTCAGCGACTCGACCCATAAAGCCTTCCGCGAGATCACTGCGCTGCTGCTGTAAAGCAATCTGCGAATCAAGCGCGGACTGCAGCTCAGGATTCAGGGTCGTGTTTTGCGTCCATTGCGTTACCTGCTGTCCAGTCGCTGGATCGGTAACAGCCTGCGTCGTCCACGTCTCCTTGCCCCACGGTGTATTTACCGTCGGGCGGTTGGCGTAGTTCTGCATGTTGACGTTTTCTTTTGACGCCTGCGCCTGTGCCAACGCCGCGCCGGTATAGTCTGGCGCCGGAGGCGCCTTGCCTTTACTCATTGCAAAGTCTCCTTAATGTACCGGCAGTCTTCGCGGCGCATCTCGAGCAACACGCAGTCGACTGTTTCTGCAATCTGCTTAAAACCAATCTTTTTGTTAAACCGAATTGCCTTGTCCAAATCTTTTGGCGTCAAACCGTAAATTGCCTTCACGCCAATAGACTTGAACGGGTACTCAAAAGTCGCTTTCAACAAGTCCTTCGTAAGCGAGTGCGGCGTGTCGAACGCAACGTGAATAAAACAGCTGTCCGCTGTCCACGAGCCAAACGCCACAGCGGCTGCAATCTCGCCGTCGTCTCGGATAGCCGCAATCGTTCGCAGATCCGTGCTCCACGGTATCTGCGTTTGCTTGCTCATCCATTCCCAAATGATGGGAGCGTCGCCCGGCTTGTCGGTCACCAACTTCATCTACCTCGTTACCTGGTCGAACCCATTCCAAAAGCATCGAAATACCAGTTAGGCAGTTGCATGTCGTACATCGGCTCTTCCGGCACGGGCTGAGTGGCCTGCACAGGCGCCGGCTGCTGCGGCATGTTCAGCATCGCGAGAAGCTCAGGGTCGATCTCTGGCGCTTCCTGCACCACCGGAGGCGGAGCCTGCATTGCCGCAGCCACATCCGCGTCTGGGGTGAAACCAGGCACAAATGGCGCTGGCGTACGGAACAACGTCTCCGGCATCTCAAAGTTAATGCCGCTATCAAACGCGGGGATGTCGACATTCTCAGGCATAGGTTCCGCAGCAGGCGGAACAACGACCTGCGGATTTTTGTCCGCAAGAATCTGTTCTAGCGTCTGCCGCACCGACACCTCGTCGGTCGCTGGCGCCGCTGCTGCGACTGGCCCAGGCGCAGCGGGGGTCGGCACTACCTGCACACCGTCAGACGGTACGCCGCCGTTGTCGGCGCCCATATCAAACTCAAACGGGATCGGATTGGCGTACGGGTTTGGAATGTCGACAATAGGCAACCCAGACGAGTCACCGACGTTCATTCCAAACTTATCGCCCATCTCGTCCATGCCAATCGTGGCAACGGGTGATGGCGGCGCAATTGTCGGGTCTTTCTGAACAAGGTTCAGCACCGGGTTAGCGGTGTTGACGTTCTGCACACGATCCTTGTTCGCGTCGATAACAATCGCTGTCGGGTTAGGGTTTTCGCCCGTTTTCCGATCCCAATTGTCATTGCCAATTCCCGTCAAGTCCTCGTAAGTGAAGTTGTTATTGCGGAAATCTTGTTCCGTTTTTGGGGGACGAGGTGGCGGCGGAGGCGGTGGTGCCGGAGGCGGAGGCAATGGCGGAGTTACCGGCGGCGCCACGGGCGGCGCTTTTGGCGGAGGCATAACCAATGCACCACCCGGCGAATTTTTCTGCCAGCTAAAGGACAAATTTTTCACGCCAGTCGGCATAGCACCTGCCGGGGCGCTGCCTGCGCGCAACGCGGCAATGAGCGCGTTTCCGCCGGAGCTGGGTGCCGCTGTGGGCGCGTTGGTCAGTAACGGTGTCATCACATCACCCCGCCGACTTCACTCATAACGTGGAAGCTTGCAAAGATTGTTGAACCCCCAAGCCCGCGAATACGCATGCGTAACGAGCCGTAGTAACCCAAGCCCGTTACGCCGATCCAAAGCTCGTATGTGTTAGACGCAGACGCCCAGCGCGCCAAGTTCCACTCAGCGTCGTCCCACTCAGGGCGCGGCTCAGTCGTAAACGACGGCGCGCCGGCAACGTTGCCAAACGAGTATTGAGTGTTGAGACGCAACTTAATTGACGGCGGTTGACGGGCAATAAAGACCGGACGCACCATCGTGAATCGCTTCAACTGGCCCGGCGTATTGAACGCGTTAAAGCACGTCTGCAGCTCACCATCGACAGCCTGGCCGCCGTTGCCGTCCGCAGCGACCTGGTCGAGCTCACCGTAGAAGCCTTTTGCCACCGCAGAGTCATCGGTCGCGAAATACAACTGGCCGTTGAGCATTGCGGTTGCCGTCATCGGCATGCCGGCGATGTTGCACCACGCGCCTGTGTTGATGTTCATCGCGTACTGCTCGTACGTTCCATCAACGGGCGGCAGCTTAATAACCAGCACATCACTGTTTGGGACGAGATAAACGTCCCACGACACTTCCTCGCGAAGCTTGCTGATAATCGGCGACAGAACCGACTGAATTTTTTGAGACGGCCCCGGCTGAATCTCGCTGAACTGACCGTTCACGAGACGCGAGACGGGCACGATGCCGAGCTCGGAGAGCAGCATCACGTCGCCACCAAAGTTGGTAAAGAACCGGCCGTAAAGCGGGACCGGCCCAACGTACCAAACACCACGAATGCCAAACTTAGTTGGATCAGACGGGTCAGTGCCTTGCCAAACCGACACGTCGCCTTGCGAGCCAACGACGACGAGGTAGTCGTCAATTCCTAAACCCGCGTCGAGCGTCCAGTTAACAAGCCCGCGCACAAAGCCGCCGTTGCGCAGCATCGCGCCCATCGGAAACTCGACCGCGGTGCCCGTAATCGCATTAACCGTATCGAGGTAGTAAACGCTGGCGCTTTCCTGCACCGTAAACCACACTCGGTTTTTCCACACTGCGACGCTTGTTGGATTAGCCGGCAACCCGGTGACCGTCTGCTGCGTCCATGTCGTGCCGTTGTACGTCCAGTAGCCAGCGCCAGGCGACACAGCCAGCAAGAAATTGCCCGCCACCGTGGAGAACTGCGTTGTGCTCCAAAGGTCGTTCGTGCTGCCAGTCGAGGCTTGCGAAACGGTCGGAGCCACTCCCGGCGTAGTCGCGTCAAAGATATCGCCACCAGCCGCTGCAAACAATTTGCTGTTGGCAGGATTTGGCGCGTTGTACGCAAACAAAGACTTAATATCAGCAACTTCTGTAAGCGGCAGCGTGTGGTACTGCCAGCCCTTGCGCAACTCTGCGCCCGTCTGCTTCGGGATGAAGTTACGCATTACCAACGCGTCGGTCAGCGCCATGTTGCTGATCGGGTCGCGATAATTCAGTCCGCCAACGGGCGCAGGCGAAACGATCAGCTGCGACACTTGCGCAGCCGCCGCCAGCCGTGGAGTCTTCCACGCCTTTAGCGGGACAAGCGGCACTAGCCCACTCCTCCAAACCCAGTGTCAGGCGTGTTGGTGAGCGGCTGGATGTACGGGTACGAGAACGTGCGCACCATCGTAAGCACCGGCGCGCCCTTCTCGTTGCCCTTGCGGTTTTCAAAGTTGACCTGGAAGTCGCGCATTGCGGCACTCGAATCAAGGCCTTTCATCTCAAGCCACTTCGCTCGCGCAAGTAGCGTGACGAGGTACGAGTCGAGCAGAATCACGTCGCCGTTTTTGGTCGCGCGGTTTTTGTAAAGGTCGGGGTTATCCTGGTCGCGCACCCACGCGAACGACTGGTAATAGAAAGACAGTGTTTGAGCTTCAGTGGGTGGGACCAGGATGTAGAGCTTGTTGCTGCGAACCTGCCAATAGAACGACAGCGTCGGCAACGTTTGACGAATGATCAGCTGCTGCCAGAACTGCGGCGAGATGGGGCCGATTGCCGGCCATTGCATCGACGAGTTCCATTGCGTTTGATCGACAAACTCGTAAAAGTCTTCCGGCAAATCAAACGCACGCTCCGATTGACCCGCCGTTGCGGCCTCAATCGACATCGTGTGAACTTTCTGCAATTCCTGCCAGTCGTTCATCGACAGCAGGTCGTAACCGGCCAAGTTGACCGCCTGCACCATCTGCTGCACAGACGGGTCAGGCGATCCGGCCGGGTCCGACGGCGTCGGATAGCTCACCAGAGCGGCTACGTTTTGAACGATAGCCGAAAGGGACGATTCGTCTATGATCTGGTAAGCCATCCGGTTCCTTTACTCCGCGTCAGTTTTGGACTTTCCCGACTTGGCACCCATCATTCGAGTGATAGCCTCGATCTGGGCCTGTAGCTCTTCAATCTTGCTATCGCGCGCCTTCAGCTCTTCGTTCATCTTCTCAATGGGCGCATTACCCTTCGCAAGCTCGATGAACGCCTTCGCAGCGCGCTTGTCTTCTTGGAAGCCGAAAAACTTCTGACCGAGGTTGTCGTTCGCGTCGGCCAGTTGCTCGACTGTGTGCAGGCCAAAAAATTTGTATTCCTCAACCTTCGACGGAGTCATCTTCGGCAGCGACGAGAGCGGCGTGCCCTCGACGGCGTTACCGGCGCCCGCCTTCCACTTTTCGTACTTGTCGGCAAACCGGCGCGCGTCGATAGCGTCAACGGGACGCTCGATAACGCTCAGCTTGTCGCCAGGCACCATAATTCGGATGTAATCAGTTTCCTTGTAGATTGCGCGGCCTTCCTGCTGCGAAAGCCCAGGCTGAAGCACCGGCTTACGGAAGAACTGCACAAACAACTTTGCATCGCCCGCAAACCGATCCTCGTCGAGGCCCGGCGCGTCGGCGACCGCATTCCAATCTGTTGGCGTCGTGGTGGCATTCACTAACATGTCGTTTTCCTTTTTTGAGTTCAAAGAAAAGCGGGGCCGAAGCCCCGCTCGGTTTTAGGCTACGTTTGTCTCGTACTTGAAGTCGGTACCAGGCGCGCCGCCAATGCGAGAGCCGCCAAGGCTTACACCATCCGCGCCGCGCAATCCGATGCCTTCAACAGCCGCGCCCGTGTCCTGCGACGCGTTCGTGTCGACGACGGCCGGGTTGTCGGCGTTTACTGCTGCGCTGTAAGTCGCTGCCATATTTCACACTCCCAAAAAAGC
>JACCDX010435048.1_pt1 | contig 36362 bp, 35 predicted proteins | sample 7449681 | NCBI WGS metagenome assembly JACCDX01 (sample SAMN15323450, study PRJNA562643) | freshwater metagenome | isolation source: river surface water | place: USA:Blue River Watershed | collected 2017-08-18
GGTCTGCACCTGTAGGTGCACCGTGTTGGTCGTTAATCACCGTCAACTTGTCGCGCTCTTGCGCCAAGCGCAGCATGGTTTTGGCAAAGTTGACGCCACGTGCGGCGTAGACCCAACTTGTGCGAAATATCAAATACTTACAGCCGCTGGCCACAATGGCTTTTTCACCCGCAAGCTTGGTTTGGCCATACACGTTCACTGGCCCAGTGCCTTCGCCCTCTTGCCGTGCATGGCTGCCGCTGCCGTCAAACACATAGTCGGTCGAGTAATGCACCAGGCATGCGCCTATCTGTGCGGCAGCTTTGGCCAAGGCCGCTGGGGCATCGGTATTGATGCAGCGGGCCAATTCGGGCTCAGACTCGGCCTTGTCTACCGCCGTGTTCGCCGCAGCATTGACGATGAAGTCTGGCTTGTAGGCCAATACCGTTTGCACCAACTGCTCGGGTTGGCTTAAATCACCGCAGTATTGCGAGCTGTGTCGGTCGAGCGCCAGCACCTCACCCAACGGGGCTAGGCTGCGTTGCAGCTCCCAGCCTACTTGGCCGTTTTTGCCTAGAAGCAAAATTTTGAGCATCAGCCTGCCTTGTGTACCGTACGGTTCAAGCACCGTACTGCTTGCCTACCCACTGGCGGTAGCTGCCGCTGGTCACACCCTCTACCCAGTCTTGGTTAGTCAAGTACCACTGCACAGTTTTGCGGATGCCGGTTTCAAACGTTTCTTGCGGTTTCCAGCCTAGCTCGCGCTCAATCTTGCGGGCATCTATGGCGTAGCGGCGGTCGTGGCCGGGGCGGTCTTTGACGTAGGTAATTTGCTCGGCATAGCCTTTACCGTCAGCGCGGGGCTGCAGCTCGTCTAGCACGGCACACAGGGTACGTACCACATCAAGGTTGGCTTTTTCGTTCCAGCCACCAATGTTGTAGGTCTCGCCCACTTTGCCAGCCTCTAGCACGCGGGCAATGGCCCGGCAGTGGTCTTCGACATACAACCAATCACGCACTTGCTGGCCATCACCATAAATAGGCAGGGGCTTGCCTGCCAAGGCGTTGTGGATGACCAAGGGAATCAGCTTTTCTGGAAAGTGATACGGCCCATAGTTGTTGCTGCAGTTGGTAGTGAGCACTGGCAGGCCGTAGGTGTGATGCCATGCGCGTACCAAATGATCGCTAGCAGCCTTGCTCGCGCTGTAGGGGCTGTTGGGCTCGTAGGCGTTGGTTTCGGCAAACGATGCATCGGTAGGCGATAGCGTGCCATACACCTCGTCGGTCGATACATGCAAAAAGCGGAACGCTTGTTTGTCTGCCGCGCGCAGGTCTTGCCAGTGGGCACGAACGCTTTCAAGCAAATTAAATGTACCCAATACGTTGGTTTGAATAAAGTCACCAGGGCCGCGGATGGAGCGGTCCACATGGCTTTCTGCTGCAAAATTCAGCACAGCTCGGGGCTTGTACTCAGCCAATAGCTTGGACACCAAAGCACGATCGCCAATGTCGCCCTTCGCAAATATATGACGCGAGTCTTCCCTGAAAGCATCTAAGTTGGCTAAATTACCAGCGTACGTGAGTTTGTCTAGGTTCACCACGGTTTCTTCTGACAATGACAACCATGTGTGCACAAAATTACTACCTATAAAGCCAGCGCAGCCTGTTACCAATAAAGTCATTAAGGGCTTTCTATATTTTTAATTTCTACGCTAGTGCGCAAGAAATTGAGGGACTTGGGAGCCAAAAAAATTAGCAAGATCAGCATTGTGAAATGCCCCTCTTCCATGTTGATCATCATCGAGTTGGTCATGATGCTAAGGATAAATAAAAACACAAACATCAATAGGCCTACGCGCTGAACTTCATCAGTCTTTTGACACGCAATGCGACATGATTGAGCAAATATTGCAAAATAAAGAATTAAACCTACCGCGCCCTTGGTTGCCAAAGTGTAAGGGTACTCGTTATGAGGGTTAGAAAAAGCAGATTTCTCAAGTCCGCCCATTTCCGAAAACAGGCAAGCCAACCGAGAGTGCAAAGTAAGTGAATTCATTTTATTTTGGAGCGTATTAAATTTTTTAATCCATGCTACTGCGCACAACCTTAATCCGCGCCAAGTGCATGCATATGCACCCAATCCACAATAGATGCTTCACGCTGATACCCAGCCACCAACTCTTGCAACATTGTCAACATTTGCTCAACGTCATTCAACGCTAATGCTTGATTAAGATCGTTCAATCGCAACTGTAAAGTCGACCAATCCATAAAACGCTCATTGGCCTTCATGATGCGGGGATGCGAAGTCTGCTTGGGGTCATCACCGATCAACAGCTCTTCATAAAGCTTTTCACCAGGTCGAAGACCTGTAATCTCAATTTCAATATCTCCCTCGGGGTTGTCTGCATTTTTCAGCGTCAGTCCTGAAAGCTCGATCATGCTTTTTGCAAGATCTATGATCTTCACGGGCTGTCCCATATCCAATACGAACACCTCGCCCCCTTCCGCCATTGACCCAGCCTGAATTACCAACTGAGCGGCCTCAGGTATTGTCATAAAGTAGCGCGTTATTTCTGCGTGGGTCAATGTAATGGGCCCACCATCCTTAATTTGCTGACGAAACTTTGGCACAACAGATCCAGAGGAGCCCAACACATTACCAAAACGCACCATGGAAAAACTAGTAACTGACTGCTCGGCTGCCATAGCCTGTAACACCATCTCTGCTAAACGTTTGCTAGCCCCCATGACATTGGTCGGACGCACTGCTTTATCGGTACTGATCAACACAAAGCTCTTCACCTCATGTGTAGCAGCAGCTTTTGCAACGGTCAATGTGCCCAGCACATTGTTCTTAAGCCCTTCGGCGGGATTGTGCTCAACCAAGGGCACATGCTTAAAAGCAGCTGCGTGATAGACCGTATCAGGCCTCCAAGTGCTCATCAACTCATTCATGCGGCGTGCATCTTGCACCGAGGCAAGCAACGGTATCAGTACTACGCCTTGATCAAGCGCTTTCGCGCTCAATTCAGCGTGTATTTGATAAAGTGCAAACTCACTGAGTTCAATTAAAAGTAAAGTTCTCGGCTCCACATCCAAAATTTGTCGGCATAACTCGCTACCGATAGAACCGCCAGCACCGGTAACCAGCACCACTTTGCTTTTAATATTTTTGGACAGTAAAAAATGATCTGGTGGCACAGCATCACGCCCCAGTAGATCGTCTATATCCAGCTCTCGCAAATCCGACGTTTGCACCTTGCCCTGAGCTAGCTCATTCACACTAGGTAAAGTACGCACAGCGACTTTGGCCTGAGAAATTCTCGACAAAATCTCGTTACGACGCGTACGGTTAATCGAAGGCATTGCCAACAACACATCACTCACACCGCGTGACACGACCAAATCGGCTAAAGCATCTGGATGAAAAATCGGCTGCCCATTGAGAACTTGACCAATCAACTGAGGATCGTCATCCAAAAATCCTGTCACCCGCATCTCTTGACTATTTGCCAAAGCGTCTGCCAATTGCCGACCAGTAGCACCCGCACCGTATATCAAGACCTTAGGCAGCAGTGCCAGCTTCAACTCATTGCGATAAGAGCCGCCCAGCCAATAGCGGGCTGCAGCGCGAGAACCCACTACAAATACAACCATCAGCATCGGCTGAATAATGCCAATCGTTCTGGGCACCCCCTCAATGCCCAAAAAAGTAAACAAAAAACCATAGATGACAGCGTAGGCCACTGAAGCCTTCACTACCGTAATAGTGGCCAATAAGCCTGAATATCTAAAAATTGCGCGATAAAGTCCACTGAATATAAACACGGGCAGAGCCAAAACAAGTGCTCCGATAATCGCGAATTCTGGGCGCCAATAAGCCCCGCCAGTCAACGGCACCCACTCCCCCAAACGCAAATAAAAAGCCAGCCACACACTCAGCACGCACAGCATGGCATCAACAGTTACGACCACACTGCGCTTGGCCAGCCGAGGCATAGCGAGCACCGTTATAGAAAGAGACTTGAGGATCATCGGAATCATTTTCACCTCAATGCGAAACACCATCCTTGCGAACCACCTTCAAGAAGGTTAGCCACAAAATCTGGATGTCAAACCCAAAAGACTGATGTTGCAAATATTCCGCATCCCACGTTACTTTTTCGGGGATCGATAACTCATCGCGTCCATTTACCTGTGCCCACCCTGTTAAGCCTGGGACCAGCACATGTACACCGGCCTCAGTGCGCAATTTGATTAAATCATCTTGATTAAACAATGCAGGGCGTGGTCCAACAAAGCTCATATCTCCAATAAAGATGCTCCATAACTGAGGGAGCTCGTCAAGGCTACTCCTCCTTAAGAAAGAGCCAATAGGCGTTAGAAAAGATTCTGGATTACTCAACAAATGCGTCGCGACTGCTGGCGTATCGATGCGCATGCTGCGAAACTTTGGCATCTTGAAAATTTGGTTATTTTTCCCCACACGATCTGACCAATACAACGCGGGGCCTTTTGATGTCATGCGTACAAAAAGAGCCAGCAGCGCAAGTGGAATGATCACAATCAAAACGGCAATTAAAACCAGAACAACATCAAACAATCGCTTCACAACAATCCCCCCCCTGACACAGCTCTTTTAAAGCCTTCGCCTATTGATACTCGCGGACTCCACCCCAAAAGTGATTGCGCCTTTGAAATGTCGACTTGCAGGCTGCCACACAAACGCTGCGCAGCATTACGTTTACCAATCATGCCCCCAGCAAGTTCTAACAGCCATTGCGGCACAGACCACAAATTAGGCGCGCGCCCTGCGGCAGCCGCCAACTCACGAACCAACTGAGCAGATGACAGATCATGACCATCACTCACTAGAAATGTTTGATTAACTGCGGCGGCATGTGTCGTGCAGCAATAAATAAAATCGATCAAATTGTCCAGCCCGACCAGGCTACGCGCATTCTTTATCGAACCGAATGGCAAAGGCCAACCACGTACGACTGCTCGCATAAGCGCCGCGAAATTAGCCTTTACCCCCGGACCATAAACCAGAGGCGGGCGAATAATCACCACATCCATCCCCGTTTCTATAGCTACTTGCCGCAAAGCCAGCTCTGCTTCGTATTTAGATCGACCATAGTCATCTAAAGGGTTCGGGTCATCTTCCTCAGTGAACGGTTGGTTAGGATTTGTTTGTTCACCATTTACCTTGACCGAGCTTACAAATACGAACCGCTCTATACCAGCCGCTGCAGCCTGAGTTGCCAGTGTCTTGGTTGCATCTACGTTGGCACGACGAAACTCTTCCAATGGATTTCCAGCCAACTCATGCATCACATGCACACGAGCAGCCAAATGCACCACCGTTTTGGCCCCCACCATGACCTCGGGAGCATCGTCACCGCGTGCCAGTGTATGGACGCACATTCCACGCGCCCTCAAGAATCTGACGAGGCTCGTTCCAATAAATCCCGTGGCCCCTGTAACAACTATCGACATAGCAAACGTAAATAATTGATTGAAAAGAAAAATCGCAACATACTTGAAATATGCCAGCGTAAATACTTTAGGTTTTTATGACTCGAGCGCTGCGCATCGTGTATCACGGTTGCTGCCTTGCACAAAAGCACAGATCGCCCCTTTAGTGTCAGGCGAGCGCAGATATCTACATCTTCATAATATAAAAAATAACGCTCATCAAATCCACCAATATTTCTGTAATCACTTGAGTTAAAAAGCATAAACATACCAGCGACCCAATCCGGCTGACTAGGTGATTTTGCAGAATTTTCTTTTCGAGCATAAGGAATACCCAAAGCTCTATAAAAAACATCCATAGGGCTCGGAAAATTTCGGCCACTATCTTCAACATTACCCGTTGAATTAATCACTATTGGCGCACTTATTCCCGGATTGTTAGTCTTATGAAAAGCCAATAACTTGTTGAATACATTATTGGTTAAACGCACATCAGGATTAACAACGCAAAAAAATCTTCCTTTTGCGACTCTGAATGCGGCATTGTGATTTTCACCAAATCCCTTTGGCGTTAAATTTTCAATAATCTGAATTGCATAGGTATAAGTATGCACATCCACAGTTTCAGGCAAGTTCAATGTCAAAATCAATTCGAAATTTAGACCTTGACAGTGTTGTTCGATATCGTTTAGAAGCTCTCGAACCAGCTGAAATTGTCCATGACTTACAACAGATATCGATATCATTTCAACATTCTCAATGAGTGCAATCATTCTGCGCTCATCAGGCAAGCCTTATCGGGCATTTGATTTTTAGGAACAATGCCGCTTACTTCATAGTACAGATCAACATAAGATCGAACCATCTTATCGGCTGTAAAGTACTGCCAATATCGCTGTGCGGCTCTCTGCCCCATAACAACAGCCTGTTCAGGATGCTCCCACAAATATTGCATCGCTTGACGTAATGCATTTGAATCTCCTGGTGGCACCACCAAACCAGTTTCATCTGCAATATTTATATATGTTGTACCAGTTCCAATCTCACTTGAAATCATCGGCTTACCGTACATCGCACCTTCAAGTAGTGAGACGCCAAATGCTTCTGATCGCAAATGAGAAGGGAATAAGACTCCGTAGCACAACGTCAATAATGCGACCTTGTCTTCATCCGATAAATGCCCTAAGAAATGGATGTTCGCAAGACCTAACCGTGCTGACTGCTGCTTTAGCTCGTTTTCAATAGGCCCCGCACCCACAATTACGATCGGGTAGTCGACCCCTTTCGCAGCCTCCATCAAAATATGAAGCCCCTTGTAGTAGCGAATCACACCAACAAATAAAAAAAACTTCGGCCCGAGCTTATCGCACCAATATGCCTGTTTTTCTGAAGATACAATTGGATAAGTCTCCTTATCTATCCCAATCGGAATCACGCTCACCTTGTGTCTGAACTTGGCGAGTACTTTGCTCGTGGCTAAATAATTAGGAGAAGTGGCAACAATACGACTCACGTCACCCAAAAACTTCCACTTTAATGGACGATAAATCTTCAGTAAATGCTTTTGACGAATGATGTCTGAGTGATAAGTCACCACAGTTGGCTTCTTCACCATCGTCGCGAAATGCACTAAATCCATGAATGGCCATGGAAAGTGATAGTGAATAACATCTGCCTTCTTGGCCAACTGCATAAAACGCAACAAAGCTGACACAGATACCCCTGTCGAGGCAATCTGCAAATCAAGCCTAGCTCTATGCGCCATATAGCCATCGATTTCGATCGTACGTTGAACCCGATCAGGCGTAAGCGAAAGCACATCCGTCTCTACACCTTCTTTACTCGCTCCCCTCGCAATCTGGTTAATAACTTGCTCAACGCCACCCACCGTGTCTGGAAAAGCGGTTTTATAAAAATGAAGTACTCTCATGTCGCCCTGAACTTGCCGACTATCTAACGATTGATTTGAACCACACGGCATATGGCTGTGCTAACCACCATTTCATTGGCAAACGTCCATGGTGTTTGCGCACCACCGCCATGGCCTCTTGGTAATGGCGACAGCGCAGAGTCTTGGTCTTTGTTGCATTGTGCTCTCTGTTCACTGCAACAAACTCATCCACGAATTGCAATGCGCCAATTTGTTTAAACAAACGCCACCACAAGTCGTAATCCATTGCCATATGCAGTTGTTCATCTACACCAGTGACGGTCTCCCATGCAGAACGACGGATCAATGTTGCAGGCTGAGAGACGATACACCGCAATGCCAGTCGCTTTTCATCGAAAGGCTCTACCCACACGGGGGACTTATTCCCTGTTTTTTGATCCACGTTCCACGATCGCCCATACACCGCAGGCACCGCTTCATGCTCTTGTAACACCGCAAGCAACTTGGACAAACCGCCCGGCAGAAACCAATCATCACTATTTAGCCAGCAGACGAAGGGCGCACTGCCCAGCGCTATACCTTCGTTAATCGCAGCGGCTTGTCCGTTATCGGCATGACTACGCCAACCAGTCAATTCAGGGGCCCATTTGTTGATGACTTCAACAGTGTTATCTGTTGAACCCCCATCCATCACAAAAACCTCTACGGGTATTTGCTGCTGAAAGATAGAGGAAAGCGCCTCGTGAAGAAATCGTCCTTGATTAAAAGACGGGACCGCTATTGTGACCAGCGGCCTATTCGACGCGTGCAATCTCACTCAGAGCTTAAATCCAGCAGCGACTGCATCGTTGTAAAACATCTTCACTGTATCCAGTGAATAAGTATCCAGATCGTAACCAACCAGCGACAACTTCTTCAAAATATCGTTAGTCACAGTAATCACTTGGCAGCCCACCTCATCCGCCTGGAAGATATTCAAGAGTTCACGCGGGCTAGCCCAAATGAGCTCAGCAGCAGGTGCAACTTTCAACATCTCAACAGCGGCTGCCATCATCGGAACAGGATCACGGCCAGTATCTGCAATTCGACCTGCAAAGACAGAGACATAACTAGGCACATTTGGGTTAAGGGATGCAACCACATCACGAACTTGAGCCATCGTCATGATGGCAGTCACGTTCATTTTGACGTTTTGCTGCCCCAGCTTCTTAACAAGCGCGTAACATGTCTCTTGTTTTGTATTAGTAACTGGAATCTTGACGTAAACGTTATCCGCCCAGCTTGCAATTTCCATTGCTTGGCGTTCCATCTCAGCAAAATCATCCGAAAACACTTCAAACGACAGAGGTTTGTCTTTGATGTGCGTGAGAATATCTTTACAAAATGCTCTGTAATCTGTAATACCGACCTTCTTCATCAATGTTGGATTAGTCGTCAACCCCTTGATGTATGGCTTTGCATACATTTCAAGCATGCCATCTTTATCAGCACCATCAGCAAAAATTTGCACTTTTAAATCTTCTACTTTTTTCATTTCATTTTCCTAAAATTATGTTTGCGGCCTCTAATAGTGATCGCACACGGTGGTTAAATCTTTCTGGCTGTTTTTCGTCGTAGCCATAATCAATAAAAATCGTCTTGCACCCTGCTCGCTCACCAGCCTCTGTGTCTCGCCAGCGATCGCCGACCATATAGCTCGAAGCAAGGTCAATTCCATGGGCATCTGCTGCCGCGAGGAGTGCGCCTGGCAGCGGCTTACGGCAATTGCATCCGTCACCACTGTCGTGATAACAGGTACGAAATTCGTCAATTGGCAGACATTGTTGTAAATGCAGATTAATTGCCACCACATCGGCTAGCGGGGTTGTGCCTCTAGCGACATCCGGCTGGTTTGTCACCACAATAAGCATCCACCCCGCACGATGCAATGCCTGCATTGCGTCACTCACACCAGGAAGTATTTCCATTGCCGCCAAATTTGCGGGGGGATAAGGCTTACCCTCTCGAACAACAGCTCGATTGATAACCCCATCCCGATCTAAAAAAACTGCCCGACGCATCTGCTTCTCATTCTTAGCTCAGCTTACTTAACTGCTGACTCCCATTTCGTCTGGTTAGCCTTTAACTTCGGGTGCGAAACCAACAGGTGCCAAACCACAGCTTGGAATGCTTCTGAATGTGGGGTGATCGTCTCAGGGTTTACTGTCGGCACGATTACGCAAGCGTCTGCGGCCTGGGCGGTATAACCGCCATCACGGCCGACCACACCTGTTACCTTTGCACCCACCGACTTAGCGAGCTTGATCGCCTCTACCAAATTAGGGCTAATGTTTTTCTCTAAGTTCCCGCCCCCTACGGAAAAGATAAAAAGGGCATCTTTGGGTTGGAGCTTGCTGACCTTGAGCCACTCCACAAACACAGTCGCCCAGCCTTCATCATTTGTGCGGGCTGTCAATTCAGACACATTGTCTGTTGGGGCGTATGACTCAATGCCCACAATCTTGCGAAAGTCATTCACAGCATGGGAACAGTTACCAGCACTCCCTCCCACGCCCAAGAAAAAGATCCGGCCGCCTTCGGCTTTCACAGTGGCTAAGAGATCTGCCACTTTTTCAATAGCATCGACATCCATCCTTTCGATAATCTCTACGGCCTCTTTCATGTGTTGTGCTGCGTAACTCACTGCTTCTCCTTAGATAAAAAATATTCTTCCGCTTCTTTTAATCCCGAATGAGATCCAATTTCGTAGAAGCGCTCATGCACCTCAAACCCAGCCATATTGCCGGTTGTTGATAAGTCTTGGTAAACATCTGCAAGGTCAAACGCTTCATTCGCTGGATAGCGATCAAAGGCCTTTGAGGATACAACGCCTAATCCGTAATCAATGTAAGCCATCTCAGGCCTTGGCGACCGCTTGTTGTACTCTAGCAAGCGCCCCTCGTTGAACAATACATTGCTCTTGTCCCACTGATCTTGATTTCTTAAGACAGTCATCAAGGCCATTTGACCGCTATGTTGGTAGGCGCTCTGCACTTGCGCAAAATCAATTGGCAAAAAAGAATCACCATACAAAATAAACAAATGCTCCCCCATCAGCGGAAGAGCTTTTTTGATTGCACCGCCGGTGCCTAAAAGCGTTTCACCATCAGCAGAATATTTGACGCGCAATCCAAAACTCTCACCATCGCCAATGACGTCCTGAATCATGTGTCCTAAATACCCAACACAAAGCACCACATCATTTGCACCCTGCTCACGCAAATAATCTAATTGCCAAGCGATAAATGGCCTACCCGCCACTTCTACTAGAGCCTTTGGTATTGTTTCTGTAATAGGTCGCAAGCGCGTGGCTAACCCTCCGGCCAGAATAGCAATAGGCAACATCAGACAAAACTCATCAAGAAGACATCACGACCTTGGTACCTTCAAAGTCAAACTTGAAGCGAACCTCTTCCAACCCAGCATGAGTCATCGCATGTCGTAATTTATTTCGGTCACGCGCCATAAACATCAAGAAGCCACCACCACCAGCGCCCACGAGCTTGCCACCGACAGCGCCATTCTTCATGCCAAGCTCGTACCACTCATCAATCTGAGGGTTACTCATGCCGCCTGAACGACGCTTCTTATGCTCCCAGTGCTCGTGCATTAACTCGCCAAAAAGCGCCGTCTTGCCATCAACTAAGGCATCGCGGCTGCGATAACCTAAATCTTTAACGTAATGCAGGTTGTTAAGCATGTCTGCATCGTTTTGCTGCGACTTAACTTTTTGATCTTTCAAGATGCCACTTGCACTGCGTGAAAAGCCCGTAAAAAAGAGCAACAGGTTATCCTCTAAATCAAACATGGTATCCATGCTGATGCCCAAGGGCTCCGCCGTTACCTTGTCATCTTTATGAAAAGTAAAGCATGTCACACCCCCCACAGCCGCAATGTATTGATCTTGCTTGCCAATTGGCTCGCCCAAGCGATCAATCTCTATGTGACAGGCCAACTCTGCTAGTTCTTCTTGATGCAGATGGCGCTTGCGGTGCGTGTAAAGCGCCTTGAGCAAGGCAGTCGTAAAGCTGCCTGATGAACCGAGTCCGGTGCCCGCAGGAATGTCCGCAAGGGTTGTAATCTCAACTTGTGGCGTTTTGAAGCCGAGCATTTGCAATGCTTCACGGATGATGGGGTGCTTGACGTCGGCGATCTGCTCAACATGCTCCAGCTGAGAGTATTTTAGGTAGATACCCTCTGTGAAAGGCCGCATGACATTCACATAAACATACTTATCAATCGCCGCCGACACCAGAAAACCCTCGTGGTCCCGGTAATACGATGGCAGATCAGTGCCACCGCCACCCAATGTGATGCGCAACGGACTACGCGCAATGATCATAGCCAGACTCCCTGTATATTGACTCAACAACCTTCAATGCCGCTTGGGCATCTCGCAAGCCAGGAGAAGGCTCACGATCCAAGCGGATATCTTCAAAAAACTCAGCCATCTCAACCGCCCAAGAGTCATCCCCCATTGGGTACTCCCAAGACGTTGTCTCTGGCGGCCCCATTTCTGAAAGCATCCGGTACCAAGTAATTTTTTCTACACCGTAGCTTCCACCTAAGCCCGACAAATCTAACTTGCCCAACTTGCCGTAGATTTCCATAGAAAACAGGTTTTTCCACTCGGTGCAAGACGCATGCAAAAAAGCCGCTTGTTTTTTCGCAGTTTTTAACAACATAAAGCCATTGTCATCGACTGGCATATCCCAAAAGTAGGTATGCGCAAAGCCATCTACCTCTGCGAACTCGCCCAAAAACCAGCGCGAAAGATCAATCAAATGCGGACCTTGGTCTATCAACTCTCCACCACCGGATAGTGTGGGGTTGGCACGCCATTCTCTGTCATAGCCTACACGCGCACCGTGGCCATAACGTGCACGAATAAACATCAATTCACCAAGCACGCCAGAATCTACAAGCTCCTTCGCCTTGCGCAACGAGCGGTGGTAACGGTGATTAAACCCAACGTGTACCTTCACACCATGCTTAGCGGCTGCTGCCATCACAGGCTCTAACTCGGCAGCGTTACGTGCTGCAGGCTTTTCTACTAAAACATGTTTTCCAGCCTCAGCTGCTGTGCAAGTAATTTCGGCTAGGGAGTCATGCAATGTGGCCACAATAACCACATCCACCAAGGGGGACCACACCAGTTCACGCCAGTCTCTGTAGACCTTAGCACCGTTTGCTGCCCTTGCAAGACTCTCTGCACGCGCTACGTCTAGGTCTGCACAAGCCACTAATTGCCCACGCTGCCCCAATGCTTTGGCACGCTTTTGCCCAATCAAGCCACAACCAATGATGCCCACCCCAAAGGGCTTATCTACTAAATTCACTTATCACCCCACTCAAATCCACGATCCCGTCCAGCAACACGCCGCAAAGTGTAGACATCACTTTGACTAATTTCATCTGAATGCTGCGGCCACTGCTCCCAGTTATCCCAAACTGCGCTGATCAACTTGCCTGATATGCCCCTGCTAGCATCACTCGCCAAAAAAAGCACCAAGTCAGCAACACGATCCATAGAGGCCCCCCCCTTAGTGAATACCTCACTCGCCAAAGAGGCCTCCCGGCTTCCGGCAGCATCTCCCTTCTCCAGCACTTCTTGCAACATCGCAGTCTTCATAGCTCCCGGAGCTATGCAGTTCACGCGTATACCTTGGTCCTTCAACTCCTCAGCAATCGTCTCGCTGAAACGCACCAAACCAGCTTTAGCGGTTGCGTAGGCACTGAAATTTGCACGCGGCCCCGTCGCACCACCCCCCGATAAATTGATGATTGATGCGCCCTCTGGCCTCTTCATCAATGGTATCAACCCCTGGCACAAAACAACCGGTGCAAACAGGTTGACCTGCATAGTCCTTTTCCAAGCCGATAGATCGTTTCCACACAGGGGGCCGATCGGTCCTTGTATTGCAGCGTTGTTAACCAAGACATCTAGGTGCGGGATCGCTGCCTTGATAACATCAAGCAGCGAGTGAACTTTTGTGGCATCAGCCAAGTCCGACACCAAAGGTGTTGCGCTTTGATCGTTGCGCTTAGGTAGCCCATCCAAAACGGCGTGAATATCGACTTCGTTTCTGGCGACAACGACAAGGCTATACCCAGCAAGCCAAAAACGTCGCACCAAATGCGCCCCCAAACCCTTCGAACCACCCGTGACCAATGCGACTCGGCTCATTGTTCGCGCGCCTCGAAGACCCACTCGTTGGCTCGAAGATATTCCACCGTTTTGACCACGCCGTCTTGTATGCCGCACTTAGGCTTCCACCCCAAAGACTGGATTTTTTTTGTATCTAAAAAGATGAACGGGTTGTCTCCAATCCATCCTCGGTCACCACCCGAATACTCCAGCATCGGTTGAACCCCGAGTTCTTTACAGATCCAGCCAATAGAGTCGTTTACTTCACAGTAACCATCCACCCCCAGGTTGAAGATATTGACCTTCTCGGTGGCTTTGTCCATTGCCAAGAGGATGGCATCGATACAGTCTTGAACATACAGATACGACTTGCGCTGCTTGCCATTGCCCAGCACAGGCAGGCGACTCGGATCTGCCTTGAGCTTCTGATAGAAGTCAAACACATGGCCATGTGTATAGCGCTCCCCAAGGATGGATACAAAACGGAAAATCCAAGATTGAAAGCCAAAGCCCTCGCAGTAGGCCGCAATCAAACCTTCGCCCGCCGCCTTTGAAGCGCCGTACAGCGAAGTCTGAATGGGAAAAGGGCCATCTTCCGGCGTAGGAACAACGGGCGATTCACCGTAAACCGAGCCGGTAGAGGAAAAGGCAATTTTCTTGATCCCGTTGGCCCGCATGGCTTCAAGCACGTTGTAGGTGGCTATCGTGTTCTGCTCAAGATCTTTGCGTGGGTGATCTGTGCCAAATCGGACATCTGCGTTAGCAGCTAGATGAAAGACTGCTTCGCCGCCAGCAAATGCCTGCTTTAATGCATCAAGATCAAGTAAGTCGATTTCAATCAGTTGAAAATTGGAATGCTGGAGTGCATTTGAAAGAAACCTATGCTGTCCAGTTGAAAAGTTGTCAATCCCGATTACATGCTGCCCCTCTGCCAGCAAGCGATCAACCAATGTACTACCTATGAAACCAGCAGCTCCGGTAACAATTAATTTTTTCATTGTTTAAATACCCATAACAAAGCCAACAAATAACCACTAACAGCGGTTAATAGGCTGGCAACAATACTTGCCAAGACTTCTGAAATCAGAAGAAAATCGATCGCAAAGTATACGACCAAAAGCGTAATCAAATAATTAAACAATGCCGCCACTAAATACCGAGGCAACTCCTTAATAATTTTTTTCTGCGACCTAAACGTAAAAGCACGATTAACCAAATACTGGAAACCCATTGCCAATAAGAATGCAAGAGCAACCAATATTGGCTTTGACGCCTCGACGTATCTGAGAAAGACGAACAATAGCCCCGCATATAGAAATGTATTCGCAACACCTACTGCGGCGTACTTAAGAGGCTGCCCAAGCATAGGTCTCACTCTTCTTTGTGTCCGACAAAGAGCGTAGGCTGAGTTGGCGTCAGAAACGAAGGGAACTTGACGCCAAACTGAAGTATGTACCGCCCTTTCGGAATAGAAATAGCTTCAATTTTTTTAAAGCCTGCTTTGCGCATCATTTCAACTACATCCGCTGTGGCGTACTGCAAGACGGGGGGGTGCTTAATGGTTCTCGAAATAATCCAAGCAGCAGATTTAAATACCAACTTCTCAAACATAAAAAACCAACTCGGAACGCATGAGTCCATCACAATTAATTTGCCACTTGGTCTAATGGCTTTGAATGCCTCAAAAAAGGACTGCTGGACATTTGCTTTGCACATAGTGACGTTGTCACCAACCAAATGGTGTATCAACATAACCATCAATACTGCGTCAAAATCGCGAAGGTGTACTGGTATATCCAGCGCACTCCCTTGGATCATGGTCACATTGCCTGGAGTTTTTATATCCTTAGGCAAGGCATCCAAAAATAAGTCCAGGCCAACAATCTCCTGCACGACAGATGTATCGTAATCAAAGACACCGCCGTTACCTATATCTAAGATATTTGCAAGTCCAGACAATTGAGAATTTAGCGCCTCTGACACCTTTTGATATGTATCTATTTTTCCAATTCGATCTTTGTAAGTAGCATGCTCTTCAAGAAAAAATTCTGCATTCTTTCTGGCCGAAATGTCGGTCTGGCCATAGTCCGTATCAGTGTGTTTTTTCAATTGTTTAATCCTCAAAATTAACACGCTTATCTACTATGAACATTGGCCTACGCTTAACTTCGTCGTAGATCCGACCAACATACTCGCCGATTAACCCCAGGCCCAATAGCTGAACGCCTGCAAAGAAGGTAACGACGAGCACCGTCGTCGATAAGCCGGGCGTGAGATCGATTCCAATCAGCTTCTGAACAACGTACCATCCGCCTAGCAGGAAGCTGAATGCCGCCAACAGAAAGCCACTGATTGACATCAAGAACAGGGGACGTGCGCTGAAGCTGATGAGTCCGTTTAGCCCAATCTTGAGCGAGCCGGTGAACCGGTTGTAGTTGCCGGCACCGGCAAATCGCTCATCACGATCATACTCAATAAAGGCCTGCTTAAAGCCAACATAGGCCACCAGCCCACGCAGAAAACCATGGGATTCGTTCAGCCGGCGCAGCTCTTCAATGACGCGACGTGTCATGATTCGAAAATCACCGGTATTTCGAGGAATCTGCACATCGCTGAGCTTATTGATCAGCGAATAGCCAACGTGCGCAATCAAACGCTTGACGACTGTTTCTCCTTTCCGAGAACACCGCTTTGCGTAGACAACCTCGTACCCTTCATCCAACTTCTGGTGCATCTGCTCAATCAACTCGGGCTGATCTTGAAGGTCTACATCGATCACCACGCAGGTCTTACCCGTACAACTCAGTATGCCTGCCATAGTAGCCGCAGGCTGTCCGAAACGGCGCGAAAACACCAGCAATTTGATACTTTGATTGCGGTTGATTTCTTCAAGGATCACCTCCTCCGTTTTATCCGGCGACGGATCCAGAGCAAAGATGATCTCGTAGCTGACTTTCATGCGTGAAAAAACAGCTTCAGCACGCGCTAAAAAGGGGCGAATGTTTGCCTCCTCCTTATAGACAGGCACGATTAAAGATATTTCTACTTTACTTTCAGGTGGCACGGGGAATACGTGAGTACTCATTTATTCAAATCCAATAAAATTAATCTTCGCGGGCGCAATCCGTCCATCAGCACCCGGCAACGTTTGATACTTGGAAAACGCGAGTTCAACACGCTGTTTTGGTGCCTGCGATGTTAGCGGCACCTTAAATTCAAAGTTACCCAACACAAGACTCTTAGAGGCAATCTCTTTTCCATTAACGCTGACCTTCAAAACTGTAGAGAAGGTTGGGTCATCGATCTGTGGAATGCTCCCAGTCACGGTAATGAACTTGGAAGTTGCACCGGGGGATAGCACAAAGAATGATTTTTCCGAGATCCAACCATCTTCGTAAATCCCGGAATACTCAAGGTTCTTGTTGGACAGATCCGATGGAAAGTTTTTCAGGTAGGCAGGTGGCTGAATAGCTTGAAATTGCTCTTCAGATATGAGAGAGATGTCACGGCCGAACGCTGTTATTCGCCTTTGGTCAGCTGGAACCTCACGGCCGTAGAGCATCATTAATCCCTTGGTTGAATTCGGGAATTGCTTACCGTCTCGCGCCATATAAAAGGAGACAAACGGCACTCCATCGATAATCTCTGGAACTATCGGATCAGAAAAAACTCTACCCGTTCCTCGGCCCACAAACTGAACAGTAGTTTTTTGAACTATTGGGGTTGGCAACTGGCTATCGAATTGCTTCACTACAGTATTTGACAGCTCGACAAGAACGCGGGGCTTTTCCGAAATGCCTAATACAAAAAACAGCAAGTGCTCACCAAGCGCAGAGAACTTTTGGCCTGGAAACATCGGATCATTTTCAAGTTGATAAAAAGCGATCTTTCTCCTGTCCCCAAAATAGTAGTGATTCCCTAGATCCGAGTGCACGAAAACCAAGTGATTACGCGGCACTGGTATCACTTTGAAATAATTTTCATTCTCTGCTGATATCACTGCATTGAAAATTGTTTGCTTTTCCTGCGTGGTTATCAAAGTTCGTTTCGAAATTTCTGAAGAAACATCAGGCGGAAAGGTGAATTTGTTTATCACTCCTGCGTCATGAGCGCGATATCCTTTAAAGCTTTTATTCTTCGCTTCAGAATACTGCGACTCGATATTTTCATAAGCCTTTCCCTCTCCAACAAAAAAATCAGCGATATTTACAAAAAAGTTCCTGCTGGGAAAAATAATGCTTTCACCCTGGGAGTACAAAGACTGGAATTTTGCCAACACAATGTTTGATGTATCAGCAATGAAGCCTTCTTGATTTTTCCCGCGAATAACCTCGAACAATTGACTGAACTGCTGATTTACCTTTTGGGCAGAAGCACGCGGTATTTCATTAAGTCCGCCGAATATTTCACCTGTGCTTTTCCCAACATAACCAACCTGTGAAATCACTATGGATAATATTGCGAACGGCGGCAAAAATAACGTGGCTTTTGACTTATGAATCCACCCTCTTTGCCCCATTTCTATTGCAAGGACGCCAATCAGGAACGGCTGCGCAAACATCGCCAACTTGAACAGCCCGAAGTCGTTATTTCGAAAAAACAGCAACAGCCCCATGGCCAGCATCACCAAGAGCATACTGACCGGTACGCCAGCACGACTGATTTGCTTTGGAGCTACATAACGTCCCAACCAATAGAAGAGGAACAAGCCACCAGCAATGGATAGCGAGACAAAAGGTTCGCGGAGATCACCAGCAATCGGTATCAATCCCCAAAATGCGGCGATACCGCTTGGAACCAGGAAATAGGGGAACAAAACTGTGCTCAAGTCGGCAGACTGCAATCCTCCTGATGCCTGCCCCAACATGAACAGCAAGGCCGCAATCACATATTTGTTAAGCGCCAGTAAAACCAGGCCACCAACAATCAAGGCTGGAAGCAGTACCCTCCATGGACGGCCCTCTCTAAATTTAGCAAGTAGCATTACATAAAGAATCCATCCCAAACCAAAGAACGGGAGTACCTCGGGGTACCACACAAAAACGCTGGCGAAGATAAGGGCAGCGGGCACAGAACCAATGGCCACCCTAAGAAAATTCTCAATTTGAATTGGGCGATACATAAGTGTCACAGCGGCGGTCAGTAGCGCCAGTCCGCCCACCTGCCCAATCAACTGATAGAGTGTCCCTAGCGTGGTGAGTGGCGAGAGGGCTAGCAACCCCATCGTGATCAAGGGTGCCCTCTTTGCATTCTGGACGCCTACCACCATAGAGCCTGCACCAGCAATTAGAGAAAGGTGCAGCGCCATGATTACGGGCATAAAGACTTGGTGGGCATTCAAACCGGTGGCAGCCCACACTGTTGCCAGCATCAATTCACTACCTGAACGAACTCCAGCTGCGACGTGCATGAACCAATAAGCAAGTGAGTAGTCTCTGCCCGCAAAAAGATCGCCTAAGTTCGGTTGATCAAAAAATCCATGGTTCAGAAAACGCTGGGCTGCCAGAGAATAGTTAGCCATGTCGTCATTGCTGAAACTCACCCAGTCGAAACCGTAGCTGAACATCGGCCTGGCTGACAACAAGAGTGCTGCCACGAGAACACCACCAAAAAGCACTAGCCGCTTTACAGGGAATATCGGGCGCTTGATTGCAAGCACCAGAACAGCGAGCAGTGCCAGAGTAGCTACCAGAATTAAACCAAAATCCCTGACTGGCATTCCCAGTCGGTTGACACAAAATACTGGAAGAATAGTGACCGCGATACCTACGGATGGCGACACCAATACACCCTGTATTACGCGTAGCCGAGGGTTAAAAACAGATAAGACCGCAAAGCCGATCAGCCCCCAAAATCCAAAAATTACTGACGTTAGAAGTAATGCACTCATTGAAATCTACTCATTGTTATTAGAGCTTTGCAGGACGCCGTCGGCAAATGAAGATCGCGACAGCTCTTTTCCATCATCAGACCAATTAGCGCTGATTCCGTGCAGTACGCCGTCTTTGTATTCGGCTTCAGCTTTCTTTGCACCGCTTTCATAGAAGGAGGTTGTTTTGCCATGGACAAGCCCAGCCCGGTAGTTCGCCTCGCTCATCTTGGCGCCACTCTCGTAAAACATGGTCGAGGGGCCGTCCAACAAGCCGTTTCGGACCGTAGCCTCGGTGCGCACGTTTCCGGAGGGATAAAAACTGCGGCCGACGTCTTTTTGCCAGCACGCGGTCATCAACAACATGCAGCAAAGCGCAAGGGGGAAGAGAATTTTTCTCATGCAGTCCATCCCACTCTTTTTTTAACTCGGAAAACCATGTCAACAGCAATATGCTTAACAAGGTACGGGAGTACAGCCCTCCGGATTTCTTTGCGGTCCGGCACCCTGCCCAGGATGCGTTCACGAATTCGGTTCATCTCCTGATAACCAATTTCGTTGATGGCAGCGGATGTTTTCTGGCGTTCGTGGATGCGGAACGCGCCCAGAAACTGAGGGATGTGGCCGAACTTGGCGCCGGCATCTCTGAATCGCACAAGCAGATCCCAGTCCATAGCGAAGCGAAACGACTCGTCGATTTGCCCGCCCACCTTCTCCCAGATTCGGCGTCGCCAAAACAGGGTCTCCTGAGGAACGTAATCCGCCCAAGACAGAACATCGCTATCGTGTCCAGGAAGAATCCATCGCCCAATCTCCATATCATCTTCGTCTATCAGTAGGCGATTGCCGTAAACGACGTCGACGTCGGGATGGCGATTGAAGTAGTCAGCAACGGCATGCAAGGCATCCGGCAACAGTAGGTCATCTGAATTAAGCCATGCCATGATTTCACCATCGGTATGAGCGAAACCAAGATTAATGGCTTGGGACTGACCAGCGTCTTTTTCTGATGTCCAGCCGGAAAGCTTGTTTTCGTATTGTTTCAACACAGCAACTGTGCTGTCACTTGAGCCGCCATCCTGAACGAAATATTGCAATGCTGGATAGTCTTGATCAACGACACTTTGAATCGTACGCTCTATGAATTTTCCCTGTTGATATGACGGTGTGACTATGGAAATAGTCGGCGCAATCGATAATTGGGGCGCACCAAGACGAGATTTGTCGCCTATCACGCTGCGTTTGGCTGAATATTGATTTAGATTGCCCAATCGAGGACGCAATACAGCCGCAGCACGACGAAGCAATCGGAGCAAGATCCCAATCAAAGGCAAGGAAAATATTGACTGATAGGTTTGAAGTGTTAGATAAAGATTGTTGATTGCCGCTTCTTTTTCTTGGATTACTCGCTCTTTATCGAACAATTGAGTCTCGAACTCAGCCAATCTCGCGTCTTGGGCGGCAATTGTGGTAGCCAACTGTGCATGCTTAATACTCGGCTTTTTAACCTTTTCCTGGAGAAACTTAATGGCTGTGTTTGCGTTATCTTTAAATGAAATTAGATAGCCGCCTTCGAGATACAGGTAGTCCAAACCAGATTCAAAAAAACCTTGTATCGCATCTTGTGGAGTGCAAACGATGGGTTCCTCATGAATGTTGAAGGAGGTGTTTACCAAGGCAGGGCATCCGGTTTTTTCACCATATTTCGTCAAAACCTCATGAATGACCAGATTTGATTCGCGACTAACCAACTGTGGTCGTGCAGTGCCATCAACATGAACCACAGCCGGACAGGCATTTATCAGTTTTTTAGTGCAATTGACTGTGACCGTCATGAATTCCGTACTATGCGCGACTTGATCAATACCTAAATAGCATGAACCAGCATCCTCCACGCGCGTTATCGGCGCAAAAGGCATAAACTCCGTTCGATTGAGTCGCCGATTCAAATTTTCATTAATGTCACTTCGTGTCGCCTGCGCAAGGATAGACCGATTACCCAAAGAGCGCGGCCCAAACTCCATAGCGCCCTGGAATACTGCCACCACTTGATCATCTGCCAGTAGATTCGCGATACGCTCGGCCGGATCAGCCATTCGCTCAAACAGAATATTTTCTTTAACGAGCAACTCTTCTATCTCGAATGTTCTGTAAGTCGGACCTAAGTACATTGACTTCAATCTTTCAGGCGCAAAGCCCGGCTTTGCCGAGAGTGCATGCCAAGCCGCGCCCAATGCAGTGCCGTCATCCGTCATTGATGGTGCAACGAACAAACGATGGAACCCGGAATCAACTACACGCTGATTGATTTTCACATTGGCGAATAATCCACCCGCCAAGCAGATGTTTTGGTGCGTCCAGCCTAAGGTCTTGGCCCGAGCCAATATCTCCAAAACATGCTTTTCAGCCATTTCCTGAACAGTTGCGGCAAGCTCTTCCCGGTTGAATCGCTGAGCAGCCGCCCGATAGGGTTGCATTTTCGCTTGCCTAACATTGAATGTAGGGATCTGATCAGCGTCGTACACATCGACCCACTCCATGGTGGACTCAATAGACAAAAACTCTGACTCAAACCAATCGGTCAGCAAACTGCGGCACGCATCGGTAGGCTTTCCGAATGCAGCAAGTCCAGTGATTTTTCCTTCGTGCTTATTTGGCGTAAAGCCCAAAAGTGCGGTAACAAATGTGTAGAGCGAGGTAATTTTGGCGTAATGTAGAGCGCTAAATTGATCGAGTGGCTCGATGCCCTTTTGCCGATCACACAAGTACAAACCACCAAACCAAGGACTGTTATTCATGCCTCCGTCATATGTCAGGCATAGTGCCGATTCAAACCCGCTCGCCCAAAACGCTGATGCTGCATGTGCCATCTGGTGGCATACAAACACCTTCTCTGCAGGAATTGAATTGAGAAAGTCGTAGAAAGGTTGGCTGTGTTTGATCCCTTGATCGCGGACCAGCGGAAGTCGCTTTGTTAGCAACTGGCTTTCGCAGTTCAATGGATGGACAAACTGTTGGTCAGTTGAAATCGCCACTTTTGCGATGCGATCCCAAGGCACAGACTCAAGCATCGCGAAGGGCGGTCGCCCGTCTTGCTTGACTCGACTCAAACGTTCCAAGGCGCACGCGAGAATCGGCGCACCTTCAGGCCCTACTACGGCAATTGCTGAGTCGTGCATACCGCTGTAATTGAGCCCTAGAACGCTACCTTCTGGGATCGCTTGGAAGCCAGGAAGCAGATCTTTAAAACCAACTGGATGAAGTTGGAAATGATGCGACTTCACACGGGCATACAAAGTTCGCGTGTTCTGATCACCTTCTTTGACACCATTTTCAAAAAGGAAGTCGATTGGAAATCCTTCGACATTCACCGGGATCGAAATTGCAACACGGTTTAATCCCGGATTCAACTCTATAGAGCGATTTGTTTCCCCACAGCGCATGCGAAGGATTGGTCTAGTGAGATGCCCCTCGAGGCATTCAAACTCAATTTCCAGGGTGCACCGTTGTGCAGCTTGAATACGAACATGCGATGTTCGTTTCACCCAACCGTCCGAATAACACCCGCCCCAAGCATTCATCCCAAGTGAAGCCACATCGTCTACAGATGCTTGGATATACAGAACCTTGTCGCTTAAAGTTTTTTTCCTCTGACCCCATTTACGCATCTGCGCATCACGGAAGAACTCCGCCATTTTCTGCGCAGCGCAATCCCAACGAGACCAAAATACATAGTACTTAGCGCTAGGAAAATCCTCTAACCTAATATTTTCATTTAACTCGCAATAGCTAGGCGGACGTTGATTTACTTTATACGATATCGGACTTAAGCTTTGCGAATCGTCTAAGTTGATCCAGTGGTATTTTCCTGGAAAATACTCGAAAGCATATGCGCCGTAGAGAATGAACTCCGAGGGTGTGGGAGACACATTAAGTAGATTATCTGCATACGGCAATTTATCCATTGCCATCAACACATCTTGACTGAGAACGAACTGCGGTTCGTCCATAAACATATATGGAATCGCGCGCGACATTGCCAACTCCGAACCGGCCTTCCAGTTTTGCGGCGGCCCAACGTCCCAGTCGCGGTAGAACCAGTAAGGGCGACCTGAGGCGTCGAACAGATCGCTTACATGAATTTCATCGCATAGCAGGAAATCAGAATCAACAACCCAAAACCACTCGGCACTGATATACCGATGTGCCGTAAGTTTGATGTACATTTGATTTCTAAAATCATCTTCAACCATTTCATCGATGTCATCTTTGCAGTGAATAACAACGCTTGATGGCAGATAAATTTGGCGCAACAAATATTCTTCGCGCCTCCAAAGAAAAATGTGGACTTTTCCCGACAACTTGGAAAACAAGTCGATGCTGTCAAGACAAGCTTGCAGTAGGCGAAAATCCTCTCGCCCCACAATGATTAATATATCAACTGTATTCGGCATATTCTTACTCGACGAGATCGATCTTTATTGGCTCGCAGAATTTTCCGCTGCACGGCAATCCAACGCACCCAATAAAAGGAGCCACCTTTTCCCGGTAATCCCAGTTAATTGTTATCGGCCCAATTTGGGGCGCTTTATGTAGGCAGGCACCTTCATTGATATTGGTTCTGTACCCCAGCGTTACTTCAATCCCATAACTTCCGGCTTCAAGTGCCATGGAAATTTCGATACGATACTTGTGAAGAAAATTTGAGGCACGGAAGAGCTCTGGTGGATTTGAGAGCTGAATCGATCCTGTGGCGGTTACAAGTCGCCCTTCGCTGTCGATAATCCCGATGGTGATATCACAGGGGTGCTCAACAGATGGTAAAAACTCGACATCGAAATTGGCAATTTCACCCATGGTGAAACTGGTAGTTGGATTCCCGTCGTGATCAGTGATATCAATCGCATAGATCTCACCTGGGCCGGCCGTAGCATTCATCCATAGGGCCTGTCGAGAATTTTGCTTCTCAATACTTTGAGTAAAAATCTGCTTATTGGTGACAGTGTTGCCGTATTGTTGATTTAAATATATCCAGGCAGCCTCTTTAGACTCACCATCGAATCTCTTAATGCCTCGATCGAGATATATCACCCGCTGGCAAATACGTCGAACTGCACTCATGTCGTGAGATACAAATAACAGAGCAACTCCCTTGGCACTCAGAGTCCGCATGTAACTTAAGCACTTTTGCTGAAAGAAAAAATCTCCTACGCTTAACGCTTCATCAATAATCAAAATTTGAGGATCGCAAAGAACTTGCACCGAGAAAGCCAAGCGCATCATCATGCCGCTGGAGTAGGTTTTTACTGGCCGGTCAATGGCAGGGCCGATTTCAGCAAATGCCTCGATCTCATCAAACCGGTTCAATATGTCGTTTTTGCTGAGCCCCAATAACAACCCATTCAGGATAACGTTATCCCTGCCTGAATACTCTGGGTTGAAGCCGCTGCCAAGTTCCAACAGGGCCGAGACGCGGCCGTTGACCTTGACGCTGCCAGTGGTCGGGGTCAGGGTTCCGGTCAATATCTCAAGCAGCGTACTCTTACCGCCACCATTTCGGCCAATAATGGCTACGGATTCACCACGCTTGATATCAAAGTTGATGTCTTTGAGTGCCCAGACTTCTTGCATGCCTTTTGTGCGCGCAGGCAAAACGGCGTGCAACAGGCGCGAGCGCTGGTCGTCAAAGACACGGTAGCACTTGCTGACGTTGCTCACAGAAATGGCGATATCACTCATGCTCACACCATGTCCGCAAAGCTGGGGCGCAGTCGCTTGAACAACACATAGGAAACCCAAGCGAAAACTGAGGCCAAGCAGAAATACACCGCCAAGCCCTTCAGAGCCGGCATTTGCCCGTAGAACAACACCAAGCGAAACTGCTCGACTACAAACGTCAGCGGATTGAGCACGAGCAAGTTTTGTAGCATCGGGGGAGCGGCTTCAATGCTGTAAAAAATGGGAGTCAAAAACAGTAAGGTATGGTTAAGCATACCGGTCAGTTGGCTAATGTCTTTGACTACGACACCCACTGAAGATAGCAACCACCCCAAGCCCAAAAGCACAGGCACAAAGCAAATCAAAACCAGCGGGAAAATTATTACAGTGGCCTTAGGCGCGCCCATAAGTAAAACGTAACCGGCCAGCCATACGCCAACACCAATAAGAGCGTGCATCAGCGCCGTGGTCACGGCGATGATGGGCAAGAGCTCTAGCGGGAAAACTACTTTCTTGACGAAATTAGGGTTATCAGTGATCAGTGTTGTTGATTTTGTGAGCACCTCAGAAAATGCGTTGAACACAATTAAACCCGCGAACAGCATGAGGGCATATTCCCCGGTGCTACCAGAAAAACCCCAGCGCGCCTTGAGAATGACCCCAAAGGCGATGGTGTATACCGTGAGCAAAAACAAGGGCTGTGCAAACGACCATACTAGGCCGCCAAAAGAGCCGCGGTATTTTGCCGAGAATTCTCTCTTAGTGAGCTCAATGAGCAGACTGCGATGCCGCCATAGGTATGTAAAAACTTGCGGGCGACGTGTGATTAACGCTGTCGCACTCATCGTATATTCGCCAAACTCATACGTATCGCCCTAAGCTTATGCCTTATCCGTCTAATAATTGGAATATTCACAAACATTCCGACAATGTATAGAAAATTAAAGGTTCTTAAAAACTCTGTAAACATGAACCCTGATATTTCATAAAACTGATTATACTGATTTGAAATATCGGATAGCTGTGCCGAATGCCGACGATAATACGTAGTCACATCAGAAAGGTTCTTAAACTTGATTGATTTATCTCTTGCAATCCGGATAAACATTTCATGATCTTCTGATGTGTGACCGTATAAATAACCTTTGCAATCGAAGATTGTTTTCGTGCGAAACATCAAGGACGAATGTAATAATGGTTGCCGGTATTTCAATGCACGTCGTATTTCACTATCTTCAGCAAAATACTTAAAGTGATGAAACTGAGCATGCGCATTGTCTTCATCTATTAAAATTACCCGCGTACCAATAACCGCAAGCTGTTGGTCTCTTTTGAACGCCTCCACTTGCCGTTCAAATCGATTCGCGTCACATAAATCGTCAGAGTCCCAGCGTGCTATTAAATCGCCGGCCGCCTTTGATATCCCAATATTTGCAGCAAATGCAACCCCTCTCAGTCTAGTAGCAAATATTTTTATAGAAAAATCAAAATTTCGTTGACTTATTAGCTCCTGTAATTCGTCATGAATATCAGCAGAGCAAACAAGTATTAACTCGAAATTTCTATATGTTTGCTGGCTGACACTTGTTAATGTCGGCATCAGGAATTTATCAACCCGACCGACTGGCATCACGACAGAAATTTTCATTGATTATTTTTATTTAAGTTGATTGAAATTTAAGTAACCGATGCCGAATTGCACTATTAAGCGGACGATCCAACATGTAATACAAAATTTGCCCAACGGCTAACGCAGCACATAAAATTAATGCAACGCCTATAGGTGTATACATGAAGTCAGGATTGATACGGAAAAACACAATTTTTCTAAGCCCCTCTACCACGTAAAGATGCGAAAGATATGTTGCATAGCTTGCATTACCAATTTCTACCAACCACATAGTTACCTTTGTCGGCAAATCACTAAGCATCGACTCTAAACTCATGAAACTGAGAAGCATGATTGAAGATGGAAGCCCCAACGTGAGGGCTCTCATACTTTCAATTCTAAATACATCCATCAGCGCCATAAATGAATAACAGCCTATGATGATGCCAATATTTACAACTGCACCAAGTGACAACACTTTTCTGCGCCACTTTTTATTGAAAAAATGCACAAGAATACCAAAAACAAACTCTAATGCTATTTGATTCGACATAAACTTAACGACATCACTGCTCTCAATTAATAAGTTTGAAAATAAATATAAAGCCATGATAGCTAATGAAACCAATAAATGCCATTTTTTTCCAAATACGACAGTAGAAAACGTAATCAATAGATAAAAATACACCTCGTAATTGAGAGTCCAGCCTACAGGGATAATTGGGCTGATTGATCCATTCTCTTTTTCATATGGTATAAAAAATAATGATCGTAACAAGTTGCCAAGATCAGCAGTGGTCGAATTAAACAACGTTGGCTTTACCCATGCAAGCAAAAAGGCAAAGAGCGTCAATAGCCAATACAGAGGAACTATTCTTGCTATTCTTCGCAGAAAAAATTCCTTGCCAGACTCACCAGAGTCCGTGATGTGACACATAACGAATCCGCTCAAAACGAAAAATATGTCTACACCAAACCCACCAAACCAGGGTTTGCAGCCAATGTGAAGATACACAACCGATGTTGCTGCTAGCGCCCTGAGTATCTGTAGGCTTTGAATTTTCGAGTTTTGAGGCATCATTAGATTGCCACCCAACCATCGCATTTGTATTGATCACTGGACATGCCCTTACCCCAGTCTTTGGGAAGGATGACTATTTTTTCACTCGCTCGGGCAGCAACAGCAGCCCACCAACTCAGTGTGCTATTTGCAATTACAAAGTTCTGATATGACGCCATCTTGGCGAGTAGCTCGAAAGGTTTTAAGGAAGAGGACGGAATGACTGATACATCTTTCTCATGCTTAAACGCCTGAATTGCCCATGGCTCATCATCCGTGTAAATATCAAAATGCGGGTTAGTTAAATCAGCTCGAAACTTAAAAAATGCTTTTTCGTAATACGTCAAAGGGGCGACTGCTTGCTGCTTAACAAGCCAGTGTCGATTGGTAAGATAATCACCTCGGCGAATATGTACACAAATTCTGTCGCCAGGCAAAATACTCTGCTCGCATAAATTTAATTGTTCTCGCAATTTAGCCACAAATTCTTCATCTAAATTTGAAGCGTTCTGCCAAAATCCATCTATGACAAGTGACGACATGCTCGTGACACTACGGCTTGTGCTTTCAAAATGAAAAATCGGCTTTAGCCAACAAGGCACTTGGAGTCCGAGCTTTGTAAAAAAACGCTCCAGAGTACGCTTTATTTTCAAGTCAAACCAACTGAGTTGGTGGAACTGATAATTTTTAATTAATTCTCCGACAGCTAGGGACTCATGTGCTTTGGATGAGGCGTCAAGGAACGATGTATCTACCATCAGTTTAACACCCAACTGCTTTTGCATTTTTGTTGCATACTGCAACTGAAAGAGCTGATTACCAAGCCCTCCAATTAGACGAACAACAATTACCTTAGACGTCATTGATTTGTTATTGACTTACGGAATACAAAGCAACCACAGCCGTAGTCGCTACCTTGAATATCCTTTTCGGTAGCGTGACGCGTGAAAAGGTCACCCTTCCCATCATTCAGAAACGAAAATTCAACTAATTCAAGTCCATCAAACAGCAATTTGACCTTTTCTAGGCTGTAAATGCGGTGTCCGTTAAAACGAATACGCGCCCGTTGAGCCAATGGCAAAACTATCAGCAAATGACCGCCAGGAGCCAACACACGCGTTAGCTCATTAGCAGCTAACTCATCACCGCATGGATTAATGGGATCACCGTAGCGCCCAAGCCCAATGTGCTCAATAACATGCATGCATGACAATGAGGAGATCGAACTATCGGGAAATGAAAGTCTTGTTACATCCTGTCTATCACACTCCAATCCAGGCAGGGCCAAAATCGGCTTACGAAAGTCATAATGTCTAATCGGTATAAAGGCCGAAGCTATTCCACAAAAGATAATTGAACTTGAAATATCTACATGCTGCGTAGGATTTATTTCTTTTAATACTCTTGTCGCCCAAGCCGTGTGATATACATAATGCGCATCAAAACCCATTAACGCGGTTCGATCACTCAACATTGGCAAAACTTCCGAAAAATGGCAATCCCAATCAGTTACCAATCGTCGAAAGCGTATATACTGAAATAAGAAGCGAGGAAACCTATGCAAGTTACCCAAAGAATATAATAACTTATTTATTTGCATAACCCTTTGCCCATTGATAAAAACCAAGCCCACCCAACAACTGCACCATTGATACAACCACCCACGCACACGCACCTGCAACAAATGGCGATTGACCACCCAACTCAAACAAGATCAATGTCGCACATATAAATCCAAGCAAGTTGATTAAGGCAACAACTTTATCTTTACTTTCCACAACCAGTCGCATGTAAATTCCGTGGTACGCGGCATTTAAAAATACCGCTAATAAAATCCCCCTAAATAACCAACCTGCATTGTTGATATAGGCATCTGGAATCGAATAAAAATGCAGTATTTCCTCAGTGAAGACACCCGCTATTATTAGCCATGGCGCAAGCAGCCCCCCCAACAACAGAACTTGCGTCCACATAACCTCACCAGAGATATTTGGGTTTATGTCTATTTTTTTAGCCAAAGCCGGAAATAACGCCTTAGTAATTGGGTACTGGATCTGCAAAAAATAAAGACCTACTGTTACTACAGCAGCGTAAACCCCAAAAGCCTCAACAGTCATCAAGTTTGGCAGAATTATGCGGTCCAGATTAAATACCAATACACCTAAACCAATGGCAATTGAAAGCCCGCTGCACTGCTTAATTATTAAAACTACATCAGTCCATTTGCAATTTATTGAAAACCGGCTAGCAATAGAGTGACTATTTATCGTTAGCTCTATTACTGTTACGATTAGAAAAGATAAAAAATACACTTCTGGTGAATTCAATACATAGGAAATAAATAAAAGTGCCAAGCCGTTTTTCAGGAATACAAATAAAACCCACCGTAAATTTTGCTGCACTTGATATCCATCAGCAGTCAGGCTCGTATAGCAGAAGTTATTTAATAAATTCACCACAAATAATGCCAACGAAATCAACAACAAGCTCCACTTCTGATAAACAATTGGAAAATCGTCAAAAACTAGGCTTGCAGCCCAAAATCCTGCCAGTGTCAGCCCCGCCCCCACCAATGAAATTGCTAGTAACGCGCATCTGAATCGTGCAAATATGTCTGCAGAGGAATTTCTTTTATTTCGCTGGGCTATATAAATCTGCGAAATCCCAAGCTCCAATATCATAAGAGTATTCATAATTGCCAAATATGCCGATACCTCTCCCCAATAAGCCAGGCCTAACCACTTAACGTAAAGAGAAAGAGAGACAATGTTGATGAGTCCAACTGTCGCTGTTCCAACATAGTTAGCGAGAATATTACGGATAGTCACTTACTCTAAACCTGTAAACCCTTAAAGCGCCAACTTACTCCACGCTCACATTTAATTTGTAACCATGCTTTTTCAGGAGTGCATGCTTTTTGGCTTCTTCTAAATCTGCAGCAACCATCTCAGCGCACATTTGCTGCACGGTAATTTCCGGCCTCCAGCCCAATTTGGCTTTGGCTTTGGAAGGGTCGCCAAGCAAAGTTTCCACCTCGGTGGGGCGGAAGTAGCGGGGGTCGATTTTGACGATCACATCGCCCACTTTGAGGCCAGGGGCTTTGTCACCTGCGATGGCGGCCACGGTGGCGGTTTCGTTGACACCTTCGCCCGCAAACTTGAGAGTGACGCCCAGATGTTCAGCACTCCAGGTGATGAACTGGCGCACGCTGTATTGCACGCCGGTGGCAATCACAAAGTCGTCAGCCTCATCTTGCTGCAACATCATCCACTGCATGCGCACGTAATCTTTAGCGTGACCCCAATCGCGCAGGGCGTCTAGGTTTCCCATGTACAGGCATTGCTCTAGGCCTTGGGCGATGTTGGCCAAGCCACGAGTGATTTTGCGAGTGACAAAGGTTTCGCCACGGCGTGGGCTTTCGTGGTTAAACAAGATGCCGTTGCAGGCGTACATGCCATAGGCTTCGCGGTAGTTGACAACGATCCAATACGCGTACATCTTGGCCACGGCGTAGGGGCTGCGTGGGTAGAAAGGCGTGGTTTCTTTTTGGGGGGTTTCTTGCACCAGGCCATACAGCTCGGATGTGGAGGCTTGGTAGAAGCGGGTTTTCTTCTCCAGCCCCAAGATACGAATGGCTTCTAGCAGGCGCAGAGTACCAATGCCATCCACATCGGCTGTGTATTCAGGCGACTCGAACGACACGGCCACATGGCTTTGTGCGCCGAGGTTGTAGATTTCGTCAGGCTGCGTTTCTTGCACGATGCGAATGAGGTTACTGGTATCGCTCAGGTCGCCATAGTGCAGCTTGAAGTTGGCGTGCTCGATGTGCGGGTCTTGGTAGATGTGGTCGACCCGCTGGGTGTTGAACGAGCTCGCCCGGCGCTTGATGCCGTGGACGATGTAGCCCTTCTCTAACAAAAACTCGGCAAGGTATGAACCGTCTTGGCCGGTGATGCCGGTAATAAGAGCAACTTTTTGTGGGTTGGGTTGGGTCATAGTTTGATCACAAAGTCTTGATAGGCGACGGCAAGGCCGTGTTGTAAATCGACCTTGGCTTGCCAGCCTAGGGCGTTGAGGCGCGAGCTGTCCATCCACTTGCGTGGTGCACCGTCGGGCTTAGAGGTGTCAAACTCAATTTGGCCTTGGTAGCCCACCGTATGAGCGATGGTTTGCGCCACTTCAGCAATGGTCACGTCTGAGCCGCTGCCCACGTTGATATGACTTTGCATGGGGCTGGTGTGTTGCTCGTAGGTGGCTTTGGGCAGCTGCATGACGTGCACGCTGGCGGCGGCCATGTCGTCGACATACAAAAACTCACGGCGCGGTGTGCCTGTGCCCCAAATGGCTACGCTGGGCGCACTGGCAAGCTTGGCCTCATGAAAGCGGCGAATGAGCGCGGGAATGACGTGGCTGTTTTCGGGGTGGTAGTTGTCACCCGGGCCATAGAGGTTGGTGGGCATGACACTGCGGTAGTCCACACCGTGGCGGGCACCATACTGACGGTTGTAGCTTTCGCAGAGTTTGATGCCCGCAATTTTGGCGATGGCGTAGGGCTCGTTCGTTGGCTCAAGTGTGCCGGTGAGCAGCGCGTCTTCCCGCATAGGTTGCGCGGCCAACCGGGGATAGATGCAGCTAGAGCCCAAGAACAGGAGCTTTTGCACGCCACTTTGAAATGCTGCCTCAATGACGTTGGTTTGCATCATGAGGTTTTGGTAGATGAAGTCGGCGGGGTAGAAGTTATTGGCGTGGATACCACCCACCTTGGCTGCGGCCAAGTACACCTGTGTAGGCTTTTCAGCTCCGAAAAACTGCTGCACCGCCGCTTGATTGGTCAGGTCTAGCTCAGCATGCGTGCGAGTGACGATTTGGCTTGGGGCCACACCCTGCGCCAACAAGTAGCGCACGATGGCCGAACCCACCATACCGCGATGGCCAGCGACGTAGATTTTTTCTTGTGTCATTTTTGTTCAGTACGTCCGTAAGTGTCTTCAAAGCGAACGATGTCGTCTTCACCCAAGTAGCTGCCCGATTGCACCTCAATGATCTCAAGGGGAATGGTGCCGGGGTTGGCCAAGCGATGCACCTCGCCCAAGGGGATGTAGGTGGATTGGTTTTCAGTGAGGGTGAGCACTTGGCCGCCGTTGGTGATTTCGGCAGTGCCCTTGACCACAATCCAGTGCTCGGCGCGATGGTGGTGTTTTTGCAGACTCAGACTCGCGCCAGGGTTAACTTGAATTCGTTTGACTTTGAAGCGCACGCCTTCGTCAATGCTGTCGTACCAACCCCATGGGCGGTGCACTTTGCGGTGCAGTGTGAGCTCCTCGCGCTTTTGAGCTTCGAGCTGTTGCACGAGTTTTTTAACGTTTTGGCTTTGGCTACGGTCTGCTACCAGTACGGCATCTGAGGTTTCGACCACGATGAGATTGCTCACCCCCACTGCGCCCACCAAGCGGCTACTGGCATGAATGAAGGTGTTGTTCGTGTCGGCCAACAGGGCATCGCCCTGCACCACGTTGCCCTGCGAGTCTTGGTGGCCGTCTTGGTTGACTTGCCACACAGCGTCCCATGCGCCAAGGTCAGACCAGCCTGCATCAAGCGGGACCATGTGAATGGGAAAGCTAGAGCCGGGGCACTTTTCCATCACGGCGTAGTCGATGGACTCAGACGGCACTTGAGCAAAGGCTTGTTTGTTAGGGCGCACAAAGGATGCGTCGGTGGTTTTGGTTTGCCACGCGGCCTGGGTGGCCGTGGCAATGTCGAGGCGGAACTGGGCCAAAGCCTTGAGCCAGGTGCTGGCACGCAGCACAAACATGCCGCTGTTCCAAGTGTGCTGGCCGCCGGCCAGGTAGGTCTTGGCAATATCGAGCGTTGGCTTTTCGGCGAACTGCGCCACGGTGTATTCGCCGTGTGCACCAGCGCTGCCTGACTGCTGGATGTAGCCGTAGCCCGTTTCGGGTTTGTCAGGCGTGATGCCCAAGATGACGATGCCCCCCTCCGCCGCAGCTCGGATGCTTTGCTGCAAGGCAGCTTGAAACGCCACAGGGTTTTGCACGGTTTGATCGGCGGGGGTCACGACCAATATTGGGTCTTCGCCGCCTTCAGTAGCTTGCAATGCAGCCAATGCCAGTGCGGGGGCAGTGTTGCGACCGGAAGGTTCTAACAACAAGGTGGCGCTGACATGCGGCAACTCGCGCAGCTGCTCCAACGATAAAAAGCGATGCTCTTCGTTGGTCACCACCAAAGTGTTACCCACGGTGATGTCTGCCGCACCCAACTGGTTGACGCGTTCAACCGCCTGTTGAAACAAGCTGGTGTTGCCAGACAGAACTAAAAACTGTTTAGGAAAACCTGCGCGTGAGAGGGGCCACAAACGGGTACCCGACCCACCACACAAAATAACAGGAACAACTTGATGCATTACCGAATGTTTTTATTTACGAAGGGATACTAAATGCCAACATCGTGCTAATTCATTAGCCAACATTAATCAGCCCGTACATTCAAAGACTCACCCACCACTTGCTCGGTCGTTTTGCCAAAACGCCTCGTGCGCTGCGAGTACCACTCCAACGATTTATCAAACTCTTTGTCGTCAAACTCTGGCCAAAGCACGTCTGTAAAGTACAACTCAGAATAAGCACTTTGCCAGAGCAAAAAGTTGCTGATGCGCTGCTCGCCGCCGGTACGGATGAGTAAGTCCACCTCGGGCATATCAGCAGTGCTGAGGTGTTGGGCCAGCGCCGCCTCAGTCAGCTCAGCTACGCTTTGCTGAGGGTGGTCTGCTTGCCAGCTCTTCACGGCTTGCAACACATCCCAACGGCCACCGTAGTTGGCGGCAACGCACAGGATGATGGCGGTATTGTTGGCGGTGGCAGCCTCTGCGGCGTGTATGCGCTGCTGCAGCTCTGGCGCAAAGCCAGCCACATGGCCAATGACCCTCAGGCGCACACCTGCATCAGCAAGGCTTTGCATCTCTTTTTCGAGGTACTGCACAAATAGGCCCATGAGGGTAGAAACCTCGTCTGCGGGGCGTTGCCAGTTTTCGGTGCTAAAGGCAAAAAGAGTGAGGTATTTCACCCCTTGGCGGGTGCATTGCTCTACCAAGGCTTTAACGCCCGCAGCCCCCTTGGCGTGCCCAGCCGTGCGGGGCATAAAGCGCTTTTGCGCCCAGCGGCCGTTGCCGTCCATGATGATGGCCACGTGTTGCGGGGTGTTTGGGGCTTGTGTTGGCACTGTTTTTGGGTGCTATTAAGGCACGCTACCGCCCTTCGGTTTGTCGTTAGATCCGAAAAAACGCGGTAGTTTTGATAAGCCTGCCATTCTGTCACGGATGTGCGTAGCTTTGACTCGAGGGGGAGGGAGTTTTTTGTTCAGTCGGCTTGCCAAGGGTTGATGACCTGAGCGCCTTGATAGGCAAAGTCTTTTGCATTGCGAGTCACCAAACACATACCATGCGCCAGCGCGGTGGCGGCCAAAAGGCTATCGATGGCGGGCACTGGCCTTTGAGCTCAGCAAGCTGGCTGGCCCTGCGGTAATTTGGTCAAACTCACGTTTTGAAAGGACCACCACCACAGGACGACCATGAACCGTGATTTCTTGCGGAGCATGGCTTGCCCTTTGAACCAGCTCTGACATGTGGGCTTTGGCTTGTTGCATGGGCCAAGTTTGCATGGTCGCCTCCGTTAATTATGACTTGTTAGGTCATGTTTTAACTACTTTAGGCTGTGGTCGCAACCGGTTGAGTCGGCGTATTTTTTGCCAAACCATTGCCTTAGGCAGTTGCTCTGCGCGGTCAATGGCTTTGGCGAGGTCTCGGGTGATGGCTGGGCCATAGGCTTGAGTGGCTTTGTCCACCGCAGACCGCAGTTGGGGCAAGGGCAGGTCCATCATGGTAAGGTCTATCAGGTCTCGGCTAAATACGCCATCGTCTGCTTGCCGATCTGTGTTGGCGAGCAGCTTGCTGGTGGCTAGGTCTAGCGCCGTGAGCGCCGATACACCACACACTTGATCGCTTGCGGGCGGCGTTTGCAGCGCAATGCAGGTGCCTCCGCCAAACCGGCATTGGTGCTGGGCCAGTACAGCGCCATCTAACGCGGCCAGCACATGGGCGATGCGTTGATGATGTGGGCGTTCAAACATAACTACCCTTCTTGCCGAAAGCGGCTTGCAGGGCCATCCAAAGCGCTTGCTCGTCTGCGGTCATGGCAGCCATGTCTAGGTGGCGAGCGTTGCGTTCGTAGATGTCATGCGCTTCAGCGGGAGTCAGGTAGTCAGTGCCCTGCACTTGCCAAGACAACGATTTGAGCTGGGAATAGTCTGATAGGAGTATGCGCACGGGCCACCAGCCCTCGCCTTTGCCGGGGCTGTTGCTTTGTGGCGCTTTGTGCGGCTGTTGCAGGCTCAATTGCATGCCTAACGCCGCCGCCGCATTAGCCCATGCTCCCATGGTGACCGATGGTTCACCTTTTTCTATGCGGTGCAGCGTGACACGAGAAACGCCAGCCGCCTCGGCGGCGACTGTGGCACTGACTTTGAGAGCCTTGCGCTGGGCCCGTAGCTGCCCCCCTA